>JAABUZ0100003395.1_pt1 | contig 23750 bp, 25 predicted proteins | sample 5562091 | NCBI WGS metagenome assembly JAABUZ01 (sample SAMN12813069, study PRJNA571459) | rock metagenome | isolation source: Antarctica rocks | place: Antarctica: Victoria Land, Linnaeus Terrace sud | collected 2015-12-21
TAATATATAGCTAATCAGAAATGGCACCACTTGGGATGAAAATGTCTTGGTAAGATACACTATTCGCCTTCACCACCACCACAAACTCCTCATGCTCGTATGCCATGCTCAGATGCGTCTGATCTTGCCAGATGGAGAGCGAGCGCCATTGATGGCCGTTTTATCACTCACTCGACGTGGGCTGCCTCTCCGAGGTGGCGATGAAGTCGTGGTAGCACTGTAACTAACGACACGCCTTGTTGTGGGGCTCGTGGTCGTTTGGATGATGGTCTCGGTTGTCTCGGTTGCATCCTCAAAGAGTCGCCTCTTTGCAGACACCTTTCTAGGTTGCCCAGGCGTTGGGCATGGTAGATCGTTCATTTGCAGACTTGCCAACGGTGATCGGGTCGGGGTGAGTATTGGCTTGCTTGTTGTGAAATACCACTCGCGGAAAGTATGCTGATAAATATGTAACCAGTGCTGCTGGGGACCAACGACCATACCAGGTCGAAGAAATCGCATAAAACCAATGACCTCGTTTGCTGTGAAGGCGTAGGTATGGATGAGATAGGCGCCAATCAAACAGCCGGTACGTCCAAGGCCAGCCTTGCAATGGACCGCCACCACCTTGCGGCGGTCGATCTGTTCCTTTGCGTGAGCTATAAACTTCCGCACATCTGCCAATTCGGGGCACGTTCCGTCTTCAAAAAACATTTCCATGTGTTTCATTTTTCGTTCTTCAAATCTTTTTCTGTCGTAAAGCGGTTTGTTTAATCGGACCACAAGACCGATATCATGATCTTCAAAGTAATCTAAGACGCTCATAAATGCTTTTTCGTTTCGATGATACGCCATCGAGTCTATTTCCTTTTTGGTGCCTTTGCTGTCCAGTGAGGGTGATGCGAATGCTATAAAGTGCGGCGAAACCCAGTTAAAGTCGCCATTTTCCACTCTTTCATACGTCTCATATTCTTCACAGTTGAAGTCAGTGAGGTTGATAAGACCTTTGTCTTTAGCCTTCCAACATCCGTACACGACGTCCTGAATGGATAGACAATAATCAGCCTGCGAGTAGCCTGCATCCCTGAATGGCATCACAGGTGGATCGGCCTCCGCTAGTGGAGCCAGTGCTAAGTGAGGAGGCCATGACTGAATGAGAACCATATACACAGCCAGCATACACCCGGCATTTGCTCGACTCCGTGCGTCGGATTTGGTATAGACGACGACTGCTTTGCCAGTGTTCTTCTCGTCTGCAAGTATGTCGTGCAAACCCACTGCAAAACGGTACATGTGGGCAATATTCAGAGGCCCAAAGTCGTGGTAGAAGTTGTTGTAGATGAGAAGGTCATCTGTGGAATAATATACTTTCTTGCTACTCTTGCTGGCAGCTGGGGGTGGTTCGTCTAGGGAGGTGAAGTAGAGCCTGTTTTCTAGGAACTCCATCTCAGTACTCGTACAAGGCATATGTGTTAGTAGAAGGGGGTAGGGCTGATGTGAGAAGGTTCGGACGGTGGAAGCGGGGGTTGCGGCGGAATAAACAATTGCGCCCAGGAACAGTCTCCACGCCAACAGATTCAGCCCCAATCATTAGCCCTAATCAGTGTCAATAAATGGATGGATGTGACGTGGCGCTTCAATCTCACAAGACTAGAGCAATCCTCATCCAACGAGCGTAGTGAGAACAATGGCTCCACAAACTGTAAGATCGCTTTGCTGTTTACCAGTAGGCTGACTATGTACAGAAAGGAAAACAAACGAAACAAAATACCACCAAATACATCATTGATGCTTCGTCCCCAGCCAATGACAAGATCTTCGATGTAGCCGCCTTTGAGAAATTCCTCCACGATAGGATCAAGGTCGACAAAAGAACCGGCAATCTCGGCGACTCTGTGGTCATCTCAAGAGAGGGCGATGGGAAGATTGCAATCATTACACACATTCCCTTTTCCGGAAGATACCTCAAATACCTAGCCAAGAAGTTTTTGAAAAAGTACCAGCTGCGTGACTGGCTTCGGGTGGTGTCTACTGGCAAAGGTGTGTACGAGCTCCGATTCTTCAATGTCGTTGTGGATGATGAAGATGGTGACGATGAGGAGTAAAGTCTGGCTGCTATATTAGCGTCTCTTGTACAAACGAAAGAAGTATCGCATATTTTCCAACTTGATTTGGTGCTCTAACTTAGCATCTACCCGAAACCATCGTGCATCGTCTTTTGCTATCGTTTCCCACTCCGGTGCAAAGATGTGATCGAGGAAGAGGTGAAGCGGAAAGAGCTTCTCCCCGATCCGAAGATCGGAGTACGAACCAGCACTCTCAGCCACAAGCAGTAGCGTGCCGCTTCGACATCGAGAGAAAGACAGTAGGAGTTTTGTGGCGGCTGGCCTTGATTGCGCAATGAGTTCGTTTGTGACGAAGAGAAGCGTGATTAGGTCTGCATTGACTACCTCTACGCCGCGCAAAAGATCCGCTCTAGTATACTGAATCTGGGAACATCCTTCCAATCCCGCCTTTATCTTTTCTATAACATCTTCCCATAGTGCCATATCAACAGCCTCGATCACCAGGGCCCCGAGCGTGGCAGCAGCCACTACTTCTCCTCCAGCACCTCCTCCGAGGCACAGGACGTGATGAGGGTGTAGTTGGAGAGAAGTCATCAGCTCCGTGTAAGCCAATGCCCGTGAAGGGCTAAATCTAGCTGCATACGTCTCCAGGAAGGATGGAGCAAAAGCAGAAGCATAGTCGCGCGCATAAAGATGTCCTTTGATCTCCTTTAACTTGCCTTCTTCAAAATGTAGGCCACGAAACCGATTGAGAATGGATTGCTCGGTCATTTATCATTCGTTCCGACGACACCACTGGATCGTGGATATTGAAGACTAAACATGACAAGGTGCTGGACGCAGATTCTGCTCCTCGCTGGCTGGAGCAAGATAGTGCTCGGACAGGCCGCCGCGGGCGGAGGTGCTGGAGCTGCTGGCGGCGGTAAAGCCCAGCCGGAACCGGCAGTAAGTGCTACGGTCGTCTACGTTACGGTCACCAACGCAGCAGGTATGGGATTTCCCTCGGCATGCTAAAATGTAAAGGTGCTACGACCACGGTTGCTTCGACGTACACCCAAAGCTTTTTCTCTGCCGCTACGGCTGCGGCATCCGTTGCGTCTGGGAGTATTGGCGTACGGAGCATCTCAGGGAGCGTGGGGGTTGCAAGGACGGCGTCGGCCGTCTCCAACGCTGCTGTGCTTCCGTCACAGCCCTGGAGGCAGGCTCTTCTTGGGGCGGGAGCAGTTGCCGTGCTGGCGGGGTAGGAGCTGCTAGAGATATATAGACGGTATATGTGTGGATATGGGAAGGGCCATGCAGCCTCGGGTTTCAAAAGAACATGACTTATCATCTGCCCTTTCTCCTCGGACTGTTGTCCATGGAATCCGACCGTTGCACTGCATGTCGGCTGAGTCGCGGTTGGTTGGTCTGTGGAGCGCGTTTCGCTATCCCTGGATCGTGGTTGGTTGACGCGCCGCGTAAATTTTCCCTCCCCTCACCCTCACCAGCCAGCCAGCACAACGCCCGCGGTCTCCTCGCCTCTTTCTTCCTTCTCTTTACTCGCTAATCATCAATTCGTCACAGTCCTTTCTTCCTTCGCCTGAGCAACATGGCTTTTTCTTCAATTCTTTGTCTTGCCGCAGTCGCCTCCGCTGCCCTCAACCCCCTGGTCACTCGAGGGAATGCATTCTTCGACAGCAAATCAGGCAACAGGTTCTACGTCCGCGGAGTGGACTACCAGCCAAACCAGGCTTTGCTCCCAGATCCCCTGGCGGACACCTCCATCTGTGGCCGGGATATTCCATATTTCAAGCAACTCGGATTGAATGCGGTCCGGGTCTACAATATTGACAACAGCCTAAATCATGACGCGTGCATGAAAATGTTGGACGACGCCGGGATCTACCTCATTCTAGACGTAAATACAGCGGAGAACTCCATCGACCGTTCGAATCCTGCACAAGCATACACCGCTAATTACCTGCAAGGCGTCTTCGCTACAGTGGATGCCTTTAAGAAGTACGACAATGTGCTCGGCTTCTTTGCTGGGAATGAAGTGGTCAATACTCCAACAAACACGGACGCTGCCACTGTGGTGAAGGCGGTTGTGCGTGACTTAAAGTCCTACGTTACCAAGCAAAGTAGTCGGTACATCCCTATTGGTTACTCTGCGGCCGATGTAACCTCCAACGTGTATCAGATGGCGGAGTTTTTCAATTGTGGAGACCCGGCAACCCGGGCTGACTTCTTCGCCTTCAATGACTACTCCTACTGCGGACCTGCTTCTGCAAACGTCGATCACTATGCTTCGAAGATTGCCTTGTACAGCAACTACTCTATTCCGGTTTTTTTCTCCGAATACGGGTGCAACGTCCCCGCGCCACGCGTATTTGATGAAGTGAGTGCAATTTATGGGTCGGCCATGATCGGGGTGTTTTCAGGCGGACTGGTTTACGAATTCACGCAGGATGTGGCCAAGTATGGACTGGTAGATGTGGCTGGCAGCACAGTGTCAACTCTGATAGACTACACAAATCTTAAATCGCAATTTTCAGTAAATCCTATCCCAAGCGGCGATGGTGGTTACAAGCCTAGCGGAACTGCGGCAGTCTGTCCATCCATGAACAGTAATTTTATGGCAACGACGGTACTGCCGAATATTCCCACGGCTGCACAAACATATATTGCCAACGGAGCTGGCGCACCACGTGGCACGGGTGCTGCAGAAGCAAGTAAGGCTGCGACCGCGCCAACAAGCTCCGCTACCAGCACAGCCAGCTCAGGCATGAGTGGGTCGTCATCCTCTACCTCAGCCTCTGCGTCAGCCTCGGCATCCAAGAAGAGTGAAGCTTCAACACTAACCCGGGGTCAAAGTCTGGGACCGCTGTTTCTTATGGCTGTGGGTGTATTTTTTGGCATGATGCTATTGTAGTGTAAAGTGATAGGTAAATGGGTAGTAGATGAACAAACCAGTCGTTCACGTAATGGCAATGAGGGCAACCACAAAGAAAAAGAGCACAATGGCGGCAAGCGTGACCCCAATGAGCAGCCAGAATGTACTTCCACTCTGCTTGGAGTACTTGTTGAGACTTCCGCCCGTCTTTGACATCGCAGCAGAGTTTCGCTCGAGTAGTCTCCCGGTCGCATCCACAACCTTGCTGTCCTTTTCCAATTTCTCATTGAATTGGACCGTGTTATCTCGAAGCGTTCCCGCCATTTGTAGAAGATTGTCCGACAGCTGCTCCTGCTGCAGCCGATGGTGTGCCAGCATGTGTTCTTGCGAAGGAGCTGACACCTTCCTAATTCGCAGTGTCTGCTCTATAGGGTCCTCGTGAGGCAATTCCCCCTCTTGTTCGGACTCATTTTCCTCTTCAGGAAGTTGGATCTCAGATTCATATTTTCGCAGCTTTTCATTCATGATTCGGATTTGCTGACGGAACACACCCAGCCCTTGATGGTGTCGGGTGTCCGACTCAAGCTGAAGCAGAAGCTTTCTAGCATATTCCACGTTTGCAGTGATTTTCGTGCATTCGATGACAGTACACGGTGAGTTGGACAGCTTCTGCTCCAGACGGCTCAAAAGAATGGTCAAACTCCTTTCTGTGGACATCCTGGAAAGTGATTACATGTCATCAGATAGTGGCCATGATTTGGTGGATCTTGTGGACAACCGTACTTTCACCGACAATCCAACACCACGCGTCTGTCACGCCTTGAAGTAAATGAGACGGTCAACTGGTACTCTGAGCATTTCTACGCCTTCTCCCCGGACCCCTCCCCGTTTTGAAGGGTTTTCAAGCTCTCTCACACGTTCAGCCTCCACGTTGACAGATGGCAGCACTTTGTCAGACGCGGAAGAGCGACAAGCTCCTTCAAAAAGACGCACGAATGATATCCCCGTCTACCACGATGAAGAGGAAAGTCGTGATTTGAACAATGACTTGGAGACGAATGCTACTGGTCTAGGGATCTCATACAACACGCAACCAAACTCTTTGAACATACCCATGTCGCGTGGTGTTTTAGCACCCAAGTCAAGCAACATAGCTAAGCGAGCACTCAGTATGCTTACTGGGAGTCCACAGAAAATGCTCCGCAAAATGAAATCTACGCCACTATTCGCGAAGAAAAGTCTAACCAGACACGATGATGTGAAGAAAGAGATGCCAGGACCGGCTGGCTTGGGTCAGCCTATCGGAGTTCTAGCAGGCTCTTTGAATCTCAATCGTATGGAGTTGCACCAGGGTGACGTCCGGCAGATGCAGGACGACTCCACCAAATCAATCGTCGTTTCGCCTATCAGTGGTTCTTACAGCCCGCCACTGGCCCCAGCGGTAGAAAGGCCGGCAAATTTTACCTCACAGTCGCCGGCTCCTTCTAGCGAAATCAGCATTTTTGAGGAGTACTCTGACGAGGAGCTGCCTCGTAGTCCAAACCGATTGCTGCGGTCTGTCTCGAAATCTAGATCAATACAAGCTTTGAAAAGCTTCAGCAATTCGCGGTTGTCCTTCGTGAGTAAGAGCGAAAATGATCTTCCACAAACGACCACACAGAATGAACGAGACATGGCGCGTGAGAAGGTCCGGTGGCTACACCCTGGAGAAACTTTTCGTATTGAAGACGAGAATGGTAATGAGGAATTCACCGTAATCAAGCTTGACTTTGATGCATATCGTATCCTTAGAGCCACGCGCAGAGCAATCATAAGTGAAATTGCTGCACCCTTAGGTGGGAGAAATGAGGAAGACTTTTCAGACCATATTATCCAGTGCCATACGTTTTGGATGACTTCAAGCGAGTTGCTTCGGAATCTGATTCTTCATTTCAGGTCCAGCAATTATTCTGCTCAGGTTTATATGCTGATTTTTATTCTCAAATGGTTGAAATCCGAACCTGAAGGTGAGGCCTTGGATTGTGCTAACAAGACATTTGTCATAGTGAAACCTGCTCTGCGCTTTTGGAGATGTTTATCGGAGAGGTGCAGTCAAGCAAGCACGATCGATTAGGTACTCAGCTTGGCAGCTTTTTCTACGCCACCATTAACGAAACTCTAGCGTATGACACTCTGATGGATCAAAAAGCTGATTGTCAATCGTTGGAGAAAAGCACTCAATTTTCTGGCTTGGCGGATGATTCGCTTATGCTGCAGCTTAGTACGGATAACCTTTCAAAGTACTTTGCTGCATGTGACCTTGTTTTCTTCCGGGACGCGACGAACCTTAGGAACCTTCGCCATTGGTGGTTGGGGGTTCCTAATAATTTGACCAGCACTTCTCAAAGTGAATTGGTTCTGCGAGTAATCATTCGGGCAGCCATGATAAGTCATTGGGCTACTGTGGAAGTACTTCACCTCTGTACTCGGTCGAAACGCGCCCAGATGATTGACTTTTTGATTAATTTGGCAAAGGTATGTTATCTGATTGATGCTTAGACAGAAACTCTTCACCCTATCCGACTTCCATGCTTGTAGAGCCCTAATTGAAGGCTTGAGCGCACCGTCGATTTCCTCACTTTCGCATACATGGCAAAGCGTGCCTGTTGAACGCGTTCATATACTCACAGACCTGCGACTACAATTTCTCGATATGCAAATGAAAGGTTTCACGAATGGCATTGCCCGAAACAAAAACCCCGCACTACCTTACTTTGGTAAGACCTGCCGAGTTGAGATTAATCACAGCTTCCTTTCTTGGTGATGTGTCATCGAACCCAAAGGACTTACGGACCCAACTGCACCAAAGTGAACGAAAAGTTGTCGGCAAGCTTTTAAGCTCCGAAGATTCGTCGTCCATGATCAATCTCGAAGCTTCTCGCCAGTCATGCAAAGCGATTGGTGCATATCGAAGCAGACTAACTGCAAACTATCCATTCTCAAAGCATTTGTCACTGGAGTGTTTGGCCTTTCAAACTTACGTGCCGTCACGTACTGCGGTTTGCCGAGGAGGTCCCGAAAACCAATCGCCGCTTGCCTTTACTGGCTCGCTCGATCATCTCTCGGATATCGTTGAACGACGTATCTCACAGACTTGGATGATGCACGCTCCGAAGAGCGGTAAACCAAGGTCAGCTGCAATAACCCCAAGCGACAAGACCCGCGAAACCCTTGTAAAGTTCATCCGTGCTTTGATTCTGGACGACAACTCTCCCTAAGGCCCTAACATTTAGGCGTAGTTTCTGCGATCTCTTAATATATACGTATGATCTTGTTTTCTCGTCACTTTAGTAGTCTCCCAATAGACCCTAATGGCACGCGTTCGCTTGTTTCTCTCAATACCAACGGAGGCAACGCGCGCCGCTGAATTAGATGCCACGCGAGATCATAACCCTGCAAGCAGGACAATGTGGTAACCAGAGTGAGCGTCATTCGTATTCGTACTAACAAGCAGTCGGATCACAATTCTGGCAGCAGTTGTGTTTGGAACATGGCATTGATGCAGACGGACAATTACAAGACTTTGCAACCGAAGGAACTGACCGGAAAGATGTCTTCTTCTACCAATCGGACGACACACGCTATGTGCCTCGCGCCATTCTCGTGGACCTGGAGCCACGGGTGATTGGCAATATCATGGCTGGCCCGTATAAAAATCTGTATAATCCAGAGAACGTATACAGCGCGCAAGACGGGGCAGGGAATAATTGGGCGGCGGGGTATGGCGAAGGAGAGAAGATTGCAGATGAATTGATGGATATGATTGATCGGGAGGCAGATGGAAGCGATTCACTAGAGGTTTGGATGTTTGCAATAGTATATTGACTCGTTTAGGGATTTAGCCTACTGCATTCAATTGCAGGCGGGACAGGGTCAGGATTGGGATCCTTCCTTCTTGAAAGACTAAATGACCGCTTTCCAAAGAAACTCATACAGACGTATTCTGTCTTTCCGGAGCAGTCGGACGTTGTTGTGCAGCCATACAACAGCATGCTCACCCTGCGGCGTCTGACTGAAAATGCAGACTCTGTCGTGGTGCTTGACAATCAGGCGTTGACCAGGATTGCCGCTGATCGGCTGCATGTTCAGAGTCCGTCTTTCGATCAAACCAATCAACTCGTTTCCACCGTCATGTCGGCGAGTACCGCAACCCTGCGCTACCCCGGTTACATGCACAATGACCTCGTGGGAATGATTGCTTCTTTAATACCGACTCCCCGATGTCACTTTTTAATGACCTCCTACACCCCCTTCACCAGCGAGAATGTGGATCAAGCAAAATCCGTCCGGAAAACTACCGTTCTGGACGTTATGCGACGATTATTACAGCCTCAAAGTCGGATGGTTCTGACCAATCCAAGCGCTACAAAAGACAGCTGCTACATATCCATTCTAAACATCATACAAGGGGAAGCAGATCCGTCAGATGTGCATAAAGCTCTTCTAAAAATACGCGAACGGCGGATGGCTAATTTCATCCCGTGGGGACCTGCCAGCATCCAGGTAGCTTTGACCAGACGGTCTCCGTATATTCAGGCCACACATCGCGTCAGTGGACTGATGCTAGCAAACCACACCAGCATGGCATCTGTCTTATCGAAAATTGTCAATGAATTCAACAGGTTACGCAAGAGAAATGCATTCATTGAGCCGTATTTTCAGACCAAGATCTTTCAAGACGATCCTGATGAATTTGAGAACTGCAGGGAAGTCGTGCTGGACTTGATGGCGGAGTATAAGGCCGCCCAGACGCCAGACTACATTTCGGGTATGGGTAACGTGTAAAGGGGATTGCTGTACATATTCACCGTTGCTTTACTTTCTGTTGACGGGTAGATTGTGTTTCGGGAGCTCGACACTCGCCTCGCCCAATACATTGTCTTCAATGTCCACAACAGCCTGAGTTTTGAGTTTCCGCTTCGTGGAGGAGGAAAGGTGTGCAGAGGGGCAGAGTCCATTTGACAACTTGCACACCGCACAGTTCCGGCCGCGCGGCAGGCAAACGACCTGACCGAGGCCAACCATGAGCACATTGAGCTCGCGCCAGTACGCCTTTGGGAGCCAAGACTCCAGCTGCATTCGGGTTTGCTCCGGCGATGCGGCGTCTTTGGTCCATTTCCACAGCGCTGCTATTCTGTGAACATGCGTGTCCACGCCAATGCCTTGCACATCATTCCACGCAGCCTGCAGACAGAGATGGGCCATCTTGGGACCGACGCCGGGGAGACGGATTAGGTCTGAGAGAGTGGCTGGGATCTCGTCATGATACTCCGCGTGTATCATCTCGGCCGCCTTCTTGATGTAAATTGTTTTGCGATTGTGAAAGCCGACGGCGCGTATGAGCTCATCGAGTCGAGAGGGCTCCACCCTTCGAATAGAGTGCACATTCAAGCCGTCCGGGAGCTCTCGTCGCAATCTGTCCATGGTGGCAGAAGTGATGGTGTCCTTTGTCTGGCTGGACATCATGAGGGACACCAGGATCTGAAACCGGCGCTCAACCGGGTCGGTTATATGTGCTGGAATGCATTCGCAGCCCATTGTGTCCACGGGGGCGTGGACAGACTTGCGCATGGCTCTCAGGACGTGTATTAATTCCAACCAATGCTTTGGTGGTTTTGACCCCATGCACCCACTCTCCAGTCTTTGTCTTGCTTTACTTCTATATGCGCTCAATCTCTTCTTCTCTCTGTCCTGGTCATGTTTCTCCAATGTTTCTTCATTCGCTCATTGTGCGGTGAATCACCCACGCGCACCAAGCGACCCGCCGGAACGAGAAACCAACAGGTGACAATACCTCTGCACCACCACCCACCACCCCACCACCAACCACCACGATCACTAGATCACTAGATCAGCACCACCCTCACTGACAGCCTGATTTGATCTTGCACCCCAGGGCAGGTCTTTGGGTAAGCACTAGAGAGCTGAGGGAGTGCGGCAGGGAGGTGGTGCCAGGGGAGCTCGCGACAAGGCAAACGCATGGGCAGTGATCAGTCCCGGCCTCAACGGCAGCCACCGGCCGCCTCTCCTCGTCCCCCTCATCGACGGGCCTCTCCCATAACTGTATCATCCGAGACTATCGATGGCGGATACTTCACTCCCCCGCCCGGTGTGTACACCTCCGGGAAGGACTGGAAGAGTAGAGTCGTGCGGAAGCTGATTGTGAGTACCATGGAGGGGGCCGAACGGCTAATGTACAGAGTGAACGCAAACTAGCACCTTTCTATGTACCACTAAATGAGCTGGATTCTCTCGATGAATTGCCGCCGTACGTGGACAAAAGCATCTACAAGGGGGCAATTGAATGCCCGATTTGCTTCCTCTACTTTCCCCGTGTAAATGAAACACAATGTTGCCACCAAAAAATATGTTCAGAGTGCTTTTTACAGATACGCCGAGCAGAACCTCATTTGCCCCCTGCGCCAAATTCACCCTCCACAAGTCAGACTTCTCCGTCACCAACTATTTCCCAGTCCAGTCCGGGTAGCACAAACGAGGAAGTTGGCGAAGACGGTCTTGTGAGCGAGCCTTCCAGCTGCCCTTTTTGTGTGGAATCGGGGTTCGGAGTGTCTCACAACAATGGACCAACCATCCACACGGACGATGTGCGGCCCGAATGGTCATCAAAACTTTCTCAAGCTAGAAGTCACGCGGCAAGAAGGTCAGCCGCTGCTACGGCCCTGCACAACGCGGCCTTCATTACACAGGATAGACCGCCTGGTTTTGGTGCAGGAATGGGAATCGGTTCTGCTATGTCTAATCGTGGTCTTAGGCACCGACTTGTGGATCTGGAGGAGATGATGGTCATGGAAGCCATACGACTGTCGCTAGTCGACGCCGAGATACCCCGAGAGTCAACGCCGACTCCAGCTTTGGTAACACAAACGGATAATACGGAGACATTTCAGGTAGGGGATTCCATCATCTCGACGGCAGAAGCTTCTTCTTCTTCTGCCAATTCCTCGTCAAGCGAGCTGAATGCTGCTACCAGGAATGTCAATGGAGGTATCAGGTCACTGGACGAGAGGCTTTTGGAGAGCGAATTGAGGGATTCTCCAGAGGAGAGTCCGAGACGTGAGCAAACGTCGGTATGCGACAAACATTCCGATGTACGTGTGGAGTCTGGGAGCGCGGTTACCTTGAACTAGGAGTGGTGTTGTGCAGTGACGTTTGGGGGCATATTGGAGCTAGAAATCATTTGTTACTATTTTCCCCCACATTGGAGTGTGTAGTTTTGGTCCACGTCATGACCCATGTTGTGGTCTTGGTCCATGGACTGGGGCAACCCGGCCCACATGGCCAATATCGAGGCAGAGCTGAGCAAGAAGTCGGACATCGTGACTTTCCTCCCCAAAGCGAATGCGTACAATCTCACATACGATGGGCTGGAGGTCTGCGCCAGCAGATTGATGACTGAGTTGGAAGAGTTCCTGAAGATCAACAAAGGCATTCGCAGGTTCTCCGTTGTCGGGTACAGTCTGGGAGGCCTGATTGCTCGCTTCACCATTGGCATGATGCTCGCCAAAGGATGGTTCCCATCACGACTCGAGCCCGTGAATTTTGTCACCTTCGCGACTCCACATATTGGCACGCGAAGTCCCACACGGTCCATTCGCAACATAGTCTACGATACGCTCGGTGGACGGACACTCTCGCTGACTGGACAGCAGCTCTTCCTAATCGATGTCCACCGGAACTCGCAGCGGCCGGTACTCCAAGTACTAGCAAGCGGCGAATCTGTGTACTACAGGGCATTGGCTCTTTTCCCACACCGCAGCCTGTATGCAAATGTGGTAGGGGAGATATCCGTACATTTCTACACCGGAGCCATCTCCCCATCCGATCCTTTCCGTCGGATCGGCGATCTGAAAGTCGAGTATATGGAGCAAGAAAAGTATGAACAGACAATCGTTGATTTGGCAAAGACAGAGCGGCAAAAGGGCCAGGTCAAACCGTCCTCTCCGCCCAAAAACTGGCGCCGGATAGGGTTCACGGTGCTCATACCGCTATTCCTCGTCATCTTTCTAATCACGTCTGTAGTTCAAACCACTCGGTCACAGCTACGGATACGACGGCATGCTCCGGCAGAGGAGTACGAAGATCTTGACCCCTTACTCTCCCCAGTGGAGGAGGTGGAGGATATGATGGACGTGGACAAGCATGACCCGCTTGACCTGTCAAAGAACCAGCTGCAAATGATATCATCACTGAATTCACTGGGATGGAAGAAGTACGGCGTGCATATCCACAAAACCTCGCATGCCCACTCTGCAATCATCTCCCGAAGCGCTGGATCTTCCTACAGCGAGGGCCGCATTGTCATTCAGCATTTTGTAGACAATTTCCGAATGACGCCATGAACTGCAGAACTGCCATGTACATACAATGATTAATGTTTACGAGTCTGACGTTGACGTGACGACGCCTGTGCGTCGCCAGGGGCAAATAAGGATTCCCCGGAAGATACCCGGATGACGCCGACGCCGACGAATGGACAAAGATGAAGGAAGCCAACAATAGCTCGCCGATTGAAAGTACCATAGACTTCACCAGAGGCAAGCTTCAAGCTGGGCAGTGGCAGCCCCAATGCATTGCTCACCGCGGCTTCAAAGCGCTGTATGCGGAGAATACGATCGCAGCATTCAGTGGAGCCGTGGAGGGAGGAGCAAATGCCATTGAGATGGATGTGCAGGTAACGCGAGACGAGCAGATTGTCATGTCGCACGACGGCAACCTTTTGCGTTGTTACGGCGAGGATAAAGTGATTCAAGACATCGACTGGGCAGAGGTGAAGCAGGCGCGGACGCTGGCACCGCCGTACGAAAGAATGCCCCTCCTCGCTGAGGTCCTTGAACTCTGTGTGACCAAGGAGGCGTGGAAGCGTCTTTGGCTTGTCATTGATGTGAAGGCGAGCAACGACCTGTCTGTCATCCAACTTCTTGCCAAGACATTAGCTCAGGTCCACAACACGGGTTGGGAGAAAAGGTTGATTGTGGGCATATGGCATCCAAAATTTCTCCCCTTGTGTAGGCAATACCTCTCTTCTATCTCACTGGCATTCATCGGAGCTTCGCTGCTGTGGGCTAAGGAATTCATGGAGGAGGAGCAGGTAGGGACGATTAATCTCTTCTTCCCGGCGGTCCTTTCACGCGAAGGACAGGAGCTTGTGCAGCAAGTGCATGCGCGCAACAAGACTTTCACTACATGGACCCTCAACAATACCAAGTGGTTGGAATGGGCCGTGCGGTATGGAGTGGACGGTATTATCACGGACGACCCACGAGAATTCAAGGCGCTTGGGGATGTGGCTACTCTTGACTTTAAAGAGCTCGGGTGGTGGGATTGGTTGGACATGCGGCGGGAGTACTTGGTCAAGCTCTGTTACATCTATTGGTTCTTTTGGAAAAAGGTCTGGTAAATTTCCCCACTGCTCGTACAACACTCCCTCGGTAAGGGGATATAGAGTAAAGCGAGTTCTTTAGAATATACATGAGTCGCTCTCTGAACCTGTGAGTCGGTGAATTATGAAATAGAGGAAACATACGCCTCTTGCGTTTGGAAGCTTTCAATCCACTCGTTCCAATTATCATTCCTTGAGGAAAATCTCGATGACCGGAACAGCAACCTCAGGCTTACGAATTGGTAATTTGACCGTCAACGTATCTCGAGAGTCTCCTTTCATGTCTGTTGTCAGTGCCGGCACATCCGGATCCAGCTGCCTCAAATGGAGCTCGGAGGCATCATTCAAAAGCTGTGCATACTCCACCTTGCCTGCCAAACCCGGCAAATGCAGATATCCAAATGGCCACGCAAAGATATGCACATAGAGGCACTTGCCACGCTGCGTGTATCGCACATCTCGTGGGGCTGGAAATTGGGCGTGTCCACAGCCGACAATGGATCGTCCGTGAAGCTTGAACCACGCTCCAAACTCCCCCAATAATCTTGTCGCGATTGGATCAAAGTTGCCTCGGCCCGTGGGACCTACATTGAGCAACAAATTGCCGTTGTTGGCAACGCCGTCGACCAGCATACGTACGAGCAAGTCGGCGCTTTTGTAGTCATGATTATCACGATCATACCCCCAGCTCCCATTCAATGTTTGACAAGCCTCCCACAAGACAGGCTGTCCATCAACCTCCATTGGCTTTGTCGGTTGATACTGCTCAGGAGTAACCACATCACCAGGGATATCGAGACGGTCATTGACCAAAATTCCAGGCTGCAGACGACGCACTGTTGTCAAGAGCTCTTCAGATCCCCAATCTTTACGTCCTTTCCCTCTCAGACCGTTCGGTCCTTTCCAAGGGTACGAGAAGTCAAAGAAGAGGTAATCGACCTTGCCATAGTTGGTGAGCAGCTCAGTAACCTGTGCATGCAAGTATTCACGGTACTTTGCCATGTCCCGCTTTCCATTCCTCCCCACAATGTTTCCTCGCTCGCTTTCGGGATGGTGCCAGTCAATGGGAAATTCGGGATGGTGCCAATCGATCAGCGAATGGTAGAATCCCACGCGAAGTCCTTCCGCTTGCAATGCTTCAACGTACATAGCGACAAGATCCTTGCCATATGGCGTGCGCATCACGCTATAGTTGCTCATCTTCGTATCCCATAGTGCGAATCCGTCATGATGTTTCGTCGTCAGTACGACATACTTCATTCCAGCTGCCTTTGCAGTCCGTGCCCATTCTCGAGGGTCGTAAAGATCTGGATTGAAGTAGTTCAAGTACTTCTCGTAATCCTCAACCTGCCTTTTCTCCCTTGTCATTACCCATTCATGTCGAGCCGGAAGAGCATAAAGGCCCCAGTGCACAAACATGCCAAGGCGCCCTTCCGTGAACCATTGGCTGTCTGGGACTTTCGACGGTCCCTTCTCTGACACAACTCGAGCGGAAGTGGCTGTTTGTGACATTGCCAAATCTCGCTTGGCTCAGTCAGATGGGAAGGTGGGGTTGGTAGATCATCGGATACCCCCACGCAACCCCACGCTACTCATGGATATGGTAACACACAATTAGGATACCGAAAGCGTTCCGGACATTAAGATTATGTACAACTGGGAACCGGGGTAAAAACAATAGATCACTCTTTGTCCTCCGAGACCAGCTCAGGATGCGGGATTGGTGATGACGATGGTAACTCAATCGTAGGTATTTCTGAGTGCGCCTCAGGCAGCGGCAGAGGATCGTCATGTGTGGAAGAAGTAGAGTGCTTTGAAGAGACGGTACTGCTGCGGCTAAGATGGCCAGTGGAAGACTGTGAGTCCGAAAGCCTCTCATGCTGCCCAAAGAGCCGCTGGGGGTTTGCGAGAATATCAAGGTCATTCGTGTCTGCGTCCATTCCTATGAGGAAATTGTCCTGGTGCTCCACCAAGAAGACAAGCACGTCTTGAGAAATTCGATATTCATCCGGACTTTGTTCATGCTGCGGGTGATTCAAGATGCAAGGCTGGAATATAGCTGCCAAATTGGCTGCAGGCATGAGGTTGATGTCGCTTTTGCTCGCAAATACAGCCAGAAGGTCCAGCAGGTAAAGGAGGAGCTGCTTGTTCACAGGCGGTAAAGAATTAATGAGTTTCGTGTATTCCGCAATTGCCGCACTCACGTCAACTGGGCGCTCGTGCATGGGTTTCCGCATAGCCTCATAATATGCTAAGGGGACAATCGGTTCGGGAAGATTGTTCAAGTACCGCCGTAGTACATTTGCAGCGTCGTGCACATTGAAGCCATCCCAATCGAACGATTTGCCAAATGTTGGCGGTGAGTCAAACAGTTTCTGTAGTTGATTAATGCGTTTTGAGCTGCCACTCAGCCTAAAGATACCTTCCACATCTGTTGCCTTTTCTTTGAGATAGACGCCGCACTTTGCAACCACCACTGGAATGTATCCGTATATAAAGGAATTGCCGCTGCTGTCCTGCAAGGAAATGGCGACATGGGCATACTGAAGACTTGTCTCCAAGTCAATGCCAAAGATTCCCTGACCTGCACCCAGTTGATCCTCCTTGCGCATCTGTTTCCCTTTGAACCCCTTCCACCACGATGTCAAGGAAGTTTTGCCAGGACTTGAGCTCACGCTTTGGGGTATGGAGCCGGGAGTAGGGGGCATTTTTGTAGGTGATGTGGTGGGGCTTGCATGGGTACTTGCTGCAGCGATGGTAGTGTCGGAAGCAGGCGCAGACGCCTGAGCTGCAAGCATGCTTTTGGATTGCTCAATTGACGTGGCAAGTTTGTTTGTGATTATCTTGTAAGAGTCTATGTTTGCGGCTCTATTAGTAAAGGTAGGAGTTGACAGAGTAGATGCGATTGGACTTACCAGCGTCTTGACAGTAGGTAATTAGTATAACGAGAAAAGGCGATATGCAGGACGGGGCTTTTCTGTCACCAAGATGAGCTGCCAGATCTGCGTCTGCTAGACGATAATTGGCCCTTCCCTTGACTTCCGAGGTTGAGTCTGTTTCGCAGTCTCGCAGCCCTCCAACTCCAGTGGAAGCCCTGTGTGTCCCAGCGGTAACCTCTCGTGCGCGGCGTAGAGAGGCAGTGACTAGTAGATCGTATGGCACACAGCTAGAAAGAAGGTGACTGGCAAAGTGCAATCTCCCTTCGTGCCCGGGGGGCTTTTGAGTGGAGTGGTGGGTGGGTTGGGTGCTACTGGGAATGAGGGAGTTCCAGACTCCCAAACCTCCTCACTGAGAAATGCCTGATTTCGTAGTGCAGTCGGAAGGAGTGGGAGTGGGAATGGGAATGCAGCAGACACAGCGGAGATGGCGGGTGATGAGTAAGGGATGTCTACCTGTCACGAGAAGAGAGTATCGAAGGAGCGCAGTGTAAGCAGCAACAAAGGCAGCGTCTCAAAGGCAGTCTCTGCTCTGTTGTTGGAGCAGGCATGTATGTAGTGCTCTATATTCGTACTATAGAGTAGAGGCTGACATAGCACCCGAATTGCTGCTCCCATAAAACCGAGAGCGTCACAGGAAGGGAGCGTCAACAAAAGACGCTCGGGTAGTCTCATACGAGAGTATGCTGCAGCATGTCCATTCTATAGCTTTGATCCTGCTGCTATGCTTTACGTTCCCATCTCTCATGCAGGATCCCCAGGGTGTCCTTGGAGGAGGGATGCTGTGGGCTCTGCTGGGCTTGCATTGGATATACGTGATTTGCTGTTTGGATGATGGAAGGGCGCAGAGTTCTGTGCATACGAGCAAAGGGCTGAAAAGCGGGACAAACTCGACGTCTACAATCGGACTGGCCGTGAAACGCTCTCAGACTGCTTTGATTGCTCTCATATTTGCAGTAGCTATGACACCTGTCCTCTTTGCAGTCATTGTCCTGTTTGGAGCACCAATCACTTCACTCGTTTCAAAAACTTCTTTATTGGCATTGCACATCAGTCTGCTATCGTTATGGCCATTGGTGTATACACATCACGCAGACTCCAACAAATGGTTTCTCATCATCACCGTGCAACTACCTCTCGACGAGTTGTACACGAGTGCTTTAGGGACCTGGATCGGTGCTTACCTCGGAGCCATTCCTATTCCCCTCGACTGGGATCGGGATTGGCAGCAGTGGCCCATTACCATCATAACTGGTGCATATCTAGGTTTCGCCGTAGGAAAGACGGTCGGCTCAGCCTGTGAGTATTGTGAACGGCGCGAAGCATCCAAGGTGAAAAAGTCATGAGTCGACATCTGTATATATGTCCGTATTCCTTCACGTTCCTCCTCAGCCTATGCCACAATATCTTGTCGGTCAACTCCCATTCTGTGGCGGATTGTCCTCATCTTTATCTTCTTCTTGGGCGTTGACATCCTTGCTTTCGCTTCTATGCACTTTATAGGATTCGGTTTCTTTTCCTAAGCTTCTGTCGTTGGCAAATGCTGCTGGCTGGCCACCAGATCCTTCCAGCTGCTTAGGCTGCTCATCTGTAGACGGGACCTCCTTGGAGTCTATGATCGGAAAGAAACCCCTCATACTTGTTGCCAGTTGCTCTATGTGTAAAGATTTTTCATCCCGAAACCTTTTGGGATCTCTAGTTGGTCGACGCTGGGTTTCATATGACCATACATTCCTGTTCTTCTCTAGATTGATAAGCAGGCCATCAACCTTGAGAGGCGCCTGAGAGAGTAAATCATCCACAACCTTTGAGTCCTTAAAAACCACATGGCCATTGTTTAGGAGGGCACCTTTAACGAATTTGTTTGGATTTAAATCAAACTCCAGCACATCACCTTTTGATCGAAAGTGTCTCAAAAGAGGCAAGACGCCAACAATGCTTTTTGGTGCAGTGTTGGCATACGCAAATCGTAGGCATTTGGGCATCACTCTTATCTGATCAAACTCAACTATAACAACGATCTGGAATTTATACCATCTGTATTAAGAAATTACATTTCTAAATCGAACAACCTAAACCTCCGAGAAAGTTACTGACATGTGTCATGTATAAAACCGTCTGCAGCTGCATCGCTTTTCACAAAAAAGGGCTGGAGACTATTGGCTTTCAGCTTTACGCTCGTCTACTTACCTACATCATCATGAATAATCAGAGATCAAATATGCACTTGTTCACTAGTAGAAAGCAGCAAGTTCATGTTTTCCCAAGGGGCAATATTATGTTTGGCATCTTCAATCGTGCCGATCCCCTAACGTCGTCCAAGCAAGCCCAGCTCATGTATGCAAGTCCGTTTATTCCCATATACTACTGTGTTTTCTTCTAATCACAAGACGCTACCTCTTTCAGCAACTATAGTACGTTTCTTTGATGTCGTAGGCCACAAGGCCTGGCGAGCCATCCTCATGGTGGAGCGCATCGGAAGGAATTAACTCCTCACTCGACGAAAGAGTCAGCCATAATTTCCTTAATTCAGATCGTTTTAAACTATGAATGCAACACTAACGGGGGCATTTGTATCGTTCCAAAGGATATATCATAGGAATTTCAATAACTAGACCATCCCTGTATTAATCAATCCTGATAATAAGGGATCAGAACGGTTTTGAGACGACCGAGGAATGCAAGCAGAAGTGACGCTGTACTATTATGGGTGGCATCATATTGCCTCGTGGCTTCTATTGTGCAGTCAATGGCTGTAAGGGCTGTTCTATATACGTTTGTCGTGATTCAATTCATCGTGATAATTTATAGCTCGGCATTGTAGTGGTCATCGCTGTACCCATCACCATCTAAGTCCCAGTCCTCCGCAAAACCCGCTGTCTTCTCAAATGGCTTTTGGGGATCCCGTACATTCCACCGCAGCGTTCGAGAAACACTTTCGGTCCATTCGGTTGAGGACGATTGCACCGTGGGAAAGGGAAACGGTGAAGCCCGAATAGTAACCGAGTCACCTCGCTTTAATGGAAACCTAGACTTTCCGTCAAACGAAACCCACACAGTGCTCTGCCTACTAGCTTCCGGAACGACAATACGCAGCTCAACTGAATCGCTTAGCAAGATTGGTCGAAAGGATAAGGTATGTGGGCAAATTGGAGTTATGAGAAGGGCAGGTATGTCTGGGTGAACTAGGCTCCCCCCAGCGGACAGACTGTATGCTGTGGAACCGGTCGGTGTTGACACAATGAGTCCATCGGCTTGCACAACAGTGAGAAGGTTGTCTTCCGTGTATAGCTCGAGCGAAGTGAGCGCTGCAGACTTTCCCCTTGATATGACAACTTCATTCAACACCTCAAATTGCTCATCAGCCACGTCATGCCGCCATATCGTACATGAAAACCTCATGCGCAAACTCACATGTATTCCGTGGGCTAGAGCGTTTGTTAAATCTATTTGGTAGTTTTCGTATTTGAAATTTGTGAGAAAACCAAGGGATCCGAGGGAAAATGCAATGATCGGAGGCACGACTTGCTGGAAAAGCCAGCTAGTGTGAAGGACTGTCCCATCACCTCCCAGTGTTACCACTAGATCATAACTCTCTGGGTCTTGGAAGCATTGAGCAGCAGTCCAGTAACTCAATAAATTTGAATACGATCCATCCAAATTTAAAATCGACTGTTGGTCGAAGCGCTCGCTTGTTTTCAACTTCTCGTCTACACAGACGGAAACACTCTTAGCCAAAAGCCATATTGTCATGTCTCGGGTGAGCGCAATTAAGGAATTATCTCGAGCCTTGGTAACAATCATCAGACGTTTGACCTTTAATCGTATGCTCGCCCTTCCAAATTGCCTCGCAATTTCTCGGACGCCAGTGGCAGTCTGCATCAAAGAAGGATGAGAGATTCCTGCAAGCCCAATTTCGGCAACAACTTTATCAAAATCGATGCATTGGTCGAATCTGGAATGTACGAAGCATGGGGATTTGAGGGAAAGCCCCTGCACAGGATTATTCGTCAATTTTGAACCCCACTTCGGAGAGATTCGATCAAGGCCATTAGAAGCTAGTGACCCTCGTCGTATTCTTTCCATAAACGTCCGACTTGTGCGTAACTAGTCCGAAAACCCGTTGTGGGGAGGTTACGAATTCTACAATCCACGATTTGAAATCACGTGCTACAATAAACGCCAGAAATAATGTTGCTCTGCACTAGTGCTCGTACGGGTATGGCTGTCAAGATGCGACTAATTAATACTCCTGTACCTTCTCAATAAAGTCACCACTGCTCTAACGGTTTCATTCTCTGTATCGGATGCCATTTACCGGCGATCAAAGACATTCATCTATGGATCCGGAAAAAATCCCCACGGTCTCCTGCAACTAATCCCGCTTGGCCCAGTGAAGTTGTGGAATCCCCTTATAGCAATGTCATCCCATACTCACTGATCTGATTTAAGCACTGGAGGGTAGTTCGGTTCAAGGCTTGCCTCACTTCCATCGCCATCATATCCATGCTCGTCTCGATCATCCCGAATAACTCGTGCATACTCCAGCAGTACCCGAGCCATGTAAATCTGCATGTCCTCGTGAGCCAAGACCTGACAAGCCCACTCCCGGCCACCTTCCGCAATCAATTCAGCTTGCTCATTGTGACGTGGTGCATCATCCATAATACCTTCCCCACCACGATAGTAGAGCAAAATTGACCAAAGTTCCTTGAAAGACACAGATAGGGGTACAAAGTGGACCCATGGAAACATTCGCTCGGTCTGCCAGTCTATGAAGGTCGCCGCTCTAATTGGAAGCGCATGTGAGCGATAAAGGTCAATGCTTCGCTGTGAAAATGAGTTACCGTCAATATCCAGCAGATACTTAAAACGCACAATCTCCTCATATGTCAATCGGGATACAGTCCCGAACTCTTCTTTCATCTCGTCACAAGTGCTCGTTTCGCACTGTATCATGCCCGTAAATCCTACGTCACAAAGCACTTCTTTTAGAGAAGGTGTCGGCAAGCGCGTTTCTGTGTCATTGACGAGGAGAGGTGCCAGGGAAGTATGGCTGTACACCATACTCATGAGCCGGGCACGATGAGATTGCCGCCAGTTAGCGTCATTCGAAGTTCCTGTTGTCGAACCCCGCCAAACCATTTGATCTCGCTTTTCCAAGAAAAGCGACGAGTCGTCGTCTGCATGCGTCACAAACATTGGAGACGGGAATAAAATGTCCGAAACGAATGACAGCTTCGCTTGGCTAAATATCGGAGCTAAAGTCGTTGAAACAATAAACGATGCAGGCGCGAAACCGAATCCATGAAGATGATCGAACGACGGTAAGTTGCACAAATCAAATGCTTGTGTGCCCTCAACAAATTCTATATCATCAGTAAGCACATGATCATCGACTCGGAGTCCACTGTCTGGAGGACAGGCGTCTGCGAACAGATCATGAGGGGTGCGCTATTTGTACTCTGACAGTTCGATCTCCTCTGCCGGGATGTCGAAATTAATGCGCGACCATTCTGTTTTCTGAACCTGAGACGTGTTATGCTGTGCAGCAATATCTAATGCCTCTTTCCTCTTGTCCCAGCTTGCAATGATGCGAGGTTCGTCCAGACCGTTTGCAGCAATGTCCATATCTGGGAGGTCCTGCAAAAGCTCATGACCTTCTAAGAGCAATCTCCAGTCTCCCGTGCATTCCACCAAAGTGCCATTCCTGACAGAGATTTTTTCGACACTATCGAGTTTGGAAAGACCATTGATACGCCCCCGAAGAACTTCTGGTTCAATGCCCCAGAAAGGTTCAAGATCGTTGTAAATTTGGTCGAAATCATCGATAATTGTAGCGTGTAAACTTTTGGCGTAGCGGTACCATTGAAGAAATCCGGGAGGTGGATTTCGCTTGTATTTGACGCGGTATTTGTTTACGGCTTCTTTGAATGTACGCGACTGTGATTTGGTGAACTTCTCGAATTCATTTCTCTGTCTTGAACTTATGATTTCAATGGGATGAAGCCTTGGTGGATCATAAACACTTTGAAACTTTCCACTTGTCCACCGAGGAATCACAGCTGTGCCTTCATGAAATGTCCCCAATAAAGTCCCAAAAAAGATGATTACTGCACAAGCCGCAAGTACGCGACGAAGCCTAAATTTAAGCACTGTTTGTTTTAGAGCTCCGCACCGATCTCATACTACGAGATAGAGGTAAGCCGACCATCTGCTGATTTCCATTCAGGGATGTTTGGGGGGAGTGTGCAGAGTAGAGCAGATATTTTACAGAGTAGACATATGTGAAATAAGTCTGGCCTGATCACGTGAGTACCTGCGGCAAATAATCGAACTCTAACAACCTCGATAATAAAGGCGAAACACGTGACTGAGGCTCAGCATATTTTTGTAAAATAAAAAAATAAATTTTTCCCGGTGAAATTCCTCCTGTAATCAAAACAACATTGACACAC
>JAABUZ0100003396.1_pt1 | contig 23741 bp, 19 predicted proteins | sample 5562091 | NCBI WGS metagenome assembly JAABUZ01 (sample SAMN12813069, study PRJNA571459) | rock metagenome | isolation source: Antarctica rocks | place: Antarctica: Victoria Land, Linnaeus Terrace sud | collected 2015-12-21
GACGATCGAGTAACTCGAGCCCCAGGTCGCGTCGCAGCGAGTCCTCGATCACTTCGCTGTCGCCCTTGCCCATGCGAGCGGCACGCACCTTCACCCACTTCAGAACTTCATCGTCCAAGGTCACTGTCGTTCGAGTCTTCCGCATCTTCGCATCATAGCATCAAGATGTGCCGGAAGGCCTAATAGAAGCCGATGGCGGAGCATCGTAGACACTTTTCGAACCCTGCTGGCCAGCCCAGGCGTCGGTCTCGACGTCAGGCATGTGACTTAATGCGGTTCGCCGAGGTGATCCCGGCCGCCCCGCCTGCCAACTGCCGGTATCCCCCACCGTGTGTCCGGCGCGACTCTCTGGCACGACCAGCGGTGCGCGCCAGCCGACAACATCAGCGATCAGGCGCGTCGTGCCCTGGTCATCGACAGAGTCCTCCAGGCTGGATGCGCCGCCCCGCTCGCGAACCACCCCTTTGAGGACGAGGAAGCCGGCGAGGCCGGTATAGCCAGCGACCAGCCAACCGAGCGCCGGACCATGGCGGGTTCCCTCAGTAGCAAGCATGGACCGGGGGACGGAGACGCCCCTAGACACGTGTTGACGATAGCCCGGCTTGCGGCCAGGGTGGCTGACTGCACCCGGTCACCGATCCGCATACGGGACGGCTGAGACGACCAGCCGTGGCGCTCAGGTAGTCAGGGGCTGGGTGGCGCTTCGAGACGTTGCTTGAGCCTGAGGCAATTCGATGGCATCTCCTTGCGGGCTTGCCTCCGGACGACGAACGGCACGAGTAGCTTGCCGATGCCGTGTCCCTCGAAGTCGACCTCGATCATGACACGCGACTGTGCACTCCCGTTGTGGGGCCGGACGGTGACGTTGACTATCGCCCTGATCGGCCCGTCGATGCCGTGAATGGCCCACCTCCTTGGCGGGTCGAGCGTCGTGACCTCCGAGGTCACTTCCCGCTCCGCGCCGCCGATGCGACGCGTCGTTAGGCACTTTGAGCCCACGCTTGGGGTCTTGCCACCTTCCATACTTCCCCCGACCACGCCCGTCTGCCATTCGGCGAACCTGGAGGGGTCGGTGACGTAGGCGAATACTTCGTCCTGCGGACGGGCGATATCGATGCTCGACACGATCGGTGCCATCACCTTTGTCCTCGGGTTGTCGTTGCTCGGTGCCGTTTGACGGGATTCACGCGGCCAGGATGTCGGCGAATCGGCGCAGGTAGAGCGGCCAGCCGCCCTCGGAGTCGACTCCTCCGCGCACTGCCTGCCAGCCGGCGCCGTGTCGATCGAGGTAGCGATGCTCCAGCTCGACGCGCGTGCGGTCCGGCGTCTCGGCGATGAATCGCACCTCAACTTCGCTGGTTTTGTCGAGGTCGGTCTCGATTTGCCAGTGGGGGTCGATGTCCCAGCTGATGACGACCCGATCCGGAGGCTCATAGGCGAGGACGAGCGCCCAGCGGCATTCGCTGCCGTCCGTGCCGCGGTCATAGACATGCCCGCCCTGGCGCGGTTCGAAGACCGTCTCGGCGATCTCGACGCTGAGCATGTTGTGCTCGCGCGGCTTGAAGGTGCCGAAGCTCTGGGTGAATATCGAGAACGCGCGCTCGATCGGCACCTCGACAACGACCTCATGGCGGATGGACGTGGCTTCTGCTGGTGTGGTCATGAGATCTCCTCTTGGGGTTGTTCGACGACGGCTTTGTAGGCTCCAAGGGCGCTGCGCCAGAACCGGTCGAGGTCGGCGCGGAGCTCGGCCAGACCGTCGGGGTTGATCCGGTAGATGCGGCGGTTGCCCGCGGATTGATCAACGACCAGCCCAGCGTCCTTGAGGACCTTGAGGTGCTGCGAGACGGCAGGTCGGCTGACCGGCAGCCGACTCGCGAGCTCAGCCACGGCGCAGGGGCCATCGGCGAGCCGTTCGAAGATTGCGCGTCGTGTGTGATCGCCGAGGGCGGACCATCCAGCACCTTCGTAAGTCTGCACGCACCGTAAGCACAGACTTACACGAATTCCGTGTCAACCCTTGGCTCTCTGCCCTCCTGCTCGTCGAGCTACCGAGCAGCCGCACCCACATTCAGTAGGCGTCCCGAGTGGGCCGGCTGACTTCTACGCAAAGACGCCGCGGCGTCGGTGTACGGAGATGGCCGGCTCACCGTCAGCTATCGCAAACCCTTCGATTTGATCTCAGAAACGGCGGTCAAGGCCGCCAACCTCGCCCAGACCGAGCCCTTCACAGTGGTCAACGGGGTGTTTCTGACAAGTGGCGGGAGTCACTGGATACTTTTCGAACTCGTTTCACTCTCCCGATCTGTCGGTAAGTTCGTTTCCCGCGCCCTGATACCCGATCGGATGCGGCCGCCGGGCGGCCGCCAGATTCGATTGCTCCAAGCCCAGCGCACTGGACGGACTCCGAACCGGCAGTTTGGCGCGTGATTTCTATTTACACCGATTGCAAGGGCCCAGACCAAGATCCTCCCGCAGCCAGGAGTGCAATGCCTTTCGCACCTGGCTCGCGTTGCCGATGTCCACCGAGCTGTAAATCCTTCCGACGAGGTCAGTAGGGATCCGCTGGATCGACTTGTTTTTGAGTAACGCGCAGCGTCTTCCGGTGATGATCATCCCGCCAACCTCGATCGTGAGGTTGTAGTTCAGACCGCGCCCCCGGCGATCCTCAACGAAGGCAATGCCGTAGCGCGAAGCCCACATGTGGGCGGCCACGTTGTCCCAGAGGTCGTCGACGATCGCTCTATCCGAGGCCACGTGGAATTCAAGGCCGTGGTCGGCGCACGCGATGCGCGCGGCGTCCAACGCGCCGGCGACCGGATCCGAGTCGCCGGCGTCCTGATCGTCGGGGAAGCGCGTCATCCCGAACACATTCAGGTCGAAGGGGTGCAGTTCGAGGAATTTCCTAAGCGGCCCGAGGAGCTCAGGCGGCGCGAGTGTCGGGGGTATGACGGGATGGAGAGTGCTGCCCAAGCCGGGGCCGCCTTGGGCGCTTGACTCCGCCGAGAGAGCGACGAGATCCATATCGCCTGCCATGGCCATCGACCGCGCTCTGCCCCGGGGGGTAAGTCTCCATGTACCTTGCGCTTGCAGGCGGGCAAGCATTCCTGCCCTGCCTAGGTTGGCGATCACCGATGAGGTTTTGGGCGGCCGGGGCAGGCCGCACTGATCGAAAAGGCCATCGACGAGAGGCGCTGCGAACCTTCCTGTCGGCGAGCGCGCCTCCGCCAAGCGCGCAAGTACAAGAACTTGGTCTACAAGGGGAAGTTGCTGGAGCCGAAGCCCAACGGACTCCATCGGCCGCCCTCCTGTCCTGGATCCAGTTACCGGGGGATGAGAGTCTGGATATGCTGCTCGCCCATCTTCGAGACTCGATACCTACTTCCGACTTTGAATACCCGCTTCGCCGTCAGGTTGTTCTTGAGCGACTGTGAGGCGTTCGACAGCTTGATGCCCTGCTCGATGAGCAGCTTGTTGGCTTCCGTTGTAGCGAACGTGCTGTCGGCGTTGCCCTGGCTGGCGTAGTAGCCCGCCACCAGCACTTGGTCGGTACCGGAGGCTCCCTTTGGAAGCGAATGCAGGATCTCGCCGAATTCGGTGGGTAAGGATGCCCCGCCTTCGACATTGGCGGCCCTGCCAGCGCCCTTGGTCTCCGCTGCGCCGGCTCGGATCGGCTGGTCCCGTAGCCGTGCCAGCATCGCTCGGATGTCGTCTTCGTAGTTGGCCACGAACGCGTCGGTGCCTTCCAGCTCAAGTTCACCTGCTGAGAGCGAGATTCTGATCCTGGATTGGTCTGCCATTTTGCACCTCATAGTAGAGACGAGTAGCGACTCTCACTTGTCTATCCCAATCCTATCAGAACGCCGGACCTCAAAGTGTCTCTGGGCTGGAATACCTCCACCGGCCGCCCTTCATGGCTTGTGGATCGGCACCGTATAGGCGCGGAGTCCATCTATTAGGCCTGGTAGCGCCTGCCCAAGGCGCAGCTATATACAGATAGTCGTCATGGGTCACGCCGCTACGGCGCCTCTCGCGACTCCTCTCTGCAGCGCGATTGCCATTGACCACGGCTGGGATCTGGTCCAGATCGGCTCCCCGCTGCTCCGGGCAACTCAGGCGCTTGTTCTGGCTGGACCGGAATTCATGGAATGGGACTCCAAAGGCTCGCCGGACCGCGCCTGAGGTCGGCTGGGCGTATCGGGCCAAATCGAGGGTTCCCCGACCGCGCCCGACGCGACATGTGCCCCGGCAGGCGCGACTTATCGCGGTGTCTCAGGTGGGCATCTCCTCGATCATCTTCATCAGGTTGATCGGCTCGGCGAGGACCCGCTGCCCCTGTGGCGACTTGCCCGTCTCGAACACGGTCTTCCAGTAGTCGTAATTCTGCTTGCCGCCAAACACTGTTTGCGAGAGGTCGCGGTTTGACCCAGACCGGCAGGCGGCGCAGATTCGCGAGATAGGCGTCGATCCGGTCCCAGAGCGGTTCAGGGAACGAGTATTCGAACAACTTCCTCTCGTCCACCGGTTGACCGTTCATGGTGAAGAAGCCCTGCACGATCTGGCGGATATAGCCAAGCCAGACGTAAAGAACCTCCTCACGACTCAGCCGGTGGGCTGCCAGGTGCGGTTCCCGGATCTGTTCGCCCTTCTGAACCCGCATCAACGCCTCATTCTTCGAGCGGAAGTACGCCGACTGGCACGCTGAGCAGGAACGGATCGAAGCGGCGATGGAGCAGCAGCGCAACGCCGGCCGCAGCTCCATCGAAGAAGGCATTCAGCTCCTCGAGCTGGTCGACCGCGCCGCCGCGACCTTCCGAAGCCAGGAATCAGCCGAGAAGCGGGAACTGCTCCGCCACGTACTTTCGAACTCGTCCTGGATCGGTGGTCAACTCACCGCGACCTTCCGTCCGCCCTTCAACCTGATCTTGGACGAAGGAACAAAAGCGCGGGCCAAGCCAGAGCCTGACCTGTCGCCGACCGGCGGTGGCGGCAATTTCGATAACTGGCGGAGAGGGAGGGATTCGAACCCTCGAGGGGTTGCCCCCTACGGCATTTCCAGTGCCGCGCCCTCGACCGGACTAGGCGACCTCTCCTTCAGTTGGGCGACGAGTTAGTTTAGTCGGCTGACTCCTCGCGGCCGTCCTGGCCCCAGCGCGTGTGGAAGGCGCCCGGCCGGTCCAGGCGGCGGTAGCCGTGAGCGCCGAAGAAGTCGCGCAAACCCTGAATCAAGTTGGCGGGGCTCCGCTCCCTCCGATAGCCGTCGTAGTAAGCCAGCGCTGAGCTGAAGGCCGGGACCGGCACCCCCAGCGTCACGGCGGCCGTCACAACGCGCCTCCAGGCCTCCTGCGCCTGGTTCACCGCCTCGCGGAAGTAGGGCGCCAGCAGCAAGTTCGTCAACGTCCGATCCTCCGCGTAAGCGGCCTTGATTCGGTTCAGGAAGCGGGCCCGGATGATGCAGCCGCCGCGCCAGATGGTCGCGATCTCACCCAGGTCGAGCTGCCAGCCGTACTCTCGCGCAGCGGCTGTCAACTGCTCGAAGCCCTGCGCGTAGGCCACAACTTTGGAGGCGTACAGGGCCGATCGGATGTCCTCGACCAGCCCTTCGCCGGCCCGTCCCGCCGGGGCGCGGAGAACCTGTGCCGCCGCCATCCGCTGCTGCCTCTGTGCCGAGAGGGCCCGCGCGAACACCGCCTCGGTGATGGCTGTGACCGGCACGCCCAGCTCCAGAGCGGACTGGGAGGTCCAGCGGCCGGTGCCCTTCTGCTCCGCCTCGTCGACGATCAGGTCGACCAGTGGCTGCCCGCTGGCCAGGTCGACCTTGGCCAGCACGGCTGCCGTGATCTCGATCAGATACGAATCCAGGTCGCCCTGGTTCCACTCCCGGAAGATGCGGGATTGCTCGGCGGCACCCAGGCCGAGGCCGGAATGCATGAGGTCGTAGGCCTCGGCGATGAGCTGGATGTCGGCGTACTCGATGCCGTTGTGCACCATCTTCACGTAGTGCCCGGCACCGTCCGTCCCGATGTAGGCGCAGCACGGCACGCCGTCCACCTGGGCCGCGATCCGCTTGAACACAGGCGCGATCCGCTCGTAAGCGTCCGGCGTCCCCCCGGGCATGAGGCTGGGCCCGTGGAGGGCCCCCTCCTCCCCACCTGAGACTCCACTACCGAGAAAGCGCAGGCCGGCTGCGTCCAGCTCTCGCGCCCGCCGCCGCGTGTCCTGAAAGAACGAATTCCCGCCATCGACCAGGATGTCGCCCTCCGCGAGGTGCGGCCGGAGCTCCGCGATGGCGGCGTCCACCGCGTTGCCCGCCTTGACCATCAGCAGGATGGGCCGCGGCCGCTCGATGCTGGCCACGAACTCGGTCACCTCGGCGGCCGGAAGGAACGTCCCCTCGTCGCCGTGTTCGGCGATAAGCCTGTCGGTCCGCGCCCGCGTGCGGTTGTGGACGGCTACGGGCACGCCGCGACCGGCGATGTTGCGGGCCAGGTTCTGGCCCATGACGGCCAGACCGAAAACACCGAATTGGGCCTGCGCCATGGGGTGGGTCAGTCTAGCGATCCCAGGATGCGCAGGCCATCCTCGCCGGCCACGATCGCCGCTCCCGCCAGGCCGCAGAACAGCCCGTGCTCGATGACACCGGGCACCGACTTCAGGGCGGCCGCCATCCGTTCTGGGTCCGCCATGCCGCCGGCGAAACTCAAATCGAGCACCAGGTTGCCGTTGTCCGTCAGGAACGGCTGCCCGCCGCCATCCCGAAGCACCCAGGCAGCGCCGAGCTCCGCCAGCCGGCGCGCCGTCTGCTGCCACAGGAAGGGCGCCACCTCCACTGGCACGACTCCGACCCCGAGCCGATCCACCAGCTTGCTGGCATCGGCGATGATGATGAAGCGCTCGGCGCTGAGCGCCACGAGCTTCTCGCGGAACATGGCCCCGCCCAACCCTTTCACCAAGCTCAGGTCGGGCGCGATCTCGTCGGCGCCATCCACGGCCAGGTCGAGCCGCCGTGCCAGCGGGGCCTGATCGGGTAGGATCTCGACCCCGGCCCTCCGAGCAAGCTCCGCGCTCGCTTGAGACGTTGCCACGGCGCCGAGGCGGACGCCGTGGGCCGTCAGCTGACGCAGGCCGACGATGAAGTGGTACGCCGTCGAACCCGTACCCAGGCCCAGCAGCATTCCATCGCGCACGAGCGCAAGGGCTCGCTCGGCGGCCGCTCGTTTGAGGCCTTCCGGCTCAGGCCCCACAGACTCTGCGCAAAGCCGCGATGCCCGCTGCGACGCCGTCCCGGTGACCGAACACCGAGCTGCCGGCGACCAGCAGCGTGGCGCCGGCGCTGACGCAGAGCGGCGCGGTCTCGACGTCGACGCCGCCGTCCACCTCGATCTGCACTCCAGGCGCCAGGTCCCGGACGCGCTGGATCTTGGCCGGACTCGACGGGATGAAGCGCTGGCCGCCGAAGCCAGGCTCCACCGTCATGACGAGAACCATGGGCACCAGATTCACGAGCTCGCGCAGCGTCTCCACCGCAGTTCCCGGGTTGAGGACCAGGCCCGGCTCGCAGCCCGCTTCGCGGATGGAGGTCAGCGTCCGGTAGAGCGATGTGGTCGACTCGACCTGAACGAGAATGTAATCCGCCCCCGCGCTGGCAAAGGAGCTGACGTATTGCTCAGGCCGCTCCACCATCAGGTGGGTCTCCACCGTGAGCTCGGGCGCGGCTCGCTTGACCGCGCTGACGACGTCCGGACCGAAAGTCAGATTGGGTACGAAGTGGCCGTCCATCACATCGACCTGCACCCGCTCGATGCCGGCCGCGTGCACCTCCTGTAACTGCTCACCCAGCCGCGTCAGATCGGCAGCGAGGAGCGAAGGCACTATCTGTATCAAGCGACCTCCAGCCGGCCGGCGGCGGCCCGGTCGACGATGTACTCAGCGTCCGGCACAAGACCCGCTGGGACCTCTCCCCTGGCCGCTCGCGCCAGCGCCTCGCTCTTGTCGCTCCCTATGACCAGGAAGACCGTCCGCCGAGCTGTCCGAAGGGTGCGCAGGCCAAGGCTGACCCGATCGGGCGGCGGCTTCGGCGCTCCATGGACGGCCACAACGCTCGCGTCACTCTGGAGCGCCGGGTTGTCGGGAAAGAGCGAGGCCGTGTGGCCGTCAGGTCCGATGCCCAGCAAGATGAGGTCAAGCGGCGCCAGCGCGTCGACCACCCGTGTGTAGGCGGCGGCGGCCTCCTCGGGTCCGAGCTCGCCAGGCACGCGGTGAACGGTGGCCGGTTCCGCTCGGTTCAACAGCGAGCGCCGGGCCAGAAGATAGTTGCTGTCAGGGTGGTCGGGGGGGACGCAGCGCTCGTCGCCGAACAGAATGGTGACGCGGCCCCAGCTGACCGGCGCCTCCGCCAGGAGCTGGTAACAACGAGCGGGAGTGGATCCTCCGGCCAGCACGAGGGTTCGGGCGCCGGCCTGGATCGCCTCTGCCACCAGCCTGGCCGCGTGCCGGGCGACCGCCTCTGCGTTGTCCTCGACTTGCAGGTTCACCTAAAGCGCGTCCAGGAGCTCTGCCGCCGCCGACAGGGAGCGCATGTAGACGCGATCGCGGCGCGCGACCGCCAGGGCCTGAACCAGCAGTTCCGACTCGTCCTGTGGCGGCATTGCCAGCCGCTGCCGGATGGGCCGCTGCCCCGCCAGCTCAATCGTCATGTGGGCATGGTCGTCGCGATCAGGGTGCAGCTCGATGGTGTTCAAGCACTGCAGCTGGCCAGTCTCGGCTGCCAAGGTGAGACGCGTTGCGGTTCCTCTCGCCAGCGTTGTCCGCCCGGCCGAGCGCAGAGCCACCTGGACCAAGTTCCCGCCGGGGGCCTCGAAGATGGCATCAGCGTGAGCATCCGTGACCGCCGCCGCACGCAGCAGACGCCAGCCGAGCGCACCGGCGATCCACCCGGTCAGTAGGGAGCCGCCCACCCAGGCCGCCTGGCCTTCCCCGGCGCAGTCGATGTCGAAGTGCCGAACTCCCGCCAAGAGGGGCCGCCGCTCGGGCGGCGAAAAGAACTGGCTCAGGCTCTCCCGCCACGGCCTTTGCCGCGACCAGTGGAGATCAGCAAAGCCGATCCGGCGGCCCAGCCGATCGGCCAGACCGGCGAACTCGAGGAACGCCGGGACCGGCCTTTCGAAGCCGGCCGAATCTACGATCAGCACATCGCAGATGACGAGGGCATTGCGCAAGCCCCGCTCGCCCAATGGAGGGGTGCCCGCCCACCAGAGATAGGTCGGCACGTCCGCGACCAGCAGCGGTTCGACGAAGCTGGCCAGGTGGTCTTCCGCGGGACCGCTCACGGTCAGTGAGATCTGCTCCCGCTGGATGGTCTGGCCGCGCACCAGCTGGTGGGCTTCGGTCACGATCTCCGCGTCCAGGGTCGGGCGCTCCTTCTCGCCGCTGCGCCGGATGACGACGGCCCGCAGCGGATGGCTGGCCGCCATTCTCTCCACGACACCCTGAGTCTCTTCGGCCCGGGCTTGAGAGCCGACGCAGACGACCAGGTTCATGACGCTGTTGCGGGGATGGGGGTGAGCCTGATCCTCCGCTTCGCTTTGCGAGATGTCGCGATGGAGCTCTGCCAGATGGCTCAGCACGTCACTCAACCTCACCCGCTTACCGCTCCAGCTGAGTTCGCGGACGCGGTTCCTGTGGAGCTTGGCTAGGGACGATGCCATTCGCGCCCGTCTGCTGCCAGCAGCAGATCGGAGGCCAGTGGCCCCCAGCTGCCGGAGGCGTAGGTCTGCAGCGGCGGCTCGTGCGTTCGCCAGCCGTCCTCGATTGGATCCATCAGGCTCCAGGCGGTCTCCACCTCGTCGGAGCGGGTGAAAAGCGTCGGGTCACCCAGCATGCAGTCGACCAGGAGGCGTTCGTACGCGTCCGGGGCGTCGTCGAGGAACGAGGTGGTGTAGAGGAAGTCCATGTTCACGCTGCGGATGACCAGCCCGGCGGTTGGCACCTTGGCTCCAAAGCGCAGGGAGATGCCCTCCTCCGGCTGGATGCGCAGCACGATCGCGTTGGGCTCCAGCTCACGGCTTGCCTCCCGACCGAAGGTCAGGTGCGGCGGCCGCTTGAACTGGACGCGGATCTCGGTCACCTGCTTCGGCAGCCGCTTACCGGCCCGCAGGTAGAAAGGCACGCCGGCCCAGCGCCAGTTGTCTATCTGCAGCCTGATCGCGGCGTAAGTCTCCGTCTCGGAATCTCGCGCGACGCTGTCCTCTTCGCGGTAGCCCGAAACCTCCTCACCCAGCACCCAGCCCTTCTCGTACTGCGCCCTGACCGTCTGCGTGCGCACGTCTTCGGGGCTGAGCGGACGCACCGCCCGTAGCACCTTCACCTTCTCGTCCCGCACGGCGGTCGACTCGAAGGCCACCGGAGCTTCCATGGCAACCAAGGTGAGCAGCTGCAGGGCATGGTTCTGAACGATGTCCCGCAGGGCCCCGGCTCGATCGTAGTAAGCGCCGCGGGTTCCCACGCCCAGCGGCTCCGCCACCGTGATCTGCACGTGATCCACGAGCTGGCCGTTCCAGATCGGTTCGAAGATGGAGTTGGCGAAGCGAAAGGCGAGGATGTTCTGAACCGTCTCCTTGCCCAGGTAGTGATCGATGCGATAGAGGCTTTCCTCGGGAAACGCGCTCCGCAAGGTGGTGCTCAACTCGCGCGCGGTTCGTAAATCGGTCCCAAACGGCTTTTCCACGATGATCCGGCGGTAGCCGGCGCCGCGGTTCAGCCCTTGACCCTTCAGCTGGTTGGCGATCAAGCCGTAGGTCGGGGGCGGTGTGGCGCAGTAGAAGACCACGTCGCCGCTTGTGTGGCGGGCGTGATCCAGCTCCGCCAAGCGCTTCGCCAAGGCCCTGAAGTCGTCGGCCTTGCCGAAATCCACCGGCACGTACTCCAGGTCCTTGACGAAGTCCTTGATCGCCTCCCTGTCGGCCGGCTGGGTGCGCGAGTACAGCGCGATCGTGTCGATGGCCATCTTGCGAAAGGATTCACTGTCCAGCTTGTCGACTGCGGCGCCGATCAACGCGAAACCGGCCGGAAGGAGCCGGTTGCGATGCAGGTTGTAGAGCGCTGGCAGAAGCTTGCGGTGGCTCAGATCGCCGGTCGCCCCGAAGATGACCATGAGCGCCGGTGCCGCCGATCGGTACTCACTCAGCCCTGCCGCCAGCCGGTTTTCCGGCACATCCTCGGACCGAACGATCGGGGCGACCGACCGGCCGTCGCCCCGTCCCCCCTTCAGCTTGGCTTCCTTGCTCGCCTGGCCAGGTCGGGGCCGGGTCTTCGCCTTCATGGCCGGGTGGACTTCACCGCGTGGCCGCCGAACTGATTGCGCATCATGGCCAGCATCCGGTCGGAGAAAGTGTCCTCGAGCCGGCTACGAAACCTTTCGTAGAGCGCCATTGTGATCGTCGGCGACGGGACGGCCTGCTCGACCGCGGCGAGCACGGTCCAGCGGCCTTCACCCGTGTCTTCGACATAGCCCTTGATGCCCTCCAGACCGGGGTCCTTGCCCAGCCCGTCAGCGATCAGGTCCAGCAGCCAGGAGCGCACGACGCTGCCCTCCCGCCACGCCTCGGCGATGGCTCGCATGTCCATGCCGGGGAACTGCGCCGAGGCCTGCATGATGTGAAAGCCCTCCGCGTAGGCCTGCATCAGGGCGTACTCGATGCCGTTGTGGACCATCTTCACGAAGTGGCCAGAACCTTCGGGGCCGGTGTGAACCAGACCCCCGCCCTCCGGCGCCAGTGTCTGGAAGATCGGCTCGCAGTGCTGGTAGGCGTCGTCCGGTCCACCCACCATCAGGCTGTAGCCGTTCTGTAGGCCCCAGATTCCGCCTGAGGTGCCGGCGTCCAGATAGCGAAGTCCCTTCTCTTTCAGCACCTCCGCGTCCTGCACCGCCATCTTCCAGTTTGTGTTGCCGCCGTCGATGATGATGTCATCTGGCTGGCCCAGCTCTGATAGCGTCTTGATGGTCTGCGAGGTGGGGTCGCCGGCCGGGACCATGACCCAGAAGACACGCGGCCTCTCGCGCAGCTCGTCAACCATCTCCTCCAGGCTGCCTGCGGCCGCGGCGCCCCCCTCCACGGCCTTCTGGACGGCGTCGGGGGAGTGGTCGAAGGCAACGACGTGATGCCCGTGGCGCAGAAGCCGGGTGACCATGTTGCCACCCATGCGGCCGAGACCGATCATGCCTAGCTGCATCGAGGTGCTCCTTTTGCGAAGTGGATTCGGGATCAGTTGCCGACGGTTTCGATGGCGGCGACCAGCTCCCTCCAGGCGGTCCGAGGCGAGCGGCCCAGGTTGATTCGCAGCGTCGGCAGTCCACGGGACTGCAGCGACTGCAGATCCCCCAGAGCCTGCGCCTGCTTCAGAATCGAGAAGCTGTACGGCTCGCCGGGAATCGGCGCGTCCCTGGCATCCTCCTGAACGATCTGCAGGAAGAGCCCGGTCGCCGGGCCGCCCTTGTGAAGCTGGCCTGTGGAGTGCAGAAACCGCGGACCGTAACCCGCGGTGGTGGCCAGCTTGGTGTGGTCACGCACATGCGTACGGATCCGGCTGAGCGCCGCCTCCGACTCCCGGCTGCGCGAGGTATAGGACATGACCGCGAAGTAGGAATTGGCGGCCCGCTTCTTGAGAAGCTTGCTCACCGCGGCGCCGGCTTCGCCGACGGTCAGCTGGTCCACCGCCGGGAAGGCACCCTCCTTCTGCCAGGCGGCCAGCGCTTTCGTCGTGTTGTCCTTGCTCTCCTGGACGTTGGGCTGATGGAACGGATCGATGCCCAGCACGGATCCGGCCAGCGCCGTGGCGATCTCCCAGAGCAGCATCTCACCGGCCAGGTCCTGCTCATCCCGAAGGGTCAGGGTGATCACCGGCTGGCCCGCCTTTTCCAACGCGGTGACGGCGGGATTGTCTGCGTCCCGGGCCAGGCGCGTGTAGACGAAGACTCGGTCCTGGCCGTAGACGGCCGGCGTGCCGAGCCGCTCGCCCTCGATCGGGATGATTCCCTTGCCCTGCTTGCCGGTGCTCTCGGCGACCAGCTGCTCCAACCAGTACCCGAAGGTCGCCAATTTGGGCGACATCACCAGGGTCAGCTTGTCTCGGCCCCCAGCCGCCAGTGTGCCCAGCGTGGCCCCAAGCCAGGCCCCGGGATTCTTCTCCACCGGGATGCCGGCATCGCAGGCATGGGCCATCTCTTGGGCTCGCGCCAGAAAGGCGGGAACGTCGACGCCCATGAGTGCGGCCGGCACCAGGCCGAAAGAGGAGAGCGCTGAGTAACGGCCGCCGATGTCCGAGGGGTTGAGGAAGACCCAGCGGAAGTCCCGCTCAGCCGCGAGCTGCTCCAGGGAGCTGCCGGGATCAGTGATCACAGCGAAGTTGCGCTCTGGCTTCGTGCTGTCGGAGTTCTTCACGGCCTCCCAGAAGTAGGCAAGGTGGGAAAGCGTCTCGGTCGTCCCACCCGACTTGCTCGCCGCGATGAACAGCGAATGGGCGGGATCGATGCGACGGCGCAGCCCGAGAACCGAACCGGGGTCCGTCGTGTCGAGGACGTGGAACCGCGGCCAGCCCTTGCGGGCGCCGAACGTGGCCCGGAAGACGTCGGGAGCCAGGCTGGAGCCGCCCATGCCGAGCAGGACAACGTCCTCGTAGGTGCGAGCGTCGCGGGCTTTACGCAACAGGCCGCCAGCTTGGTCCTGCATCTTCTCGGGCAGGTCGAGCCAGCCCATCCACCTCTGGGGCTCGGTACCCGCCACGAACAGCGACGGGTCCTTGGACCAGAGCTTCTTGGGCGCCTCCTGCTTCTGGAGCTTGGCGACCGTCTTGTCGACCGCCGGCTGCAGCGGTCCCAGCGAGTGCCACATTCGGGGCCCCCGACCTCCCTTGATCTCCTTGGCCGCCTCCTTCAGCGCGCCAAGCAGGCTGTCGAAGGACTTCTCAAAAGCATCGACGCCCTCAACCTCGAGCTGCCTCGTGACCTCGGTCAGATCGATGCCCAGCGAGGCCAGTTCCGCCAGCTGACGCATCGCCAGGTCCAGGTTCTCGTCCAGGCTCCGGCGGACTTCACCGTGTTCGCGGAAGGCGTCCAAAGTGGCAGGCGGTACGGTGTCGACCGTCTCCGGGCCGATCAGTTCCTCCACGTACATGGTGTCCGCATAGCGCGGGTCCTTCGTCGACGTGCTGGCCCACAGGCAGCGCTGGCGCCGGGCGCCCGCCTTCAACAGCGCCTTCCAGCGGGGCCCGGCGTGCAGCTGCTGGAAGTGCTGGTAGGCGGTCTTGGAGTTGGCGATCGCCGCCTTGCCGAGGAGGGCCGTCAGCCTCCGGCGCTCGGCGGGATCGTTGGCGGCCTGGATCCGTTCCTCCAGCAGCTTGTCCACCTTGGAGTCAACCCGACTCACGAAGAAGCTGGCGACACTGGCGACCCGGTTCAGGTTGCCACCTCTCTTCTGCAGATCCTCCAGTCCGGACAGGTAGGCATCCACCACCTGGTCGTAGCGCTCGATGGCGAAGATGAGCGTCACGTTGATGTTCACCCCCTCGCCGATCATCTGCCGGATCGCAGGCAGTCCGGCCTTGGTGGCCGGGATCTTGACCATGACGTTCGGCCGGTCCGCCCGGCGCCAGAGGTCGCGCGCCACACTGACCGTCTTCTTCGTGTCGTGCGCCGCGACCGGTGAGACCTCGATGCTGACGTAGCCGTCCCCACCGTCGGTCTGATCGTAGACGGGACGGAAGACGTCGGCTGCGGCCCGGATGTCCTCCAGCATCATCTCCCAGAGGATGCCATCAGGTTTTTGGCCGCCCTGAACCATCCGCACCAGCGCTTCGTCGTAATCCGTCGAGCCGGACACCGCCTTCTCAAAGATCGTCGGATTGGAGGTCACGCCGGTGACTCCTTCGTCTCGCAATCGAGCCAGCTCACCGGAGGTGATCAGTTGGCGGCGGATGTTGTCCAGCCAGACGCTCTGGCCCTGCTTGTGCAGTTGCTTGATCGGACTCGCCACTTAGTGTCCTGCCCCCTCCGCCCTGACCAGGCTCTTAGCGGCGGCTGCGATGTGCTTGGCCGAGATGCCGGCCGCATCGAGCAGCTCAGCCGGCTTGCCGGAGGTCGGCAGACCGCGGACGGCGCAGTGCGCCACCCGCGGCGGCTGCGGCTCCATTGCCAGGGCTTCCATCACCGCAGCCCCAAGGCCGCCCTCGGGATAGTGATCCTCCGCCACCACGAGCCGCCCACCAGTGGCCTTTGCCGCCGCCCGTAGCGTCTTCTTATCCACGGGCTTCACGCTGTAGAGGTCGATGACCCGTGCCTTGATCCCGGCCTGAGCCAGCTCATCGGCTGCCGCCAGGCACTCATGAAGCGTGACGCCGGCGCCGATCAGCGCCACCTGGTCGTCGTTGGACTTGCGCAGCACCTTGGCGCCGCCGATGGGAAACTCCTCGTCCGCGCCGTAGAGCCCGGGGTAACCTCCGCGAGTCGTGCGCATGAATACCACCCCGTCGGTCTCCGCCATGGCCACCGTCAGCTTGGCTGCCGAGGTGGCGTCGGCGGGATAGAGCACGGTTGAGCCTCCGATGGCACGCATCGAGGCCAGATCCTCCAGCGCCATCTGCGAAGGCCCGTCCTGCCCGATCTCGACTCCGGCGTGGGAGCCGGCCAGGCGGATGCTCACCTGCGAGATGGACGCCATGCGGGCGAAGTCGTAGGCACGGCTGAAGAAGGCGGCGAACGTACTGGCGAAGGGCCGGTAGCCCCGCACGCTCAAGCCGACCGCGGCCGCCAACAGCATCTGCTCGGCGATATACATCTCGAAGAACCGTTCTGGATACTTCTTCGCGAACTCGTCGGAGTGGGTGGAGTTGCTCACCTCGCCGTCAAGCGCGACGACGTCAGGAAGCGCGCCGAGCGCCAGCAGCGCATCGCCGTATGCCTTGCGCGTGGGCACCTTGTCACCCTTTGCATACACGGGCAGCTCCAGCTTGCCCGCCTTGGCCCGGTGCGGCTGTCCGGCCCTTGGCCTGAGCGTCTTGACAGTTATCTGACGCTCCCCTCCCAACTCCTTGATCGCCCGTTCGGCCATGTCCGGCGGCAGCGGCTTGCCGTGCCAGCCGGGATGGTCTTCGATCTCGCTGAAGCCCTTGCCCTTGACGGTCCGGGCGATGATCACAGTCGGCTCGGCCGACCCGCGCGCCTCGGCCAGCGCCTGATCGATCTCCTCTGGGTCGTGACCGTCGATCTCGATGGCCCGTGCGCCGAAGGCGCGCACCCTGTCCCGGTATACGTGCAGGTTCCAGCCGAACTCAGTCTCCCCGCGCTGGCCGAGGCGGTTCACGTCGAAGATGGCGGTGAAGTTGTTCAGGCCGTAATGCCCGGCTTTGTCGATGCCCTCCCAGATCGATCCCTCGGCGAGCTCCGAGTCGCCACACACCGTCCAGACGTGGTAAGGCAGCCTGTCCAGGTACTTGCCTGCCAGCGCCACACCGACAGCGATGGGCAGGCCCTGGCCGAGCGACCCCGTGGCCACGTCGACCCAGGGCAGGACGGGCGTGGGGTGACCCTGGAGCCGCGAACCGAATTTCCGGAAAGTCATCAGCTCCCTGTCGTCGATGGCGCCGGCGGCTTTGAAGACGGCGTAGATCAGGGGCGAGGCATGGCCCTTGGAAAAGATCAGGTGATCGTTGGCCGGGTTGTCCGGCTGGTTCCAGTCGTAGTGAAGATGACGGCTCAGCAGCACAGCCAGCAGATCGGCGGCGGACATCGACGAAGTCGGATGGCCAGAACCGGCCTCAGTGCTGCAGCGGATCGCATCGACGCGCAACTGCGCTGCCAGGTCGCTCAGCGAGCCCAGCTCCTTGCCGGTCAGCCTGGTGGTTGCAGTGGCCATGCGCTACTCCTGTGTGATCACGCCCGCGTCTCGCCGAGCGGTGACTCTGTTTCGATCGTTTCCTTACCACAACTTACGCCACCCGCTACGCGGATCCGCTGGCTCGGACGTCCCTGCTGGCTCAGGCGTGCGCCGATGCCGAAGGACCCTTGGGTGCCCCCTCCACGAGCAAGCGGTAGAGCCGTGCCTGGCGCCGGGCCGCCTGCACGTAGATGGCGTGGTTGGTGTGGTCCGGGTCGTAGCGCCGGCCGCCACGGGTGTCGAGGGCCGGCGCCTGGCCCAGGTGCTGCAGTGCCAGCAGGGCGGCGCCCTGGCTGGAGGCTTCAAACGACGCCGAGACCGTCACCGGCTTGCCGATCACGTCAGCCATGATCTGCGACCACAGCGGGGACGCGTGCAGGGCGCCCCCGCTCGCCACCAGGGCGGTCGCTCCGGGCACCGTGACGTCCAGCGCCCGGTCGACCTGGGCGAACTGGAGCGCCACCGCCTCGAGCCCGCTCCGAGCGATTTGCTCAGCCGTCGTGGCCTGCGTCAGCCCCGCCAGCGAGCCGGTGGCATGGAGGGCAAAACCAGGGCTGCGCTCGCCCGCCAGGAGCGGCAGGAAGTCCGGGCCTGCGGCCGGCCCCAGCCGCGCCAGCCGGCGCTCCAGGCCCTCCTCCTCCAGGCGCAGGTTCCTTTGCATCCAGGCCCAGAGGTTGCCGCCGTTGCTCAGCGCTCCGCCGACCACAAAGCGCCGTTCGTCGAGCAGGTAGCACCAGAGGCCTGGCCCAAGGGCCCGCGGCCGGCGCTGCGTCATCACGCGCAGCGCGCCGGAGGTTCCGATCGTCAACGCGCGCACACTCGGCTCGGTGCAGCCGCTGCCAAGGTTGGCCAGCGCCCCGTCGCCGCGGGCGGTGAGGAACGGCACGTGGGCCAGCTGCGGCCAGCGCCGCCGGTATTCGGGGACCAGACCGCTCAGCAGCTCGGCCTCCGCCGGCAGGCGCTCGGGCGACAGTCGCAGCCGTTCCAGCAGTTCCTCGTCGAGACCGCCGCGCAGCCGGCGCAGACCGGTGCCTGAGGCCATGGACGCGCTTGTGGCCAACTCACCGAACCAGCGCTGATGCAGGTAGTCGCCGATCGAGACCCAGTGCTGGGTCCGCTTCCAGGCCCCACCCCCCGCCTGGCGGAGCCAGGCCAGCTTCGCCGGCCAGTAGCTGGGGTGGAGCGGACACCCGGTGCGCCGGCGCACCACTTCGGAGTCGAGATCACGACGCAGGCGTTCCGCCTGGCTCCAGCTGCGGGTGTCAGACCAGAGGATGACCGGTGTGCTCGGTCGTCGCCGCGGGTCGAGCCCCTGCAGGCCATGCCAGAAGGTGGAGATGCCGACCGCAGCCGGCTCAGCGTCCCTGCCTGCTCGTTCCAGGGTCCTGTCCAGCGCGGATTCCACCAGCCGGGCCAGGAAGTCGGCATCGACCTCGGCGGTGCCGTCGGCGCCGGCTTTCGGACTGTACTCGAGCTTGGTCTCCAGCCGGGGCAGATCACGCCCTCGGCGGTCGAACGCCATCGCGCGCACCGACGAGGTGCCCACGTCGAGACTCAGGACAAACACGTCTCGCGAGGCGCCGGCAGCCACCCTTATTTCGGCGTCACACTCGGGCTGGGCACGGGTGAGGGAGAGCTCGGAACGCCCAGCTTCTGCCGCCAGCCGGCCAGTTCCTGCAGCCAAGCGTCGTCCAGGACCCGGACCTGGGCGGCCGCGCTGTCCAAGCCCGTTAACTTGAGCTGCCGCTCGAGGCCGCCGGAGCTGGTGGTACCGGTCTCCAGCAACTGGTCACGCTGCGCCCGCCAGCGAGAGTCGTGCTGCCGGGAACCTGCCAGATCCCGCGCTGCGCTTCGGAGGAGGTCCAATCGATCGCGCTCTGCTTTGATTGCCAGGTCGCCGTGTTTGCTGGCCGCCATGTCCTCGGCCTCGCGCTGGCGGAGCTGGGCCAGCTTCAACTCCAGATCTGTGTGGGAGGGCTGTCCGGTCGGAGCGACCAGGAGCATCGACTCGCCCAGCCGCTTGAACGGATACAAGTTCGAATCGGGATCCGCGAAGGCCGAGACCAGGGCCAAGAACAGCGCGCCTCCCAGTGTTGCCATGAGCACCACACTGAGGAGCGCGAGATTGCCCGCGCGCAACCGAGGCCGCCTGCTCACGGCACCGGGCACCTTCGGGGCGGCCTGATTCTGCTGCACCCATTCCACTCGCCGGTTCATGGCGTCCGCCAGCAGCTCCCGGCGCAAACCGGCCAACCCCGTGCCGTCGGCATCCTCTCCCAGGCGGCGCATCCGCGCCACGGTGCGCAGGAGAGCGGTGGCGTCCGGAGGAGCGGCGACACCGGCCGCCGCCCCGGCGGCCTCGGCCCCGCCTGTCACGGCGTCCACGGCGCGATCGAAGCCGTCCAGGTCCATGCCCCAGGCGGGCCCGGTCTCGCCGCTGGCGCCGGCCAGCCGCCGGAGAGCGGACAAGAGGCGCGTTCGCAGGCGTGCGGGAGCCCCCCAGCCAGACGCCACCAACGAGTCGGTCGGGATCCGGGCCAGCACCCGTAGAGAGATCAGCTCGTGGCCTGGCTGGCCTAGGGCGGCCAGCCGCCCGCGCAGTTCGTGGCCATCGAGCTGGGCGGCGGATCGCGCGGCAAGCTGAACCTGCTGGAGGAGGTGGACCTCGAAGGCGCCCTGGCCCGCCGGGAAGTCGGCCAGCTCGGCCAGAGCCGGCAGCAGTACCTGTCGGGTGATGAGGAGCGAGCGCTCCTCGCTTCCGGTTAGGGCCCAGGCCAGCCGATGCACGCTTGGTAGCAGGCGGCCCAGCAGCGCTTCCAGCGCCTGCCGTTCGTAGCGGCGAGCCAGGGCGAACGCCACCTCGCCGCCGGCGTAGCTCGCCGAGGTCATCACCAAGTCACGCGGCCATCAGTCGTCGCAAGCTGAGCGCCAGCGGCGCTTCAAGCACCAGGTTCCGATCCGCCGGCAGGGCCGGCGGCAGCAAGGCGCTCCACCTCCATCACCATTCCGTCCACGATGTCCAGGCCGCGATCCCAGAAGGCCGGATCCGCGATGTCGAGACCCACCCCGCGCACGGCCACCTCCGGCGACATCGAACCACCGGTGCCGAGGAAGGAGAGGTACGACTCGACGAAGGCAGGGTCCTCCAGCTCCCGGTAACGGCGGTAGATGGAGAGAGCCAGCAGGTTGCCGAAGGCATAGGCGTAGACGTAGCCGGGCGTGTGTACGAAGTGCTCCACGTAGCTCCACCAATCCCGGTGCTCATCTGTCAGCGTCACCGAGTCGCCGAACATCGCCTGCATCTTCTCCTGCCAGATGACGCCGATCTGCTCCGGCGCCAGCTCGCCCTCGCTCCGCCGGGCCGTGTGCGCCGCATCCTCGAAGCGGTTCATCGCGATCTGGCGGAAGACGGTCGCGAACGAGTCCTCGACCTGATGGCAAAGAAGCGACAGCTTGACCTTGGGGTCGCTCTCCTGGCTCATGATGGCGTCGAACGTGAGCGTCTCGCCGAAGACCGAGGCCGTCTCGGCCAGCGTCAATGGCGGGTGATAGTCGAAGAGGTGGTTGCGCTCCGCCGCCAATCGGTCGTGCAGGCCGTGGCCCAGTTCGTGAGCCAGCGTGAGCGCGTCGTTCAGACGGCCTGTGAAGTTGAGCATCACGAAGGGATGGACGTTCGGTGTGGCAAAGGCGCAGTAGGCGCCGCCCTCCTTGCCCTCGACAACCGGCGCGTCGATCCAGCCTTGGCCGAAGAAGTCCGCGACCAGCCGGCCCGCGCGCGGCGAGAAGCGACGGTAGGAGCTCAACACCATCTCCTTGGCGGAGTCCCAATCCACGCGACGCGTCGCCACCTCCAGCGGGGCGTAACGGTCCCACTCGTGGAGTTCGTCCAGCCCCAGGAGCCGCCGCTTCACCCGGTAGTAGCGGGAGACGATCTCATAGCGACCGGTTACAGCCTCGACCAGCGCTTGCACGGCGCCGTCGGAGATCTCGTTGGCCAGGTTGCGGGCGCTGATCCACCTTTCGTAGCCGCGCACCCGGTCGCTGATGGCCTTCTCCTGCAGCAGCGTGTTAAAGATGTAAGCGCGGGTGCGCAGATCGGCCCGCAGGGCCCGGGTCGTGGCGTGGCTGGCCTCTTCCCGCACCGAGCGGTCACCCTCGCGCAGCCTGGAGAGCGCGATCGGCAGGGGGACGCCGCCACTGTCCAGCTCCACCTTGACGGCTGCGCACAGCTCCTCGAAGAGCCGCGACCAAGCGGGTGACGCGACGGGACTGAAATCCGTCAGCACCCGCTCCTCCGGCTCGCTCAGCTGGTGCTTGCGGTAGCGCCTTTCCTGCTCGATCGTGTGCCGGTACTTAGCGGTGGCGGGGTCGGAGTACAGCTGCTCGGCCTCCTCGTCGCTGAGCTCGGCCACCTCGAGACCGAAGAAAACCATGTGGCGGCCTTGCTGCGCACCGGCCTCCCGCACCTTGGAAACCAGACGTCCGGCCCGGTGGTCGCGCGTGTCAATTGTGTGGAGTAGGTGGGCGTAGAGCCCCGGCTTGCTCGCAGCGATGTAGTGAGTCTCCAGCGAAACCATCATCTCGGCGAACTCCTCCGGACGGAGTGCTCTGATCTGGCCCTTGTAGCGGGCCTCAAACGAGCGGACGAACTCGAGCGCGTCAGCCAGCGTGCGGCTAAGCTCGGCGTCGTCGCCGCTGGGATACAGCTCGCTCAAATCCCAGCGGATCGATTCGGCGCCGGTGGCGGCTTCCAGGGTTTCTGTCATCGTCCAAGCCTAATCACTCGTACCTTGACAAGCACAGTAGTGGGAGCTATAGTGATAGGCATGCTGTCAGCTTTCGTCACCTCGGAGGGTCGCTAAGAGATGCTCGAACATCTTCTCGTCTGGCTTGTTATCGGTCTGGTAGCTGGCTTCCTGGCCAGCGTAGTCGTCAAAGGCGGCGGCAGCGGCATAGTCGTCGACATCATCGCCGGCTTGGTCGGCGCCCTGCTCGGCGGCTGGCTTTTCAGCCTTCTCGGCATCGCCACCGCCGGCATCATCGGTGAGATCATCGTCGCCTTCGTTGGCGCCGTGATCGTGCTCCTCATCGTCAGGGCGGTGATGGGTGGCCGCGGTCGGGGCCGCCGCAGCGCTCTCTAACAGGGCACGTTCAGAGCCGCCCCGGTGTGGGGCGGCTCTTTTCTTGCTACTCAATACCACCGGCATTAGAGCTTTGTCTGTCTCTAGTCGAGGTCGGAAAAGGCGAGCGATGCCCGGCCGCGCCGGCGCTTCACGGCAGGCTGCCAGCTGAGCAACTGGGTGAGGCTAGGAGAAAACCGGGAGGGTTTCTGGAGGGGGAGGCCCTGCCTTCCCTTGCTTACTTATTGGGCGACGATGCGGTTGATCACGTCGCCCAGGTTCGGGCCCGCCTTGCCGAACGGAACCGACCGCAGCCGGTGGCTGTAGACCATGGGAGCGACCTCGGTGACGTGCTGGACCCCCACCTCGGCAGAGCGGTCGAAGGCGGCCTGCGCCTGGGCGGCGCGGGCACAGACGAGATCCGCCCGGTGCCCGTCCACCTCCAGCGCGATGCTCAGCTGGGCTATCAGCCGGAGGATGGGACGTCGACTCTCCAGCTTGGGATAGGTCTGGATGGCTTGGGCGATCTGGGCGCGCGTCTCGCCCTCGGTGCTCGAGTGCTCAGCCTGGAAGGCGGCGGGATTCTCCTCCCATGAGGCGCGCCGCTCGACGATGTGCACCCTGCGCTCCAGGTCCCGGATTCCCTCCACGTCGACGCAGAGGCCGAAGCGGTCGAGCAACTGGGGCCGCAGTTCGCCCTCCTCCGGGTTCATGGTGCCGACGAGGATGAACCGCGAGGGGTGGATCACCGAGACACCTTCCCTCTCGACCACGTTCATGCCCATGGCGGCCGAGTCCAGCAGCACGTCGACGATGTGGTCGTCGAGCAAATTCACCTCGTCGACGTACAAAATGTTCCGATTGGCCTCGGCCAGAACGCCCGGCTCGAAGCGCTTGGAGCCCTCCTTCAGAGCGACCTCGAGATCGATGGTGCCAACCACCCGATCCTCCGAAGCGTTGATGGGCAGCTCCACCACCCGCATCCGACGTGTCGCAGCCGGCAGCGGGTCCTCACCTGCCGCCCGGCGCTCCCGACACTCGCTGCAGAGGTGGTTCAGGTCCGAGGGTTCGCAGCCGAATCGGCAACCCTTCACCACCTGGTGTTCGGGCAGCAGCCCGGTCAGGGCGCGGACGGCGGTGGACTTGGCGGTGCCCTTCTCGCCTCGAATCAGCACCCCGCCGATGCTGGGGTTGATCGCGTTCAACACGAGCGCGAGCTTCATGCGGTCCTGGCCGACGATGGCCGTGAAGGGATAGGTCAAGCGTTCCACAGCCACAGGCGGCTCCAAGGCTACCGGCGGCGGCTGAGTTGGTTGGCCACCACGGCGGCGATCTCCTCCCGGGAGAGATCGTAGATGCCGTAATAGCGGCCGTCCATGCGCTCGGCGAGGTCCGAGCACGCGTTGAGTGCGTAGCTCTGATACATCGGCGCCACCCGGGCCAGATGCTGAACGGAGGCCATCGCAGAATAGTCCCGAGCTGAGTCGATGATCAGCGCTTCGATCTTCTCCGACTTGATCAGCGCAGCCATCTTCTGCGCCTCCACCAGCGGCTCCTCTTTGAACATGCTGATGTTGCCCCGCCCGTCGGAGATCAGAACCAGCAGTGGCCGGATCGTGGGATCACGGCTCAGCTGCGACTTGATCACCGTGTAGCCCGCCATCAGGCCATGCGTCAGCGGCGTCGTGCCCCC
>JAABUZ0100003397.1_pt1 | contig 23730 bp, 27 predicted proteins | sample 5562091 | NCBI WGS metagenome assembly JAABUZ01 (sample SAMN12813069, study PRJNA571459) | rock metagenome | isolation source: Antarctica rocks | place: Antarctica: Victoria Land, Linnaeus Terrace sud | collected 2015-12-21
TGCGCCGGACCCGTCGGAGATCCGCGAGGCCCGGTGGTGGAGCCCAGCGGAAGTCCTCGCCGGAGATCCTCGCCGCTTGGACCCGCACTACGGCAGGTTCGCAATGAAGGCGACCCGCTAGTCGATCCCTGCGGGGACGGCGGGCTGGGCGAGCACCAGCCGTCTTGCGTGCCCGTAGCGTTTCTCATCTGGTTGTTCACGCCTCTACGCTCGGGCGGTGGGTCTGGCGGTCGACGACGCGGGGGTTCTGGCCGCCCTGTGGTGTGCCTGCCCATGCTGGGCATGTCACGCGGCGGCACCGCGATGGCCTTCAGCCCGGCGCTGGGAGGCTGGAGCGGGCTGCGCGAGGTGTACCTGGACCTGCCCGGCCATGGTGACTCACCGGGCGAGGGAGCCGCCGACTCGCAGACCGTGCTCGACACGCTTTGCGAGTGGCTGGAGCGCCACCTGCAGCGGCCGGCACTCATGGCTGGCGCCTCCTACGGCGCCTACCTCGCCGCCGGCATCGCCCGACAACGTCCCGACCTCGTCGACGGCCTGCTGCTGGTCTGCCTGGCGTGCGGGTCGGCGTGCAGGAGCGTGACCTGCCCGTGGACGAGCCGCCGCTCGCCGAGCCGGGCTGGCTGGACGAGGTTCCCGCCGAGCTGCACGGCCACCTGGACCGTGCCCTTGGTCAGCGGAGCCGAGACGTGGTCGCCAAGGTGCTGCAGGCGCTCAGCGTCGGGGCCCGGGCGATGAGCAGTACCAGGACGCGCTGACTGACGGGTCGGGGTACGCGCTCGCCGACCAAGAGGCCGACGTCGTGTTCGACGGCCCCGTGGCCGTTGTCGCTGGCCGCAACGACCGGGTGGTGGGTTACGCCGACCAGTTCCGGCTCCTGCGCAACTACCCGCGGGGGTCCTACAGCGCCGTCGCTACGGCGGGCCATTACCTGCCCTTCGAGCAGCCTGCCCTCCTCCAGGCTCTCACGCAGGACTGGCCGCGGCGCTGCTTCGCATAGACGAGACAACGTCTCGCGTGCAGGCTCCACTCCTGCTCCGACCCAGCTCCAGGTTGTCCGGGCAGCCGATCGCCTTGCCGCACGACGGCGGGGACAGCTGACCAGGTCAACGGGTCAACCGACGGCGGAGACCAATGTGCCGCCCGACCAACCCTGACCGGCGTGTTGGTCTCTATATTGTGGTGTGTGAGCTTTGTTGAGCCGCTGGTCCTGACCGGTGAGCTGGTCGTCTTGGAACCGCTCGAAGCCAGTCACCACGACGCGCTGATCGAGGCCGCCAGCGACGGGCACCTGTGGACGCTGTCCTACACACGCGTGCCGCGACCGGAGCAGATGCGTGACAGCATCGCCAACTACCTCGCCCTACAGGCCGAGGGACTGCTGGTCGCGTTCGCGGTCCGGCTGCGCGATACCGGGCGCGTGATCGGTCAGACCACCTACTGCAACATCGACGCCGACCATCGCCGTCTCGAGATTGGCGGGACGTGGAACGCCCAGTCCGCGCACCGCACAGGCGCCAACACCGAGAGCAAGTTGATCCTGCTCGGGCATGCCTTCGACCAGCTCGCCTGCATCGCGGTCGAGTTCCGCACCCACTGGCTTAACCACCAGTCCCGGCGGGCTATCGAACGGCTCGGCGCCAAACAGGACGGCGTCCTGCGCAACCACAGGATCATGCCCGACGGCACTCTGCGCGACACCGTCGTCTACTCGATCATCGAGCACGAGTGGCCCGCAGTCCGCAACGAGCTCCAGCGACGGCTTGTCGCCCACCGATAGCCAACCCCCCCTTGCACTGGCCGCTGGTGGGAGGCGCAACGTGGAGCCGCCGAGCGAGTCGGCACTGGCCCTGACCCCAAGGACCGTTGACGCCATTCTGGAGAGCGCTGTCCCACCGGACGACGTCGAGGTCGCTTGATCGAAGCCGTACGTCGTTCGGCCCACGCCAGGTGGCTGGCCGGGCGACGAAGACAGCCCCGCTACACGCTCCAGCCTCGCTCGGGCGCACTGGCCCGGCTGGGAGGATGACGACCGTGCAACGTCGGATCGTGCTCGCGATGAACCGATTGCAGGTGACGACCTGGCTGCCCGAGGACGTCGAGGACCTGCATCGTCTGCACTCCGACCCGGTGACGATGCGCTGGGTCCGCCACGGCCGGCCCGAGACGCGCGCCGAGACCGAGAGACTGCTCGCGTCCTACCTCGACGAGCAGTACGACCGCGGCTGGACGAAGTGGCGGGTCGCCGGCCGGGACGGCGTGCTCGTCGGTCGCGCCGGGTTCGGCGCGCACGAGGACGGCCGTGGGCGCGAGCTGGGCTACACGCTTCGCCGCGACCTGTGGGGTCGTGGACTAGCTACCGAGGTCGCCGCCGGGCTGGTCGACTGGCACCGCGCATATGGCAACGCCGAGCTGTGGGCGCTCGCCGCGATCGAGAACGTCGCCAGCCGCCGGGTGCTCGAGAAGGTCGGGTTCGGCTACGTCAGCGGCGCCGAGCACAACGACATGCCCTGTGCGCTGTACCGCCTCGACGGCTGATGCCTCCTCACGCCGCCAGCGCCCCGAGCGCGCACCCTCGATGTACTCAATGACGATCACCAGTCCCACGGTCCCAGTAACGGAACCTCCAGCGGTCATCACAGTCGACGATCCGCGCTAGGGGGCTGGGCGGGCACCGCCGTAAGAGGCGGTCAATGCCTCAGCCACCATCGCGGCGTCGGCTTGCGCGACATCGGTGGGATACTCGGGCAGCAGGTCATCCCAGACGACCAACCACGAGCCTAAGAGCTGCGCCTGTCCCTCGGGTCGGGCGAAAAACCAGGTATGCAGGTGCGCGCCACCATCGCCAATTCGGTAGACGTGAGCCCGGGCGACATGTGGAAGTGCCTCCACGTGGCGCACGATGTGCGTTGTCAGCACGCCCAGTTCGGCGGCCAGCTCGTCGGATAGGTCCGCCTGGTCGTAGTGCTCGCGCGGGTACAGCATCAGCATCAGTGGCACACCGACCCCCGAGATCTGGGTCAGGCGCCAACGGTCATCAAGCCAGATCCCCTCCTCGCGTCGGCGGCAGGCAGCACAGTCCGACGGGTCCTCACCTTGGCGCGCGGGCTCGGGCAACACCGGCGGCCGCAGCGGAGCGACGCGCAGCCCATCGGCCTCGAACGGGCTGATCTCCCACCCCGTCATGCGCGAAAGCGGCAGCCGTTCTTCACCGTCCGCAGCTGCGACCGCATGGTCGTAGAACTCCTCGGGCGACAACGCCATGGCCGAATACTAGGCCTGCCCGGGATGGAACAACGAGTTCCGGCAGCCCACGCCGCTCAGGCATCGTTTAACGGCGCAGCTGCGGGAGCTCGCTGCTGCCGGGATGCCGGTGAATACTGCTCTTGTGCAGAGCGTCGATGCGGTCCGGGCGGCGTTTACCGATCCGGAGGAGTTTTGGAGCTCCCCGCTGTACCGCCACTTGTCCGGTGTGGTGGCCGGCGAACCATACCTAGTCGAGTTGGCCGCGCACACGCGCGACGGGCAGGTCCCGACCTTCGCCTTCTTCGGTGCCGTGCATGCGTTGCTACTCGCTGGTGTCGAACACCCGCTAGCTGAGTACTACCCGTCGCTGCGAGGCGACGGCGCGCTGCCACCGGCTGGCGCGGGCCCGGCGCTGTTGTCGTTTGCGCGCCGGTTCGAGTCCGACATCCTCGACATCGTCTCCACCCGGCTGGTGCAGACCAATCATGTAGGGCGAGCAGTGGGGTTGCGGCTGGCCCTGGCCGCGATCGCGGCGTCTGTCGGCAGCCAACCTGCGCATCTGCTTGAGGTCGGTAGCAGTGCCGGGTTGTTGATGCGCCACCCGCATTACGGGTACTACCTGGGTGGTCGGCAGTTCGGCGACCAGGCCTCGCCGGTGCAGCTGGTGACCGAGTGGCGCAGCGCGCAGCCACCGCCGGATCTTGACGCCATTCCGATCATCGCCTCCACCTGCGGCGTCGACCTGCACCCGCTCGACCCGTCGACCGACGCTGACCAAAGGTGGCTCGAGGCGCTCGTCTGGCCGGAAGACCGCGACAAGGCGACCCTGCTACACGACGCACTGACGCTCGCAGCTGCCGTTCCGGCCAACGTCATCGCCGGTGACGCTGAAGACACCTGTGCCACCTGGTCGCAGCAGATCCCTCGCGGCGAGCCCCGCATCGTCTTTCACTGCGCAACCCGCATGCACGTACCCCTTGATCGACGTGCCACCTTCGATCGAGCCATCGACGACATCACCCGAGACGGGCCGCTTCATCACATCGCTATCGAAGGTGACGGCATCCAGATCGCTCAACCCGGTGAGGCCCCAACCCGTCGATTCGACGGCGACGGGCATCTCGCGTGGGTCACCCCGACACCAGCCAACGACTAACACAACGGCGCGGCAGACGTCCGGTGCCAAGCGGCTACACCGCACGCAACGGAACCCCACGCTAATCGGTCCTCCGATAGGCGATCCGCTTGCGGCGCACATCGGTACGGCTCAAACGGGGGGCGCTGGGTCATACTGGATCCCGCGGCGAACCTCGCGCGCACGTTCGGTGCCGGCCAGTCGGTCCACCAGGTGCAACGCCATGTCGATCCCCGCCGAGATGCCGGCGGAGGTGATGACGTCCCCGTCGTCGACGAAGCGCTCATCCCGGCGCACCTGGATGCTGGGGTCAAGCTCCGAGAGGACGTCGAGCGATCGCCAATGGGTCGTGGCGGGACGGCCGGCCAACAGCCCTGCGGCGGCGTACACCAACGCGCCGGTGCAGACACTCGTCATCAGCGGCACCTCGCTGCGCTGCCGGCGCACCCAGTCCAGCTGTGCGTCGTCGCGCAGCTGTCGCCGGGTGCCCTGCCCACCGGGGTAGACCAGGACGTCCAGAGGCGGCGCGTCGGCGTAGGAGTGCTGGGCCTGGACCACCAGCCCCTTCGCGCACTGCACCAGGCCGCCCGTCTTGGACAGGCACGACACCTCGTAGCCGTCCTGCCGGTAGTTGCGGGCCCAGAAGGACAGCACCTCCCACGGGCCGATCGCGTCCAGCTCCTCCACCTCACTGAACAGCAGGATCCCGATGTGCTTGATGTCGCTCACCCGGTCATCCAAGCAGGCGGCCCGGCGCCTCCTCTGCCCGTTCGACGAAGCCCTGATCGAGAGGCGCCGGCGCGCTGCCACCAGGCACTGACGTGATCGCCCGATGACCGGCTGCGACGTTGCTCGCTAGCGCGGCCGTCGTCGTCCGTTCGCGGACACCACGATCCGCGGGAACTGCGGCGAGAGCAGCGTCGTCGTGGCCTCGATGAGTGAGGGACTACGACCCGGCTCCTGCCCGCTGTTGTCAGAAAAGTCCGACGTCCTGCTCCTGGCGGGTTGCAAAGCCGACCGGTAGCGTTTCGGTGTGGCTATCGCGCGGTTTCCTGGCTTGGTTCTGGACTGCCCCGACCCAAAGGTCCTCGCGCAGTTCTACGGGGAGCTGCTCGGTTGGACGGTCAAGGGCGCCGGGGACTGGACGGAAATCCGCCCGGAGGACGGCAGCGATTGCATCTCCTTTCAGCAGGTGGAGAGCTACCAGCCGCCGCAGTGGCCCCGCCAGGACGTGCCGCAGCAAATGCACCTCGACCTGATCGTGGCCGATCTCGACGAGGGTGAATCGGCGGTGATCGCTTTGGGCGCCACCAAGGCGGGCGTCCAGCCGGGCACGAAGTTTCGGGTCTTCCTTGACCCGGCCGGCCATCCCTTCTGTCTTTGTGTGGACTGAACCTAGGTGTGGACTGGACCTAGGTGTGGACTGAACCGCCGTGTCGACTGACACCTGTGTGACCTGAATCCGTTGGGCGCACTGCGACCGAGGGACATAGCCGATTCACGGTCGACGTCAAGGCACTGACTCTCCTCACAGCGCCCACCAGCGGCAACGCTGTCATTGGCGGTGACAGTGCCCGCCAGACGGATGCGTCAGGGGAGATCCAACCGTACGACCGCCCTGCGTTTGCTCGGACGTCCGATCACGGAGAAGCCGGCGTCGAGGAAGCCGTCGACGCTGCCGACATGCAGTTCTCCCCAGGTGACGCTCTGACCCGAAACCACTTCCATCGGGTATCCCTCGACGGCTGTGGCGCCGCGGTCACGGGCGAACTGCGCAGCCTCACGGGCCAGCACCTGGGTGATCCCTCGACGGCGACGCTCCGCCCGGACGAGGAAACACGCCACGGCCCAGACGCTCTGGTCGGAGGGATCTTCGTTCCGACCGGCCCAGGGGGTCTTGCCCAACCAGGCGTAACCGCTCCTCGGCTCCACCCGGCACCAGCCGACCGGCATGTCGCCCTGATATGCGACCAGGCCGCAGGTCGACCCGGACCCCCGCTCGTCGCAATGAGTTTGCTCGCGAAGCCGCTCGGCGCGTTGGTCGGCGCTGATCGACCGCCACTGCGCCGGCGGAATCTTGAATCGCTGGCAGTAGCAGGGGCCGCCGTGGCATTTGGCCGGCCCCACGACCGCCACCAGATCGGCCCACGACGCCTCACTGGCGGGCACGACCCGGATATCGGTCCGCACGGCATCGGCCATGGCGTCCATCGTCACATCATGGCACCTGTGGGCCGAGATCCGAGCTGGTCGGTCGGGCCGAAGACCGCCCAGCGTGATCGTGCTCGATCCCCAATCCGCGACCGGGCCGATCAGATTACCCACTACATCGGGTATCCAAATCGGTATCACCCCCCACCGGGGATCGGTCACCGCCGAGCCACTTCCAGCCGGCACATCGTCCAGCTGCTATTTTGCAGTCCCTGACCCCCGCTCGCCCCGACGGCGGAGTGTCTCGATGCCTAACCGTAGCTCTGTCTCCCTAGACGATCGGCAACTACAACGGCCCTGCGAATGCAGGCTTCCGGCCGTGGGAAATGGTGACCGCATGGAGAATCCGCACCTCAGCGGACTGAGCGTCTACGCCTCTGGCGTGTACCCAGTCGAACTCTCGGTCGGAAAGCGGATCAACGGGCATCACCGCGTATCGATGCGGGCGTGCGTGGAGGTCTCCACCGGCCGATGTCCGCTTCTACGTCGATCCGGAGGCAGTCGAGAACCTGCGCCACGACACCCATCGTCACTGGCCGTCTGCCAGTCATCACCCCGCTGAGCGCGTACTCACGCCGTAGCGGGATCGTTCACCGGACACGGTGCCAGCACGTGCGGTAAAACGAACATCATGACGCCATCCGAGAGTGCCGAACAGTTTCTTCGCCGCTTCCTCGACACCTACGAGGCCCACGACCTCGACGGACTCTGGAGCTTCTACAGCCAGGCCGGCCGATTCCCCGTCCTCGAACGGTCGGCATCGACCCGACCTGGGAAGTAGAAGACGTTCATGACGAGATTCATCGACGCTTTCCCGGACGTCCACCACCACATCGATAAGGTCGTCACCGACGAGGAACACCTGTGGGCGCTCTACACAATGACCGGCACCCATCTCGGCGTCATACGCGGCATCGAGCCGACCGGCCGACACGTCGCATACCCCATCGTCGAGATGTACCGGCTCGCTGGCGAGCTCATCACGGAGGCCGACTTCGTCTCCGACGACCTGCGGATGATGCGTCAGCTCGGCGCCCTTCCTGACTGACCGGGCCGGCGACGATTCTTTGAGGCTGCCGTCACGACAGTCTGTGATCGTCGACCGCCGAAGGGCTGATTATCTCCATCGCCGATGAAGCCACCCGGTGTGTTGCGCAGATGCGGATCCACTATCGGCAAGGACTTCGTGGCGGGGTGCGCGTCAGCGAAGAACAGCAGTCAGCTCACCCTCGACGAGTTGATCGCGGTAGCCGAGCGCTGCGACGCCGAGCAAAGTGCTGGCTGTCGTGAACGCTGGGCCGATGCGCGAACCAGTGAAACGGTCCCACACGCTCGACAGCACGCCAGGATCGTCGCTGGCCACGTAGATCACCGACCTAACGACGTTCTCAGCGCTCGTCCCCGCTGCCGCCAGTGCTTCGGCCGCGTTGGCGACGACCTGATCGACCTGGGCGAGGATGTCGCCGCGTCCGACGAGACACGCGTCGCGGTCGAGCGGGCACTGCCCGGCAAGCACCGCAAGCCTGCCGGCATCAACGATCGTGACGTGGGCGTAGCCAGCCGTCCGGTGCAGCCCCTCAGGGTTGAGTCTGGTGATGACCATCCAATGAGTCTGCACTCAGCGCTCGATGGGATCGCCGCCCTCGCCGGCAGCAGACGCGCGAGGTACAGCACAGCCGGCAGGACAGCTCAGGGCACGGCCCGTCCGGCTGCACCCACGTCAGCGCCACCGAGCTGGCGAGCAGGACGGCCACGAAGCCGAAGTGCGCGGCGCTGAACGGGCGCCCGACCGTACCGTTGCGAACCATCAACGTCAGTCCACCTAGCCTGCCACATCGCAGGCACGCCTGAAGTAACGCATTGCGCGTCCCGCTGGAGGAACCTTTAGGGACACCCGCCGACCGTCCGCTGGCCGCAATTTCCGGGCGACGTCTATCGGGTGCCGGCGCTCAGGTGAGCCTCGATTGCCTCGGGCGTCACGCCGAGGCCGGCCAGGATCCCGGTCCCGTGGTCGACGGCCAGGACAGCCAGCAGGACGTGTTCGCTGCCGATGGTGCCCGCTTCGAGGTGCTGAGCCGCCGCGAACGTGCGCTGCAGTACGTTCTTGGCGTGTGCGTCGAACGGGATCAGGGCGGGCACGTTTGCTGCGGCGGGTGGCAACGTGGCCGATGCCATCCGCTCGACGTCTTCCAGTGACACCCCCTGCGCCACGACAGCGCGAGCTGCCGCGTTCTCGCGGGCTGCGACCAGGCCCAGCACCAGGTGCCCGATGCCGATGGTGTCGTTACCCGCGTCCCGTGCTCGCTGCTGCGCGGTGACCACCACCGCGCGAGCCTGCTCGTCGAAGCGGCTGAATCCCTGGCTGGAGTCCAGGGGTGTCGCCTGGGACTGGCCCTTGCCGACGAACCGCTTCTGCGCGGCTTGCTTGCTCATCCCCATGCTGCGGCCGATCTCCGACCAGGACGCCCCGGCGTGACGCGCCTGGTCGACGAAGTGGCCGATGAGTGAGTCGGCGACCTCGCCCAGGTCTTCTGCCAGTTGGACTGCGCCGGTCACCCTGTCGAGTGGGTCCTGGTGCGCGCCGGCGACGGCGCCGATGAGGTCATCGAGACGGGGTGGAAGAACGGGCGCTGTCGTCATGCGGTCAACCTACGGTTGACGGTCCCTCGCGTCAACTGCTGGTTGGAGTAGTCGCACAAGAATCCGCCAGCCCAACCCCTACTGGACACCCTCCGGCGCCGGTCGGCGGCGACATCTGCACCGGTGGCGGTGTCCCAGCGGATCCTCCCGGAGTTGTCCGAGCGAGGCCCTTGACCGTGGGGGAGGCGGTGGTCACCGAGACGGTAGCCACGGGGTCGTCGCGCTGACCTGGTTAGCGATCTCGGGGACTGTGCGGCCGTCGGTGGCCACCCGCGCCGTCCACTCTGGAGCCTCAGCGTCTAGGAGGACGGCCGCGGCTGCACTGCGTTCCAGATGTCGTTGCAGGGTGCTGCCGATCTCGCGGGTGCTCAACCGCGTGCGGACTGTCGCCTCGCTGGCCGTCAGGAGTACCCCGCGGGCGTGGGCGCGGCCACCCATGGCCCGTGTGACCATCGCTGCTTCCAGGACGCTGCTGGTGTTGACGTAGACCAGTCGGTGGTGGCCGATCGCGCGGTAGGTGGCCCACATCGCCCGCAGGTTCGTCTCGGTGACGGTCGTGCCGTGTGGGTCATCAGGGGCTCTGGGGTAGGCGGCGTCCAGGTTGTCCCCGTCGATGAGGCAGTGGGCGACACCGGCGACCTGGAGTAGTTCGGAGACCTCGAAGGCGACCGAGGTCTTGCCGACCCCAGATCGGCCGCCGATGAGTAGCACGTCGTCAAGATCATCAGCCGGGGTCACCCGCGCTATCCAGCCAGGCCCGGCGACGGGTTCGTCCAGCAGTTCCGTCCCGGTTACGGTGCTTGCCCTCCCGCGCCGCCCGAGCTGAAGCGCTCGCTGACCTGGGACTGCGGCACGGAGATGGCCGCCCACGAACTGGTCGCCAAGCAGATCCCGGTCTACTTCGCCCACCCCCACTCGCCCTGGGAACGCCCGACCAACGAGCACACCAACCGGATCCTGCGCGAGTACCTACCCAAAGGCACCATGATCACCTCCGACCGCGATTGCCTTGCCGCCGTCGCCGCCGAAATCAACGACCGACCCCGTAAGATCCTCGCCTGGAAGAAGCCATCAGAAGCATTCGCCGAACTACTCGCCGAAAGTGCTTCGACATCATGAACTCGCGCCGCCAAGCTGCAGCTTGTCCTTGGTGTCCGGATCATTCGGCCCGCGACCCGAGCCGCCTTCCGGCGCCGCGTCGTCGTGGTCGCCTTGGTCCTCGATGTCGGCTACACCAGCCCCGTCTGCACCGGGCTTGGTCGCTTCGCCGGCGGTGCCACCGCTGGGCTCTGTGTCGGCCTCTGGTTGCCCGTCACCGTCCGCGCTGGTGGTTAGCGACGTGCCCAGCAGCAGCTCGAGTAACCGATCGTGTTCGGGGGTGTCCTTCTTCAGCGCTGACGCGCGCGTGTTCAGCGTGTTGGCGCGGAATTGGCCGATCAGGTACTCGACGGCTTGGCGCTCACGCTCCGGCAGATCAGCGGCGATGCTCTCCGGCTTCTTCTGCCGCGGGAGCAGCTGGCCGTCGCGGTCGAAGTCGGCGCCGATCGCGGCGCAGATGTCGGTGTGGCCGCGGTAGGCGTACTCGAAGCTCGACATCTTCAGTCCTGGCGCGTCGCCCGCGACATAGCTGCGCAGAGTGCGATCGGAGAAGCGGACGCCAGCCAGAAAGCGGCGAATGGCCGCCATCTTGATGAACCGGACGACATCGACGTCGGGGTAGCTCGATTTGATGTCGTCGACCGTGGTCTGCGGGCCGAGCAGCGAGTAGTAGTAATTCGCCTGCTGGTCACGACTCCATGCCCTCTTCGAGCGTCCGGAGTGCATCTGCGCGATGTGAGGTGCCGCCTGGTCTCTGCTGTCGGCGACGAGTACCCGGATCGAGGTGGGTAAATCGGCCGCCTCGAGCTCGTAACGCCGGAGGAGCGCCCTAACCTCGGTCGCGTGATTGGGAACTAGATCGGGATTGTGCAGGGCTTTCAGCGCGCTGACCCGTCGGTTGCCTTCCAGGACGATGTAGCGGGCTCCGGAAGCCGTCACGATCGGCACTTCGTTGTCGAAGTAGCCGTCTCGAATGATCATCCGGGCGGCACCGAGCACGTCCTCCGAGGCAAACAGGTAGGCCAGCGCTGCAGCCTGGTCGGTCCGTTGCGTCGGTATTCGATAGTTGTCGAGATCTAACTGAAGCTCGTCCAACTCGACGGTGATGATTGGCAATGGCGTGTACGGCACGGCGTTGGTCCCCCTCCCTGATGCCGCCCAACCGGTCCAACCGTCGGCATCCGCCAAGGCTCGCTCGATCGCGCAGCCGCACCATATGGCCTGCGGCTCGCAGGTTCGAGCCGACCGGCGGTGCGACACACGGAAACGGATCGATTTCCGGCACGCCTGACGAGTTGAGGAGGGCTGGCACATCAAGGCGATCTGGCGCTGAATGTGTGCCGTATGACGTACCCCTGCGGGAAACTTCACCGGACGGGCTTACGGGACGGCCACCTCGACAGCTCTAAGGCAAACGAGCCGGAGGTTGGCCCGTTTCGGTGAAGGTCGGCTATCGGAATATCGCTTGGCATGTGTCCGAGGCCGACCTCCCTGTCAACCTGGGTTGAGGCATCCGCCCCCGGCGTGACTATCTACGCAGAAATACGGGGAGGTGTATTACTCGAACGAGTTTTTCCCCGCCAACACGATCCATCGGCCCTGCGCCGTTGGAGAGCCTTCAGCTCGTCACCGTGCACGCCTCGTTTCGTCGATGCGGGCCGTGGCTTGTACACTTCCCGGGTACGCCCCGGAGTCAACTCTTAGTCAGCAACGACGGAGTTCGGCTACCAACGTCGTGGACCGAGGAAAACCATGGACCTAACCGGCTACCACCAGCGACCGGTCCGATGACAAGCGCAGCGGGCCTGCTGGGCGGTCACGCGCACTTTGTGCATTGGGGTGTCGTCCAGATTTCGCTGGCGAACCTGATCGTGATCGTGCTGATGCTGCTCGTGTTCGCACTGGCGATTCTGGTGCCCTTCCCGCACGTACACGACGACACCGACGCCTTGAACATCAACTTGCTGGACGTGCCCGATGCCTGAGACTAATGGGGTTCGGTCGCGCAGTTGGACGGTGCGGCTGCGGACCCGACTGTCGCGCACGGTCCCGGCTGGTCAGTTGTTGCCTGACCGTCAACCGGCCTACGTCCGGTCCTGGATTTACGTCTTCGGAGTCGCCAGCCTCGCCGCGCTGATCTATGTCATCGTTTCCGGGTTGGTGCTCGCCCTGAAAGGCGTCGCCTGGTGGCACACCTCCTCAGCGGGCCATTTCGTGAACTCAACCCATCTGTGGAGCGTCGAGCTGTTCTTCTTCTGCATGGTCGTACACCTGTGGGGCAAGTTCTTCATGGCCGCCTGGCGAGGAAACCGCGGGCTCACCTGGGTGACCGGCGCAGTCGCGTTCCTCGGCTCGATCGGCACCGCATTCACCGGCTACCTATCCCAAACGAACTTCGACTCCCAATGGACCGCCGGGCAAGCCAAGGACGGCCTCAACGCCGTGGGCATCGGATCAGTGTTCAACGTTCTGGACACCGGCCAAATGCTGCTCTGGCATGTCATGCTCCTGCCTCTGGTGCTGGGCTTCCTGGTCATCGCTCACGTCGTGCTCGTGCGACGCCACGGCGTCGTACCACCCTTTGACGCAATGCCTCCGGTTCCTGAACAACCGGCGCAGGAGAACCCCACAGATGCAGGTCGTACTCCGACTCCTGCGACGACAGTCACCCCTCCCGCTGCCGCCGACCCGGCGCCTGCGTTTGAGCCGATCCCGTGACCGCCACCAAATCCCGGTGGCGCCATCGGGACGCGACACCGGACTCGCACCTGTTCCCGACCCGCCCCTACGACCTAGTCAAAGAGTTCGTGGTCGCGCTCGTCGTCATTGGCGCACTGACCGTCTTGCTGGCCGCTGTCTTCTCCTCACCCGACCACAAAGCCCTCACCCTGAAAGCCTGGGCCCAGGCGGCACCGAGCGATGTGGTCGCCACCGCGACGGCCGAGCTGGCCGGGACGAGCACCAGCGCCAGCTACGGCGCCCCTTACAACAAGGCCGGTCCCGGACAAGACCTCGGCCCTCTGCACCTACAACGCTGGGGCGGGGTCCGCATCCCGATCGACAGCGCCCGCGACCTGGTGTTGGAACCACTCGCCACCGTCACCGGCAACCCGGCCCTCACCACAGCCCTAGCGGCATGGAGCGGCGGCAGTGCCGACCAGCAGACCAGCTGGGCCAGCACCTACTCCGACGCACTGACTGCGGTGCCTGACGGCGACCCGAGCAAGGTCGCAGCAGGAACCTACGGCCCGGTGCCAGTGATCGCCAGCTCGTTCCTCACGCTGGCCGACACCGGCGGCCTGGAAGGATTGCTGACCTCATCCAGCACCTTCTATGTCAGCAACGTAACCAAACCCTTGCTCCTATTGGCGGATGGCGCGTATCTGGAGGACTTGGCCCGCGCCGACCACCTCGGCGGTGACCAGTGGGGAATGATGAACGAGACCGGCAACTACCCCGGTCAGCCCTGGATGTGGCTCTACACCTTCTGGTACCAAGTCAAACCCTTCTCCACCTCGGGCAACGCCGACGCCCTCGTCTGGGGACTAATGGCCCTGCTCACGCTGGTCTTCGTCCTCGTGCCCTACATCCCCGGACTCCGGTCGCTACCCCGCCACCTCGGCGTCCACAAACTGATCTGGCGGGCCCCGTAGGAGTTCAGGCCGCACCCCAACCGAACCCGCACAACGCGGGTGTCCCGCTAGAGCATCACTCTGCTGGCGTCAGACACTCCCTGGTGTGGCCAAAGAAGCGTCGACGGCGGCCTCGACGTGCAGGCGGGTCGTGGGGAAGACCGGGACCGGGCTGTCCGTGTCGCAGACCAGCAGTTCGATCTCGGTGCAGCCGAGCACCACACCTTCGGCGCCGGCTTGAACGAGGCGGCCGATGGTGGCGCGGTAGGCCTGCCGGGACTCCTCGCGGACCACTCCCAGGCACAGTTCGTCGTAGATGATGCGGTGCACCTCAGCCCGGTCATCGGGTGCCGGGATGAGCACTCGAAGGCCGTGGCTGGTGAGCCGGTCGCGGTAGAAGGCCTGCTCCATGGTGAACGCGGTGCCCAGCAGCCCCACCGTTGTCAGCCCGGCCCGGGTCACCGCCTGTGCAGTGACATCGCCCAGATGCAGCACAGGGATCCCGATCGCGGCCTGGACCTGATCGGCGACCTTGTGCATCGTGTTGGTGCAGATCAGTAGCAGGTCTGCGCCGACGGCCTCCAGCCCCTGGGCCGCCTCGGCGAGCAGATGGCCTGCCTCCTCCCACCGCCCGGTGGCCTGCAATGCCTCTACCTCGGCGAAGTCCACCGAGACCAACACGATCCGCGCAGAGTGCAAACCACCGAGCCGTTCACGGACCAGCTCGTTGGCCAGCCGGTAGTACTGCGCGCTGGACTCCCAGCTCATCCCCCCGAGCATCCCGATCACCCGCGGCGCGTTAGTCGTCACAACAACCAGCCTGCCATCACCGTGCTGGCCGCGCTCAGCGCCGCCGCTGGACCGCATCCAGAGCCCGCGTGCCGTGCACCCACATGGTGTCGGCCACGGCGATGGTGACACCGGGCGCCACGATCGCGTCGACGCGGTCGAGCACGTCGCTACTGAGGTCGGTGTCCTCTGCTGCGAGGTAGCCGTCGAGCTGGGCCATCGTGCGCGGGCCGATGACGACGCTGCTGACCGCCGGATGACGAGCCGCCCATACCGTGGCCAGCTGCACGAGGGTGATTCCACTGTCCTCGGCGAGCGCGCCGAGCGCGTCCGCCGCGGCGAACTTCATCGCATTCGCCGGGGCGGCCGCGTCCATCTGGGGGCCGTGGGAACGGGGTCCCGACAGGGCCACCTCGCGGCCGCTGCGGTACCGCCCGGACAGCCAACCGCCGCCCAGGGCACCGAAGGCGAGCACCCCGACGCCCAGTCGCTGGCAGACGGGCAGCAAGTCGTACTCCACCACCCGGTTCAGGATCGAGTACGGCGCCTCCTCGGTACGGAACACCCCGTGCCCGCGGCGCTCAGCGATGGCGCGGGCCTCAGCGATCTGGGAGGGCGGCATCTTCGAGGTGCCAAACGACCGGATCTTGCCGGCGCCGACCAGGTCGGTGAGCACGGCAAGGGTTTCATCCAGGTCGGTCTGCGGATCGGGAGCCCCCAGCTCGTAGACGTCGATGTAGTCGGTCTTCAGGCGTTTGAGCGAACCCTCGATGGCTTGAGTGAACCAGCGACGCGAGCCGCCCCCGTGGTTGGGGTTGCCGTCGAGCTTCACCCCGGTCTTCACCGACAGCACGACCTCGTCGCGTCTCCCCCCGCTCAGTGCTTCGCCCAGGATCTCCTCCGACTGCCCGCCCGAGTAGCCGTCGGCGGTGTTGATGCTCGTGATGCCCTTCTCCAGCGCGCGGTGCACGATCCGGACGCACTCCTCGGGGTCTTGATTGCCCATCGCGCCGAACATCATGGCGCCCAGGGTGAGGTGGCTGACGCTGATCCCGGTACGGCCCAAGGCTCGGTACTCCATGACGGGTCCTTCCTTCGCCGGCTGCGGCGGTAGCGATCGCCCTCACCGCTAGGCGGAGAGCCTGTCCACTTCCCACCGTACGGCGGAACGGATAGCCTGTCCACTATGACCCCGGCCGCCGCGGAGCCACAGCGCAGGCGATCCGACGCTGCGCGGAACCGCGACCGGATTCTCGTCGCAGCCCGTGAGGCGCTCGCAGACTCGCCCGCAGAAGTGTCGATGGCCGAGATCGCCAGACGAGCCGAAGTCGGCATGGCCACCCTCTACCGAAACTTCCCGGGCAGACGCGAGTTACTTGAAGCCCTGTTCGCCGAAGAGGTCGAGGAGCTGTGCCAGGCGGCGGGGCACGTGTCCGGCGCGCCCGGCGACGCGCTCATCGCCTGGCTCCGACGCTTCACGGTCTTCCACCACAGCAAGCACCCGATCGCGGCCGAACTGCTCCGGCACACCGATGCCGCCGATGCCGTGTTCGGCAGCAGCCGAGACCGCGTCCTAGCCGCCGGAACGCCGCTGCTCATCGCCGCACAACAGGCACACCAAGTTCGCGCCGACCTCGGGCTCGACCAAGTGCTCGACCTCGTCCTCGCCGCCGCAACCATCCGCGGCGAACCTGCCTACATCGAACCAATCCTCCAGGCCGCGCTCGACGGGTTGCGCGCATGACAGGACCCGCCGACTGATATGTAAGGGATTTTGTCAAGTGGCAGGGTGAGGCGCCCGCTCGGATTTCTCCGGGCGGGCGCCTCGGCTTCGTCGCTGCGCCTGTGGTGGTGTGCGTGTCGTTGGCGACGCGCGGTCAGACTGATATGCGCGGGTTGGTTACCGCAGGACGGGCTGTTCGGCAGGGAGCTGTTCCGCGTGTCTAGGGTCGGGCGTGGCCGACGGGGCCGGCTGCTCATAGTCGGAACGCGGGTTGCTCCACGCGCTGCCACCACCACGGCGGCTGGGCGAAGCGGTCTGGGGTGGGCTCAGCTAGTGTCTGAGCCTGCAGCGGCGTCGGTGTCCAGAACGGCCAGTGACCAGCACCATCCGGTGAGTTCGCGGGCGATGGCGACGTTGGCGATGACGGGCCGCTTCTTGCGTAGGTCGAAGCTGATCCACCGTTCGTGTAGGCGGCGGTTGCCGGCGTCGCCGCGGGCTCGGGCGGCCGGTGGGGCGAGTTCCCACCGGTCGCGCATGGTCTTGCCGGGCCGGTAGGCGGGGCGGTGGTGCCAGGCGGCTTCGACGAGCAGCCGGCGGGCGTGGGTGTTGCCGGTCTTGGTGATCGAGCCCTGCACCCGGGATGCGCCGGACGAGCGTTCGGAGGGGACCAGGCCGACGAAGGAGCCGATGCTGTTGCCGCTGAACCGGGTCCAGTCGCCGATCTCCACGGCGAGCGCGAACGCGGTCAACGTCGACACGCCACGCAGACACGACAGTTGCCGCACCACCGGGGTGAACTCGCTGTCAGCGGCCATGGTGGTGATCGCGGTGTCGAGCCGCTCGCGGCGGCCCTTCACGCTCAGGACGGTGTCGTAGTCGGACTCGAAGGCCAGCCCGGTGGCGACGGTGTCGAAGTGTTGTCGCCGCAGCCACGTGTCGTGCACGCCGGTCCACGCGGCGCCGCCGTCATAGACGATCCCCTGACGAAGCAGCAGTTTCGACAATCGGTGCCGGGCCCGCATCAGATCACCACGGCAGTCCTCGCGGGCTCGGACCAGATCCCGCGCCGCTTCCTGCTCGACGCTGGGCACCGCGACCGCCGTGACCTCACCCAGGCGCAGCAGCCGCGCCAGATGCACCGCATCCTTGGCATCGGTCTTGACCCGATCGCCGGACGGGCGCTGCAGCTTCGACGGTGCCACCACCACACACCGCACCCCGGCTGCGGTCAGCGAGCGATAGAGCCCGAACCCGGTCGGGCCGGCCTCATAGGCGACCGCGACCGGACCGGGCAGCCCCCCGATCCAGGACCGGATGTGATCATGTGAAGGCGTCAACTTCGCCTTGATCAGCTCACCGGTTACGCCGTCGATCGCCGCCGCAGCAACCGATCGCGCATGCACGTCCAGACCAACACTCGTACGCTCTGACAACACCGGGGCCTCCCACGCATGTCGGATAGGCCGAGCAGGCGCCTCCTGCCCAGCAACCCACGTAATTTGCGTGAGCGAGGCCCCGGCCCGCAACCACTCACCAAGAGGCGGTCACGTCATACCGTCTAGCGCAAGACCGGTGCCGGCTTGCCCTGAGACGCATCTCCGGTGGTCTGGCACGTGGACACAAACCGCACCCACCGTCCCAAGATTCAGCCCTGACGCCCGTACCGCAAGCCGGTGGCTACCGGGACGAGTTACTGAAGGTCTCAGCTAGGACGGCGCGGTCGTCGACAAGAACGTCGCCTGACGTGCCGATGGCACTCGCAGCGGCGCATCCACTACGGTTCGAGCATGGCGAAGCCCATGAGACCGGGAGGGCGGGTCCGCACGACCCTTCTCTTGCTGAACGGTGTTGGCGCGCTCATTGCGACGGGATTCGCCGCTGCTGGCCTCGCCCGACCATCGATTGCGGAGCCGAGGTCCGACGCGGAACCGAACACTCTCACCGAGTTTTGGTCGGCGAGCTCGGCGATCCGGACATGGGCCATCACTGGCCCACTCCTGGCCACACTTCTGACTCGCCGCGGTCCCTCGCCGCAGCTAGTCACCGCCGCAGGGATCGTGCAGGTCGGCGATGCGGTGCTCGGCCTACGGCAGCGAAACACTGGCATGACGATCGCCCCCGCGGTGATGGGCGTTATCCACCTGACTACCGCCCGCGTGCTGCGCCGGTGGCAGTGACCGACGCTCACCGAGACAAATCGGCGTGGCGCGCCCCGATCAAATAGAGAAGCACGGGACGACCATCCGCTTGTGCGGCCTGCTGGGCTTTCCTCGGCAGTCCGTGGCGGGAACGCCACCCGGGATGCTGTCCGCTTCAGGGGGTGAAAGAAGTCGGGGAACTTAGAACGCGCCCGTCGGAGGGCGTTTGGGGACGCTGGGTGCATGCCTGCGGTCGGCTCAGGACATGAAGGAGAGGTTCATCTGGTCAAGCCCGCGCCGTACCTCGCCGGCCAGCCGGTAGGCGTCGCCGGCCTTGAACTGGTGGGCCCAGAACAGTTGCGGCGCTTCGGCGGTCTCCTGGTTGTACAGGCAGCCGACCTGCCAGTCCCGCGCCCGCATCACTGCGGTGACAGCCTGGGTTTCCCCGGCCACCATGCCGAAATCGACGGCGACGGCTGTAATGCCGTGCAGTGGTTCGAACGCGACGGTGGTGGCGACGTTGAGATAGGGGTTGATGCGTGCCCCGCCAAGATAGATCGCATTCTTACGAGGCAGGTCGAAGGTGACGACCCCGTCGGCGCCAACGGTCGGGGACGCCCCGATGAGCTTGGCCAGGCGTTTGGTGTCCAGCGGTGTCTTGGGGTTGCTCGGTGAGGTCTGCGGCAGCGGTATCGATGTCGTCTTCAGGATCGCGGCGACCCCGCGGGCCAGGGTGCGGGGATCGCCTTCGCCGCGAAAGTGCATGAACCAGATCATCGGGTTCCAGTCGTAGAAATGCTGATGCATGGCCTGGAAGACGATGCCGTGGCGCAGCATCGCATCGATGGCCGGCTGTAACTCGTGCGGCAGGAACGGCAGGTCGCCGTTGAGGATCGCGGTGCCATGGGGGTCGTCGCCGTCCCGGTCGTGATCGCCGCTGCTTTGGAATACCAGGTTGCCGTTGACCTGGAACGCGGGCTTGATCGGATAGCCGGCAGAATTCCGGACGTTCTGCACGTCCTCGCGGTCGATCTCGATGTTGAGCACGCCGTTGCTGAGCATGCCCTGCGCCCCGATGATCGCCTCAATATCTTTAACCGGCAGCTGGTTAGGCTTTTCGCCTGCCGTCCTCGAAGCGGGCGCTGCGGCGAGGCTCGCGTCACCACTAGAGGCGAGGCCGGCCAGCAACACACCGCCAGCAGCGGCCGAGCCGAGCTTGAGTGCGCTGCGGCGCGACAGCGCACTGCTCGCAGGTGTCAGATCATTTGACATGGTGACCCCTTTCCGGCGGGGACGAACCCCGCGTAAGTAGGGCTGGCGACGTAACGCCGACCCGGCAGATGGCTGTCCCTCCTGCCAACATACTTCCAGCTCGCCGGCGCAGAGAAGAAGTAGCCCAGCCGATACGCCGATCTGCGCAAAGCACGCTCGCACCCCGAGTTACCCAGGTGCCGAATCGAACAATCAGACTGAGAGACAACCCAGAGCACCGCCTCAGCCAGCCCTCAACGGTTGTCGGCTTGCTCGACGATCGCCTCGCAGTAATAAGTGGCGATCGGCCTAGAAAACGCCCGAAAAGCGCGCCCGGACGACTTCGAAGCGGCACCCAGCCAAGCCGAGGAAGTGTCGATAGCCGATGGTTGACCGGACACTGCGCACTGTTTGCGGTTATGGGCGGACGTTGGGATCGCTTGTTGAATCGACGAGGCGCGCCCAGAGTGGCTCGGTTCTTATGAACTTCCGAGGGTCACGGCCTCGATGAGGGCTCCGGTGCGGGGTGGGGCCAGTAACAGCAGGCGAGCAGGGCCAGTAGCGGTGCGGAGTTGGGGTCGGTCGCGTGACCGGTGGCGATGGTGCCGAAGTCCTGTCCCACCGCCCAGATGGCGGCGGCCAGCACGATCGCGGCGGTCAGCGCTGGTTTGAGGAGACGGGGTGGGGCGAAGACGGCCGCGCCGATGACTGCGCAGAGGGCAGCGAGGGTGAGCGATGCTTGGGTGCCGTGGTGGTTCAGCACGCTCGCGCTGACGCTGTCGATCTGCTTTATCCAGCCGGGTTCGCCTGAGGCCATGCCTTCGATCGTGGCGTGCAATGCCGACGGGGCCCGGTTGGCCGGGCGCAGGGTTTCGAACACGAACACTGCCCAGAGCGTCAGCCAGACGAGCTTGGCGCCGACTGCCGTGAGGGGGCTGCAGGTCGCCACTGAACTGCGACGCTCGGTGGCGGCCGGCCAGATGAGGACGGCGGTCAGAGCGTAAAGCAGGGCCGTTCCCGGTGCGCCCGTCGACACCATCACCGTCCGGCCAGCATCATGCCCAGGCCCTCACCGAGCCACCACACCAGCAATGCCCACACCATCGACGCCGCCAGAGCGGGCTTGCGGGTTCTGGGGATGAGGATGCCGATGCCGATGCCCAGCTGGAGCAACGCCGAGAGTGTGTTCGACACGAGCAGGTGGTGGCCCATCAGGGTCGCCGACCAATTGACAGGCCCGGACACCCACGGCGGGCTGCCCTGACCGGTCGGGGCCAGCGTGGACTGCGGGAAAGCGGCGCTGTACATGTAGGGCTGGAACTGCAGTCCGGCGTCCACCAGCCATACCGCGCCCAGCGCCCAGGTCAGCATCAGTCGCGACCGGGCGAGGCCGAGCCCGGCGGGGACCTCCCGTCCCTGCCGGGGTCGCGGCGCTAAGATCCGCCGGCGGTGTGTAGCTGCTGGCCGGTGAGCTCATGCTTGACTCCCAATTCCCCGACGGCGGAGGGCAACGTCGTCTCGGACGGGCTGAGTGTGTGCCGAGGGTTCGTGACCGAGTCGCCCTGCGGATCGGCAGCGATGCCCTCCGTCAAGCAATACCCGCCGGGATCGTCTCGGGCGAGGTGTTCTTTCGTGCAGTGCAGGGGCCGAGCGAAGGAGCCGTTCGGCGTTCAGGTTGCGGGCACCCGTGGCCGACCCGGTCGCGAGGTGTGTCGGTGGGTGGTGGCGGTCCTGGTCGGCTCGGGCTTAGGTGTGGTGGCTGGAGACCAGTGAGGCGTAGACGACGATGTTGGACTCATAGCTGTGCTGGGAGGGGTTGAACAGGCCGCCGCAGGTGATCAGCCGCAGTCCGGCGTGGTCGATGTTGCCGTACACCGCCTGGGTGGGAAATTGCGCCTTCGGGTACTCCACGACGCGCTCGACTTCGAAGACCGCGACGGCGCCGTCGGCGCGGCCGATCGAGATGGTGTCGCGCTGGCGCAGCGCTCCGAGTTTGAAGAACACGCCGGGGCCGTACGCGGCGGAGTCGACGTGTCCGATGATGGTGGACGGGCCGAGTTGGCCGGGGGCGGGTGAAACGGTCAGCCAGTAGGCGTGGGAGTCCTTGGCCAGCGGCGGGGTCGAGATCTCGCCCTTGCCGTCCAGCCCGATCTGGTTCAGGGTGCTGTCCACGTTGATCGCCGGGATCTGCAGCCGCATCGGGATCGAGTGGGCCAGGATCGGCCCGCGCGTCTTGGGTCCGGCCGCGGGGCTGCTGCCCGGCGTGCGGGTGGGGCCGGGCACAGCGCTGCCCGGCGCGGACGGCGTCGCGGTGGGGATCACGTTCACCGGGCTGGCCGCGGCCGGCGGCGGTTGCGGCGCGGACCTCTGCCCCCGCACGGCGATCAAAACCGCGATCACGCCGGCCATGAGCAGCACCGCGCCCGCCACGCCCAGAATGCGGGTGCGGCGGGCGCGGACGCTCATGGCCCGGGGTCCTACCCGTCAGCTCTGGCGGGCGTAGCGACGCCGCATGGTGAACACGCCGCCCGCGGCCAGGATCAGCCCGCCACCCACACCGAGCAGGGCCCCGTCCTCGAGGCCGGAGGTGCTACCGCCACCGGTCGGACTGCTGCCCACCGGGGTGGCCGACATCTGCGACGCGGTCAGCACGCCGCACAGCGCCGGCGCGGTCGCCACCAGCGCGACCTTCTTGCTCGCTCCGGGCAGGGTGACATTGTCGGAGTTCGCCGTGGTCAGCGAGGCCTTCGGGGCGTTCGTCGGGTTGAGCCCGTGCACGACGATGACCGCCTTGTTGTTCTGGATCGCGGTCAGGGTGGCCTGGTTGAGGGTGAACGTCCGCTTATAAGTGAAGCTGCCGCCGCCCGGTGCGACCGTCACATCGTCGCTTGCGGACTCGGCGGTGGTGCCGCTCGTCGACAGAGTGGTGCCGATCGGACCGTAGGCGGGCAGTCCCTCGGGAATGCTGATCGCGCCGTTGTGGTTGGTGTCAGCCGACGCGGTCGGGCACTGGTCTTGACCGTTGATGTGGATGTGCTGCACGTGCGGAAACGGCTTGCCGGCGAACGCCGCCGGAATGCCCAGCGCCGACAGCGTCTTGGCGTCCGTCGGCAGCGTGGTCCCCAAACCGGACACCTGCTCGCTCACCGTGGCCTGGTCACCGTTGAGCGTCAACGTGAACTGACCGGACGCCGCGCCCGCCGGAGTGTTCAACGCCACCGGGCTGAGCGTGGCCTGATATGTCGTGGAGGCCGACGCCGACGCGGCGCCGGGCATTGCCAGCCCGAGGCCCGCGAAACCTAGCGCGGCGACCGGAACCGCCCAACGCAGCGACCTGTTACGCGGTGACTTTTTCATGTTGTCCCTTCCAGTCCGTGTCCGGGACGTTCCCGGGCAACAGTCGTGCATACGTAGAGAATACGTGCGCGACCCGACGATTGGCTCCGTTCACGACTGAACGACGGCGAGCCGCACGCGACCAACGCCACCGCCAGGACACCGCGCCAGCAAGCGCAGAAACCCGTCAAGCGAAGTTGGTTGTCACATCTAAATGTTCGCAGCCCGACCCTCAAACGGATTGGGCTGCTGCCCACCCCGACACCCGTAATCGACCACGTGGCGACCCGGCGGCCCGTCGCGGACCCCACCGCCTACCTCGCTCGGAGCCCGAAGCGGGCCAATCCGCTGATGATCAAGGTTGTCGTCCGATGGACATCCGGTCACTGACCGTGCCCGCATGAGGATCCTTGGGTTCTCGCGGTGATCGCAACACCTGACTGAGTGGAGGTGTTGACCATGCGGTTCGCTAATCACATGATCACGGAGAACGTGCAGGTGTTTTGGGCCGAGTTGCAGCGTGGCGAGTTC
>JAABUZ0100003399.1_pt1 | contig 23699 bp, 27 predicted proteins | sample 5562091 | NCBI WGS metagenome assembly JAABUZ01 (sample SAMN12813069, study PRJNA571459) | rock metagenome | isolation source: Antarctica rocks | place: Antarctica: Victoria Land, Linnaeus Terrace sud | collected 2015-12-21
GCTACGAGTCGCCGACGCCCAATGGCCGTGGCAAGTACACCGGCATCTTTGGGCTGGCCAACGGCCTCGCCCGATCCGGGCGACTCAGCCCGTGGAAGGCGACGCAGCCCGGCTCAGCCTGGGCGATCGCTCGCACAGCGGCGATGACCGGCCCTGGGTATTTAGCCAGCATCGCCGGGTAGTACAGCGGTGAGGCCAGGTTGTCGACCGTCGACCAGTGCTGGTGAAACGGTGTGCCGATCGGGTCCTGCGGCACCTCCAACGTTTTCATTCCCGAAGACCTCGGTGCAATACATGGCACGATCTCATCGGAATTGCGCAGGTCGATGACGGTTCGGACCCCGTAGGACCACGCTGCGGCCCACCCTGCATCAGTCAGGCGCGTCGGTGCTTCCATCCGGACCACAGCGCCAGAACGGATGCTGCCCATTCCGCCCAGGTCGCGGGCGTTGACACCCTTGCCAAGCGAGCTCTACACCACCGGTCATGCCCACCAGACGTGCCGCGTCCACCGCTGGTTGCCGTGCGCCGGCCATCGGTCATGTCATCCCACACTGCAAAGGTGGCCCGAGCGCATCCCGCAGGACGATCGGCCTGCGGGACAGGCACCGCGCCGACACTCGAGGTCGCCCGCATGCCACGCGCGGGGCGCTGTGCTGGTCTCTGGAGAGTTACACGCGCCTGCTTGTGTTCACCGAGCTAGGAGCGTCAGTCGGTGCTGCAGCATCTTGGGCTGCCACCAACCCATGGTCAGAAAGAAGGCGAACAGCAGGAATCCGAGCCACCACCAAGCGGATGAGAAAACCGCCATCAGAACGTAGAAGACCATGAAGGCCGCAAGGCCGAGGGAGTTCTTTGTCGCCTGTCGGTTAATCAGTTCGAGTCGGTATTGGATGATGGCGGCAGCAGCCTCTCGGGCCCGCGGATCGACCGGCAGCTGACCTCGTCGGCTTGCCTTGAGAGCTGTCGTGCGTTCTTCCGGGGTCAAGTCTTCGGTCAGTGCCGCGGTTCGCTGCCGCCCGGCGTGCTGTTGATTCCTTGTCCATCGTTCCATCAGGGTGCCGAAGATGGCACCGCTGACTAGGCAAGCCACACGGCTGCGCGGTGTGGACAGCACGCTGGCCGAGGCTGCCAGTGACGGCGGCAGGAAGTGGTCACGCCGGCTCCCGGACTTTTGGGTCTGGGTCTGCCGACCCCGACCACATTCCAGCTGAGAATGGTGGCAAGCAAGTGACGCCACCGACCGTGATGTTGTCCCAGTTCGTCATGGTTGTAGCCTGTTTCGTGGTCGAGGGCCCGACCAGGAGGACCAACACCTCTCCCCTGCCCCCCGCCATCCCGGTTCCGGTAGACGATCGTCTTGTGGACCGCGGAGCGGTCGGCATGATGTCGACATGGAAATCAACCTGGTCGACCCGCGCGACCAGACCTGGGAGATCGATCAGCCGCGCTACCGCGTCTACTTCCACGGGCCGGCGGGTGCCAGTGACGAACGCGAGATCACGGGCGCGGACGTGGCCGAAGTGATCGCGTGGGCTGATTCGCACCGCGATGCGCGCACGTACGTGCTGTACGTGTGCGTTCCTGGTGCAGATCTTGGACTGGTGCGTCTGGCCGGCATCGATCCCAACAGTTGCCGCGGATGACCGATGAGGGATCGGTGTTCGGTCACCGATCGGTGTTCGGTCAACGATCCTCGACCGGGCCCAAATGCACGCTATTCACGGCATGGGCGGAGTCGCGACAGGAAAGTCGAGTGGGCACTCACGCCGGGAGCGCCTGGCTCGTCGATCAAGGGGTTGCGTTCCCGTTTGATCGGAGGACGCTCGAGCCATGCGTCTCGTGGGCTGGAACGAAATTCCGGATGGATACGGGTCATGGTTCGACATCAGTCGCGCACCGTTGTGGCTGCAACTGTGGTTTCGCACGCCCGTCCTCGACAAGTTCGCCTATCCCGTTGCCGTACGCCGCGGATTTGGCTACCTGACACCGGAACCTGGGCTGCCACCTGAACAGCTCGGCGAGGTCGGACCTGGGTGGCGGATCGCTCCAGACGGTCCAGGCACTCCGAGCGTCGTCACGCCGTACCGCTCGATTGCTCATCCGGGTGCCCTGCGACGACGGCGCCGCCGGTATGCCCGAGCTGTGTGGCGGCATCGCGCCGGGCGCTGTTTGATGCCGCCGACTAGGATTCACCTTCCAGATGGGCTTCTCGTTGAGCGGTACACCTATCTGTTCTGGAGGATCCGCCTGCCGTTGTGGGCGGTACTCGGGGTGTCGGGTGCGCTGATCGCCGGTTGGCCAGGCGTGGTGGTCGCACTCCCCAGCGCCATCCTTGTCGAGCTGCTTTTCAGCTACCGCCGCCCGCACGGTCCGACCGGCACCACCTCATCAGCCATGCAGAATTGACGGACGGTTCTGCTGCGTAGATGGCCTGGTCTCACCGACCACGAAGAACAACAGCTGCTGCCCTCTCAGCAAGCCGTCCCGGTAGCCGAAGCGTGACCGGGTAGAGGGCATTCGATTTGCGGCTATGTACGGACCGACCGGTCGCGGACACGGCCCGTCGTTACCAGCGTTCGGCGTGAACGAACGTCGCGGCCGGCTGCTGGACCTGCTGCGTGATGCGCATCGTGAGATCCATATCTGCCAGGCGCGCCCTTCGCAGATTCGTCAGCCGGCTAGGCGTACAGCCAACCTCGTCGGCCAGCGATGCCCACGTCAGGTTGCTCTGCTGCCGATGCTCGTCCAGCGAGGCATGCAGCTGATTGAGATCCCAACGGAGCCGGCGGTCCGGGTCTGCCTCCGGTAGACGAACGTCTCCCACATCCACGACTGGGCCGGTCAGGAAGTCCTCCGGCGCGCGCCGGATCCAGCGAAGAATGATCAAGGCGTACTGACACGACATCGTCCCCCGATGCGCGGTTCGGACGAGCGCTCCCTGGCATAGCCCATGATCGGACAGTTGCGCAGTGAGGTCACGGGATTGCTCCCAGAGCTCCAGGGCCAGCGCGTTCCAGTCCAGCCCACGACTGGCACGCTGCCCATCGAGCACATCGATCATCGCTTTGCCATCAAAGGAGACCACGGTTCCCATGCCGTCGAGCTAAGCACGCGACCCCGACAACGGCCAGACCGGCGAACACCGCCCGAGCCTCGTCGGATCGTCTTGGTCAAGATGCAGCGCACGAGTTGTGCCCACAAGCCGATGGCGGGGCGGTCGGGACCGGACGACCGCTTGTAATCGAAGTGCCCGGGCACGTCAGGCTCAGGGCGCACGCGGTGCGGCCCTGCCTGTGACCGCGGTGCGGCTACTGACGGTTACGATCTGGTAGCCGACGGCAGCGAAGACGACGGGGAGTGGTGCACGTGGAGGTGAACCACGCGGGGATCGCTCGGTCGGCACGGGCGATGGGCGACGACGGGTGCTTCCTGCTGCTGCGCACGAAGGTGCGCTACGAGGTGGGGGTGCTCGACGCGGTGTTGCCGCCGGATGAGGGGGACAGCCCGGCGAACGGGGGCTGGTGCCGGGCGAAGCCGGGGTGGGTGCTGCTGCTGGAAGGGCTCGCGAGCGAGCGGGACCCGTTCGTCGCGGACCTGGTGTCCCGGATGCAGGCAGCAGGTATCGAGGGGACGCTGACCGGGGCGAGCAGCGCCCGCGGCCCCGCCTGGTCGGCTCACGTCCCCTACATGAAGCAACTGGCGGCGGTCATCGGGTTCCGCCCGCAGCCCGGCCGGCGGTGGCTCGACGACGGGTGGATCGGAGGGCCGGAGCAGGAACTCGCGGTGATCGACCCGGGGGCGCGCTGGCTGGCGGGAGCGGCGCAGACGGTGATCTTCCACGGCCCGCACGAGTTCTCATCATGGTCCGAACCGGCCGCGGCGGCCCGCCTGACGGTGCGCGGGGGCGCATTGCGAGGCGCCGCGGTGAGCGAGGCCTACGACGAGCAGCGGCGCGAGACCCGCCGGATGACCGTATACGACCCCGGCATCCTCCAACTCGCCGTCGAGGCGGCGGCCTACCCATGGCACGAAATGGTCTCCGCGCTGCGGGACGCGCTACTCGGCTTACCGCTGGCCCAAGTGTCCGTGGCTATGGTGACCCACCGAGACTGGATCAGCCTTTCCCAGCGGTACCAGGCAGACGGCGAACCGTACAACGGGTTCGCCTTCGCCTTTCACCCCGAGCGGAGGGCCCAGCTCATCCCGGAACCCTCCGGCATTCAGGTGCTGACCAACACCCACCTCGACGCCGCCCACGACCTGTCAGGCTGGATCACCACCCGCCTCGAGCATGACCATTTCCTGGTGGAGGCCCGGGACCCGGGACCCTGGTACGCCGAGCCCCGCCGCGGCAACCAGCTGGTCCACGGCGAGGTCATCGAGCAGGCCCGCCGCGACTTCGGCGACATGCTGCTCACCCCCCAACGAGCCCGCGATCTCGGCCTGGACACCAAGCCCGACTTCCAAACCCACACCATCCCCGAGGTGTAGGCCAAGACCGATGGGACCTGGACGACGCCATCGAGAGTCACGCTCAGTTGCGCCGATCAAAACTATCGCGGCGTTCCTTCCATCTTGCGGGGCGCCTTGCGGTGATTCCGTCACCACCACGCGAACGACCACCGGTGAAATCGACACCACAAGGGCACTTCTGCGACGATCTGCCGCCAGATCTGCGAGCGCGGCTCACCGTAGGAGGAACGTCCTACGGTGACCCGAACTGCCCGCTGGGCGGGCAGCTGACGACCAAGATCACGATTGCGGCGTATGAGGATGGCGGGCCGGACACCGATCCCCTGGAGTGAGCCGGCAGCGGGTCACGCAACTAACCGGCAAACGGTGGCACCCCGTTCCAGTTGGCCGAGGTTTCCGGCGCCAGTGACACGTCTTGGGATGGGCGGGTTGTGGGAGTTGGTCGACATCGAACGGATGGTGTCGGGAACTGGTCGAGAACTGAACTACCCCGCACTGGAGGCATACCTCGCCGCAATACAGGAGCGGCACCGCACCGGCGAGGACGACCCCGACGCGCGGTAGCGGCGGGCTACTTGGCCAGGTGGTCCAGCAGGTCGGCTAGCTCGTCGGAGGTACCGTGCCACTGCACCGCGACGTCCTCGGCGTCGGCGTCGAAGATCGCGACCGTGCATCTCGGCACCTCGATCTCGGTGTTCATCACCGAGGCTGTGAACCGGCCACTGAGCCACACCAACGCGCCGGCCACCGACTCCTGCAGAGACGAGTCGGTGTGCGTCCCGATGATCGTGAACGCCTCGAACTGGCCCAGCCCGATCGGATGGGGCCGGCCGGGCCTGCGGCCCTTGAGCGGCCGGGGCCCCGCCCCCACAAACTCGCAGGGCTTCAGTGAACCCCAAACCCGACCACCGACAGAGCAGTGAAGCCGGCGGGAACTACCAGTCGAGTCGGCATCGCCGGCCAGGAGCGTGTCGACTGAGCCGACCGGCGGTTCGCCGCTTTCCCTACGCTTGGCTGTTCCCGGCGTCGTGAGCGCAGAATCTGTAGATGGAATTCAATCGCTTTTAACTGACAGACCTGAGCCTGCTGATCACCGCTCAATACGCCGCAGCTCGTAGTGCGGCGCTTTCCCTTGCCGTTGGGGCGGTTCTTGCGCGCCCAGCGTGGCGTACTCGGCAGGTGCTCGTCGGCCTGGGATTGACCATGGGTGCAGTCCAACTGCTCGACGCCGGAATCGGCGCAGGTCAGCGCGATCTCGTCAAGACGCTCGGTCCAGCAGCGACGGGACTGGTGGGCATCGGCTCAGCCTTAACCGCCTGCCGAGCCGGACGTCACGCCTGAACGACGCATGGACAAAGAGGTGGCTCAGTTCGTCGTAGGCCACGGCTCGGGCCGCTATGCAGCGGGACTACTCGCTGATCCTGGGCCGCGGGATGCTGCTGACCCCTTCACCAGGCGATGGGTCCGGTGTCGTCTGAGTAGGTGCCGGTCGGTCCGTCGTCCGGGAGCGTCGCGAGCTTGATCGCAATGGCGGCGCCCTGCTCGGGCGTCCGGGTGCCGTGGTGGCCGTTGAGGTCCGTTGAGACGAATCCGGGGCAGCCTGCGTTCATCAGGATGTTGCTGCCCTCGAGGTCCTTGACGTACTGGATGATCAGGGCATTGAGGAACGTCTTGGACGGTGCGTACGCCCCCGAGATCGGCCCGACGAACGAGCCAGGGGTGGTCTGCAGGGTGAGCGACCCGACGCTGCTGGACACCACGACGACGCGGGGGTGGTCCGATTTCACCAGCAACGGCAAGCAGGCGTTGGTGACCCGCAGGACCCCGACGACGTTGGTGTCGACCACCCGCAAGAGGGTCGCCGGGTCGATTGCCGTCGGGTTCTGCGGCATCCCACCTGTGATACCCGCGTTATTCACCAGCACATCCAAACCACCATGCGCCGCGAGCAGCTGCGCCGCCGCGGCCACGCTCGCGTCGTCGGTCACGTCCAGGGGGACACCGAACGCGTCCACGCCCGCGGCCTTCAACTTCGCCACGGCGTCCTCCCTACGGGCGTCGTCCCGGGCGCCGATCCCGACGCTCCAACCGAGGGCGCCGAGGCCCTCCGCGATCGCGTGCCCAATGCCCTTGTTGCCGCCGGTGATCAGTGCTGTCGTCATGTCCCCCACCATGCGCTGATCTTGGGCGTAGAGCCAGGACTGTCTTGGTCTAGCCCGATACCCTGGGGGTATGGAGACCCGGGAGCTGCGCTACTTCGTCGCTGTGGCCGAGGAGCTGCATTTTGGTCGGGCGGCCCAACGACTGGCCATCGCAGCCGCCGCTATCCCGGGCGGTGCGTCAGCTGGAGCGTCGGCTCGGCGTGCAGCTGCTGGAGCGGACGAGCCGCGGCGCCGTCCTGACTGCTGCGGGGGTCGTCCTGCTGGAGGAGTCGAGGCGGCGCTGGATGCAGTGGACGCGGCCGAGCGCCGTACCCGCCGGGCGGGTACGGCGCTCGACGGTCCGCGGGTCGTCCTCGTCACCAAGGCCGGTGCGTCGACCGAGCTGCTCGCGAAGCTGCTGGATGCCTATGCGGCCGAGCCCGGCGCTGCCCCGGTGGACGTCGAGCTGTGCGGCATGGGTCAACAGGAGCGTTGGCTGCGGGACGGCCGCGCGGACGTCGCTCTGTTGCACCAGCCGTTTGACAGCACCGCCGGGCTGGAGGTGAAGGAGCTGGGGACTCAGGGGCAGGTCGTCGTGCTGCCCAGCGGGCATCCGTTGTCGAGGTGCCGGAGCCTGCTGCTGGCCGACGTCGTCGACCTACCCTTTGTGCGCTGGCCCCACAAGGACGGTACGTACCCGGACGGGCCCGGTCCCGAGGTGCGCGACCACGAGCAGATGTTCCAGCTGGTGGCCCTGGGCCGGGCCGTGACCGTGGTGCCCGAGCAGGTCCGGGACCACCTGCGCTGGGGCCTGGCCGCGGTGCCAGCGCTGGACGCCCCTGCGGTGACCACGGTGATCGCCTGGCCGCCGCACAGCCGGTCACGAGCCGTTACCGACCTGGTCCGGGTCGCGATGCGGCTATGACGTTCAACGCCCAGCACGGCGCCACCCCGATCGTCCTGCGGCACGGTGTCCATTGCGGTGTCGTGGCACGCTGGTTGCCGTGAAGACGAACGCGCCGAGGGTGATCGGGATGCTCGGAGGGATGAGCTGGGAGTCCAGCGCGCAGTATTACCGGCTGGCCAACGAGCTGGTGCGCGAGCGGCTCGGTGGTCTGCACTCGGCGCGGATCGTGTTGGCGTCGGTCGACTTCGCGGACGTGGAGGCACTGCAGGTCGCCGGGCGGTGGGACGAGGCTGGCCGGCTGCTCGCCGAAGCGGCCAAGGGACTCGAGGCCGCCGGTGCCGAGCTGCTGCTGATCTGCACCAACACGATGCACAAGGTCGCCGACCAGGTCCAAGCCGCCGTCGAGATCCCGCTGCTGCACCTGGGCGATGCCACCGCACAAGCAGTGACGTCAGCGGGGCTGGTCACGGTCGGGCTGCTGGGCACCGCATTCACGATGGAGCAGGACTTCTACCGCGACCGGCTCACCAGCCACGGCCTGCATGTGCTCATTCCACCACCCGACGACCGGGTTGAGGTGCACCGCATCATCTACGACGAGCTGTGCCTGGGAGTGGTCCGAGAGGAGTCCCGGCAGGCCTACCGCGACGCCATCGGGCGCCTGGTTCAGGCCGGCGCCGAAGGTGTCGTACTGGGCTGCACCGAGATCGAACTGCTGATCTCCAACACGGACAGCCCGGTACCCGTGTTCCCCACTACACGCCTGCACGTCGAAGCGGCCGTTGACGCTTCACTGGCCACACACATGAGCATCTGACGCCCCGCAAGGCGAACGTCTAACGGTCACGGTCAGCTATCGCACCAGGCTCGTGGAGCATGATCGCTTCGTCCCGATCGGGGATCGTCAACCGGGACGACGACCGCTGTGCGAGGAGACCAACCTAGAGTCGGGTCGCGACGTGCACCAGTCAGCCAAGGGACTTCATCCGCCACTTCCTCGACACGTACGAACGGTGCGATCTCGAGGCGTTCTGCATGTCCTACGCAACCGACTGCACTTTTCCCGTCCTGGAATGCTTCGGCGTTGACCCAGGCTGGGAGAACTACCAGGTCTTCATGAGCAAGTTCATCGACGCGTTCCGCGACATCAGCCACACCATCGCGAAGCTCCCGACAGATGACGAAAACATCTGGGCCCGATACACCATGACCGGCACGCATCGTGGCCCATTGCGCGGTGTTGAGCCCACCGGTAGGCGAGTGCGGTACCCCATCGTCGCCATGTATCGAGTCTCGGACGGCCTGATCACTGATACCGACTTCGTCTCTGACGATCTCCGCATGATGCACCAGCTGGGCGCCCTCCCCGGTTGACGCACGGCACTCATGCGGTCGGGGCGGCGTGCGCGCCGTGTATCACTGTGCTCGTCTCGTCATTGGCATCTGGGCGGCGGCCAGGTATGTGCCTCACCCCGAACGTCTGCAAGTCGATTTCTACGGGAGCCCTCTCGCCACGTCGTGTGCCGCTGGTCGTTCAGCTTGAGGATGCCCAGCGTCGGTTGCCTCCAGCTGGACGAATCGGGAACCGGCGTGCTGCAGCGGTTAATCGTTCGGAGCGACTTCATCGACGATGCCCGCGATCGCCAGCCGGGCCCGTTTGGCCGATCTGGGTGAGTAGACCAGTCGTCCGGTGGGGTCGGTTCCGGCCTCGGGGTTGTCATAGGCGTGGTGAGTCTGAGACAGAAGCGTCACCCGCAGGGCGCTGCCTGCTGCGTCGGCCTCTTCGATGAGGCTGGTCACCATCGAGATCGGGGAAACCTCGTCCTGGGTGCCCTGCATCAATAGCACCGGCGCGTCGATTACGGTCGGTGTGCCGCGTTCTGCTGTCCGGAGCAGGCCCGAGCAGACGACGATCGCAGCCGCTTCTCGAGTGCGGCGCGCGTGGTCGAGTGCGGCTACCGCGCCGGCGCTGAAGGCAACAATAATGACCGGGTGCGCTGGCTGGCCGGTTGATTCGCGCACTGCGGTCACGGCCGCAGACACCGCCGCAACGCCCTCGGCCCGGTGGCCGAGCAGGTGCTGCACCATCGGTGCGACCTGATCGGGAGCGGTTGGGTTGTGGCCGTCGCCCTAGGCTCGTGGCGGAGTCGCGCTTTTTCTATGCGCAGCGCGTGGCGGGCCATGGTCCGCGCGGCCCGAGGAGCTCCGGACGATGCGCACCATGGCGGCCGATCCCGCCCCGTCCGACCCGCCCGCTGTCGTCAAGGTCGTGCATACCGGCGGCCGCAGCGTCCCGGTGCGCATCCACGCTCCGGCGAGCGGCGCGGTGACCGGCGTGTTCCTCGAGATTCACGGTGGAGGCTTCTACCTGGGTTCGGCGGCGGGAAGCGATGTCCGCAACCGGGCACTCGCGGACGCCCTCGGCCTTGCCGTCGTCACCGTGGACTACCGGCTGGCTGCGGAGCACCCCTGGCCTGCCGCACCCGACGACTGTGAGACCGCGGCGCTCTGGCTCGCCGACAACGCTCAACACCGCTTCAGCACGACGAAGCTGTTCATTGGCGGCTTCTCGGCCGGTGCGACGCTGGCGATATCCACGCTGCTGCGGCTGCGTGAGCGGAGGACCGCGGCGTATAAGTCCGCTGTGTTGCAGTTCGGAACCTACGACCTCAGCGGGCAGACCCCGGCCGGACGGCTGATCGCCCACGAGTACTTTCTCGACGCCTACGCCGGTTCGGCCGATGACCGCACCCATCCGGACCTCTCAGCGATCTACGCCGAAGTCGCAGGGCTACCGCCGGTCCTGATCGTCGTCGGGGCCGACGACGTCCTGCTGCAGGACAACCTGGCGATGGCCGTGCGGCTCTCAGCGGCCGGCGTCGACGTCCACGTGCGCATCTACCCCGCCTCACCACACGGGTTCACCGGCCACGCCACGCCCGTGGCGAGAGCCGCGATGGACGACATCGAGACCTGGCTCCGGCGCGAGCCTTGATCAGCGAACCGCCAAGAGACCGGTCCGCTGATCCTTCGTCTTGCGGAGCAAGCATGGTCGCCGACCGAGTGACTTCGACGCCGCGCCGGGTGAGCTACATCGTCCATTCGCTGGCGAGGATCGCGAAGTCGTGCTCGTCGCTCCACTCGCCATGACGCTCTCCATCCAAATCATTTGACCTCCGTTGGCTAATGATGTTAGCTTCTAACTAACGTAGTTAACCGGATTTATGGAGGACATCTTGATCGAGCACCTGACCATTGACGGCAACACCATCGCCTACGACGTGACCGGTGAGGGTCCTCTTGTCGTCCTCGCGCACGGCATCGGTGACAGCCGCCACTCCTACCGCTTCGTCGCCCCGTCGCTGGCCGCTGCCGGTTATCGGGTCGCGAACGTCGACATCCGCGGCTGTGGTGACTCCAGCCTCGGCTGGGACGGCTACAGCCGCACCGACATCGCCGGCGACCTCATCGCCCTCGTGCGTCACCTCGGCGGCCCGGCCGTGATCATCAGCCAGTCGATCAGCGGCGGCGCCGCGACCATCGCCGCTGCCACCGCACCCGACCTGATCTCCGGGATCATCGAGCTGGCACCGTTCACCCGCACACAGTCGATCGCCCTGGGTGAGCTGATCCGGACGAAGCGCTACCGGAGCGGCACCATGCATCTGACGCGGACGCTTCTCATGGGAAGCCTGCCCAGCTGGAAGAAGTACCTCGACGTTGCGTACCCGACCAAGCCCGCCGACTGGAATGACGAACTGGCGCGCATCCAGGCCAAGCTGAGCGAGCCCGGCCGGATGAAGGCCCTCCAGGCCATGTGCAAGTCCAAGCCCAGTGACGCCGGCGCGCAGCTGGGAAACGTCCGCTGCCCGGTCCTGGTCATCGAGGGCAGCGCCGACCCCGACTGGGCAGACCCACGCGCCGAGGGCGAAAAGATCATCGCCGACCTGCCCCACGGACTCGGTAAGCTGGTCGTCATCGACGGTGCCGGCCACTACCCGCACGCCCAGACACCCGAGAAGGTCCTCGAGCTGGCCCTGCCCTTCCTGACCACGACGCTGACCATTGCCTAGAGCCGGACTCACCCCGGCCTCAGTCACCGAAGCCGGCGCCGCCCTGGCCGACGAGATCGGGCTCGATCACCTCAGCATGCGGCTGCTCGCCGAACGCCTCGGGGTCAAGACCCCCTCGCTCTACAAGCACGTCACCAACCTGGCCGACCTCACCCACCGGATCGCCGTCCAGGCCATGACCGAGGTCAGCGACGCCACCCGCGACGCCACCCAGGGCCGCGCCGGCAGCGAAGCCCTCACCGCCGCCGCCCAAGCCATGCGGACCTACGTGAAAAGCCACCCCGGTCGATACGCGGCAGCCAACGCTGCCCGCCCGACCGGACCCGACGACCCGCTCGCTCCGGCGGTCAACCGACTTCTCGCCTCCCTGTCGGCGGCACTCCGCGGGTACCGGCTGGACCCCAGCCAGGAGATCCACGCCCTTCGGATGCTCCGCAGCATGATGCACGGATTCGCAACCCTGGAAGTAGCCGGCGGCTTCCAGCTCGACACCGACGTCGACGAGAGCTTCACCTGGATGACCGACCTCATCGACCGGAGCCTGCTCGGTTGTCGCCGCCGCCGTGGCCCGGCTCGACGCCAGGGGAAGGCAGCGTCGACAATGTCGTGATGGGTTCGAGCAAGGTGAGCGTGCAGGGTGCGCCTCGTGATCTGTCGTCGTGGACGTCGTTGGCTCGCCGGCTGGAATCTGCCGGGTTTTCTGCGCTGCTGGTGGGTGACCACCCAGGAGACGGCTCGTCGCCGTGGCCGGCTCTGGCGGCAGCCGCCGCGGTGACCAGCACCCTGGACCTGGGTACCTGCGTGTTGCAGGTCGGTGTGCGGGAGCCGATCGACATCGCCGACGACGCAGCCACTTTGAACCTGCTGGCTCCGGGCCGGGTGATCCTGGGGATGGGGGCCGGGCATACCCCGGCAGAGTGGGAAGCCCGAGGCCGGACAAGACCCAACCCGGCGGGTCGGGTGGGCCGGCTCAAGGAAGTCTTCGACAGTGTTGCCCGGCTACTCGACGGTCAGACCGTCACCACGACCGGGCGGTACGTGACTCTGTACAACGCTGCGCTATCGGCCGCGCCGAAGGATCAACGGACGGTGCGGCTGGCCGTCGGCGGTGGTAATACCAACCTGCTGCGGTTCGCCGCCCAACGGGCCGACATCATCGGTCTGTCCGGATTGGGGCGCACCCAACCCGACGGCCACCGACACGAAATTCGGTGGACCCCCCACCAGGTACAGGCGCAGATCGATTTGATCGCCCAGGCCAGCCCCGCAGGCAGGCCGTCGGCAGATCTGGAAGTGCTGGTACAGACGGTCCAGGAGACAGCAGACCGGCGGCAGGCAGCTCAGGTGGTCGCGGACAAGATCGGCGGGTACCTCCCAGTCGAGAACCTGCTGGCCGCACCGTACCTGCTGGTGGGAAGCCCGCGGCAGATCGCAGATCAGCTCTTGAAACAACAGCAGCAGTGGGGAATCGACCGCTACGTCGTGAGGGAATCCGCACTACCGGTCATGGAGAAGGTGCTTTCCTGCTTGCCAGACTGATCAGGGCACGCCCTAAAGCGCCGACAAGACCTTCCGCAGCGTTGGGCGTGTGTTGTGTAACCAGCATTTCTTCTTCGGCACGCCGCAATGCAAGACGCGACGATTCGATCGGGTCTTCGTGTGCGGACTGCATGAGGCGGAGCTGCAAGGCAGCGGCGAAGCCGCTCGCGCGGCCCTGATGGTTTCCGCTCCGAAATGGACCTTTCCGAGGTGCTGTCTGACGCAGCGACGCTGGATGGGCACCGTCCAGGGCGGACGCGATCACCGACCGCTGGTGGCGGCCTGATGCTGATCGGTCGGGCTCTTCAGGAGTGGTGGATCGTTTTTCGGCCGACGTCGAGGACGACGAGATCGCGCCGTTCATGACGAATTCGGCACGGTCTTTTCTGGCTTGGGGTCGGCATCCAGCCCGTGGTCCCAGTCGTATTCGGCCCAGGGCTTCGGCTGCGCGGCCGCGGCGAACAACGCCCTCCCCGCCTCTATCGGCGCGGTCCGATCGGCGCGTCCATGTTGGACAAGTAGCTGTGCGCGCCGGTCGGCCCCGACGAAGTGGGCGAGATCGAACCAATCGGCGGCGGCGACCAGTTCCTGCGTGACCTCGCGGCCGCCCGAGAGTCCACCAGCCAGAGCTGCCCTGGCCAATGGGCCGGCGCCGTTGGCGAAGATGACACCTTCGGCCACAACCGGAATCAACACAGTTGCCACCGAACAGAACAACACGGTCACTGCGCTTCTCAGCGTCGTGACCGTGCTGGCCTGTACTCCAGCTTCTCGCGACACGGACAAGCAACCTTCGCTCGACGGCGACCGAGAATGAGTGGTCGGTCTACTTGCCGAAAGCGTCCTTCGCTGCGTCGGCGACCTTGTCGCCGGCCTGCTTGACGTTGGCCTTGGCCTGGTCGCCCTGACCCTGCGCTTCGAGATCCTCGTTGCCGGACGCCTGACCCGCTGTTTCCTTGACCTTGCCCACCGCTTCTTCGCCGGCGTGCTTGATCTTGTCTCCCATGGTCATGATTTCTTACCTTTCCTCCGATTCGGACCGACCTGACGACCGGCCCCGGGCGAGATCCCGGTGACCGCGCGCGATGGGTGTTCGCCCTCGCGAGCCACTGCACCAGAACCTCTCTCGCTTGCAATGCCCGGTGCGGAGACCAACTCACCCGGTTCAGGTGTGATTCGCATCACATGGCGCGAGCGACTGTGCGCTGAAAGCCCCAGGACAGCCGGCTCAGGACGTCGATGCGTTCTCACCCTCGGCGAACCCGAGCGCGTGGAACCCTCCGTCGACCATCACCATGGACCCCGTCGTGGCCGGGAACCAGTCCGACAGCAACGCACACGCTGCCTTGGCCACCGGGGTCGGATCCGAGGTGTCCCAGCCGAGCGGAGCGCGGCCGGACCAGGCGTCCTCCAGACCCGAAAACCCAGGAATGGACTTCGCCGCCATGGTGCGGATCGGTCCGGCGGACACCAGATTGACGCGGATCCCGCGTGGTCCCAGATCCCGGGCCAGGTAGCGCGACACCGACTCGAGGGCAGCCTTCGCCACGCCCATCCAGTTGTAGGCCGGCCAGGCCTGCCGGGCGTCGAAGTCCAACCCGACGATGGACCCGCCGGAGGACATCAGCGGCAGCGCAGCCACGGCAAGCGCCTTGAGCGAGTAGGCGGACGTGTGCACGGTCGTGGCGACGTCCTGCCAGGCAGTGGCCAGGAAATCCCCGCCGAGCGCGCCGGCCGGAGCAAATCCGATCGAGTGCAGCAGCCCGTCGACGCTGGGAATGAACTCTCCGACCCGCGCTGCGAGTGAGTCGAGATGAGCCTGATCGGTGACGTCCAGCTCGACCACCGGCGCCTGCGCGGGCAACCGCTTGGCGATCCGCTCCACCAGCGACAGCCGGCCGTAACCGGTGAGCACCACGGTGGCACCTTGCTCCTGCGCCATCCGCGCCGTGTGGAAGGCCATCGACGCCTCCGTGATGACACCGGTGATCAGCAGGTTCTTGCCGGTCAGGATTCCGGTCATGTGATTGGTCCTCGCATATCTGTGGAATTCAGGTCTGTGGAATTCAGGGCCGGTTGCTCAGGGCCGGGCGGTTCGGTCCGTGGTTCGAGTGGGAGGGTCACTGCGGATTCATAGTGGCGCAGGAGCTGACGCCGGGAATGGGCGCGTCGTGCCCGAGGCGTCCTTGGCACGCAACCCCTTGTGATGGTGTCCGCGCGTTGAACGGGACGCTCGCCAGATCCTGTCCATCAGTGACCCATACCGAGGCCGCCGTCGACCGGAATGACGGCGCCGGTGACGTATGCGGCGTCGTCGGAGGCCAGGAACCGCACCACGCCGGCGACCTCATCGGCCGCCGCGTATCTCCGGAGCGGGATCTGCCCGATGATTTCCGCACGCCGCGCCTCCGGCAGCTCTCGGGTCATGTCCGTATCGACGAACCCAGGAGCGACGACGTTGGCAGTGATGTTCCGCGACCCGAGCTCACGGGCCACCGATCTGGCCAGCCCGACCAGGCCGGCTTTCGAAGCAGAATAGTTGACCTGCCCAGCCCCCCCGGATAGTCCGACGATCGAAGAGATGAAGATCATCCGCCCCCACCGCTTCTTCAGCATTCCGGAAGCCGCACGCTTGGCCACCCGATACGCGCCGGTCAGATTGGCATCGATCACCGAGGTGAACGAGTCCTCGCTCATCCGGAGCAACAGCGTGTCATCGGTGATGCCCGCGTTGGACACCAGAATCTCCACCGGCCCCTGCGCGGCCTCGACCTGCGCAAACGCTGAATCGACGCCGGCAGCATCGGTCACATCGCACCGGACACCGGCCAAGCCCTGCGGCGGCTGCCCGCTTCGGTGGGTGACGGTCACTCGGTGGCCGGCATCGGCAAGCCGGCGGGCAATCGCCAACCCGATGCCCCGGTTACCCCCGGTGACCAGTGCCGAGCGAGCGACAAACAAGTGTTCGGAATTGGCCGAATCGACCGATGTCACGCGGTTACCTCCTGCAGGAACGAGCCGATATCCAAGTCAGCGCCGGTGCCCCACCGGACCACCGCGCACGCTGACCCTATCGGCACCGTGGCGGGTTGCGGTTCGGCCGGCAGCCGGACAGGTTCTTCAGGGAATGCGTCCACCGATTACCAGGGCGCCGGCGGCACCGAGCATCACCAGGAGAGTGCCCGCAATCAACCATGGCCGGGAGACGTCCTGCTGCTTGATCTCGTAGCCGATTTGCTCACCGAGTTGCGAGTAGACCGATTTGAGCTCGGTCGCCGTCGCAGCGGTATGGAAGTCGCCGCCGGAAATCTGCGCAATCTGTTGCATGGCCGACGTGTCCAGCGGTACCGGAACGATGGATCCGTCGAAGTTGATGGTGCCGTGGTCGGTGCCGAAGGCGATCATCGAAACCGGAATCTTGGCGCCGGCGGCCTGCTTGGCGGCCTCCATCTCGGTACGCCCCACCGTGCGCTTGCCGTCGGTCATCATCACGATCCTGGCCGGCGCCGGGCCGTCCGTACCACTGATCGTCTTCGCGAACAGATCGATGGTCTGCAGACAAGAAATGATCGCGTCGCCGGTGGCGGTTCGCTGATCGAGCTTCAACGAGGCGATCGCCGCGATGGCAGGAGCCCGATCCGTCGTCGGCGACACCAGGACGGTGGAGATGCCGGCGAACGCGACGAGTCCCAGATTCACGCCAGGAGTGAGATCTTTGACGAACTCCGTGGCTGCCTCTTTGGCAGCGTCCAGCCGGTTCGGCGAGACATCGGTCGATTCCATCGACAGCGACACGTCGATCGCCAGCATCACCGTTGCCCGGTTGCGAGGCACCTTGGCATCGGCGGTCGGTCCCGCCAAGGCCACCGTGAGCAGGATCAGCCCCACCAGAATGACGCCGGTGGGAAGGTGCCTGCGTCGGCCCGGGCGCCGCGGCGCTACTTTCTCCAGCAGTTCCAGGTTGGCGAACCGCAAGGTGTGCCGCCGGACGCGTCGCTGGGCGATCACATAACCCACGATCAGCGCGAGGACGACCAGGCCGATCAGGAACCACAACGGGTGCGTGAAACTCACCAGGCCTCCCCCGCGTGCGCCGCCACCTGGGCCGGCTGCGCCGTCGACGGGCCGCCCGACCAGCCTCGCTTTCGGGTCAGCACGAACCGCAGCACGTCGGCGACCCAGTCGCGATCGGTGCGCAGGGTCAGCTGCGCGGCTCCGCAACGACGAAGCGCCGTCGCCACCTGGTCCTGATGATCGGCGGCGGCTCGAGCGAAGTCGCGTCGCAAGCTGGACGTGGTCGACACCTCTTTGGTTCGGCCGGATTCCGGATCGAGCAGGGTCACCAGCCCGACGTCCGGGAGTTCCAGATCTCTCGGGTCCAGGATCTCGACGGCCAACAGATCATGGCGTCCGGACAGTGCCCGCAGGGAACGCTCCCAGTTGATCTCACCGAGGAAATCGGAAATCACCACGGCGAGGCCGCGGCGGCGCGGCGGCCGCCGCAACTGCTCGATCGCCGCGGCCAGATCACCCCGCTCGCCGACCGTCGATCTGGGGGTCGACGCCAGTGCTCGCAGGAGGTGCTGCAGGCTGGCCCTGCCGCCGCGCGCCGGGTACCGGGCCGTGCCGGCGCCCGATGCCACCACCGCGCCGAGCCGGTTGCCGCCGCCGCCGGTGAGATGGCCGATGGCCGCCGCCGCAGCGACGACCAGATCACGTTTCTCGCAACCGGTGGTGCCGAAATCCAGGGAAGCGGACAGGTCTGCCACCAACCACGTTTCCAACTCGCGGTCTGCGACCGTTTGGCGGATGTGCGCCTCGGTCGTCCGAGCCGTCACGGACCAGTCCATCCGCCGGACGTCATCACCCGGGTGATAAGGCCGGGCGTCTCCCGGTTCGGTGCCGGGACCGGGCACCAGGCCAAGGTGATTTCCCTGCAACAACCCGTCGAGGCGGCGACGCACCGTCAGTTCGAGCGAGGCCAATGCTGCATCAAGGCGGGTGGGGTCGGCCGTTGACGGGGGCGAGCCTGACCTCGATGACTGCGAGCGCCCCGCCGGTTGCGGACGCCCGGGCGGCTGTGGACGGTCTGCGGCGCCGTCGACCATCAGGCGACGCCGGTGTGGGTGTAGGGACTGACCTGCGGCAGCGGGATCACCTGCAGCAGCTTGGTCAGGATGGTGTCGACCGGAACGCCGTCCGCGAGCGCATCGTAGGAGAGCACCAGGCGGTGCCGGAGCACATCGGGCGCGACGTCCACCACGTCCTGCGGCACGACGAAGTCGCGGCCCCGGACCAGTGCCAGCGCGCGAGCCCCGGCGATGATGCCAAGGGACGCCCGCGGCGACGCCCCGTAGGAAAGCCAAGCCGCTACCTCGGTCAGCCCGTGCTCCGCGGGCGTCCGAGTGGCATAGACGAGGCGGACGACGTAGTCCACCAGGGCATGGTGCACGAACACGTTGCCTGCGACCTGCTGCAGCCTGGACAGCTCCTGGATCGGCAAAACCTGCTGAGCAACCGGCGGGGTACCGCCCATCCGGTACACGATCTCCCGCTCTTCGTCGGGCTCGGGATAGCCGACGATCAGCTTGAACAGGAACCGATCCCGCTGCGCTTCCGGCAGTGGGTAGACCCCTTCGTTCTCGATGGGGTTCTGGGTGGCCATCACCAGGAACGGATCCGGCATCGGATAGGTCTTTCCGCCGATGGAGACGTGCCGTTCGGCCATCACCTCCAGCAGTGCGGACTGCACCTTGGCCGGCGCACGGTTGATCTCATCGGTCAACACGAAGTTGGCGACGACCGGCCCGAGTTCGGTGTCGAACTCCTCCCGACCGGCCCGGTAGATGCGGGTGCCCAGCAGATCCGACGGCACCAGGTCGGGCGTGAACTGGATCCGGGAGAAGGTGCCACCCACCACACGCGCGAACGTCTCGACGGCAAGTGTTTTCGCCACCCCGGGAACACCCTCGATGAGCAGGTGACCCTTCGCCAGCAGGCCGACCAACATGCGCTCCACAAGTCGGTCCTGACCCACGATGACCTTCTTGACCTCGAATACGGTCCGTTCCAGCAGAGCGGCGTCGTGAGCCGGCCCCGGCCGATCGGTGAACTGGCCAGCGGGTTGGGGAATCGAACCCCGCGGTGCTGGCTGGGCGACCGGTGCTGACTGGGCGACCGGCGCCGGTGGGCCATCGGGTGCCCCGAACGGCGTAGCAGTCGGCTGCGAGGGCCGCCGGCCGGGGTTCGAACCTGAATCACCAAAAGCTGATTCGTTGGCTTGCTCGGCCGTCACCGGCTGCTCCTCATCTAGTACCCGATCGCCGGCCGCTTGTGCCGGGCCCGCCATTCCACCCGCTTCGTCCATCTCACCACTGAACCATCGACGCGTGTGACGCTTGCCGGCAATCCTCGTCCGCCCGCTAACAGCCGCCGTCCTGCGGCGACGGTTCGATTCCCCATCGCCCCAGATCAGCGGGGGTGTCCACGTCAGCGGTGCGGTGTCGATCCGCAGGCACCCGGATTCCGATCAGCGGTGCGAGCAGATCGCCGATCCGGCCACCGTCCCACGACGCTCTGCTTTTCACCGCTGTCAGGAGTACCGCGAACCGCCAGACGCCGGCCAGGTACTGGTCACGACCGCTCGGGTCTGCCAGCACGGCGCCGTCCACCCGTGCGTGTCGCAAAGCCGAGGAAAGGCCGCTGATCGAACGCGAATCGATACCGGGCAGGTCCGCGGCCAGGACGACGACCAGCGCATCGTCGGCCACCGCGCCGGGTCCGCTCTCCGCCAGCAGATGCATTCCCGCGGCCAGCGCAGCGCACGGCCCTCCGCCGGGTGGTCGCTCCCGCGTCTGCAGTATCTCCGGCCCGAGCACCCGGGTCGGTCCGACGACGACAGTCAGGGCCGGCTCGACCGCTGCCAGTGCAATGTCGAGCAGCGTGCGCCCGCTACTTCTCAACGCAGGTTTGTCGACGGAGCCCAGTCGCCGGCCGGAGCCCCCGGCCAGCACGATCGCCAGCCGGGGCCGCTCAGGTGCCGACTCGGGTCGCACCGATATAGCCGTTACCGAAGTCGGCAGAGGTGACGTGGACGAACGAACCGGAGAACGGTGCTTCCACCATCTCTCCGTTCCCCGCGTACATCGCGACATGGTGGATGGTGCTCGGATCGGACGTGTCATTGGCGTAGAACAGCAGGTCACCCGGCATCAAATCGGAAGTCGCAACATGCTGACCGAGGGTGTACTGGTAGGCGGAAAGATTCGGAATGGAGATGCCCTGCTGGGCCCATCCGTAGCTGGTGAGCCCGGAGCAGTCGAAGCCGACGACGTTGCAGTCGTTCTCCGCTCCATTCGGCCCACAGATCCCCGTTGTCGGACCGGAGCTGGTGCCACCGCCCCACGAATAGGGCGTGCCGACCCACTGCTCGGCGGCCGCAACAGCGGCCTGCCCCTTTTCCGCGGTCCAGCCCCCCGAGCCGGACGAGGGCTGCGACGGTTGTGCTGGCGGCGGATTCGCGGCCGGGGCATCGGCGACCGGTACGTCGACGGCCGGCGGACTTGCGGCTGGTGCGGGCGCGCCGCCACCGGTGTCATTCCGGAGGATCTCGCAGGCGATCCCGTTGCCATTGGTGTCGAGCGCGTCGCGAAAACCCGGCTGCCCGCGGTGGATCGGCGCCACTCCGGCATTCACCGCGTCTGCACAGGTGGCGAAGTACACCGAGGCTGCGGGACCGGGTTGATTCTTGGTCGCATCGGCGGCTCTCACCGCCGCGGCAAGGGCGGCCGCTGCTTTTCTGGCGGCGCTGGCTTCGCTGGCCGCCTGCGCCGCATTGGCCGCCCGAGCAGCATCGGCAGCCCTTGCTGCGCTCTGCGCCGCCGCGGCGCGAGCAGCTGCCCGATTAGCGTCCGCCTGGGCTCGCAGACTTCGCTGTTCGTCGTCGAACCGCTTCTTCGCAACCCTGGCGGCTTGTTCCGCGGCAGCCTTGTCCGCCACCGCCTTTGCCTGGGCAGCCTTCGCCGCAGCGTCTGCGACAGCCTGGATCCGGGCCCGCTCGGCGGCCTGCGCACGTGCGAGGGCTGCAGCATGTTCCGCCGCGGCCCGGGCAGCGGCCTGTTCTGCGGCCAGCTTTGCCGCGGCCGCCGCTTTCGCCCTTGCGATCGCTTCCAGGCGGAGCCGCTCCTCCTCTGCCTTCTTGGCTGCGAGCCAGTCGTTGTACTGCGCGCGCTGATCCTTCAGGCCGGCCACCTTGCTCAGCGCCAGTTGGTAGTCGTTCTCCTGCTGGTCCAGCCGGGTGTGCAGGCCGGCAAGCTGTGTCTTGCCCGCCACGAACGCGTCGCTGGCGCTCTGCTGGGCAGCCGCCGCGTCGTGAGCCGCCTTCACTGCCGCGGCTCGAGCCACGGTTGCCTGATCCCGGGCCACTCTGGCGTCGGAATCCACGTTCGCCTTGTTGCTCAGGGAGGTTTGAAGCTTGGCGATGACATCGAGCTGCGACTTCGAAACCTGAGAGAGCAATTCGTGTCGGTCCAGCAGGTCACTGGCGCTCGAAGCATCCATCAGCGCGGTCACCGACCCGAGAACGGAACCCTGTCGGTAGGAAGCGGCGGCGAAAGCCGCCGCTTTCGCTCTGGCACCGTTGATCGCTCCGCCCGCCGTCACCGAGTCCTTGGCGGCTGACGCGGCTGCCCGCTCGGCGGTGACGGCATCCGACTCGGCCAACTGCTGGTCGATCAGCGCCTTTTTGACCAACTCACCCTTGAGTTCCAGGTCGTCGTTCAGCCGGTGGATGTCGCCTTCGGTCGTCGTCACCAGGCCGGAGAGCCGCCCGATCTCGGCCGCCGACGCAGAGGCTTGCGACTGCGAATCCTGAATCTGCTGGTCCGATGGATTCGGTGGCGGCGGCGGCACCGCGCCGGCGGGAACGCCGATCCCCATGAACAACGCAGCCGTCAACATCGCGCACACCGCAACGGACGTTTTCGACACAACGGGCGGACCGGAATGCGCGCGGGCGACAGACACCACAGGAAACTCCTTTCCGTGGTGCTTCCCACGGTTGCCTCAGCTGACGATGACCTTCGAACCTCATGCGCATCATCTGTCAATAGGACACGCCAAGTAGCACCATGCCACTTTGTTCCCCCCGTGCGCCAGTAGTCCCACTAAACACAGCAGTCCCAGAATGGGCAACTCACCGATTTCACCCGCCTGCGCTTCGATTCCATCGGCCGTCACCGACAGTGATCGGAAATGGGGCGCCTTTTAACGGGTCCCGCCGCGGGCGCCGACCCGCACGGGGGAATTGCGCCGGATAGGGCCGATCGACCTCGGCGAAGGTCCTGATCGGTCACACTGAACCCGTGTCGTCCGTGCCCGATCCCGCGAAGCGCCCGCGAGTCGACTCAGAAGTCCGTCGAGCCGGCCGCCATTGGGCTCCGTTTGGCGCCGCTGTGTCGGCAATCGGCCTGGTGTGCGTGCTAATCGGGTCATTCCTCCCCTGGCTCGTCTCCGGAGGGGTGCGTCGCGACAGCTACGCCATTGTCGGCATCGTCGGTCGGCTGGGACTGGCGGGATCCGGTTCCGCCGCGACAGCACTGTCGTTCTGGCCACTGCTCGGCCCGGTGGTGACGCTGCCGGTGATTGCAGCCATCCTGCGGCGTTGGCGAATCGCTGCGGTCACCGCGATGCTGATCGGCCTGATCACCGGCCTGACCTCGGGCGGCGTGCTGATTGTTGCCAGTGGCCACCGAGCGATGGGTATCGGAGTGGAGAACCAGGGCCCGGTGTGCACCGCGATCGGTGCGGCCGCGGCGATCCTGGGAGCCCTGGTCCTGCTCATCCGGGCGCCCACGCGACGCCCTCCGGCACCGGGACGTGCTCGAACGCAGGGACGTACTCGAACAGAAGGACGTACCCGAGCAGAAGAACGTGCTCGAGCACAGGACACTGCGGTGGCGATGACGACGGCACATCAGTCCGGGCTCGGGCAACCCAGCAACGTTGATGCCGGCGACGGTCCGCCCAGCCACCATCGGTGGACACCCGAGGCTGTTGACGTTCCACCGGAACCGCCAGCCGAGTCCCCGCGTCGGATCTCGGGCTTCGAAGGAACCTCTGCTGTACCACCCGACAACACGCCTGTCGTTGATGTGGCATCGAGCGCAGCACTCCGACGGCAACCCGAAAGCCGAAATCTTTCACCAGGGTCTCCGACTGCACACGCGGTATTTCAGAAGCAGTGAAAGGGAAGGCAGCACGATGAGCGACCAATACGGACCACAGAGCCCCTACGGCCAGCCCCCGGGCGCCGAGCCATCCGGCAACCAACCCGGCTGGCAGCCGCAGCAACCCGGCTCCCAGTCCGGGTATGGGCAGCCGCAGCAAGCCGGCCAACAGCAGTCCGGATACGGGCAGCAAGGCGCCGGCCAGCAGCAGTCCGGATACGGGCAGCAAGGCGCCGGCCAGCAGCAGTCCGGCCAGCCCAGTTACGGCCAGCCCAATTACGGCCAGCCCAGCTATGGACAGCCCGACTATGGCCAGTCCAACCCCGGTCCTTCCGGC
>JAABUZ0100003400.1_pt1 | contig 23697 bp, 21 predicted proteins | sample 5562091 | NCBI WGS metagenome assembly JAABUZ01 (sample SAMN12813069, study PRJNA571459) | rock metagenome | isolation source: Antarctica rocks | place: Antarctica: Victoria Land, Linnaeus Terrace sud | collected 2015-12-21
TGAGATATTTTCGACGTTCGGTGATCGTCATCTTCTCTTCTTGCGGCATTGGACGCTCCCCTCAGTAACATTTTCTTTTGAGGGAAGTGTACCCCGTTCAGTAACATTTTACATGAGGGAATGCGGATGCTTGACACAATCGGAAAATCATTTTATAATGAGTCCATATACAAATAAATATAGAACGCATCGAACAGGAAGAGTACACAACTCTCCAAAGGGTACAGAGAGTCGGATTGGTGGAAACCGACACCGTTGTAGTTGTGGAATGGACCTGGGAGCGAAAGACGAACGTTCAACATTTTCTACATGACGAACTAGTAGTGCTTTATCGGAATGTCCCCCGTTATCGAGGACAGGGTATACAGCGACTTGTTACATGAGCTTGCTCTGTGTATCCGGCAGATGAAGAGAGTACCCGTTCACTAAAAAGAGCACATGCATGCGGGTAGTCTGAATGAGGGTGGTACCACGAAAGCTTCGCGCTTCTCGTCCCTGTGTGGATGAGAGGCGTTTTTTATTGTTCTTTTTTTCTCTATCCTATCTTAATTACGTTGATGGAGGCCGCACAATGTCTATCGAAATAAGTCAAGACACAAAACCAAAACTGACTGAGAACTCGCCAAATACACCTGTACAGAAGCGTGTCTTCTCAGGTGTTCAGCCAACGGGCAATATTCACCTGGGCAACTATCTGGGAGCTATACGTAATTGGGTCGCGGCACAAGCTGAATATGATAACATTTTTTGTATTGTTGATCTTCATGCGATCACAATGCCGATAGACCCAAAAGAATTGCATACCAATACACGTAAACTAGCGGCGCTCTATCTCGCATGCGGTCTGGACCCACACTATTGCAAGCTGTTTGTGCAATCACATGTCCACGAACATGCTGAGGCAAGCTGGATTATGAACTGCTACACTCCAATGGGCTGGTTGAACCGCATGACGCAGTTCAAATCGAAGGCGGGCGACCATACAGATACAGTGAGCACTGGCCTCTACTGCTATCCCGTCTTGATGGCTTGCGACATTCTGCTTTATCAGACGAATTTTGTGCCTGTTGGCGATGATCAGCGACAACACATCGAGTTGACACGCGATCTTGCACAACGTTTTAACGGACTGTATAACAAGCCGATCTTCACCATTCCAGAGGGACAGATTCGTCAGGTAGGTGCGCGCATTATGGCGCTCGACGACCCCACAAGTAAGATGAGCAAAAGTGCTGTCAATCCAGCATCACGTATTAACCTGTTGGACGATCCAAAGACAATCAAGCAGAAGATTGGACGCGCCACCACCGACTCTGAACGTGTTGCGAAGTTTGACTCACAACGACCTGGCATTACAAACCTGCTCACCATATATCAAATGCTTACAGAGAAATCACAAGTAGAGATCGAGGCCGAGTTTGATGGCGCTGGCTATGGTGCAGTCAAGGCTGCTCTCACTGAACAGCTTGTAGCAACACTTGAACCAATTCAAAAACGCTACTACGAACTTATGAATGACCAGTCAACACTGGAAAGTATTCTCAAACAGGGAGCCGATGAAGTACGTCCAATAGCTGCCGCCACACTGCAGAACATTAAAAACGTGATAGGACTAGGATAAAAGCTATGTATTATCCAACATTTGAGGAGACGCAACGACTCCATAATACAGGAAGCATTTATACAGGGAAACGTCCGTTGCTACCGCTCTACCGTGATATTCTTGCTGATATGGAGACGCCCGTTTCAGCATACAGCAAAACGGCGCAGCGTCCATACAGCTTTTTACTTGAGAGCGTAAGCGGCGGTGAGCGCGTAGCCCGCTATTCATTTATCGGCATTGACCCATACATGGTCATGACGCACCGTGGTGAAACTGCAACGTTGCGTAGAATGCATGGGAATACATTTACTAGCGAGGATGTGCCATGTCGTGACCCTCTCGCGTTTATTGAGTCTGAACTTAGTCAATTTCAACTGATGGACTATAGAGGAGCCGCACGCGACGAACTACCCAAGTTTCATGGCGGTGCCGTTGGCTATCTCTCTTACGATTCCGTTGCACGCTTTGAGCGTCTGCCCGTTCCAGGGAAGAGCGAACTCGGCCTACCATTAGCTGTTTTCTGCTTCACTGAAAACATGCTGGTCTTCGATCACGTCAAACATCGTGTTCGCATTGTCACTCATCTACACCTTGATGCACCCGACCTTGAGGCAGAGTACAAGCGCGGTGTAGCTATTATCGACGACGTACAACAACGCTTGAGCCAACCAGTACCCCTGCCAATAGAACCCGAACCAATTCATGACGTGACGGCACTACGAGTTACGTCGAACCGTACTCAAGGGCAGTTCGAGGACATGGTGCGTCGCTCAATCGAATACATTAAAGCAGGCGACGTATTTCAAGTCGTACCATCACAGCGTTTGAGTCGGCATGTTAATGCATCACCATTCACCGTCTATCGTGCGTTACGAGCTATCAACCCATCGCCGTACATGTTCTATCTTGATATGAACGACTTTCACATCGTTGGAGCCTCGCCCGAACTACTGGTACGCTTCGAGGACAACGAAGTAACAATCCGTCCAATCGCGGGAACACGGCCACGCGGACTGGACAGGCAAAGTGACGAACTCCTCGCCAGGGAACTACAGAGCGACCCGAAAGAACGGGCCGAGCATATTATGCTGATTGATCTTGCACGCAACGATGTAGGACGTGTTAGCATTCCAGGAAGTATCCAGGTCAGCGAACTGATGGAGATTGAACGCTACTCACACGTTATGCATCTTGTCTCCAATGTCACAGGTCAACTACGCGAGGATATGACACCATATGACGCGCTGCGTGCGGGCTTTCCAGCAGGCACCGTTTCGGGTGCGCCCAAGATTAGGGCGATGGAGATTATCAGCGAACTAGAAGGCGAGCAGCGCGGTGTCTACGCTGGAGCAGTGGGCTATTTCAGCCACTCTGGTAACCAGGAAACCGCGATTGCACTACGCACAATGGTCATGAAGGATGGTCGTGCATACATCCAAGCAGGGTGTGGTGTCGTTGCTGATTCCGACCCTGCTATAGAATATCAAGAGAGCCTTAATAAAGCAAAGGCATTGTTACGCGCTCTTGACGAAGCAGAACTTATCGCAGAAACACACAGAGAAGGGAAGAGGGATTAGACATGCTACTACTCCTTGATAACTACGATAGCTTTACCTACAATCTGTACCAATATCTCTCTGAGCTAGGTGCTGATGTGCAGGTAAGGCGTAACGATCAGATTACACTTGATGAGATTGAAGCATTGCAACCCGATTATATTGTCGTCTCACCGGGCCCATGCACTCCCAACGAAGCGGGACTCTCCTGTCAGGTGATCGAAACCTTTGGACCGCGCATTCCCCTCCTTGGCGTCTGCCTCGGTCATCAAGCAATTGGACAGGTGTACGGGGGACACGTTATTCGAGCGCCAGAGCCGATGCATGGCAAAACATCGCCCATGAAACATCAGGAACAAGGTGTTTTTCGTGGTCTACCACATCCGTTTGAAGCCAACCGTTATCATAGCCTCATCGTTGAACGTTCTTCACTGCCAGAGATGCTAGAGATCACCGCAGAGACGGATGACGGGATTATCATGGGTCTCAAGCATCGCACTTATCCGGTGGAAGGCGTCCAGTTTCACCCTGAGTCGATTATGACGCCTGTTGGCAAAGACCTGCTACGAAATTTTCTTGAGCGGTAAAAACGCGAGGAGTACCAGATGATACGAGAGGCTATTACTCATGTGGCAGCCGGAGCTTTGTTAAGCGAGGCTGAGGCCGCCGCAGTCATGGAAGAGATTATGACGGGTGCCGCAACATCCTCACAGATGGGCGCATTTCTTACTGCACTACATCTGCGTCCAGGCCATGAGACCGTTGAAGAGATCGCAGGTATGGCACGTGTTATGCGAGAAAAAGCAGTACATGTTCACCTTGATACGCGTATAGCCAATCATGCTATGGATACATGTGGAACAGGCGGTGATGGGTCAGGGACATTCAATGTTTCAACTGCCGCAGGCATCGTAGCGGCGGCGGCGGGAGCGTCAGTAGCGAAACATGGCAATCGTTCCGCAACCAGTCGCAGCGGCAGTGCTGACGTACTAGAATCGTTGGGAGCGAAGATTGATCTTGGGGCCGAACAAGTTGCAGCATGCGTACAAGAGGTCGGTTTTGGCTTCATGTTTGCCCCTACGTTTCACCCCGCGATGAAACATGTTGGGCCGACGCGACGTGAGATTGGTATTCGTACCGTTTTTAATATTCTTGGACCGCTCACAAATCCAGCACACACACCCTATCAGGTACTTGGGGTAGCTGATGGCTCATCGTTACGCAAGATGGGCGAAGTTTTGCTGCGTCTTGGCTGCCAACATGCCTTGATTGTACATGGCGAAGATGGCATCGACGAGTGTTCGCTTAGTGCGCCAACGCACATCTGTGAAGTGAGAAAGGGTAAAGAATTGTGCGAATACACGATCACACCAGAAGAGGTTGGACTTACCCGTATTACAGACCGACAAGCATTTCAAGGTGGCGACCCGGCACATAACGCGGCAATTCTACGCGAACTACTGAGTGGCTACGTCGATGTACCTGCTACCCATATGTTGTGTTTAAATGCTGGTGCCGCTCTGCTCGCAAACGAGCAGGTCGCAACACTCGCGGATGGTGTCAAATTAGCGCGTGCAACACTTCATGAGGGCAAGGCAAAGCAGAAATTGTCCGATGTCATTGCTTGCACACAGTCCCACGGTTAGCCGTTCAGCGAGAGAAACGAAGCTAGTAGCAAATTAGCAATGTTTCTAGCTGCATTTCAGATATTCAGGTGACTCATGTTTCTTGATCGTATTGTAACTCAGACACGCGCTGACCTGGTACAGCGCAAAATAGAGCATCCACTGGCAGAGATACAGCGTCTCGCCTTTGAGCAGTCTCCGCCACGCGACCTTGTAAAAGCTTTTACACCACGTTCGCGCGTTCACTTGATTGCTGAGGTCAAACGTGCATCGCCTTCAAAAGGTATGCTTGCACCTCATCTTAACCCGGTGGAGCTAGCACGGACCTATGAGGCGAATGGTGCCTCGGTTATCTCTGTACTCACCGAGCCACATTTCTTTCTTGGTTCCCCAGAATATCTTACCGCAATCAAACATGCGGTAAACATTCCGGTGCTACGCAAAGATTTTATTATCGACGAATATCAGGTCTACGAGGCGCGTGCATGGGGTGCTGATGCCCTATTACTCATTTGCGCTCTGCTCGATGATACACAACTGAAGCATCTGTTAACACTGGCGCACGAATTACATATGCGTTGTCTTGTCGAGGTACATAGTCGCGAGGAAGCTCAACGCGCTGTAGATGCTGGCGCAGTCGTTATTGGTGTGAACAGCCGTGATCTCGTTACCTTCAAGATGTACCCATATCTCATACGTGACATTCGCCATATCATCCCGTCCAATCGTATCATCATCGCAGAAAGTGGTATTCATACGGCAGCTGATGCACGTCGCCTTGCGCGTTACGATGTGCAGGGTATGCTGGTTGGAGAGTCACTTGTCGTGTCAAACGATGTGCCAGCACACATACACACGCTTTTACAAGGAGCAAACGCAAGCACGCAGGTAAAGATTTGTGGTCTAAGTAAGCCTGAACATGTACAAGCATCGATTGAAGCAGGGGCAGACATGCTTGGCTTCATTTTCCATGAACCCAGCCATCGTTATATTCGTCCACAAGCAGTACAACCATTACTTCATGAAAGCAAGATTTCCGAGGGGCAGGTGCTACCTGATCTCGTCGGAGTCTTTGTGAACAAAGAGGTCAATTTTATCAATGATGTGGTTGAAGAGGCAGGATTACACTATGTGCAACTTCACGGCACAGAGTCACCTGAGTTTTGCGAACAGATCAAGCGTCCCGTAGTCAAGGCGATTTCGCTCAAAGGCACAGCCGACCTTGCACAGGTCAAGCGCTATAAAGATGTTGCATGGCGGCTTCTGCTCGATACTCCGACACCTGAATGGGGAGGCACAGGTATGACGCATGACTGGGAACTCGCACATGGCATCGCGAAAGAGACACAGATTCTCCTCGCGGGTGGTTTGACACCAGAAAATATCACGCAAGCACTCCAACAAGTCCATCCATGGGGAGTTGATGTGAGTAGCGGTGTTGAAAGCAACAAACACAAAGACACTCATAAAATACGCGCATTCATTGAGAATGTACGACGAACAGTGTAATCGTCCAATTTATTGCACCCGTCCTTGAAAGAAGATGTAACAATGCAAACACAGAAGAAATCAACCTATCAACATAATGTTTACCCTGATGAGCGTGGACGCTTCGGAGAATTTGGAGGCAAGTTCGTTCCCGAAAGCCTCATGGCAGCACTAGCAGAACTAGAAGATGCCTATACAAAGTCACAACAAGATACAGAGTTTCAGGCTGAGTTAGCAGCTCAACTGTACAGTTTTGTGGGACGTCCCACAACGCTGCATTATGTGCCGCGCTTCTCCGCACTGGTCGCTCCTGACATCAAAATTTATCTCAAACGCGAAGACTTGGCGCATACGGGAGCGCACAAGATCAACAATGCGCTTGGACAGGGCTTGCTTGCAAAGCGTATGGGCAAGAAACGCATTATCGCCGAGACAGGGGCAGGCCAACACGGAGTAGCAACCGCAACTGTGTGCGCTATGCTAGGTCTCGAATGCATCGTCTACATGGGCGATGTTGATATAGAACGTCAATCGCTCAATGTCTTTCGTATGAAACTGCTCGGTGCTCAGGTTCATGCGGTAAGCAGTGGCACACGAACACTCAAAGATGCCACCAGTGAGGCTATCCGCGATTGGGTAACAAATGTGGAAACAACCTACTATGTCATCGGTTCTGCCGTTGGACCACACCCATACCCACGCATCGTGCGCGATTACCAATCAGTGATTGGTGTCGAAACACGGAAGCAGATTATACAGCAAGCAGGACGCCTCCCCGATATGATTATTGCCTGTATCGGAGGTGGTAGCAACGCGATAGGTATGTTCTATCCTTTCGCCGATGTGCCGGAAGTAAAATTACTCGGTGTCGAAGCCGGTGGTATCGGCATGAAGCCAGGAGAGAACGCGGCAACGCTTGTTTCTGGAAAACCAGGAGTGCTTCATGGGACGTTGAGCTACCTGCTGCAAAACGAAGATGGGCAAGTACTCGACACACAAAGCATCTCTGCTGGACTCGATTATCCAGGTGTTGGACCAGAACACAGCTACATGCGTGATTCGGGACGCGCAACCTATGTCTCAGCTAGCGATGCCACTGCGTTACGTGGGCTGCAAGCTTTGAGCCAAATGGAAGGTATCATTCCAGCACTAGAGCCTGCACACGCACTCGGCTATCTGCTAGAAATGGGCGAACAAGGGAGAATTCCGGCCAATTCGCTCATTGTCGTCAACCTGTCCGGTCGCGGCGACAAAGACGTTAACACAGTGGCAAAAGCGTTCAACGTCAATTTGTAAGATAGCTTCTCATAGGAACTTTCGCTATTTGCAACTAAAGGCAAAGAAAAGAGATAGTATTGCAATGGAACTCACACATACAACAACCGAGCAGGCGGGTAAAGACGCAGGTAACACAACTCCTGCCGCTCAAATTACGCAAGCCTTCGAGGACGCCCGGCACTCAGGACGTGGCGTCCTCATTCCATACTTTATGTGCGGTTACCCCTCGGCAATGCAAAGTGCCGAAATCATTCTCGCAGCCGCCGAAGGTGGTGCGGACATTATCGAGCTAGGAATGCCCTTTAGCGATCCACTCGCCGATGGCGCAACAATTCAACACGCGGGACACGTTGCGTTGGAACGCGGAATGAATATTCGGGGCTGCCTGGAAATTGCACACCAGGTTTCTGCGAAAAGCACGGTACCGCTTTTGCTCATGGGCTACTACAATCCGCTGATGGCCTATGGACTAGAACGCTTTTGTGTAGACGCAAAGGCTAATGGCGTTAATGGTCTCATCATTCCCGATTTACCAATGGAAGAGGCAGAACCATTGTTGGCAGAAACAAAAAAGAATGGTCTCGCCTTCATCTTTCTCATTCCGCCGACAACACCGGACAAGCGTATCGAGAAGATTGCACAACTCACAGCGAACGAAACTGGCGGTTTCATCTATTGTGTCTCGCTCAGTGGTGTCACAGGTTCGCGTACCTCTCTACCACCCAACCTGCGTAGCTTTATTGAACGAGTCAAAGGCTATACGAAGAACAAAGGCATACCAATCGCGGTCGGTTTTGGTTTATCTACACCCGAACACATTGCTGAAGTGACAAGTTATGCCGATGGTGCCGTTGTCGGAAGTGCTCTCGTAAACTTGATTGATCGACACATAAATGGGACACCCGCCGAAGCCGTGCGACAATATATCCAGAGTTTACGTCAAAAATAGGATAATACGCACATATCCCATCTGGAAGATGCCATGTACACTTACATCAATTATCTATAGTGTATGCTTGCAGGTATCCCGTACAATAGAAACATCTCTATTCGACGGCTTCCCAGTAAGCATTCAAGAGGTATTTTCAGAGAAAGGGGTATATTTAGGAATGTATTGTCGAGGCATTCGAGGGGCAACAACAATTGAACGCAATGACCGTGAGGAGATTCTCGCTGCAACAACAGAACTGCTACAATTGTTAGTAGAACGTAACGCCCTGCAAACGGATGATATAACGAGTGCGATCTTCACAATGACAGAAGATTTGAATGCAGAGTTTCCAGCTCTTGCCGCTCGTTATATGGGCTGGACAGAAGTAGCGCTGATGTGTATGCGCGAAATTCCCGTTCCGGGAAGTTTGAGTAGCTGTATTCGTGTGCTACTCCACGTCAACACAACACGAAGTTTGTCCGAGATACAGCATGTCTATATTCGTGGCGCGGTAAACCTGCGTCCCAGTTTTGGTAGCATCAGTCGTTAAAGGTCCATCTTTATTAAAAGCACGTAGTATTGAGTATCAGCAGGCAATCATGACAATGGCGTTGCGATCTGCCGAAATCCTGGCAATTGGACGCCAGTTTTGTTATACGAAGTCTATCTATCCAAAGGAGTTATCTCATGATTGTCGTGATGAAGTCGTCAAGTAGTGACGAGCAAATAAACCATGTATTATCGTTTCTCTCGAAGCATGGACTATCGGGGCACCTTTCAAGTGGTGTCGAACGGACGGTTATCGGTGTTCTTGGAGCAGTTGGCCCTTCAGGTGCGCCTGGCAGTCTTGGCGGCATCAATCCGGCATTAGGTGAATCATTGGAAGGATTGCCAGGGGTGGAGAGTGTATTACGTGTATCCAAACCATATAAGCTTGCCAGTCGTGAATTTCACCCTCAAGATACCATTGTCGATATTCCAGTGCCTTGTGTCGAGGGAGGCGTTGTTCATATCGGGGGCAAAGAAGTCGTAATGATGGCTGGACCTTGCACCGTCGAGAGTGAACAGCAGCTTATGATAACTGCTGAGGCTGTACGCAAAGAGGGGGCCGTAATCCTGCGTGGTGGTGCCTTCAAGCCATCAACCTCGCCATATGGTTTTCGTGGCATGGGTGAGGCTGGCTTAAAGCTCCTCGCAAAGGCACGCTCAGAGTTTGGCATGGCAATCATCACCGAAGTCATGACACCCACCGATGTTCCAATGGTCTGCGAATATGCCGATATTCTACAAATTGGTACCCGTAACATGCAAAACTACATGTTGCTTGATGAAGTTGGACGAACGAACACTCCTGTCGTGCTCAAACGGGGTATGTCCTCGACGTTTGAAGAGTGGTTACTTGCAGCTGAATACATTCTCTCGCAAGGAAACCGCAACGTCATTTTGTGCGAACGCGGCATCCGCACCTTCGAGAAAATCACGCGTAACACAATGGATATCAGTGCCATTCCACTCATCAAACAACTATCACACCTTCCAATTATCTCCGATCCAAGTCAGGGGACAGGACGTCGTGATCTTGTTGGGCCAATGTCGCTCGCATCCGTCGCCGTTGGAACTGATGCCCTGCTCATTGAAGTACATCCAAATCCAGACGAAGCCCTAAAAGATGGAGCTCAGTCTCTGACCATTGAGCAATTCAGAGAACTTATGCCGCAGGTTGAGAAAATTGCGGGTGCGATTGGACGCACATTTATCACAGAATAGTAAGCCAAAAATATTAGGCATAGCAGCCTATTGGGGATAACAAGAACAAGTCCTGTCACTACAGGTAGTATAGTAGTGACAGGGCTTGCCCCTGTCATGCTCCCTTCCCCCTATCAGTAAGAACATAGTATGGAGAATTAAATATAGCAATGGAGGAGAATTTCTATGTCAGAACAATCTTATGAAAGTTTCCAGTTCGAGAGACAAGTTCCCTTCAATTCTGATTATGAAGGCACCTCACAGGATAGCTATTCTTTTGCTTTTCAAGGAGCGAAACTTGCGGTACGTCAAGGTCCTCAGCTATGGCAAAGAGTATTTCTTGCTCTTATTTCGTTTGCGCTATGGGCAGGTATGTTACTTTGCGTTGTATTAGCATGGGATTATTCATGGTCTCATGACCTGGGTTACACGCGTATTATCCTCGTAGCTGTAGCGTTCCTAATAACTCTCTATTTCATCTTCGTTAACATTCTCTTTAATCGAAAACTGCTAAAGCAGTTTGTCCAAAGATTATAAGCTCTTCGCATCGCATATCTACGATAAAAGACCATGAGCAACGCGGTTGATGAACGAGAAGCAACATTCAATTTGTTGTAGATGTTGGTTAGGTATGTTCGCCCTGTGCGCTCTGTAATACCAAGCCGCAGCGCAGTTTCTTTGCTTCGTCAACCAAGGCCTAAGCTTACCTGCCCATAAAGTGTTGTGGGGCGACTACGCTCTATGAAGAGACCTTTTCGCATATGACTCAATGAGCGCGTTTGGCTAAAACCATAGCGTTTCAGTAATTGTAGCGCATTTTCATTTTGAGCAGAAACAAAAACTCTCGGTTGTGCAGCGTAAGAAAGCGCAAGTGCTTGTCGCAATAGTTGTTCGGCATCTTCGATGGTGCGAGCAACCCACGGACCAATAACATTTGTCTGCGCGATTACGTAGCCTGTGATTTCTCCATAAGTATTATGAGCAACAAAGACACGATGTGGATTGTCCGCACAGTATATTGCAAGCAACGCTTCCCGCGATGCTCCAAAGTGCGTGGCGTCGAAGGTTGCTAACGCAACAAAGTCTTCGTCTCGCAACGTAGAAATATGTTCAGAATAATTATTAACCAACGCTAAACGCTCAGTTTGCAGTATATCCAGTGTCCTGTCATCCTCCACAAAACCATACTGTACATAGAGTGGCTCACCAGCGTTATTGGCATCAAGTAGTACAGTCTGACATCCACGCTCCTCTAACCATGCCAAAATATAGTCCATTAATAGCCGTCCTATACCACGCTTTTGCAGAGTAGGCTGCACAGTCATCATGCCAATATAGGCGAAAGGTCCATAGTCCAAAGCGGCACCAAAGCCCACAATGGTCGTATCATCTTTTACAATAAATGCTCCATCTGGCTGAAGCGTGAGATATTGACGTAGTGTATCTTTTCGCCCGCTTGATAAATTATAGGCCGCAACGATGACTTCATCCGTAGCGTCAATGTCTGCTTCGCGCAACAAATGGATAGTGAAACTCATGGACATCTACTTTCAACGATTACACTTTTATACCCCTGGACAAACACCTTATCACAGGCTATACTTACTTTCAAGCAAGCATGCACTGTTGCCGTTTACATTCAACTGCTCCTACTTTTATCCACCTGCTGTCTCCAACTAAACATTCACACCGTACCCCTACACATCGCAGCAACCTCACGCTGCACAGGAGGTCCTTCTATTATGTCTGACACTCAAGAGCATCCTTCATATCAACTCGCGCACGCCGTTTTTGCTGGTGGCGGCGTTCGAGGTATCGCTCATGTTGGCGCGTTAGAGATTGCAGAGCAACGTGGTTATCGCTGGCACTCTGTCGCTGGAACCTCTGCGGGTGCTATCGTCGCCGCACTTGTTGCTGCTGGCTACAGAGCAGAAGAATTATATACAATGATGCAGGAGATTGACTATTCCCGTTTCGCCACCTGTCCGGACTACGACCTGCTACATGTCACAGAAATGTCCAACATATTCATGCGAGGTGGCCTTCACGATAGCTCACACATTGAGGAATTTGTACAAGAAAAATTGTACGCAAAGGGTATAAACACCTTTGAAGACCTGCTGATAGCAGAACAAGCACAAAATAGTGATCTTTTTCAACGTTACCGTCTCACGGTCATTGCCTCAGATATCACGCAAGGCCGCATGGTACGTTTGCCACAAGACGCGCACCTATATGGTATTGATCCGAATGCACTTCACGTTGCACGCGCCGTACGCATGAGTGCAAGTATTCCATTTTTCTTTATTCCTACGTACCTTACGGACGCTAATGGTATGAGTAGTTGCATTGTCGATGGTGGTCTACTCAGCAATTTTCCACTTTTCCTCTTTGAACATTCTTCTCCTACTCATGATATCATTCCAACATTTGGCTTCCAGCTTGTTGACACTACTCAACAACACATAGTAAATACTGTCGGTACTAACGGTAGCGTTCCTACTGGAGGGAGTATCAACATGCTAAAAGCGCTTGTCAGCACAATGCTTTCAGCACACGATCGGCTATATATGAATGATGAGACATTTGCGCATACTATCACTATCCCCACCAGCGGCATTACATCAACACAGTTTAACCTTACAAAAGCACAGGCACAATATCTGTATGAGAGTGGAAAGACAGCGGCAACAACATTTTTCAAAACGTGGGATTTTGAGGCATTCAAAGCGACGTACAGAAATAACAATTCTCCGATCACACCACTCCACGCACAGGTTCATGAAATGGTGAAATCCCGCGAATAGAATTATGCATGTAAAGATGTTTGAAAATAGGCCATTTGTGTAGGAGCTTCTTCGACGCCTACCATGATCGTGTGTAAGCGTGAAAGGTCGTACGCAGCGAGCATCTTACACAGCTCACCACAAATATACTCTGCTAACCGCTCAGCCGTTGAATTATCAATGGGCAGTTCCACCACGTCGGCTCGTGGAAACACATACCGTTTTTCCTGAAAACGCACTTCCCATTCGGTTGGTGAGGAGATCAGTTCGAGGTGAGGATTATGCAAAGGCAACAGAAAGCGATGATTTAAATGCTGGCAAATCTCTCGCGTAAGACGTTTCAAAATCGTGAAATCAAACACAACCCTGTCCTCGCCCAGTTCGCCCTCAAGCTCGACCAGCACACCATAGTTATGTCCGTGCAATCGCTCACACTTGCCACCAAAGGTAATAAAATGGGCGGAACTAAACTTGAGGTTACCTCCCTCTATCTTTACCTTACGCATAATTCGTTCGTTCACCATTTAGAAACTCCCTTGAGCTTTTCTTGAAATCGGATATATTCTCTATTCAGCATATCATCCGAGGGCAGCAGAGACAAGCGGTAAGAAGGATTTCAAATGTTAACTGGCTTACTGGACACCACTTTATTTTGACTGTTATACTGTACTTGTGCCAATAGGAGCTTATCCTGTACTCAGAAGAAGGAGTGAAAACAATGACAGTTGACGAGAGCTTCGTGACTATGCAAAGCATATTTAACCCTTCAGCAGCAGCAGGTTTGAACAAAACCTTTCAATGGAATATCAGTGGTGCAGAGGCTGGCAAGTGGGCCTTGAAAATTGCTAATCAAACGTGCGAACTTGTCCGGGGCGAAGTGGAAAACCCTAGCATTACAATGTCTATGAAAGATACTGATTGGCTTGCCATTGCAGAAGGTAAACTAGACCCGATGAATGCCTTCATGACTGGTAAAGTTAAGGTGACAGGCGATATGATGCTTGCTATGCGTGTCCCCAACTTGTTCCCAACAGGACGCTAATTCTGTACACAGTATCTCTATATGTAAAAGCTGAGCATTACGATAAATATATGGGCAAGCTACATTTCACTCATAATATTTATCGTAATGCTCAGCTTTCATACCTTGCACCTATATTGTTCATGGTATACTCATGGAGACACATAATGTCATAGGTGATCTATAGCTTTAGTCGATGTGATACTGTTCCCGTCTTCTTGCCCGTCACAAAAATTCCGACTAGCACTAAAGCTAGTCCGCCAATCGCATTCAAACCTAGTGGCTCATGCAGTAACAGTGCGCCATAGACGAGGGCCATACAAGGAAGAAGATAGGTGACAATTAATGTTCGGGTCGGACCTACGCGAGCAATGAGCCAATAGTAAATCAAATACGCCAGCGACGTTCCACCCAACGCCAGCGTCAATGCCGCAGCAATCGCCCAGAACGAAGGTGCATGTACTGGCGGCTGTACTGCCAAAGCGATACCAGCGATAGGTGCGAGAATAACGGCTCCCATAGCTGTTTGCCCCATAGCAGGCTGTAACTCCGGTGCGTCAGCGAGCAAATGGTGTGCCAACAACCCACCAAACGCATAACTGATCGCTCCCACAAGTGCAGCAATCGCACCAAGCAAGTAAAGTGTTGATCTCCCTACGCTAACCGATGCAGGTCCAACCAGGATACCAACTCCCACAAAACCAAGCACAACGCCCACAACGCGCATTCGTGTCAGTCGTTCACCGCCCGGCCACCATTGAGAGACAAGCACAACTACGAGTGGTGTGGTTGCGTTGAGAATGGCTGCCATGCCTGATGAAATGTATTCCTCGCCCCAGCTGATTGTAAGATAGGGAATGACGGCATTGAAAATAGCGACAAAGAAGAAGGCTCGTAGACGTGTGTGCCAACCATGCATAATCATTGGTCGGAATGGAACAATAACGAGTAGTCCTAACGTGCCAAAGAGGAGCCGTACCCCTACCAACGTCAACGGCGACATCTCTTCTACAGCTATTTTGATAAATAAGAAAGACGCTCCCCACAAAGCTGCGAGAGCGAAAAGCATAAGATATTCTTTCGGTTTCATAAGGTTGATGCTCCTATGTTCAAAATTCAGTATATCATATTGCTATGTGAACCAATGAGCATCAACGTAATAGATGGTTTGGCGCTTAATATTTTCTTTGATAGCAAAAAGAAAATGCACAAAAGTTTGTACAAACAAAAATAGCAATAGCTCAACCAATTGAGAAAGTAAAATAGTACACATATTGACAACGTTATGTTATAATTACTCATAAGTACTCTCCTAAAAGAAAGAGTACTCACACACATGAAAAAGCTCAAGAAAGGAGAACTTCTACAATTCCTTTCGGTCATCTACGCAAGTGCGTGGACGACCCCCTCCTCATGGTTGGTAAGCATTGTTGCTTGCAATACACAAAGCATTTCAGGCAAGAACATACCTGATCAGTACAGAGAAAAAGTACACATATTGCTGGTTTTCATGAAAGGTGGGACACATTCAATGGCTCAATATGCAGCAGAAACGGAACGCGTAGCACCTGCTACCGTATCTACAGTCGCCAACCCCGCACCGCTCGGACTCAGTGCCTTCGCACTTACAACATTTGTCCTCAGTTCCGCTAACGCAGGTCTTATTCCAGATGCCAAGATCGTTATTGGCCTTGCATTTTTCTATGGTGGCCTAGCACAACTCCTCGCAGGCATGTGGGAATTCAAAACCGGAAACACGTTTGGTGCTACCGCGTTTACCTCTTACGGGGCCTTCTGGATCGCAGTAGGTGGTAGCCTACAATTCAATTGGATTAGCGGTCACGCAACATTTGCTTACTTTCTTCTTGGCTGGACCATCTTCACATTCATCATGTTTCTTGGCACGCTAAAAAGCAATGGAGCACTTATCGCACTTTTCGGTCTTCTCTTCCTCACGTTCTTATTCCTCACCATCGCAGAATTTGGTGGTGGTACGGGCGTAATCGGTGGTTATCTCGGTATCGTCACCGCAATTGTCGCATGGTATACCGCGTTAGCTGGTGTGCTGAGTTCGGGCCGTTCCGCATTCACCCTACCAGTATTCCCCATGAAGTAGTTTATTATACTATAGTACAGCGTCTCTTACATGGCTTCAGACATAAGCAGCGTTATGCTTATGTCTGAAGCTTTGAACGTACAAGACTATACCACGTTCCTCACAAAAGCAATGCTATCATCAAGGGAAAAGCGCAATGAATTAGCATGTTTTCAGCAAAAAATGTGTGGAACTCCATAGAGGAAGGCAGAACAAACAAAATGAGTAACCTCAGCTTTGAAAACACCGACAATATTTTGATTGAGGAACGCGTTTTCACCCCCTCGAATGACCTTGTAAGTAACGCCAACATCACAGCGTACATGAAATCAAAAGGCTTTGACGATTATAACGAATTCTACAAATGGTCATTGACGAACCGCTTTGAATATTGGGAGGATCAGGCCAAAGAACTTCACTGGTTTGAACCCTGGCAAAAAACTTTTGAGTGGACAAACAAACCCTTCTTCAAGTGGTTTACTAGTGGCAAGTTCAACATCGTCTACAATTGCCTTGATAGGCACATGAATACTCCTACCCGTGATAAAGTGGCTTTTTATTGGGAAGGCGATGATGGTTCCAGTCGCACCTTGACCTATAAAGACCTGTTTGTGATGACCAATCGTTTCGCCAAAGGTCTACAAAACCTGGGCGTCAAAAAGGGAGATCGCGTAGCCATTTATATGCCCGCTATCCCTGAGCAGATCGCTGCGGTACTCGCGGTTGCACGACTGGGGGCGGTGCATACGGTAGTGTTCGGGGGTTTCGCCCCTAGCGCGTTACGAGACCGCATCATCGACGCGGAAGCCAAAGTGGTTATTACCGCAGATGGCAACTATCGTGGCGGTAAGCACATCGAACTCAAAAAGATTACCGACGAAGCAGTCGCTGAGACACCAAACATTGAAAAGATCGTTGTGGTGAAGCGACTCGGCACAAATGTAGCTATGCAAGCAGGTCGCGACGTGTACCTGGATGATCTCCTCGCCGACATTCCAGAAGATACCGTTGTCCCTTGTGAGCCAATGGATAGCGAGGACATGCTCTACATCCTCTACACCAGTGGGAGCACTGGCAAACCAAAGGGTGTTGTCCACGTTCACGCAGGCTACGCTGTCGGTACCTATGCAACAACGAAGTTTGTCTTCGATACAAAGGAAAACGACATCTTCTGGTGTACCGCTGATGTCGGCTGGGTAACAGGTCATAGCTACATCATCTACGGTCCATTGATGAACGGGACCACAAACGTTCTGTTCGAGGGAACACCAACCTATCCGGCTCCTGATCGCTTGTGGAGTATTGTCGAGAAATACAAGGTTACAACCATCTATACCTCCCCAACCGCCATTCGTGGCCTGATGCGCTTTGGTGAAGAGTGGCCTGCCAAACATGACCTCTCTAGCTTACGTGTTCTTGGTAGCGTAGGTGAGCCAATCAACCCTGAAGCGTGGATCTGGTATCATAAAAACATAGGGCATGAAAAGCTACCTATCATGGACACGTGGTGGCAGACCGAAACCGGCGCAATTCTGATTAGTCCCACCGTGGCTATTCCGTTGAAACCTGGTAGTGCCAGTCGTCCTTTGCCAACTATTGATGCCGAAGTTGTAGATAAAAACGGTGTTGCGGTAGGGAGTGAGCGAGGAGGCTTCCTAATTGTTCATAGCCCTTGGCCTAGCTTGATGCGTACCATCTATGGTGATCCCGCTCGCTATGAGTCCTATTGGAATACTATTGAAGGTGTGTACTTCGCGGGTGATGCGGCAACAATGGATAAGGATGGTTACTTCCGCATCCAGGGCCGTGTCGACGATGTAATCAAGGTAAGTGGACACCGCCTCGGCTCAATGGAGATCGAGTCTAGCCTTGTCAGTCATCCCGCAGTCGCAGAGGCGGCCGCGATTGGTAAGCCCGACGAGGTAAAGGGTGAACATGTCAAAGTGTTTGTCATTCTCAAAAACGGCTTCGAGCCATCCGACGAAATGGCAAAGGAGCTCAAGCTACACGTTCGCACAACCGTTGGTGCGTTAGCAGTTCCTGACGAGCTGGAGTTCTCGCCAAGTTTACCAAAGACCCGCTCAGGGAAAATCATGCGTCGCGTCATTCGCGCCCGCGAAATGGGGGAGCCAGTCGGTGACACAAGCACTCTTGATGGTTAGGTCTTAAGGGAGTGAAAAGCAAAGTCGGGGCATGATAGGGGCAAGGGATGTCTCTGATGAGGCCAGGGCATCCCCTTGCGGGTGCCCTGGCCTCATCAGAGACATCCCTTTGGCTTAAGTTAACGCTTATGGGGATTGCTCCTGTTATGCCTTCCGCCTTCACAAGCCGCTTCATGAATGAGTTGGAATCACTGGAGATGTAGTGCTTGACCATATGACCCTGCTACGCTATAGTAGCTTCATTCGTGAATGAGACGAGATAGCAAACAATGACCATAATGAGCGAGGTAGAGTATATGACAGGGCCTAAAGATTTTTTAGAATATCTTACATCACTTATCAAACAAGCTATAGCCACATATCTTGCACAAGAGCATATAGCAACTGATATCGAGCAACTTCCTATCGATCTACGTTTTTCGGCACAAGCCAGCTTTGGCGACTACTCTATGCCGGTTATGCCGTGGACTGGCAAGAACAAACTGGGACGCCCACCATTGCAGATTGCCGAAGCCCTCAAAACAATTCTTCATGATATGCGGATATCCTCTATCGAGGAAATTACCGTCACCAAACCGGGGTACATCAATTTCAGCCTCAACCGTTCTGAAGTTGGCAAAGCAATTATTGAGCGTGTCGTAGAAGCTGGCCCTGATTATGGACACAATGACGTAGGAATCGGTAGCAAAGTCATTGTCGAACATACAGCCATTAATAGCAACAAGGCTGCACATGTCGGCCACCTACGTAACTCATGCATTGGTGACACTGTTGTACGTATGTTGCGCTCGCAAGGCTATCAAGTTGAAGCAGAGAACTACATCGACGACTCTGGCGTACAGGTTGCAGACGTTGTGGTAGGTTTCATGTTGCTCCAAAAAGGCCAGCTACAACTTCCTGGCGGGAACATGCAACTACCAGACGAGTCCTTTGACTATTTCTGCTCACGCGTCTATGTTGCAGTCGTCAGAGCCTACGACACACAGCCAGAACTCAAAGATCTACGTAAAACTGTGCTTCATGCTATTGAGCATGGCGAGGAGCCAGAGTCAGGACCGGATTATCCAGCACTCGCCTCTGATCTCTCTCATCAAATTGTGCTAGCACATCTCAAGACAATGGGACGCCTCAATATCTCTTATGACCTGCTTACATGGGAATCCGCTATCTTAGGTGCAGGTCTCTGGCAACGAACGTTTGACATACTCCGTGAAAGCAACCTCATAGAAAAGCCTGAAACAGGTCCGGCGGCAGGCTGCTGGATTCTTCCCTTTGGCGATGAAGAGGGACAGAGCGAAGAAAACGAGCGTATGCAGGACAAAATTCTCGTTAGAAGCGACGGCACAGCAACGTATACCGCGAAAGATATTTCCAATCAGCTCTGGAAATTTGGGCTCGTCGATGACAAGATGGGCGTCGACTTCCACTATATCCCCTGGGGCGTACAGCACGATGGGCGTGTCCTCTGGTCTATGCGTACACCAAAAGGTGTTACAGCAACAAAAGAGGAGGCCGACCCTAAACGTTTTGGGCACGCACAAAAAGCGATTAATGTCATCGACGTGCGTCAGTCCTATCCGCAACAGGTTGTCTACGAGAGCTTACGGCGACTCGGCTTCCCAGAACAGGCCAACAACTCAACACATATCTCTTATGAGGTCGTCACACTTTCAAAAGCTACCGCAGCAAGCCTGGGTATTGATACCTCTGACGGACGTAGTTTCTACGCTATGTCCGGTCGCAAGGGTATCGAGATCAAGGCTGACGACCTGATTAACGAGGCGGTACGGCGTATGCAAGAGGCAAAGGCTGATCTTCCCGAAGAAACTGCATCTATTCTGGCCGCATCTGCTATACGTTATTTTATGATTCGCTTTGGTCTACAACAAATTATCGCACTAGACATCGACGAAGCCCTGCGACCAAATGGAGATACAGGCGTTTATCTCCAGTATGCCTACGCACGCGCTAATAGTATTCAACGTCGTTTGCAAGAGGCAGGGTATGAGATACCTGATTTCCTGATTAATCTACCCGAGCACCTTGAGCAGAGTGAGTGGGAGCTACTCCGTCATATTGACGCCTACCCACGCAAGCTAGCAGAGGCGAGCAAGTCGCTTGTTCCTTCAACACTCTCAACATACGTGTATGAACTGGCAGCACACTTCAGTGACTTTTATGAGCATACACCACCAATCCTGAAAGAAAGCAACGAACACATCAAAGCATTCCGCGCCTCGCTGGTGAGAGCTACAGTACAGACAATGGACAATGCACTGCGTGTACTTGGCTTTATACCGCTTGAGCGCATATAGCACAATAGCACATAGAACAAAGGGAACAATTATCATGGTAGAAAAGAAACGTTTACATTTTGGTATAAAAACTGCGCCTCAGAACACAACTTGTGAGACACAATTGCAGGGACACTAACACGTATATCATAGCGTTTATGAGTGGTATCCTTCTCTTGGTAGACCAGGACAGTAATTCCTAGCATTCGTAGTGCTCGTCGTTTCTCCTCATAGGAAGCTGTTTCATAGGTTTCCCGTGCAGAAAGACACCAAGCAATAAACGCATCAATCTCTTTTTGCATATGTTCCCACTCAAATTTCCCTTCCTCGATTTTTGTCTTCTCCTCGCAAAGTTCATCAATATACTTTTCGGTTTGGGAAATGTCATTAAGAAGTTGTTCTCGAAGCATTCCACGAATTTTGAACTGGCCGTTCCCGTCTTTTGCACGTAGGTCTTCAGCGTACTGCTCAAGTTGAATGTTTGCATTTTTAATGCTTTGTTCAATAGTCGCAAAGTTTGTGGTGTGGGGACTGCCCTGCTTTTTAAGAATCGCAATTGCTTCTTCAACAAGTGAAAAATCTTTAATCAGTTCGCCCACATATAACCAGACTAAAGGGTCAAGCACTTTAGTCGAAATCTGATTGGAAATACATGTGCGCCCATTGCGAAATGCAGCCTGACAAGTGTAAGTGACGCTTGCCTTTTTTGTCCACCTACGAACAGCCATTACTCGCCCGCAATATCCACACTTCACAAAACCAGATCTAAGCAGTGAATCTTCAGGATCAGGATTGTTGCGTGAAGAATCGACTTTGTTTAATGCCATAACGGATTGAACTTCATCAAACAGGTTAAGGTCAATGATAGCGGGGACAGGAATAACAACATGCTCTTTTATTGGCTTGAGGGTTCGCTTCACAATGCCGTTATTATCCATTCGTGAATCCCATTTAAGGGTGGTAGCTTCTCCTATATATGTCCTGTCTGTCAGCATACGGTAGATGGTAGCCCCTACCCAAAATCCTCTCCTTGTCGGAGTAGGAACGCCTTCATCATTAAGCAGGTTAGCAATGCCTCGTATCTTCATTCCATTTTTATACAAGGAAAAGATTCTGCGGACAAGTGGAGCATCTTCATCATTTACAATATAATTGCCTTTAGCCCCAGTTTTCACACTATCAAAGTCATATCCAAAAACTGGCTTGAATCCGGGTATAAGCTTTCCCTTTTCATGCACTCGTTTCAATCGGCCCGAATGAGTGCGGTCAAGAATCTTCTCTCGTTCAACCTCCGCCACATAAGCACGTGCGCTCATCATGAATTGACCTTGAGCGGTCTGATCAAATTTTTCAGTCACACACTCAACCGTATTCCCAAGATTTTCCATTTCCTCAATGATGATTGCCAGGTGTGTTTGTTTTCGTGAAAGGCGGTCAAAGGCGTAAATGATAAGAATGTCAAATTCACCATGACGTGCCATTGTGCGAAGCTCTGTCAAAAGGGGTCGCTGACGAAAAACTGAACCTGTCCATACCTCTTTAAAAACTTTCACAACCCTGTATTCTTTTGAGTTGGCATACGTGATGCATCCGTCTGACTGCGTACTTAAACTGGTTCCCTGATATTCTTGCGCGGTACTGGAAACACGAGTGTAAATGACAGCTCGTTTTGAAGAAATGCCCAATAACTTTCTCCTTCTAAAAGAGGATTAAACAGCTTCAACACTGTTAATCAAAGTATACCCTACGAAACTGTGAAACACAATAATTTTTGGAACGGATTTTCTTATAACGATTAAAATTAAGGAGTTAAGGAGTGGAGGGAATACTGCTGAGGTTTCCGTGTCCATCGTTGAAGAGGAGATAGGAAACCGAGCCTACTGTGATATCAATGTCAGTCCTCCCATCTGCTCCACCATTCACCGCTTTCAACTCGGTAATGGGGACATACTCTTTTCCGCTCCCGATGGTATGAGTAACAAGATATGACTTGACGATATAGTGTGATCCGTCAGGGGGAATGATAATCAGGTCAATAGTGCCTGTGTTATTAATGGCAATAAGGTGGCTGGTGCCTCCCTGTCCGATATTTACGTCAACCTGTTTGGTTAAGGGATACCCATATATTCTGACAACAAGCCAATCATGAGCTACGGGGACAAAATAGTGGAGAGAGACAACGACAAGAAAACATACTATAGCACCTGCCATAACCATATTCCGGAAGTGAGTAGGTTTAAAAGGTTTGGTATAAAGCGCAATAGTACGATTTATCGTTTCTGGTTCCTCTTGCTCAACATATCTTCTATGTCTGGGTGGAGGCTCAATAAAAACGCTTGATTCGATTACCTGTCTTGACGCTCTAGGTGGAATAGTTGTTAAGAATTTGTTTCTGGAAGGAATGACTGCATTTCGATTTTTCATGACGCTCTCCCACTTCTTGACTTTTGGCTCAATGACTTCACCTAATTACATGTAACTGCCTTTTAAGGTTAACCTCTAAAGATTACCATTACAAGATTAGTGCTGTCAATATAAGGTATTTGTTACAATGGAAGAAAATCAGGGGAAGATGATGCTCAGACTAAAAGTGAAGGAACTGGCAGAGGAGAAGGGAATGAACATGTCTTCTCTTTCGCGTGCATCCGACGTGTCGTTCAATACCGTAAAGAGGATATGGAAAAACCCGTATCATGAAACAAACACGCATATTTTAGAGCGAATCGCAAAAGCGTTAGGGGTCTCTACAGCAGAACTTTTAGAGGACGTGCCAGACGAAAAGTAAGTAGTGTAAATAAGTGGTGGATAACATATGGAGAACACAGTGGGTAGTTATGATCGTCTACTTTTTCTTATTGCATTTTCAACAGTGATATTCCCATAGGTTGTGTTGCCTCTTTTGCTATCCCACTTCTCACTCATCATTGCTGAACATCGAAAAATTGCATCTATTTTTGCCGCGTCCCCATTTGCCCAATATGAAATGAGGCTGTCTCGCATCATGCGTTACGCTCGTGGGGAGTCCAAGCTGACGAACTCCCACGCTTGAAACAGGCCATTTGTGCTCAATGGTTTGCCAGCTTGGACTCCCCACATACGTAGGGATGTTATG
>JAABUZ0100003401.1_pt1 | contig 23694 bp, 23 predicted proteins | sample 5562091 | NCBI WGS metagenome assembly JAABUZ01 (sample SAMN12813069, study PRJNA571459) | rock metagenome | isolation source: Antarctica rocks | place: Antarctica: Victoria Land, Linnaeus Terrace sud | collected 2015-12-21
AGTGGTGCGAAGGGGCGCAGCAGGAGTATCATCGCAGGCGGTAGGGTATGCATCGGTACCTCCTCTTAGTCGAGTGGTATCGAGCATACCCCGCCCCTTCATCTCCTGCCAATTGGGGAAAGTCGAGGTAAGGCACCCTGTTAGAAAGTGCGCAATGGCATCGATGCGCGCAAGACAACGGTAGGATCGCACAAGATTCAGTCTTCTGTGACCCTCATGCTATGCTGCCACGAGTGCACGCACGTTCGTCATCGTAGGGGTTGTCTGCGTGCGGGGCGCAATTGTACGGATAGGAGACCATTCAATACAGGGAGGCCGTGGGGCAATGCTGGTAGTGATGCGGAGCGGGGCGGGGCAGGGAGAGATCGAAGCGGTGTGCGATCAGGCGCGGGTGGCCGGTCTCGATGCGGAAGCGTACACAGACTCCGGGCATACCGTTATCGCGGTGACGGGCGAAATCGCGCTCGGACACAAGGAGATGCTAGCGGCGATGCCCGATGTAGACGCCGTGGTACGCCGCGACCTGCCGGGACCGCTTACAACGCGTGACCTGCGTATCGAGAGTATCCGGCCGCTCGTGCCACCGGCGATTCTCCTTGAAGAGTTGCCGCTTACTGCCGATGGCGCGAAGATGGTCAGCCATGCCCGCGAGAGCGTCAGCCGCATTCTCCGCGGTGAGGACGACCGGCTCATCGTGATCGTCGGGCCCTGCTCTATCCACGATTGCGACGCCGCGCGCGACTACGCGCATCGGCTCAAGGCGCTCGCGGACGAATTCGCTCGTGACCTCTGCATCGTCATGCGCGTGTACTTCGAGAAGCCGCGCACGACGGTCGGTTGGAAGGGGTTAATCAATGATCCCCGGCTCGACGGCAGTTTCGCGGTCAACGAAGGGCTGCATCTCGCGCGGCGGTTGCTCCTCGATTTGGTCGTGCTTGGTCTCCCGGTCGGTTGCGAGTTTCTCGACCCGATCCTGCCGCAGTTCTTTACTGATGTCGTCACCTGGGGCGCGATCGGCGCGCGTACGACTGAAAGCCAGGTCCATCGCGAGTTGGCATCGGGACTCTCGATGCCGGTCGGCTTCAAGAACGGGACGGGCGGCGGCGTACAGATGGCAATTGATGCCCTGCATGCCGCCGCATATCCACACCGCTTCCTCGGCGTTACCGAGCAGGGGTTGGCGGGCATCGTGGCGACCTACGGTAACACGGATTGTCACGTCATCCTGCGTGGTGGGCGGAGCGGTATCAACTATGACACCGAGAACGTCCAGAAGACGCTGGCGAGCCTGCGCGACGCGGGACTCCGACCGCACATAATGATTGACGCGAGCCACGGCAACAGCGAGAAGGATTACCGCCGCCAACCGATCGCCGCCCGCACGGTCGCCGCGCAGATCGCCGGGGGCGAAACGGGCATCATCGGCATCATGCTGGAAAGTTTCCTCGTGGATGGTCGGCAGGATTTGCTCGATCAGTCCCGGCTCGTCTATGGCCAGAGCGTCACCGATGCCTGCATGGGCTGGGAGATGACCGTCCCCGTCCTCGAAGAACTCGCGTTAGCCGTCCGCTCGCGGCGCACCACCGCCTCAGCTGAAGCAGGGATCGGAACCAAATGAATCGCAGAGGACGCAGAGAGCGCAGAGAGGAAAGAGAAGTGATTGTTTGATTCCCCTTTTTTTACTACTCTGCGTTCTTTGCGTCCTCTGCGCCTCTGCGGTTCTCCCCGATTTCAATGGCAGCAAAGAAGGCTGGGTAGAGGGCAGTGGGGATGCGGCGCGGGCGGGCGGTAGCGAGGTCGGCCCAGACCCATAAGGTGCGGGCGCGCACGAGTGGATCGTCAGCCAGTTCCTGGCCGGGCAAGAGGAAACCGTCGGCGGGGAGGGCGTGCGGATCGTTCGCTGCCCCTTCATACTTGGCGATCGCGTAATCGCGGAAGGCGCGTGCGCCCTTGAACTCGACGGCCCAGGTGACGACTTGCAGCACATCGCCCGCTGTCGCGGGGCGGAGATACTCGATCTCGTGCCGCCGAACGATCCACATACCGCCGAGTTCCCGTGTCCGCTCGTCCGAGAAACCGGCCGCTGCCGAATGCTCGTAGGCCGCCTGTTCGAGATAATGGAGGTAAACCGCGTTGTTGACGTGGCCGAGGGCATCCATTTCATAGTGTCGGACCTTAAAGTATGCGGCGAACCGGGGCGAATGTACGTGCGAATCGGGCTTCGTCTCCCCATCCGCATCGTGCGTTGCTGCCACGTCATCGGCCATCACCGATACCCTCCGTATCGCGTATCCTTATTGTGGAGCGATGCTCCGATTAGCTATGCTACCAGATAAGGCCGGCCGATTTGCCTGAAACGATACCGCGCGTGGAGGAGAAATGATGGCGACGACATCCGAGGGCAAATTAGCAGGGAAATGGGCGCTCGTCACGGGGAGCACGAAGGGGCTGGGACAGACGACGGCGGCATGGCTCGCGCAAGAAGGTGCGAATATCGTCGTCCATGGTATGGAGGAAGATTTGATCGAACCGGCAGTCGCGATTATGCGGCAGCACGGCGTCAAGGCATGGGGGATGGCGGCGGACCTCTCGCGCGTCGAGGAGATGCACCGGCTCGCGACAGCGGTGCTGGAGCGCGTGCCGCACCTCGACATCCTCATTAATAACGCGGGCGGCTCGCGCGGGAGCCGGGGCAACTTTTGGGAGGTCTCCGACGAGAGCGCGGAATGGACGATGCATGTGAACTGGCGGGCGACGTTCGTCCTCAGCCAGCATGTGGCGCGCCAGATGATCGAGCGCAACATCCGTGGGCGGATCATCAATATCTCCTCGATTGGCGCGCACTCTAACCATCGGGAACGGCTCGTCTACAATGCGGCGAAGGCGGCGATCGAGGCGACGACGCGCAACATGGCCTACGAACTCGGGCCGTACGGCATCTCCGTCAATTGCGTTGCCCCGGGCAACATGGCCGAGCGGCCCGGCGCGGTGCGCGACGAGGAGCGATGGCGCACGCAGGCCGAGCAGTGGATCCCGATGGGCCGTGTTGGCACGGCGGAGGACATCGCCGCCGCCGTGCGCTTCTTCTGCCTGCCGGAGAGCGCGTACACCACGGGCCAGACGCTGCTCGTCACCGGCGGCTATGCGATGTACCTGCCCGGCGATTAGCAAAGAGAATCGTAGTAGCCGTCGCGATCGCGGCTGTACCATGCGTTGAGGAGCCGCTGTGCCTCCTCCTGCGATGTCGCGGCGATGGTATCGTCCGGCAGGTGGCGATCCTCACGCAGGTGACGCGCCAGGTAATCGGGCAAAAGCTGTGAAGGCTCCGCAATCGGGGGAATATCATACTCGACGAGGGCGCCATCCAGTCCCCGCCAGAAGTCTTCCTCGGAGCGGAGCCGGAGCTGCCGTTTCCAGACGCGCGGCCAGAGTGACGGCGAAACCGGTTCCGTCTCCGCGCGATTAAAGGAAATCTTCGTCCCCGCCGTGCTGCCATCAGGCAATCGCTTGTCGTAGAAATCGTGATCCGTCGTAGATGGGCGGAATGCCTGTTTTTCGCAGAACCGCCGCACCTGCGCCCAGGTTGGACGCCGTCCCGGCATGTTAGCGCGTGGCCGGATCAAAAAGGAGCCGCGCCAATTCGTCGTCGCTGCGGGCCACCGCGAGGCGAAGCACCTGCGGCACAAGTCGCGCGCGATCGGGCCATGTGAGGTAGACTGGCAGTTCTCCGAGAAAATTCGCGACGTACGACCGCACTTCCCGCATGAGATTCCGCCGCGCCTCATCAATGTCCATGCCGTGCGCGCCAATGTCGAGATCGTTCACCCACAGGCCGATCCCGTCTTCGTCGGGCAGGTAATCCACCGAAACACGGGCTGCGCCGATCACCGCATCGAGGACTTCGCGCGGGAGGAGATACATTATCTCGCTTCCGCCCCGCTCGCGGCGCACCGCCTTCGGATGCTCTCGATGCACCACATCGTCCATGATCTCCGAAAGACGAGATTTGGCCTGCGAAAACTGAATTTCGTCCATCATCGGTATTGCGGTCACAGGATGTTCCTCATCACTATCTGACTATTTTGACTAATCAGTCCAGATGATACTGCGATCGCTTCGAGAATGCAACGCGTCGTTTGCTATAGAGCTTGTACAATCACAGTCAACCTCATTCCCCGGCCTCCTCTCCATTGTGATGGAGAGGAGGAACGACCTCCGCCCGATCGAGGCGTATGAGGAGCGCCTGGACATTTCAGACTGAGTCATCCCTCTCCATCGCAATGGCTCCGTACGAGAGAGGCCGGGGGTGAGGTCTGTCCCGCCCGGATTGAAGCAAGCAGCGCCCAGATCGCGCTGAGATGGACACCGAGGCTGAGGACATGGAGGTCCTCAAAGAGATTGTGGACAGCGACGGCGACAATGATTCCAACGCCACCGAGCGCGAGGGCACGGGCGAACGGATCATCCGCCGTCCGCTGTATCGCGCTGACACCCGTCGCGAGGACGCCACCGATCAGCAGCAGGTACGCCGCCAACCCGATCACGCCTGTCTCCGCCGTGATGTGGATATAGTAGTCATGCGCGTGAACCTGCGATTTCATGAAAGGTGAAGTGAAGTACTTCGCGTCGTACTGCACGCCATAGTTACCGAGGCCGACGCCCTGCCACGGATAATCCTTCGCCATACGGATGCCGCCAAACCAATACGCCATCCGCTCCTTGACCGCGAAGTTGGCGTCCGTGATCGGCACCTTGTCATAATCGAGTAGAATGAGGCTACTGCCGACGCTGCCAATCCGCTCCTGTATTCGATTGGGCAGGATGCCCGCCCCGCCCAATGTGAGGACGGCGACCATAAGCCCAGTCGCGATCAGCGCGCCGATCGCCCATCGCTGTCCCGCAAGGAACATCATCACAAGGAGCGCCGCCGCCACACCGAACCATGCCCCACGCGAGAGCGAGAGGATAATACCCTCCCCGAGTGCCAGTGCCGTTCCACCCGCACCTGCGAGCGTCGCCAGCAGCCCAAGTAGCGGCAGAAGCGCACGCCGTTCCGCATCGAGCGTCCCGCCACGGAACGTGTACCACTGTCGTACCGCCACCGGGAGGGCGAAGAGCGCCCAAAGCGCGACGGTGACGGCGAGGGGGAAGATCATTTCGAGATAACCGGCATAGGAATTCGGGCGGCCAAAGGTGCCAAAGGAGCGCGCGATACCGCCAACGAAGAACGAGAGATTGCCGAGGCCGAGTTTGCTTTGCACCGTGCCAATGAATGCTTCCCCACTCGCGCCAACGAAGAAGCAAGTGATCAGCCCCGCCCAGTCCCGCCGCGTGCGAAGTGTATCGCGCGCGATGATGTAGATCATCAGCGCCTCGCCCCAATGGAAGCCCTCGGTGAGCGTCGCCTTGATGTCCCCCGCGACCCGACCTGAGGCGAGAATAGCGATGTAGAAGAGGGCGAACCGCCAGACGTTCGCGTCTCGCAGTGTATCCCACCGTGCCCCCCCCAGCAGTTTCCCCGCGATCCAGGCGACAAGCACGAGCGCGAAGGCCCCCTGCGTCGCCGTCAGTCCTTTGAGCGAACCATACTGCTGCACGGGCACCGAGAGGACGGCGAGGTAGAGACCGTAGCGCGGTTCCGCCAATGTGAGCAACACGAGCCCGACACCGATAACGAGTGCGACGGTCACAATTGGCCCGAGGCTCGCCAGAAGCGCAACCGTGACGAGCGTCAACACGACCATCAGCGTGGTCGGAGCGAGCGGGTAGCCACGCACCTCCTCGATCCATCTGCTCGGTTGTCTGCGATGAAGTGAAGCGGAAAACTGCATGATTGGGAACCTCACCCCCGGCCCCCTCTCCTTTGCTGATCAGCAAAGGAGAGGGGGAGAATGCAACGGGAGAAATGCGACGGGATGGTAGGGGCACAGAGCATGCGCCCTCTCGATTCTCTCCTTAGTCCTTAATCTTCAGTCCTTCTTGTTTGAGAACGTGCTCGAAAGAGGGGATCGTGAGCCGAAGTCCTTCATCAAGCGCGATCGTCGGTTCCCACCCCACCAGCGTCCGCGCCTTGGTGATGTCTGGGCAGCGGCGGTTCGGGTCATCGCCTACCGCTGTCGGACGATCCACAAATGGGACATCCCGGCCAGTGACCGCGACGATCGTCTCGGCGAGGTTACGGATCGTGCGCTCGTCCGGGTTGCCGAGGTTGATTACCTCTCCCTTCGCTCCCTCCCCCTCCATCACCGCCAGCAGGCCGCGTACGAGGTCTGCCACGTAGCAGAAGGCCCGCGTCCGCTCGCCGCCATCGTAGAGCGTCAGCGACTCGCCTCTGAGCGCTTGCGACAAGAGGTTCGGGATCACCCGCCCGTCGGCGAGGTCCATACGCGGCCCGTAGGTGTTGAAGATGCGCACGATGCGGATGTCCTGCCCATACAGCCGGTGATACTCCATTGTCAGGGATTCCGCGAACCGCTTGCTTTCGTCGTAGCAGGAGCGCGGACCGACGGGATTGACGTAGCCCCGATACGTCTCGCGCTGCGGGTGTTCCTGCGGGTCGCCGTACGCCTCGCTGGTGGAGGCGAGCAGCAGGCGCGCACTCTTCGCTTTGGCAAGTTCGAGGAGATGATAGGTGCCAAGGCTGTTCGTCAGATGCGTCTCGATCGGGTGGCCGCGATACCCTTCCGGGCTGGCGGGGGAGGCGAGATGATAGATGCGCTCAATCGCGCCGGGGTCCGGGAGGGGCTGCACGATGTCGTGGCGCACGAAGGTGAAGCCGGGCGCTTCACCAAGGTGGGCGAGATTGGCCAGTGTGCCGGTGATGAGATTGTCCCAGACGATCACCTCGTCACCACGCGCGAGCAGTGCGTCCGTCAGATGCGACCCGATGAATCCCGCCCCGCCTGCAATGAGAATCCGCACCGTCGCCCCTCTTCCATCGTTCATAGCCTCAGCACTCAGCACTTCATTATCCTACACGGGATGACGGCCCCCCGCGAGTGGGAGCGTTATGCGCGTCGTCGCGGGGGTGAGACGGACTGGCTCGACGGTGCGTCGTCGCTGCGGAGCGGGAGCGCGTCGTGACCCGTTGGGCAACCCCGGCTCATCCGCCGACCAGTCGGACGATCCGACGCGGATGATGAGGATGGCAAACCAGAAACCGTAGGCGAGCATGTGCAGGAAATAATCCTGATCCACCATGCCATGCACGGTGAAATCCACGAGTGCGCCCGTCGCGCCGATGACAAGGGTAAAGCGGAGCAGATCACCCTCCGCCTTACGCCGCATCGCTACGCGCCACCCGCGTACCAGAAAGGGGACGAGTGTGAAGATCAGCCAGGCGAGGCCAAGGAGGCCAAGGCGGACAGAGAAATCGAGGATCAGGTTGTGCGGGTGGGAGGTGAACCGTTCCTGCCAGGCGTCCGGGCTAATATAGCGCGGGTATTGCGAGACGAACTGATCGAGGCCGACACCCCACGCGGGATGGTCGCGCATCATCCGTGCCGTTGATGCCCAGATGTTGAGCCGCAGCCCGTCACTGTTGCTTGTGGGATGGAGAATGGAGGTAAACCGCTCGATCCCCGTTGCGAATGCCGCGATACCAACAACCGTGACCACCGCGATGTAGCCGACGATCAGCCTTCGGTTCCCGGTTGCGCAGAGGAGCAGGAGCAGCGCTGCCACCACACCGATGTAGCCGCCGCGCGAGAAGGAAAGCCCTATTGCGCCGAGCATCACGATCGTCGCGGCAAGATATGCCCATGTGCGCCAGGTGCGCGGCATGAAGAAGACGTAGGCCGCCGTGATCGGCACAATCCGTCCGAGGTACAGCGCGAGTTCATTCGGGTGGTGGAAGACGGAGCGGACGCGCCGCACGCCTTCCACGTCGAGACCGCCGCCGCGCGCGAACTGAAGATAGGCAATCAGCGCGATGATCACGCCGGAAACGATAACGGCGTCTATGCCGAGCACCATCAACGGGAACATGATGCGACGGCGCTCACTCCCTTCGAGCAAAGCGGCGGCGAGGAGAAAGAGCACAACCGGAAAGAGGATTGTCGTGCGGAACTCGCGGATGCTGTTGCCGCGAAATTCCGCGTCCGCGACGGTGAAAAGCGAGAAGAGGCCGAGAATAAAAAGTGAGAACGCCGCCCAGGTGCCGGGTTGCCGGAGGAACGCCGTCAGTTCCGCCGGGAAGGCGCGAATTTCTTCGCGCGTCCACGTCTCCTCCACAACCGCCGATGACAGCCTGCCAATAGTGGGTAGGCAGGCAGGAATCGCCCTCAGTGCCGTATGTCCGAAGGTCGCAAGGAGCGCCACGCTAATGAGGAGCGCGGTGCGGTCGAGATGGAGATGGGCAGCGGGTGAGGTGACATCATGGAAGGGAAAGGTGACGGGGATAATCATGACGACGAGCGCGGGCCGCCGTAACCCGATCAATCCGACGATGCCGAGCGGCAGAAGCGCGGCGAGCGTGGAGGGAACAAGAAAGAGCAGCACGACCGCCGCACCGAGCGGCCAGAGCAGCGGCTCGCGGGAGATCCCGGACGCAAGGTGAAGCGCTCTACTCATCGCGCCGTCACGCGCTGTGCGGTCGCCGCTGCGCGCCGCTTGCGATGGCGACGGAGCGCGTCGTCACACGCGCCCAATGTTTCGGCGATCACCACACCGATCGCGCCCGCGCCAAGCAGTGCGACACCGAGCGTCAGAAGTGGCAGCGTCCACCCGAACGGCACGCGCCGCTGGATAAGAAAACTGCCGAGGCGCACCGTACTATCAGCAGCATGCAGCGTCGCCGTATGCGGTCCGTCCGGCAGATTGCTGGCGAGGCGTGTCACCCTATTGGCCGACAGCGCGAGCGGTAGTGTGCCATGATCCTGCCCATCTATAGCGACCGCTACCATGCCACCCGTACCGGTCACCGCGAGATCGGTGCCGGTAAAGGGCACTGTGAGGGTCGCGTCCGGCGCGCTGGCGGCGAGCGTCGCGCTCCCACCGTTGCCGCTCCGCTCCCAACCCGGTCCTGGCTGGATAAGTGCATCCGTCGCTGCGGTGCGGCCGGTGCGAAGCGTCTGATTGCGGGCAAAGTGACGCACCGCATCCCAGGACGGGCGGGGCGTGAAATCGTAATTGACGAGCGCGAAGTACGGCTCCGGTTTTGGTGGCCCGACGGGATGATTCGCGTCTTTTCCGAACAGTCCCGGCCGCTCTGCCCAGCGGAAGCCCCAGATGAAGATTTCGCCCATCCACGGCCATTCCTGCTTCATCCGCGTCAGGCCACCGACGAGGTAGCGCGCCTGCGTCTGCTCGTCCACATTTGGGCCCCAGATGCTCGGCTCGCCGTTCCACCCCTTTGGGAGGGAGTTGTAGCCGAACTCGGTCGCCCAGACGGTTGTCGTCGTGTCGCCGTAGCGCGTCATAATGTCGTGCACGAGGATCGGGCGGGAGACGTTGAAGCGATCGGCGGAGAGACGGCGGTCCGTTGGTGGCTCACCGAGGCCGTAGACATTGACGGCCAGCACATCGAATGCTCCCTTCGCCCCTGCCTGGTACATCTGCTCATAGAAGGCGAGGTCGGAGATGCCGACCGGCGGTTCCGCTTTCGTCGGCGCCATCGCGGCGGTGACGACGGTCACATCCGGGTCACCCTCCTTCGCCGCCCGATAGGATCGTTTGAGCATATCAGTGTACTGCACGACGTTGAGTTGATTGCCCCATTCCTCGCTCAGATTCGGTTCGTTCCAGATTTGCACGGCGGCAATCCTGCCGTGATAGTGCGTTGTGAACATGCGCACGAAATCGCTGTAGGCGGTGAGATCGGTTGGCGGCCCTTTCTGGCACTTGCTGCCAGGATCGTTTGTTTGGCCGGAACGTGACCAAGTGGGTGCGTTATCGAGCCGCGCCGTGATCGCGATGCCATTGGCGGCGAGCGTACCCACGATCTGATCGTATTTCTGCCATGAGGGTTTGTTGTTGTCCCGATCCCAATAGACGCCGCGTCCGTCCGGCTCCAGTTCGCACCATGAGAACGCCTGACGGACGTTCGTTACGCCGCCCTCTTTGAGCATCTCCGCCGTGCGCCGGATGTAATCAACGTTGACTTCCTTGTCGAGGAACGTCTGCACGCCGACCGCCTTGCCCGGCATCATCGGTGCATCCGCCGAGGGCATTGTCGTGACGACACCCCGATTCTCGTACGTCGTCAGTGTCCGCGCCCCGCCCCATACGCCAAGCAGGACGACGAGTGTCAGCAGCGCCGCAACGACCCGCACGGGACGATAGAGATGAGGAGGGTGTTGCTTCACGCGTTTCCGGTTCCTGTCAGTGCCAAGCCGTGCGTTCATCATCACGCAGGGTACCGCATCAGGCAATCCAGGCGCAATTTCACGGGACGATCGGCTGTAACGTCGCACGAATCTGCTGAATCAGCCCCTGCACGTCTCGCAAGGAATCGCGCACATCTTGCTCGGACCAGCCACCCGTTAATGTCGCAGGATACCGCGAGTCCAGATAGAAGAGGGAAATATCGTGGCAAACGCGGCGAAAGTGGTTTAGCATTGCATCGTGTGTGATGGCATCGTCCAACAGCGCGACGAGATCGTGCGTACGGATCAGTTTCCATTCTTGAGAGAGCAAGAACGCCTTGAGAAACTTCTCAACCGCTTGCTGCAAGAAAAAACCCGCGATCTCCGGATCGTTCTCTCGCAACGTTCGTGTTACTCGGCCAAGGTCCTTCTCCGCGAAGACAAGCCATTCACGCGCATATCGCGTGTCATTAGGCGGCATAGAGCAACTCGCCCTTCTCGACAATCTCCGCAATGAATTGATCGCCGATCTCAAGACGTTCTTCAATTTCGGCTGGCGTCATCACGATTGGCTCAAAGGCAATATGGTGGTGCGCGTCCGTCGTGAGACGATGCACCATCCGCAGACGATCTATCCGGCGCTCCGGCGTCTCTTTGATGATGAGCATGTCGAGGTCACTGTCCGCATGCGGTTCGCCATAGGCGTACGAGCCAAAGAGGATAATCTTCTCCGGCTGATAATCCGCAACGAGCCTACGGACGATCTCGTTGAGCGTCTGTTCGATTCGCGCGTCCCGCTGCATACCTCGCACCTCTCTGTATCTGTATCGGTACGTGCTTTCTCCATTACCGTGTATTGTACAACAGGCTCTGACATTGGCTTGTATGATCGAACCGACATGTTTTCCTCATCTCAAGGAGGCCATTCTATGACCGTCCACACACTCGACGATTCGCTGGAACATCTGCATGGATTCTTCAGCCGTACCCTGCCGCCCCGCTTGCACATTAACTCCGGCGATACGGTGATCTACCGCACGCGCAACGCCGGATGGAACGACATCCCGCCCGGCCACCAGAAACCGACAGGGCAGCGGCCCGAAGGCGCGGGGCACGCACTCTCCGGGCCAGTGTTCGTCGCGGGGGCGGCGCCAGGTGATACGCTGGAAGTGCGGATCAAGGAGATCGTGCCGCTTGATTGGGGCTTCAATGCGCACCGGCCCGGCAACCTGAATGCGCGCGTCAAAGGGCTGCTCGGCGGCGAACCGGACGATGTAAAGGAGCCATATTTCCGCCATCTACCACTTGATTGGTCCCGCCGCGCGAGTGAGATTCAGCCGGGAATCACCGTGCCGCTCCACCCCTTCATGGGCATCTATGCCGTCGCGCCGGACGCGGACGGCCCGGTGCCCACCGCCTTCCCCGGTGCATTCGGCGGCAACATGGATTGCAAGGAACTGGTCGCGGGCACGGCGCTCTATTTGCCCGTCTTCGTCCCCGGCGCGCTCTTCTCGACGGGTGACGGCCACGCCGCGCAGGGGGACGGTGAAGTGAATGTCACCGGCATCGAGGCGGGGATGGAGAAAGTCGAGTTGCAATTCATCGTCCGCAAGGAGATGCATATCGCGCGGCCATGCGCCGAGACACCGACGCACCTGATCTTCCTCGGCTTCGGCGACGACCTCGACGCCGCCTTGCTCGTCGCCGCGCGGGACGCATTGCACTATCTCGAGGACACGCGCGGACTGACATGGGATGAAGCATACAGCCTCGCCAGCATCGCGATTGACTTCCGCATCACCCAGGTTGTGGACGGCCCGCGCGGCGTCCACGCGATGCTCCCGAAGAAGATTTTCACCGGGCAACCGCTGACATTCGCTCCAGGGACGGATTGACCGTAATGTGACCATTGCGGCCTTGCGCCCCTCTGGCGAGCGTGGGATGCTTCTAGCCAGTCTTGTGATAGCGAGAAAATGATAACGAATGGAGAATCCGAACATGCGGTACAAGCGACTGGGGCGGTCGGGGTTGAAGGTGTCAGCAGTGGGGCTGGGCGGCAACACGTTCGGGCGGTTCGCGGATGAGAAGGAGACGGCGCGCTGCATCCACACCGCGCTCGATCAGGGCATCAACTTCTTCGACACCGCCGATGTCTACAACAACGGCGTCTCGGAGGAGTTCGTCGGCAAGGCGCTGGCTGGTCGCCGCGAGCGCGCCATTATCGGTTCCAAAGTGGCGATGAAGATGGGCGAGGGGCCGAACGACAAGGGTCTCTCCCGCGCGCATATCATGGATGGTGTGCATGCTTGCCTCCAGCGTCTCGGCACGGACTACATGGACCTGCTGCAAGTCCATGCGTGGGACGCCGAGACGCCGATTGAGGAGACGATGCGCGCACTCGACGATCTCGTACGGGACGGCACAGTGCGCTACATCGGCTGCTCGAACTTCACCGCCTGGCAGCTCGTCTGGTCCTTGTGGGAGAGCGACCGACATAACCTCGCCGCGTTCGTCTCGGTGCAACCGCGCTACAGCCTCGTGGACCGCTCAATTGAAAAGGAACTGCTGCCTACTTGCCAGCAGTTCGGCGTTGGCATCATCCCGTACAGCCCCCTCGCCGGGGGCGTTCTCACCGGCAAATACGAGGAAGGCAAGGAACCGCCGCCCGGCACCCGCGCGCACGGCAACGATCGCTTCGGCGGGCAGCACGGCACGCACCAGAACTTTGCAATCGCTCACCGCGCCCAGCAATGGGCGGAAGCGCGCGGCCACACCGTCGGCGAGCTCGCCATCGCCTGGCTCGCCTCGCACCCGGAAGTCTCCAGCGTTATCGCCGGTGTCACGAAGCCGGAGCAGGTCGAGGCGAACGCGAAAGCCGCCGCATGGGAATTGACGCCGGAAGAAGTCGCGGAAGTGAGCGGGCTGACGGAGGAGGGGTAGTTCGGAGTTCGGAGTTCGATGTTCGGAGTCGTCGGCAAGCAGCGCACGCGCCAAGAGAGGAAGGATTATTCGCGGAGACTCCGTATCAGTCCACGAAGGAGATTCCCGGCGTCCGTTGCTTGTTTCATCACCATTGCGCACGTTGGTTCGTCGGTATATTGGAGGCGAGCGGCGATCAGGATTTGCGTTTCCAGTTCGCGTAGTGAGCCATTTGCGACGCCGAGGAAATGCACGAATTCCTTTGTCGTGTTGCGGCCCTGCCCTTCCGCGATATTCGAAGGGACGGAAACTGCCGCTCGTCGAATTTGATTGGTCAACGCATAGGCTTCTTCCTTCGGCCATTCGCGCGTGAGGCGATAAACCGATTCGACGAGGTTCATTGCATGTTGCCATGCAAAAAGATCGTGATAATCCTGTCCGGCCATAATCGGCTCTCCCTGCTCCCCGCGTGTTCCCCTCATCGAACTCCGAACTCCGAACCTCGAACTACCCCACGTACTTCTTGCCGCCCTGCATCACCATTGTGATCTTACGCAGGACGTGGATGTCTTCGAGTGGGTTGCCCCGGACGGCGATCATGTCCGCCTTTTTGCCGGGGGCGAGGACACCGAGATCGTCGCGGCCCAATGCATCAGCGGCAGTCGCGGTCGCGGTATAGAGTGCGGCTTCGGGGGTGAACCCGGCGGCGGTCGTGACGAGTAGTTCGAGATCGAGGGCGAAATCGTCGAAATAGGTGCCACCGACGCCCGCATCGGAGCCGGAGGCGATTCGTACACCCTGCGTGACGAGGCGGCCAATGTTCTCCATGCGCGTCTGCTGATTGGCGATAAACCCTTCGTATTGCGGCGTGCGCGGAATGTCGCCCCGCAGCACCCGTTCGAGCATCCGGTAGCCGACGCTCGTTGTCGGCACGACGTAGATGCCGCGCTCGGCGATCTGCGCGACGATTTCCGGCTCGTATCTGATGCCCGGCGCTTCCTCGACCATGAACGAGCAATGCTCGATCGTGTCCACGCCTGCCATTGTCGCGTTGCGGACGCCCGGCGTGCCGTGACAATGGGCGGAGACACGTTTGTTGAGCCGGTGTGCGTCGTTGACGAGCGTGACCATCTCCTCCGGCGAGAACTGCTCGCGGCGCGGATTCGTGCCAGGTGTAATGCCGCCGCCCGTCGCCATCACCTTGATGAAGTCCGCACCCGCTTTCACCTGCGCGCGAACGGCCCGCTTGATCTCCGTTTCGCCATCCACTTCGACGCCGAAGAAGTAGCAATGGCCGCCCGTGCTCGTCAGGCAGGCACCGGAGGCCCAGATGCGCGGCGACTCGATCAGCCCCATCTCCTGCGCTTTGCGGACGGAGAAGACGATGTTGTTTTTCGTGCCGCAATCTCGCAGCGTCGTGACGCCCGCCGCGAGCGCCTCCTTCGCATGCTTGATCGCGAGCGCCATGAAGAGTTCGTCCGACATGCTGAAGTAGTCCGCAAGGACGTTCGCGCCACTGGAGAGCGTTAGGTGGCAGTGGCAGTTGATGAGACCGGGCATCAGCGTCACATCACCGAGGGCGATCAGGTCGCCGTTCGCGCCACCCGTCGGTAAATCCGCCTGCTTGCCGATCGTCGTAATCGTGTCACCCTCGTATTGCACGAATGCGTTATGCTGCATGCCCCCGCCATCGGCGGCCCAGATACGATCAGCGGTCACAGTCATCAGCGCCATACGATTTCCTCCCCGATTATCTCTTAGCCGGTCGCGTGCGATGCGGCAGTATAGCAGCGAGTAACGAGTGGTCGGAGCCGACGGCTCAGTACCGTGAGTGCTCGTCGCCGTTGATCGGCGTCATCCCGACTTTGGCGGCACTGAACGGGCGGAGTTACAGAGGAATGAACACTCGATTTATTTCACTGTCAATGTGGTCTGAGCGTCTGGTGATTACCAGGTCCGAAAAAACGAGCGTGATGTTATACGCATTGCTTTGAATACTCACCTCGTGGAAATCTATGCCGATTTCTCGCTCCCATTTGGCTGCTTTCTCGGACGGCGATACACGTTCCCATCCAGGATACAGTAGTGACCAATGTACTCCCCAAACATAGCCATCCAGGTCTTTACCTGTTTCGTAAACGATAAGCCGATTATCGAGTGATTTGCGATATGTCATGGCTGATAACGGGGTAGACACATTCGACTCTACGCAATACCTAAAGAGATATGAATAGGTTCCTCGCTCGGCAGGTCCGACATGGTTCTCGACGATTAACTCGTAGTCACGCATGTACCGCGTATATGAGTGGAAAAGCAGCGCACCATCAAAGAGATCAAAAGCTTTCATAGCTTCGCGTAGGTCCTCAGCCTTCACACTGTCCTCCGGACACTATTGAACCATTTCATGCTAATCTTCAGCGATCTCAGCAACGGTTTGCCAGAAGGTAGGGTAGGAGACGTCGGCAGCGCTGGTGCCGTGGATGGCGGTTTCCTCGCGGTCGTGGGCGATCAGGGCGGCGACGGCCCAGGCCATCGCGAGGCGGTGGTCGCCATGACTCTCCTGTGCTTCGGCGAGCAGGACATTCGGCCCCTCGATCACGAAGCCGTCGTCCGTCGCTTCGGCGCGCACACCGAAGCGGCGCAAGCCCTCCACGACCGTCGCGACGCGATCAGACTCCTTGACACGCAGTTCGGCGGCATCGCGCACAACCGTCCGCCCCTCCGCCATCGCCGCCGCGACCGCCAGCACGACGAGTTCGTCAATTCCGCGCGGAATCAGTGATCCACCGATGTCCGCACCCCGGAGCCGTGAGGAGCGCACGGTGAGGTCAGCGACGGGTTCGCCTGAGACTTCACGCATATTGCGCACGTCAATCTCCGCACCCATCAGCGCCAGCATATCGAGAATGCCGGTACGCGTCGGGTTGACGCCAACGTGTTCGATGGTCAGTTCCGCGTCCGGGTGCGCCGCCCCCGCGACGAGCCAGAAGGCAGCGGAGGAGATGTCGCCGGGCACGTCTACATCGCGTGCCGTGAGCGGAGCGCCGGGCGTCAGCGTCAGGGCACCGTCCGCCTCGCCGAGGTCCGCGCCCATCGCGCGCAGCATCCGCTCCGTGTGATCGCGGGAATCAGTGCGGCCGGCGAGCGTTGTTGGGCCGTCGGCGAACAGCGCGGCGAGCAGCAGCGACGATTTCACCTGCGCGGAGGCGACGGGCAGGACGTATTCGATGCCGTGGAGATTCCCGCCCCGGACGCCGAGCGGAAGCAATGTGCCACCCGCTCGTCCGTCAATCCGCGCGCCCATCTGTCGAAGAGGATCGGTGACGCGCGCCATCGGGCGGCGGCGGAGCGAGCCGTCGCCGGTCAGCGCGGTAAAAAAGGGCTGGCCCGCGAGGATGCCGAGCAGGAGGCGCGTGGTTGTGCCGCTGTTGCCGCAGTCGAGGATGTCTGCCGATTCAGTGAGGCCGTGGATGCCCGCACCCTGCACCGTCAGCGTCCCACCGCTCTCCTCGATCTGCACACCCATCGCACGCAGGGCGGCGAGTGTTGTCCGGCAATCCGCGCCATCGAGGAAGCCCCGCACGCGCGCCGTCCCCGTCGCGAGGGCATTGAAGAGCACCGCGCGGTGGCTGATGCTCTTATCCCCCGGCACGCGAATCGTCCCACGCAACCGCCGCACCCCCCGCACCCGCCGCACATCCTCAACCCTCGCAGCTGTCATCCCGGCCCTCCCAGAAAAAAGACGGAGCACAGAGGTCACAGAGATCACAGAGGGGAGAAGAAGAATTGTTTTCTCGTCTCTTCTCTGTGTTCTCTGTGTCCTCTGCGATCTCTGTGCTTCCGTAGCCCTTAACGTGGGGCGGTGTATTCCTCGAAGGGGGCGAAGTCGAGATCGTGCTTCGCGAAGAAGGCGGGGAGAGTGGCGCGCTCCGCTGTCGGCGTCGTACGGATCCAGCCGATGCACATCGCTTCCAGACTGACCATATCGGCGAGTTGGTAGCGGGATTGCCCGCGCGCGAACGCTTCCGCCGCACGGCGCACCACATCCTCCCGCACTACTTGCTGCTCCTCCGGCACGTCCGCGAGGAATGCCGCGAGTTTGTCGTTCGCCTCGTCTGCCCATCGCGTCCCGCCCGCACTCGTGATGCTCATCTAATCGCCCCCTTCGCCCCGACAGTGTGGATACTCGTTTACGGCGGAAGGATGCGGGAGCGAACGCCCCGGCGTCAAGAGGAGGCAAATGAAAACGTTACCGTGATATTGACAATACGCACAAACTTCCGACAATAGGATGTGAGAGGAGTATTGATATGGACAAGGCGATTGCCCACAATCAAGAGACTGCGGACTGCATCGTGAGCCGCGATCCCCGCATCCTCAGCGGAAAACCGATTGTCGCAGGGCAACGGATCCCGCTTCGGTTTCTCATCTCCTTTGGAGATACATCAGAAGGGTACCGCAGAGCACAAGAGAATTACCCCACACTTACCATTGTGCAAGTCGAGGCGGCCTTTGCATATTGGCGCGCGCATCCAGAAACTGCTGTCTGGTAGATGCGTTCGCTGAGTGATCTCTGTATCCCCGACAGCGTTCACGATTACTTGCGGCAGCGTGGTTGGGGAATTCTCCGCGCTGATACATTTGACCTCGTTGGACAGCCTGATGAGAACGTCTGGGCATACGCCCGTCGTGAAAATCGCGTGTTGCTCAGCGCGGACGATGATTTCCGCGATGCACAGCGATTTCCACTCAACAATCATCCTGGCTGCATCATGATTGATACAAGCAAGGGTCGACGCGAGGGCGAGGCAGTCACTGACTTGCTGATCCGTACCCTTGCTACAGCACTATCGCATCTCCCGTCACATACTGAAATGCCAGAGACCAGAGTCTATCTCTACGCGAACAGCGGCATACAGGTGTTCCAGGACGGATCACAGCGAACCCTTTATCACCTCACATAAGCCTGGAGTCAGCTACAACGCGTTTCTGCCGTTGCGGCGACGGGTTCGCCCTCACGGATCGGTGTTTTGCTCGCGGCGGCGGAGGGCTGGTTCGGGATGGTGCAGAGGAAGCGGAGAGGCGTCGTGCCGGTGTTGCGGAACTGGTGCAACTCGTTCGGTGCGGTGTAGCACGAGTCCCCCGCGCGGAACGACGCCGCGCCATCTTCCCCGACGATCTCTCCCTCACCTTCGAGGATATAGACTTCGTGCTCCCACGGGTGGAAATGAGAATGCGCGGCGCAACCGGCAGCGACCTCGAAGTGACGGAGTGCGAAGGTCGGCGTACCCATCGCGGCAGTGAAAATTTCTCGCAGCACGACACCCGGCGTGCCATACTCCCCTACCGGCTGCGGCGGTACGTCCGTTGTTTTCACCACACGCATGACTCGACTCCTTCTGTACGATCCTGATCCCGATTCTCAGTATCATCTCTATTCCTCATCCCCGGCCCCTCTCCATCGCCCTCAGACCGGGGAACGGATAGGTTTGTCTGGCGATGGAGAGGGAGGGGATTTGTCTGGAATGTCGTTGTGTCCTTTCAACGTCCCATGCCTTCCCGCATTTCTCCCCCTCTCCTTTGCTTGGCAGCAAAGGAGAGGGGGCTGGGGGGTGAGGTTTCCCGTTACCCGTTCAGGAACCGGAGCGCGACTGCTGCGTGCATAGCGACGCCGGTAGAGAGGGCATCTTCGTCAACGTCGAAACGGGGGTGATGGTGGCCATAGGTCTTGCCCGTCGCCTCGTTGCGGATGCCGAGGCGGTAGAATGCGCCCGGCGCGGCATTGATGAAGTACGACATGTCCTCCGCGCCCATCCCCGGCTCGGAGTCCATCACGCGCGCCGGCCCGACGACATCCAGTGCGACCTCTTTGACGAGCGCGGCCATTACCGCGTTGTTGACGAGCGGTGGGTAGCCAAGTTGGTATTCGACATCCGCTGTGGCGCGGAAGGTCTCGCAGATGCCCCGGCAGACCGCCGGAATCCGCTCGGCAAGCAGGTGGCGCGTCTGCTCGTCGAAGGTGCGGATCGTCGCCTCGAAATGTGCGTCTTCGGGGATGACATTGCTCACCGTGCCTGCGTGCAGCGTGCCGACAGTGATGACGGCAGGCGAGAGTGGGTTGACCTCGCGGCTGACGAGCAATTGCAGCGCAATAATGCAGTGCGCACCGATCACGATCGGATCAATCGCCATCTGCGGCCGCGCCGCGTGCCCGCCGAGGCCACGGATCGTCACCATCGCCGTATCTGCCGCCGCGTTGACCGGCCCTGCCAGCACCGCGACCTTGCCGACCGGGATATTCGAGCCGACATGGATGCCAAAGGCGGCGTCCACATGCGGATTTTCCAGCACTCCCGCCGCGATCATCGGCTTCGCGCCCCCCTGGCCCTGCTCCTCCGAGGGCTGGAAGAGGAACTTGATCGTCCCGGCAAACTCGCCCCGCTGCTCGGCCAGCACCCGCGCCGCGCCAAGCAACATCGCCGTGTGCGCGTCGTGCCCGCACGCATGCATCGAACCGGGATTCTCGCTCTTGTACGGCACGTCGTTCAGTTCCGTGATCGGCAGCGCGTCCATGTCGGCGCGCAGCAGCACGCATTTGCCCGGCCCCTTCCTGCCATGCAGGATACCGACGACGCCCGTCTTCGCGATGCCCGTCTGGAGGTCATCGAGGTTAAGGGCGCGCAGCCGCTCGATGACGAAGCGGGCGGTATTCTCCTCCTGGAAGCCAAGTTCGGGGTGCTGGTGCAGGTAGCGGCGATCCGCGATCACGCTGGGCGCGATCTCCTCAGCGCTCTCACGCAGTTCGGCAACAGTGACCATTGGCGACAATCCTTTCACGTAACAGACTGGACGATACGCAGGCTGCTATCGTACCGGGTCACGACGGAGTGCGCCAGATCAACCTCACCCCCCGGCCCCCCTCTCCTTTGCCTGGACAAAGGAGAGGGGAGCGATACAGGGAGCGCCGGATATTGTTGAATGCTGCGGCGTTTCAGATGAGTCCCCTCCCCTCTCTATTGCTGCCAAGCAATGGAGAGCGGGTGCCCTCTGGGCAGTGGGGGGTGAGGTTCTCATCCAATCGTCTTGCGCAGATACAGGTCCACGAGCCCGAGCAAAATTGGCGATGTGACACCGAGAAGGGGCACGATCAGGCGCACATCCGGTGCGACCGGATTGTCGAGCATCCGGGCGATCCGGTTACCGAATCCTGCGCCCGCCATCGTTACCAGAACGGCAATTGGCACAAGGAGGAGTGTCACGGAGTGCCCCGTGCCCCACGTCAGGGAGGTAAGGATCGCAAAGACCGCGCCCGCCACCGCCCACGCCCACCGCTCCCGCATGCCGAAACGCAGCGCGACGACCAGGGCGACTGCAGCGGGAAAGATCGGCGGCGGGAGCCATGTTGCGGCATCGTGCGAGACTGGCAGCCATCGGTCGAGGCGGACGGCGGCTGCGTGATTGCCTATCAAGAGAAGAAGGGAAAAGATGCCGACCGTCGCGAGGAAAACCCATGCCCGCCCATCCAACCGGCGCACGAGAGCGAGCACGACGCCGATCCAGAGCGCGCCGAGCAGCAGAAAGGCCGGGTTCGTGCGTGTCAGGTTAGCGGCATGGAAAATTCGCTGGACATGCTGGATACCGGTGTTATTGGCGAGAGCAGGGAAGGCCGCGATCGCGCGCGTCTGCGCCTCGACTTTTGCCGGGGTCGTGTTGGCGTGGAACGGGCCGAGGAACAGCGTCGCTGAGAAGCCAAGGATCAGCCAGCCGAGCGCAACCGCCGTGAACCAGCGCAACGGCCGGTAGGGGCGGAGGGCGAGGCGGCAGGAGATGAAGCCAAGCATCGCGACGAACCACGACCAGCCGAGCATCGCGTGCGGTGTGGACCAGATCGTCTCATCGAGGCCGAAATTCGTGTGCCAGTAGTTGTCGAGCGCCAGTCCCGCGAAGCCGAGCATCGCCAGCCCACCGGCGGTGATCACGAGGGCACCTGGCACCGGGAAGGTGAAGAGCCGCATCCGAAAGGCCGTCCCGAACCATGGCCGCAGGTGTGCCGAGAAGGTAATCGCCGCGACGAGCAGGATCGTGATGATTGTCGAAAGGTAGATGAAGACATGCGGCGGCGAGTAGAACGTCTCGAATTTATTCTGGGCGTGCCACGCACGATCCCAGTTCAGGCCGATGCTGACCGAAATCAGCATGAAGATCAGCGCGAACCAGAGCCACCGGCCCGCGCGATCCACCACTGTCGGCGCATCGAGCGGCGGGGCACCGGATGGAACGGAGATTGTTCGCTGCATCGCTCGCCTCCCGAATCCGTAAATGCTGCGGCATAACCGCGACCGGGAACCATCGTTACCAACGATCCTACACCATGAACCTTTGAATGCGACGATAGAAATGTAAAATCGTTGTGGCACGATACGCTATCGAATTCGCGTGCCGCCATCACTCATCACAGTGTCAATGCCACCCTTCCCATGCAATAATCCCAATATGCCGCTCGTGGTGCATACCGGGCGTAGGGCGTGGAAGGGAATAGCGGATGATGGCGCAAGGAAGGCAACGACCAGATGAACCGGCGGCCCCACCAGTCGCGGATGTGCGGGCGGATGGCGGCACGCTCCCCGGCATGACGGGCGAGGCGGAAGTCGCGGGGAAGCGGGATGTGGACCTCTATGTCCGCACCTACACGACGCTCCTGCGCTCCTCCGGCACGATCAAACTGAAGACGCTCGTGCCCGCGCATATCGGCACGCACGCCAGCCTCCACTCGCTCGCCGCGCTGTCGGAGATGGACATGGGCGCGTTCATGTATTCCGTGCAGCGGCTGCCGGAATGCATCGAGCGTATTCACCATGTCGTGCTCGGGCAGACGGAACGCATCTTCGCGGAGGGCGGCTACCCGCACGTCGAGGAGCAGTGGCGGCCCGTCACCTCCCCCGGTCGCCGGCGCAAGTGGTGGTACGACGATGCGGAGACGCTCGCCGTCTTCGTTGCCTCCGTCTCCGACCTCGACGACCTGATTCCGACGCTCGTCGCCTACCAGATCGAATGGAACAAACTGCACGCGCTCCTTCAGAACGCGCCAGACGCCCGCACGGAGATCGCCCGACTGGCAGCGGGCGAATCCATCTCCTTGCAAGAGGAAGAAACGATTGCGGAGACGTGCCGTACCGTCCTCAGCATCGAGGGGCGGGACTGGGGACGGCTACGCGGCGCGTGGGGAATGCGTTTCTGGCCAACGCTCGCTACCGTCGCTATCCACGAAAAAGGGATGACTCTCCAGATGCTCGGCGGCACGCACACGGGGTACAGCCGCGTCACGCAGCGCTGGTGGGGGCCGGTTGGTGCAACGCTTCACCACCACGGCCTTCAGGAGCGACCAATCTACTTCATCTCCTCGAATACGCACTCCGTCGTTAATGTCCTCTCCGGCACCGCGCGGCGGCGGCGGGAGGCGCTCGCTGCACATGTGCAGACAGTCGAACACCCCGAACTGCTGCCGGAGTACGAGAAAATGGTGCGCGGCGAGGTGCGTGCCTCGTGGGACAACTTCCTCTACTTCGCGGCGCGGCAGTACTTCGCGGCAAACCCGCACGAGCGCCAGGAACGGACGAATGAGGAGGAGGAGCGCGGCATTTGGACTGTGCCGAGTGAGGGCGCACTCGATGTCGGCATCCAGGTGATCGAGATCAGCAAATTGCACGCCGACGACATAGACCCGCGCCTCCGGGTGGACGGTGATCCGCGCGTCTCTGCGTCCGACGCCGTCATCATCAATATCAACTACCCGCTCGGCATGGCGGCGAACCATATCCTCACGCAAGTCGCGCTCAACACCGCCGCCCTCCGGGGTGTCTACGTGCTCGGCAAGGCCGCGACGCTGAATGGGCGGATCGGTGATGTGATGCTCTCCACCACCGTCTTCGATGAGCACACCGGCAACACCTACTGGTTGGACAACTGCTTCCGCTACGAAGACCTCGCGCCCTTCCTCACCTATGGCTCCGCCCTCGACAACCAGAAGGCGCTGACGACGCGCGGCACGTTTTTGCAGAACCAGGCGTACCTCGATTTGTATTACCGGGAGAACTATACCGTCGTAGAAATGGAAGCAGGGCCGTATCTGAACGCGCTCTACGAAGATACGTTCCCGACGCGCTACCCGATGAACGAGAACGTCAACTTCTCGCAGGTGCCGGTGGATTTCGGCCTGATCCACTACGCGTCGGACACACCGTACTCACGGGCGTACACGCTCGGCGCGCGCGGCATGTCCTACTATGGCCTCGACAGCACCTACGCCTCCACCCTCGCCATCCTCCGCCGCATCTTCGCGCGCGAGGGGAGTGGCTAAAAGAGGCGAGTCGAGGGATACTGGTCGCGTCGGCGATCCCTGTATCCTCGGAGGTGTGCCATGTCGCCCATCCCCTGCCTCCATTGTGGCTCTCCCGCGCCTCTCAAGGCCGGA
>JAABUZ0100003402.1_pt1 | contig 23676 bp, 22 predicted proteins | sample 5562091 | NCBI WGS metagenome assembly JAABUZ01 (sample SAMN12813069, study PRJNA571459) | rock metagenome | isolation source: Antarctica rocks | place: Antarctica: Victoria Land, Linnaeus Terrace sud | collected 2015-12-21
GCGGCCGGCCCCGGGTCCGCGCCGACGCCGGGTACTTCGACGCCGCCCTCGCCCACACCGCGGTGGAGCTGGGCTGTGACTTCGCGATCGCGGCGAAGCGCAACCCGGCTGCGTGGCGCGCCTTGTCAGAGATCGGCCGTTCAGCAGTTGGTGGATGGTGATTTCTTGAACCTGTTGTTCGACAAGGTCGACGCTGGAGAGCTCCAGTTGACCGGTGAGGGCGGCTTCATCCCGACGATGATCAAGGCCGTTCTGGAACGTGGCTTGCAGGTCGAGCTGGCTGAGCACCTCGGCTATGACAAGGGCGACCCGGCCGGTCGAGGAAGCCCCAACGTCCGCAACGGCAGACAGCGGCCTGGCACCCACGGCGGCCCGACAGCGAGGAGGGTGCTAGGGGGTACCGGGAGGAGGCAGCGTGCGGCGGGTCCTGGTGGTCGACCCGGATGCGTCCTTCCGCGCCCTGATCGCCCTTGTCCTGGAGATCGAGGGTTTCACCGTGCTCACCGCCGGGTCCATGGCCGAGGCGCTGAAGATCGCCCGGCGCGCCCATCCGGACGTCATCTCGATCAACGTCGGGGCGCCCGGCCTGCACGGCTGGTCCCTCTCGCGGCAGCTGCGGGCCGACAGCGCCACCGCCTCGACCCGCCAGATGATCGTCGACGGGAGCGGCGCCGTTGCCGACGGGGTGCCGACCAGGGTCGACGCGGTCCTGACCGGGCGCGCCGACACAGCCGGCTTCGCCGAGGCGCTGCGCCGGTCCTGCGACGGCCGCCCGAGGGCGCCCAGCCGCACCCGCTCGCGGCTGACCTGGACGCCGTCCTGGAGCGGAGGTTGATCCGCCCCCTCTTCCAGCCGATCGTCGACCTGGACAGCGGTGACGTGGTCGGCGTCGAGGCGCTGGCCCGGGGGCCGGCCGGTCCTCTGCACACACCGATGGCTCTGTTCGAGGTGGCCAACCAGGTGGACCGGTTGCACGAGCTGGACAGCTTGTGCCGCCTCACGGCGATCACCACCGCCAGGGACGCCGCGGCGCACGCGCCACCCCTCGTCTTCGTCAACGTGGAGCCGGGCACGGTCGACCTGCCGATGTCGGCCGAGCTGCGGGCAGTGCTCTCCCGCGACCTGCCCTTCCAGATCGTCGTCGAGTTCACCGAGCGCGCCCTCACCCGACGGCTGCCCGCGCTGCTGCGGCACGCCGACGAGATCCGAGCCCGCGGCAACGCGGTCGCGCTGGATGACATCGGGGTCGGCCCGCGATCGGTGGCGGTGCTGCCCCTGGTCCAGCCGGAGATCGTGAAGCTCGACATGTCGTTGCTCGCCCCCGGGCTCCCGGCGCACGCGACAGCGGCGGCAGCCGCGGTGGAGGCTTACGCCGCCCGGACCGGTGCCGTGGTCGTCGCCGAGGGCATCGAGACCGACGAGCAGCGCCTGGCCGCGCGCAGGCTCGGCGCCAGGTGGGGTCAGGGCTGGCTCTTCGGGCGCCCCGGCCCGATGGATGAGCTGGCGGCCCACCGCGTACGCGCCATCCGGCCCCGGCTGTCTGTGCGCACCCGCAGCGATGCCGAGGGGTCGAGCACTCCCTTCGACCTCGCCGTGTCCGTCGGCGAGGTGCCCCTGCGGGTGGACGGCGCCCGGGTGCGCGCGCTCAGCCGCGAGCTGGAAGGGCAGGCGCGCGCGCTCGCCGACCTGGGCGTCGTGATGCTGGCGTTGCAGGACGTGCGCAACCTCAACGGCGCGACTGCGACTGCCTACGCGAGCATCGCGCTGAAGGCGGCGGCGGTCGGCATCCTCGGCCGCGGGGTGCCCGCCGTACCGCTACCCGGCGCCTACGGCGTGGACCTCGCCATCGACGACCCGCTGACCCGCGAGTGGGTCATCGCCGTGCTCGGTCCAGGCGACGCGGTGGTGCTGACCGCCCACGAGGTCGGTACGGCAGAGCTCCTCCCCGCGCGCGCCTTCGACGTCGTGCTCAGCCACGACCGCGACCTCGTCGAGCGCACCGCGCGGCTGCTCGCCCGTCGGTTGACCCCCAGGGCGGCCATCCTGCGCACCACGGCGGTCGCGGACGACCCCGGGTGAGGCTGCCGTTCGGGCCTTCCTCGAGCCAGTAGCGAGTCGCCTCAGCAGACGAAAGGCAGTGGCAGCCGGCGCAACCCGGTGACGACCTGCTTCACGTAGTCGGTGACCACGGTGGGGGCCAGCCGCTCACCGACGAAGGAGCCGACCGCATCAGCCCCGATGAGGTACCGGCTCTGCGGCAGCGGGTTAGCCAGAGCGAGCCGGATGGTCCTGGCGACCCACACCGGGTCGGGGTATCGGCCCGCGTTGCGGGTGACGAGCCGGGTCCTGGCGTAGGCGGCGTCGTACGCGGGGTTGGTGTCCTCGGGCAGCGCGTTGCCCGACTCAGCCCAGATGTTGGTGCCGAAGGTGCCCGGCTCGACCAGGATCACCTTGATGCCGAGCTGGGCGACCTCCACGCGGAGAGCATCACTCGCGGCCTCCAGCGCAAACTTGCTGGCGCTGTACCACCCCAACATCGGGGTGCTCACCCGACCGGCGACCGAGGATATGTTGACGATGCGCCCACCGCCCCGCTCCTGCATGCCAGACAGCACGATGCGGGCGATGCGCATCGGAGCGACGACGTTGACCTCGAGCTGGGCGCGGATCGCCTCGTCGCTGACGTCGGTGATGGCCCCCGGCTGTGCGATGCCGGCGTTGTTGACAACTGCCCACGGGCCACCGGTCAGCGCATCGATCTCGGCGAAGCCCGCCACGGTCGACGCCGCGTCCGCCACGTCCATCTGCACCGTGCGCACGGACACGCCACGCTCCTCGGCGGCACCGGTGATCAGCGCGGCCTTGGCCTCGCTGCGCGCCGTACCAACGACGTCGTAGCCCGCGCCGGCGAGCTCCAGTGCCGTGCTCAACCCGATCCCGCTGTTCGCCCCGGTCACGACCACCGTCTTCGCCATGCCGAGCCACTGCCCGCGCGGACGGGTCCTCACTCGCCGAACCGGTCAGGGGTCCAGCAGCTGAGCACCGGTCGCGGCACGCACCTGCTCGGCGCTGACACCGGGCGCCGCCTCGACCAGCCGGAGCCCGCCGGGCGTGACGTCGATGACGGCGAGGTCGGTGACGATGCGCTGGACGCACGCCCTGCCGGTGAGCGGCAGCGTGCACTTCTCGAGGATCTTCGGAGCACCGCCGCGCGCCACGTGCTCCATCATCACGATGACGCGCCCGGCGCCGTGTACGAGGTCCATCGCGCCCCCCATGCCCTTGACCACCTTGCCCGGGATCACCCAGTTGGCCAGGTCGCCCGCCGCCGAGACCTGCATCGCCCCGAGCACAGCAACGTCAACGTGCCCCCCGCGGATCATCGCGAAAGACGCTGCCGAGTCGAAGTACGACGCACCGGGGAGCACGGTGACCGTCTCCTTGCCGGCGTTGATGAGGTCGGCGTCGACCTCGTCCTCGTACGGGTACGGGCCCACTCCCAGCACGCCGTTCTCGCTGTGCAGCAGCACCTCCACCCCCGCCGGCAGGTGGTTGGGGACGAGCGTGGGGAGCCCGATGCCGAGGTTGACGTACGCGCCGTCGGGGAGCTCGCGGGCGACCCGCGCGGCCAGCTCGGCCCGGCTGAGCGTCATGCCGTCACCGTGCGCCGCTCGATGCGCTTCTCGACGTCAGGCACGTGCACGACGCGCTGCACGAAGATGCCTGGCGTGTCGACGTCGCCGGGGTCGATGACGCCAGGCTCCACCAGCTCCTCCACCTCCGCCAGCGTGATCCGCGCCGCGGCAGCGCACAGCGGGTTGAAGTTCTGGGCGCTCTCCCGGTAGACCAGGTTGCCGTGACGGTCACCCCGCCACGCGTGCACCAAGGCGAAGTCCGTCACGATCGCCTCCTCCAGCACGTACGCCACCCCCTTGAAGTCGCGCACCTCCTTCGGCTCACTGGCCAGTGCCACCCCGCCCGAGGCGTCATACCGCAGCGGCAGGCCGCCGTCGGCCACCAGCGTGCCGACCCCGGCCGGGGTGTAGAAGGCGGGGATGCCCGCGCCGCCGGCGCGCAGCCGCTCGGCGAGCGTGCCCTGCGGCACCAGCTCCACCTCCAGCTCGCCGGCCAGGAACTGCCGCTCGAACTCCTTGTTCTCCCCGACGTAGCTCCCCGTCGTGCGGCGGATGCGCCCGGCACGAAGCAGCGAGCCGAGCCCCCACCCGTCGACGCCGCAGTTGTTGCTGACCGTCTCGAGCCGGGTCGCCCCGCTCGCGAGCACACCGTCGATCAAGGCCTGGGGGATGCCGCACAGACCGAAGCCCCCCACCGCGAGCGACGCCCCGTCGTCGATGTCGGCGACCGCCTCCGCCACGTTGTCGACGACCTTGTCGAGCCCTCGCCGCACCCTCATGCCACCGCTCCCATCCTGCGCCGTCGGGGTCTGCCCCGCACCTCTCCAACCTGGCACGCCGCCCGGACACGGGCAGGTGGTTGCCTACGCTGCCCGCATGCAGGACATCGGCCCGAGCCCGGTCCTGCTCGTCGCGCTCGTCGTGGTCATCGCCATCGCCGTGCTCGTCGCGGTCGGCCGCCGTCGCTGACGCGTCAGCCGAGGTAGAGGAAGCCGAAGGCCTCATCCCGGTACGGGATGCCCGCCGCGGCCAGTGCTGGCCCCCAGTCACCGGTGACCTCCGGGTCCGCGTGCGCCATGCCATGGTCGGCGGTGAGCAGCACGGTGACCTCATCCGTGAGCCCACGCTCCTCGACGAGGTCGAGCCACACCCCGAGCCGCCGGTCGCTGTCGCGCATGCCCGTGCGGGAGAGCTCGCTGCGTGGGCCGCCGTTGTGGTTGGCGCCGTCGGTGAGCACGGTGTTCCACCACATGACACGCGGCGGCTCGGGCCGGCCCCAGAGCGTCAACACCTGGGTCAGACCGGCGGCGTCGATCTTGCTGCCCCACGCGTAGTCGTGGTTCGACTGCGCGGCAGCCACTGTGGCGTTCGGATCGGTGTCGGCGGCGGGCAGTGAGTCGGCGAGCGAACCGGAGCCGGCGCTCCCGCTCGCCCGTACCAGCCCGAAGGTGGAGTAACCCGCCCCGCGGTCGATCGGGTCGTCGACGCAGGCCGTCGAGGTGCCGGGCCGCGCCGCCTCGACGACCTCCCACAGCGTGCGCACACCGGGCAGCAGCAGGCGTGCGGCGACGTGCCAGGTGCTGGCATCGTTGGCCATCACCTGCTCACCGGCGCTGCGGTCCCAGAAGGCGTTGTGGACGATGCCATGGCGCCCGGGCCCGAGCCCGGTGAGTGCGCTCGTGTGGTTGGTCAGGGTGACGCTCGGGAACTCCGCGACCGCGCCGCCCTCCAGTGCGCACCCCCGCTCCAGCAGGCGCGACACCGCCGGCAGCTCGCCGGATCTGCAGAGCTGCAACAGGTCGGCAGAGTTGCAGCCGTCCCACAGCAGCCCGACCACGTACCCGGGCGGGTCCTGCGGCTCGACCAGCCTGGTCAGGGCAGTGCCGTCGAGGCCCACCAGGTCGCCCAGCGGTACGCCGGCCAGCGCGGCCAGCGTCGGCATCACGTCGACCACGCGCGCGCTGTCGCGCAGCACCCCGCGGGCGCGGACACCGCGGCCCGAGAGCACCAGCGGCGCTCGTGACTGCAGCACGCCGAGAGAGCCGTGCTCTCCGAGGTGACCACCGCGCTCCGGCCAGTGGTGCGCGTCGGTGTGCACGACCGCGATGTCGGGAGCCCGTTCGCGCAGCACGAAGAGAGAGGCCAACCTCGGCCCCGCGTGCGGGTAGGAGGTGCGCGCACGCCCCGGCCGGGGGTCGGCCTCCTCGGCGGCGGCCGGCGTCAGCGCGAGCGGGTCCTGCCGGGCCAGCGGGTCGCTCCCCCGCAACACCTCACGCTCACCGCTCGGGTCGTCGAACCTGAGCCGGCAGGCGCCGTCGCGGGTCTCGGCGTAGACGTGCTCCTGGTCGGCCCACGCGACGAGCTCGACCACCGGCTCCAACGTAGGGTCGAGCAGCACCTGCAGCGCCCTGTCGCGCACCGCCGACAGGTCCTCCGGTGAGGCAGGGGCGACAGCCGCCGAGGTCGTGGCAGCGTTGTCGCGGTCGGGGCTCGGCACCCAGCGAGCCTAGGAGCGCGCACCGCCGGCCGAGATCCCCAGCCGGCTCCCAGCCGGCTCCGCGCCTCACCACGTGCCGGCGGCCGACCTTCAGTGCTATGACCACCGCGGTCGTCGTCGGTCTCGTGATCGTGTTGCCCTGCGCGGTGCAGCCCTGGCTCACCGACGTCGACGCCGGCCCCGGCAACGACCACCACGCCGGAGGGGCACCCGTACCGCGTCACCCCAGCCGACCGGTGCAGGCCTGCCCCGGGCTCGCGCTGGACCTGCGCTGATCAGCGGCCGATCTCGACAGCTGCACCGGCGCGCCCGTGTCGAGAGGTGACCTCTCGACACGGGCGGCCGGCGGGGTGCTCACCGGATCGCAGCGGAGGCACGGCGGGCGCGGGCGGCCGAGGCCGCTGCACGTCGCTGCCACCGACGCGCGGCGACCAGCCGGCGCGCGATGGCGGTGCGCTCTGCGTCCTGCAGCACCTCGGAGCGGCGCTGGCGCGCCAGGTCCTGGGCGGCGTACATGACTGGTTCTCCTTCATTGGCTCTCACGGGTGGGTCAGCGGCCGATCTCGACAGGTGCACCGGCGCGCCCGTGTCGAGATGTCACATCTCGACACGGCGGCGGGGGGGCACGCGGTAGGGATCGTCCTTGCGGGGCCGTCCCCTCGGCCGCTTGCGCGGGACGACGACGCCCTGCATCAGCAGCTCGCCGCCCCAGACGCCGTAGGGCTCGCGCCGCGCGAGCGCGCCGGCCAGGCAGGCAGCCCGGGCCGGGCAGCCGAGGCACAGGGCCTTGGCCTGCTCGAGCACCGCCGGCGTCTCGGCGAAGAACAGGTCGGGGTCGGCCGTCCAGCAGGGCAGCTCCCCGCCGGACCGCTGGACCTCGGCCAGCACGTCCCGGAGCTCGTCGGTGGGCACCCGGGTCACCTCCTTCGGTCGTCTCCTCGGCCCGCACCTCGTGGCGCGCGCCGTGCTCATGGAGGGACCGGGAGCTGGTGTCGTACGAGACGACAGAGGCCGCGGTCCCCTGGATGGGGTCCGCGGCCTCGGGAGGCAGTCGGCGGCTAGGCCGGGGCTGCTCCTGAGGTGGACCCGAGGGGGTGCTGGTCGACGCCGGAGGCATCCGGGCGGGGGACGTCCAGCCGGAGCGCATCCAGGTGCAGGGCGACGAGCCGGGGGCGGACGGGCAGGCTCGCGCCCTTGCCGTTGGTCACGCCGCCGAGGCTCACGCCTGGACCCGACGTGACAAAGATGGTCGTCGTCTCCATCGGGCACCTCCGTCGCTGCTCGGGCCTGGCATGCCGCCCGCGCGGCACGTCAGAGACGGTAGGGGACCGCACCGCGACACCGCAAGGCATTAACCGCACCGATCTCCGGCGGCGCGGTCAGCCCTCAGTCGGACCCGCTCGCCCCGACCAGCGCGAGCACCTCGTCGGCGTAGGCCGTGAGCTTGGCCCCGCCGACGCCCCGCACCCCGGCGAGCTCGCCGCGGGTGCCGGGGCGCACCTCGGCGATCGCCTCGAGCGTCGCGTCGGTGAAGACGCAGTAGGCCGGCTGCTTGAGCTCGCGGGCCCGCTCGGAGCGCCAGGTGCGCAGCGCCTCGAAGAGCGCGTCGTCGACCGAGGGGGCGCACCCCGAGCACCGGCCGCTGCGCTTGTCCTCCGGCGAGGAGAGCGCACCGCCGCACCGCCGGCAGGACGGCGGCTTGCGCACCTTGGCCCCCGCCACCGGCCGCGGTGCCGCGACGAGGCCGGGGCGGATGCCGTCCAGGAAGCGGCTCGGCCGGCGCGACGCCCGACCCCCCGCCGCCCGCGACAGCGCCCACGACAGGCAGAGCATCTCGCGGGCCCGCGTCACCCCGACGTAGAGCAGCCGCCGCTCCTCGGCCATGGCCTCGGGGGTGTCGGCGTGCACCAGCGGCAGCGTGCCGTCGACCAGCCCGACCAGGAAGACGGCGTCCCACTCCAGCCCCTTGGCCGCGTGCAGCGATGCCAGCGTGACGCCCTCGACGTCGGGCACGTGCTGGCTGCGCGCGCGTTCCTCGAGCTCGGTGACCAGGCGCGGCAGCGCAGCCCTCGGTTCGCTCACGGCGAGGTCGTCGGCGAGCCGGACGAGCGCGGCCAGGTTGTCCCAGCGCTCCCGCTCGGCCCGCGCGGTCACCGGCGGCGGCGCGGCCTCGGCCCAGCGCTCGGCCAGCACCTCGCGCACGTGCAGCCCGAGCGAGGGTGGCGCGCCCTCGTCGAGCGCCCGGGCCGCACCGCGCAGCAGCACCACCGCCTCGCGCACCTCACCTCGGTCGAAAAAGCGCTCCCCGCCACGCAGGAGGTACGGCACCCCGACGCCGGCCAGCGCGGCCTCGTACGCCTCCGACTGGGCGTTGACCCGGAACAGGACCGCGACCTCGCGCGCCGGCGTGCCCGCGCGCAGCAGGGCGGCCACCCGCGCGGCCACCGCGGCGGCCTCGGCCGGCTCGTCCTGCGCCTCGACGAAGGTCGGCGCCGGCCCGTCGGGGCGCTGCGCGACGAGGGTGAGCGCCTCGCCGCTACCGGCGAGCACCTGGTTGGCCAGCGCGACCACCTGCGGGGTGGAGCGGTAGTCGCGGACCAGGCGCACGACCGGCGCGGTGGGGTACCGGCGACCGAAGCCGAGCAGCCACTGCGGGCTGGCCCCGGTGAAGCTGTAGATGGTCTGCGCCGCGTCACCCACCACGGTCAGGTCGTCGCGGCCACCGAGCCAGGCGTCCAGCAGCGCCTGCTGCAGCGGTGTGACGTCCTGGTACTCGTCGACGACGAGGTGGCGGTACTGCGCGTGCACCTCGTCGGCGATGTCGGCGTGCTCGGTGAGGACCCCGGCCATCAGGAGCAGCACCTCCTCGAAGTCGACCAGGTCGTGCCGGCGGCGGACCCGCTCGTACTCCTCGTACAGGCGGCCGACGACCTCGGGCGTCTGGCCGGCGACCGACCCGCGCCCGAGGGAGGCGGCGCGCTCGGCGTACCCGTCCGGGGTCAGCAGGCAGGACTTCGCCCACTCGACCTCCGCGGTGAGGTCACGCAGCGCGGTGCCCTTGGTCGGGAGCCGCAGCCGCCCGGCGGCCTCGGCGACGAGGCGCGCCTTGCTCGCGACCAGCTCGGGCATCGCGGACCCGAAGGCGCGGGCGTGGAAGTACGACAGCTGGCGCAGCGCCGCGGCGTGGAAGGTGCGGGCCTGCACCCCGCCGACGCCCAGCCCCCGCAGTCGCACCCGCATCTCCCCCGCCGCCCGCGCGGTGAAGGTCACGGCCAGCACGTGGGTGGCCTGCGTCTGCCCGCTCACCACCCCGTGCGCGATGCGGTGGGTGATCGCCCTGGTCTTGCCCGTCCCCGCCCCGGCCAGGACGCAGACCGGCCCCCGCGGGGCGAGCGCCACCGCGCGCTGCTCGGGGTCGAGCCCGGCGAGCACCTGCTCCGGGTCGAGGGTGGCACTCACGGAGAGCCATCCTCTCCCACCCTTGCCGCCGCGCGGGCATACGCGGCCGGGCTGCGTGTTGTGCCTGCGACCAGCCGGCCCACCCTGTGGAGGATCTGACCGTGAGCACCCCGAGCACCGCCACCGCACCTGCCTTCACCATCTACAGCACGCCCTGGTGCGGGTACTGCGCACGGCTGAAGAGCCAGCTCACCCGCGCCGGCGTCGCCTTCACCGAGGTGGACATCGAGCAGGACCCGTCGGCCGAGGAGCTGGTGAAGCAGGCCAACGGCGGCAACGCCACCGTCCCCACGCTCTCCTTCGCCGACGGCTCCACCCTGACCAACCCCTCGATCCACCAGGTGACCGAGCACCTCGCCACGCTGGCCTGAGCAGACGCGCCGCCTGAGCAGACGCGCCGCCCGAGCAGACGCGCCGCCCGAGCAGACGCGCCGCCTGAGCCGGCTCAGCCGCCGACGAGCCAGCGGCTGATGAGCAGGTTGGCGATCGACACCGGCGGCGGGACGACCAGCTCCCCGCTCGCCCCGGCGGCCCTGACCTCGGCGCGGCTCCACCAGCGGACCGCCTCGAGCTCGTGGTCGGGGGTGCTGGGCTCGACATGGCGGTCGGCGACCGCGCTGAAGCCGAGCATCAGGCTCCGCGGGAAGGGCCACGGCTGGCTGGAGACCGACCGCACGTCGCGGACGTCGATGCCGGCCTCCTCCCGCACCTCCCGCACCACGCACTGCTCCGCCGACTCGCCCGCCTCCACGAAGCCGGCGAGGCAGGACCAGCGACCCCTCGGCCAGCTCGGCTGACGCCCCAGCACGGCCGAGACGCCGTCCGGCGAGGTGATCAGCACGATCACCGCGGGGTCCGTACGAGGGAAGTGGTCGCTCCCGTCCAGCGTGCACCGGGTGGCCCACCCGACGTCGACGACCTCGGTCGGCGCCCCGCAACGGGGGCAGTGCGTGTGCGTCGCGTGCCAGGCCCCGAGCGCGGCGGCCGTGGTGAGCAGCCCCGCGTCGCGGTCGCCGAGCAGCGCCCCGACCTCGCGCAGGCCGGTGCCCTGCGGCAGGCCGCCCCGCTCGCCCCAGTAGGTCGTGCCGCCGTCCCGTTCGCCGCCCCCGGTGTCCGCGCCGAGCAGCCACGCGTGCGGTGGCCGCTCGCCCTGCGTCGCCCGCAGGTCCAGCCGGGGCGGGTCGCCGGTCACCGCGGTGGTGCCGTCCGCGGCCAGGCGCAGCAGCCTCCCCCGCGCCCACGCGGCGTCGAGCCAGCCCGGATCGCGCCGACGCAGCGCCGCCCGGTCGGCCCCTCCGCGGGAGAGCGTCGGGGGGGCGGTGGCGTCGACGAGGTCGAGACCGGTCGGGCCCCACTCGTCCCGGGCAGCGGTCATGCCTCGCTCACGGCGCGCCGTCGCTCTGCGCGTCGAGCACCTCGACGACGCCGAGCGCATCCAGCGGACCCCGCACCTGCGCCGCGTCGCCGACGAGGACGGTCACCAGCCGGTGCGGCGCGAGGTGGCGCGCCGAGACCTCGAGGACGTCGGCCGTCGTGACCGCCGTCAGCCGCTTGGGCTGCTCACGCAGGTAGGTGATGTCGAGCCCAGCGACGAGCAGTGCGGCGAGCGTGCTGGCCAACCCGGCCTGCGTCGCGGTCGACAGCGCGAGGGTGCCGATCGCGTAGGACCTGGCCGCGTCCAGCTCACCCTGCGCCACCTCGGTGGTCGCCATCCGCCCGAGCTCGTACTGCGTCTCGAGCAGGGCCGGGGCGGTGACGCCGGTCTGCACGTCCACCCCGACGGTCACCAGCGAAGCGCCGGCGCGGTGCTCGATGCCGCTGCGCGGGGTGTAGCTGTACCCGTGCCGCTCGCGGACGTTGGCGATGAGGCGGCTGGAGAAGTACCCGCCATAGACGAGGTTGGCCAACGCCAGCGCGGGAGACGCGGCGTCGCTGCGGGGCAGTCCCAGGCCACCGAGCCGGATGTTGGTCTGCACCGACCCGGGGCGGTCGACCAGGGCGGCCCCGGCTGGGTGCGGCGTCGGGACCCGCTGCAGCGCAGCCTCCTTCGCCATCGAGGACCACGAGCTCAGTGCTGCCTCCGCCGCATCGAGCGCCGCCGCGGGGCGCACGTCCCCCACGATGACGAGCAGGGCGCCCGCCGGCCCGACCCGAGCGGTGTGCAGGCTGCGCAGCTGGGCCGGCGTGACCGCCGCCAGCGCGGCCGACTCGGGCAGCTCCCGGCCGTACGGGTGCGCGCCGAACATCCGCCCGGCCAGCGCCACGCCCGCGATGACGGCGGGCTGGGTCCGCGCGATCGCCAGCTCGGAGACCAGCCGGTCGCGCTCCCCGGCCACCTCGTCCGCGGGGTACGACGCCCCCGTCACCACGTCAGCGACCAGGTCGAGCAGCGGCCGCAGCGAGCTGGCGAGAGCGCTGCCCCCCAGGCTGAGCCGGTCCGCGTCGACCCCGGCGCCGAGCGAGCCACCGAGCGCCTGCACCTCCTGCGCCAGGGTGACCGCGTCGCGGGCGGCGGTGCCCGACAGCAGCGTCTCGGCGAGCAGCGCCGCGCGGGCGTCGTGCACGCGGCCCCGGTCACCGCCCGGTGCGCTGAAGGGCACCCGCAGCCGCACCTCGACCAGCGGCACCGTCTGCTGGCGGACCACCACGACTCGCAGCCCGTTGCCCAGCGTCCGCTCGGCGACCGCCGGCAGCTTCGCCGGACGGGTGGGGTGCACCGCGGGGATGAGCGGGCTGAGGGGAGCCGTGCCGGCGCTCACGCTGCATCGACCGGCTGCAGCTCGAGCATGACCCGGGTGTCCGGCGTGAGCAGTGCTGCCGCGGCCAGCACCTGCTCGACGGGGACGGCTGCCAGCCGCCCCGGCAGCTCGCCGACGAGCTCCGCGCGACCGTGCTGCTGCTCGAGCACCGCCAGGGCGTTGACCCGGCCGACGAGCGAGTCGCCCATCCGCAGCAGGGTCGCCGCGAGGTGCGCCTGCACCCTGGCCAGCTCCTCGCCCGGCAGGCCGTCCCTGGTCAGCCGAGCCAGCTCCTCGGCGACGGTGTCGGCCACCTGCTCGGCGCTGGTGGTCTCCGGGTGCAGCACCTCGAGCGTGAGCAGCACGGGGTCGCGGCCGTCGAAGGGGTCACCGAAGGCCCCGAGGTACCCGCTGAGGCTGGTCACGGAGCGATCCTCCAGCAGCAGCCGGCGCTGCAGCCGGCTCGCGTCGCCGTCGGTGAGCACCTCCGCCAGCACGATGGCGGCGAGGAAGTCGTCGAGGTCATCGACCGGGTCGGGGGTGCGCCAGGCCAGCGCCAGCGCCGGCTGCGGCGCGTGCCGGTCCGTCACCACCCCGTGGCGGGGTGCGGTGAGCGACGGCTCCGCGAAGCTCGGGCGCTCGGGCACGGCGCGCCGGGGCACCGGGTCGAAGAGGCGCTCCACCATCTCCCGCGTCGCCGCGACGTCGAGGTCGCCGGCGACCGAGAGCACGGCGTTGGCGGGGGCGTAGTAGTCGGCGAAGAACTGCTGCGCGTCGGCCAGCGTCGCACCGTCGAGGTCGACGAAGTCGCCGTACCCGTTGTGCCGGTTGGCGAAGGTGTCGAAGGCCAGCTCCGGCAGCGGGATCCACGGGAAACCGCCGTAGGGCTGGTTGAGGACGTTGACCCTGATCTCCTCCTTGACCACGGAGATCTGGTTGTCCAGCGTCTCCTGGCTCAGCGTCGGCGCGCGCATCCGGTCGGCCTCGAGGAAGAGCGCGAGCTCCAGCGCACCGCTCGGCAGCACCTCGAAGTAGTTGGTGTAGTCGGGGTGCGTGGAGCCGTTCATCACGCCCCCGGCGCTCTGCACCAGGTGCGCGTGCTGCATCTTCCCGACGTTCTCGGAGCCCTCGAACATCAGGTGCTCGAAGAGGTGGGCGAAGCCGGTCCGCCCCTCCGGCTCGCTGCGCATCCCGACGTCGTAGGCGACCGCGACACCGACCGCAGGGACCGACGGGTCGGGGCTGAGCACCACCCGCAGCCCGTTGGGCAGCGTGAAGCGCTCGACCGCGACGTGCGCGGCCGGCACCTCGGGTGGTCGGGAGCGGCGGGCAGGTGCGGTACGCGGGCTGGTGACCATCACCGAGACACCTATCCAGCCCGCGCCCCCGGCACGCGTGCGGCGGTGGTCATCCCTGGGCACTTCGGACGACATCCGCCCGGAGGGCACCGAACCCCGGACAGGGCTCCGAGCGCGGTCCACGATCAGCGTCATGGAGGGCACCGCCCAGCGCAGCAACGCCGGCCCGGCCGGCGAGCCGACCGCGTTGTCCGGTCTGCCCTGCGACGTGTGCCGCGCGCACGGTGGTGCTCCCAGCCCCGCGGTGGACCAGGTCGAGCTCGGCGTACGCGACCTGCGGGCCTCCCTCGCCCTGTGCGCCCGGCACCTCGCCGAGGTCGACGGGCTGGCCCAGGTGCTGCGGGACCGGCCGCGTGAGCGGCGCCAGCACGACACCGCCGGCTTCCCCCGGCTGCGGGCCGACGAGGACCGTGAGGTCATCCGCGCGTGGGCACGGCAGAGCGGTCTACCCGTCGCTGCCAGCGGCACCATCAGCGCCGCGGTGCTGGAGAGCTTCCGCGCGGCCCACCAGACCCAGCGCACCCTCGGCGACGGGGCGTGACCCGCCCGGCGTCCTAGCGTCACCTCCCGTGCGGGTCGCGACGTGGAACCTCCTGCACGGGCGGTCCCTGTCCGACGGGCTGGTGGACCTCGCCCGGCTGCGGGCCGCCGCGGTGCAGCTCGGCCCCGACGTGGTCGGGCTGCAGGAGGTCGACCGGGCCCAACCCCGGTCGCACTGCGCCGACCTCACCGCCGAGGTGGCGGCGGCGCTCGGCGTACCCGGCTGGTCGTCCGTGGCGGCCGAGCCCGGCTCGCCCGGCTGGCGTTTCGTCCCCGCGATCGTCGGCACGCCCGGCGGGGTGTGGCGCTCCCGGGAGCCCGGTGAGGTGGTCGGCGTCGACGTGCCGGCCTACGGCATCGGTCTGGTCTCGCGGCTGCCGGTGCGGTCGTGGCACGAGGTGGCGCTGCCGAAGGCGCCGGTCCGCAGCCCGATCCTCATCCCCGGTGCTCGGCGGCCCGTGCTGCTCGAGGACGAGCCCCGCGCCGGGCTCGCCGCGGTGGTGGAGTGGGCCGGCGGGGTGATGACCGTGGCGACCACCCACCTGTCCTTCGTCCCTGGGTGGGGTGCCGTGCAGCTGCGCCGCCTCGTGCGTGGCCTCGCCGACCTGCCGCGCCCGCTCCTGCTGGTCGGCGACATGAACATGCCAGCCAACCTCCCGGCCCGGATCGCTGGTTACACCAACCTGGCGCGCGCCAAGACCCACCCCTCCCCCGACCCCCGTTACCAGCTCGACCACGTGCTGGGTACGGGCCCCCTGCCGCGCGTGCTGTCGGTGGAGTCCCCGCTGCTGCCCGTCTCCGACCACCGCCCGCTGCTCGTGCAGCTCGCCTGACCCACCCGCCCGACGCCTCTGCGGAGGCGTGTCCACCCCTCCCCCGCCACCCGGGCGCACCGTCCTTGGCGCCGGACGTCCGCCGGACGCGTCAGCGCGGCCCCGGCCGCAGCAGTGCCTCGAGCTCCCCTGCCGCCAGCAGTGAGGGGCGCTCCACGCGACCGCTGCGCACGTAGAGGAAGGTCGCGTCGACCTCGTCCTCCGCCACCTGCACCTGCCGCGCCCACGCCGTCCGGTAGACGGCCAGCTGCACCGGGTCGGCGCCCTCGCCGCCGGTCTTCCAATCGACGACCTCCCACCGCCCGGTGCTCTCGTCGCGGTAGACGGCGTCGATGCGCCCCCGCACGACCCGTCCCGCCAGACGCAGGGCGAAAGGCGCCTCGACGACGTACGGGGTGCGCTCCCCGTACGTCGTCTGCAGGAAGGCCTGCTGCAGGGCGGCGAGGTCGGGACGCGACCCGGCCAACGAGGCGGCGTCTTCGTCGTCGCTCGCGCCGGGCAGGTCGTCGGGCGCCAGCAGCGGGCGCTGCCCCGAGCGCTGCTCGACCCACGCGTGGAAGAGGGTCCCCTGCCGCGCGCGCGGCGAGGGCCGGCGCGGCATCGGCCGGGCCAGGTCGACCGCCAGCCCCTCCGGGTCGAGGCGCAGCCGTTGCAGCTGGGTCGCCGACAGGGAGGCCGGCAGGGCGACCGTCCGGACGGGGTCATGCTGCGCCGCCAGGTCGGCCAGCAGCAGGTCGGCGTCGCCGTCGAGCCCGGCCAGCAGCAGCTGCTCCGGCTCGCTCAGCCCCGTGACGTCCCGGTCTGCCGGGTCGGACTGGCGCACGAGCGCGCCCGCGGCCTCCCGCCGCGCGAAAGCCGGCGCGTCGAGCGGCGCCGGCCAACCGAGCGTCGCGTCCTCCAGCAGGTAGGGGTTGTCGTTGTCAACGGGCTCCCCGACCCACACCGCACCGCCCGATGCGTCGTGCTGACGCAGCCGCTCGAGGTACGGGCCCGCCCCCCTTCTCTTCTTCTGGGTGGGCCCCCACCAATGCGCACTCGCGAGGAGCAGCCGACGGGCGCGGGTGACCGCGACGTACCCGAGGCGCTGCTCCTCGCGCGCCAGCTCCCGCCGGCAGGCCGTGTCGTAATCCTCGAGCCCCTGCTTGCTCGCATCGACGGGGTCCGGCAACCCGGCGCCGTCCTGGCGCAGAGCGGTCGGCACGAGAGCCGAGGTGTGGGTCCAGCGGCGCTCGTCCAGCCGGGTGGCCGGGAAGACCTCCCTGCAGAGGTCGGGCACCGCGACCACGTCCCACTCGAGGCCCTTGGCCTGGTGGACCGTGAGCACCTGCACCGCGTCCCGCCCGCTCGGCTGAGCCAGCGAGAGCCCCCGCTCCTCCTGCTCCGCGACGGAGAGGTAGGCCAGGAAGGCCGTCAGCGAGGTGCCGCCGTCGAGGTCGGCGAAGCCGGCCGCCACCGCGGTGAAGGCACCGAGCCCAGCGCCCAACCCCGTCTCCGCCTCCGGCGCGGCGGCGAGCTCGGCCGCCAGCCCGGTCACCTCCACGACCCGGTGCACGAGCTCGGCCAGCGGGTCACCGAGCCGGCGCCGCAGCCGGGTCAGCTCCGCCGCGAGCTCGGCGCAGCGCGCCCGCGCCTCCGGTGACACGACCGGACCGGGGCTGTGCACCGCCTCCAGCAGCGAGCCGACATCGGCCTGGTCGACGCCGGCGACCGCCTGCTCGAGGGCGCGGTCGGCCCTCGTCTCATCACGGTCCCGGCCCTCCGGGCGCAGCAGGTGGCGGCTGCGCGCGCCGAGGACGACGAGGTCGTGGCGTCCCAGCCGCCAGCGAGGGCCGGCGAGCAGCCGCAGCAGTGCGGCGTTGGCGGTGGGGTCCTCCAGCACCCGCAGCACCGCCACCACGTCCCCCACCTCGGGCAGCGCCAGCAGGCCGCCGATCCCGACGACCTCGACGGGCAGCCCCTCGCGCTGCAGCGCCCGGTGGACCTCCGGGATGTCGCGCCTGGCCCGGGTGAGCACCGCGCACTGCGCCGGCGGGGTGCCGGCGTCGACCTCGGCCCTGATGCGGGCGGCGACCCAGGCTGCCTCGTCGGCCCAGCGCAGGTGCAGCGCAACCTCGACCGCACCCTCGGCCGCCGTCGGCGCCGGGAGCAGGTCCTCCGCGGCCGCCTCCAGCCCAGCGGCCAGGTCGTTGGCCGCGCCGACGATCCGGGCCTCGCTGCGGAAGCAGGTGCGCAGCGACAGCCGCCGCGCCGGCGCACCCCCCCCGCTCGGGAAGTCCGTCGGGAAGTCCTTGATGCCCTGCACCGATGCGCCGCGCCAGCCGTAGATCGACTGGCGGGGGTCTCCCACCGCGGTCACCGGGTGGCCGGCACCGAACAGGGCCCGCAGCAACCGCCGCTGCGCCACGCTGGTGTCCTGGTACTCGTCGAGCAGCACGACCTTCGCGCGGGTCCGCTCGCGGTGGCTGACGACCGGGTGCTCCAGCGCCAGCCGCCCGGCCAGCACGACCTGGTCGGTGAAGTCGAGGGCGTCGAGAGCACCGCGCTCCGCGCGCAGCGCCTCGGCCAGCTCGGTGAGCTCGACCCTGGCCCTGGCGCGGCGGCTCAGCTCCTCGAGCAGGTCGAGGCGTGTCTTGACGCCGCTGCGGCCGAGCAGGGACTGACGCTCGCTCTCGACCGCAGTCACCCAGCGGCGGGCGTGCTCCTCGACGTCGGCCAAGGCGACGCCGTGCTCGGCGGTGCGCTCCTCCAGGTCCACGACCTGCCCGGCCACCGTCGCGAGCCGGCCGGTCAGCGCCGTGAAAGGTGTGCGGTGGCGGCGCAGCACCCGCACCGCGGCTTGGTGGCGGGCGCCCTCGGTGAGCACGCGGGCGCCCGGCTCCACCCCGATCAGCAGCCCGTGCTCACGGACCAGGCGGGCGGCGTAGGCGTTGTAGGTAGCCGCGACCGGCTGCCCGGGCGGGTCCTCGGCGGGCGCGCCAGCCGACAGCGGGGTCACCAGCCCCTCGGCGAGCAGGGCGGCGCGGATGCGGGCACCGAGCTCCCCCGCGGCCTTGGTGGTGAAGGTCAGGCCGAGCACCTCGTCCGGGGCCACCGCGCCGGCGCCGACGAGGTGCACGACGCGCTGCGCCATGACGGTCGTCTTGCCCGACCCCGCGCCGGCGATGACGAGCAGCGGTGCGAGCGGGGCCTCTACGGCTGCCCGCTGCTCCTCGGTCAGCGCAGGCCCGACCCTCACGCCACCACCTGCTGTCCCTCGTCGCGCGCCGGGCAGGTCACCCGCAGGGCGCACCGCTCGCAGGTGCGCGCCTCGGGCCTCGGGGGCAGCCGCTCCTCGAGCAGGTCGCGCGCGGCCTTGGCGAGCACCCGCTCGACCGGCGCCTGACCGGCCGGCGGGAGGGCCGCCATGCCCTGGCGCTTGGGCTGCCCCGCCGGCTTGCCGTCGACGCGCAGGTGGACGAGCTCGGCGCCGCCCGGCTCGGAGCCCGGCGGCCCCAGCGCCCCGCCACGGACACCGAGCTGGTAGATGCCGAGCTGGACGTTGTCCTCGGCCCCCTTCGCGGTGCCGGGGCGGCGGCCGGTCTTGAAGTCCACGACGTGCACCTGGCCATCGGCGTCCACCTCCAGGCGGTCCGCGTACCCGCGCAGGGCGACCGTGATCGGCCCGTGCTCGTCCTGCACGGTCAGCTCGACGGCGAAGGACTGCTCGCTACCCACCACCTCCCGTCCGCGGTCCGCGGCGTGCCAGGCGAGAAAGCGGGCGAGGGCGGCGGTCGCTGCCGCGCGCTCGGCCGCCTGCTCCCACGGGGCGTCGAAGCGCAACCCTGCCCAGACGGTCTCCAGGCGTGCCTCGAGGGCGGCCAGCTCGGCCGGGGTGACGCCGGTGACGACCTCGTGCGCCAGCGCGTGCAGCACCCCGCCGAAGCCCATCGCCGGGTCGGAGGCCTCTGCCGCCCCGACCTCCCGGCGCAGGAACCACTGCAGCGGGCACCGGGCGAGCCCGTCGACCGTGCTGGCGGACAGGGCGACCGGCAGCGCGGGGTCGCGCAGCGGTCGGTCGAGGACCGTCACCGCACGGGTGCCCCACCACCGGTCGGGGTCGGCGGCGGGGACGAGCGCCGAGCCGTCCGGTGCCTGCGCGCCCGCGATGCGAGCCAGCCGTGCAGCCGCGGCCCGGCGCAGCGGCTCGGTCGGCCCGTCGGTGGCGAGTCGGCGGAGCTCGCCGACGAGGGCCGCGGGGGTCAGCGGGCGGCGCGCAGACCCGCCATCGCGGTGCTCCGCCTCGACGTCGAGGTCATCGAGCAGGGCGCTCGGGACGTCGCCACCCTCCTCGCCGCTGTCGACGGCGGTCACCACCAACCGGCGGCGGGCCCGCGTGAGCGCGACGTAGAAGAGGCGGCGCTCGTCGGCCAGCAGCTCGCGGCGGCTCCCCTCCTCCTGGCCCGGGACCCTGAGCAGCGTCGTGCGGGCACGCAGGTCGGGCCAGCCGTCGGCCTGCACGTCGGCCACGACGACGACGTCCCACTCCAGGCCCTTGCTGCGGTGCGCGGTCAGCAGCCGGACGCCAGCGCCGCGGACCCCCCGCTCGTCCAGCGCGTCGGCGGGGATCTGCTGCGCCTCGAGCTCGTCCAGCAGGCTGGCGACCCCCAGCCCCACCCGCTGCTCCGCGGCGCGGCCGACGGCGGCGAAGAGCGCGACGACGGCGTCGAGCTCGCGGTCGGCCTCCCGCGCGCGCGGCCCACCGCCCGCGCTGTCGCGCGCGAGGCGGCGCGCCCACGGGCTGCCGGCCCAGACCCGCCAGAGCGCCTCCTGCGCGCCGAGTCCGTCGGTGATGGCCGCGGACGCCCCCGCGAGGCGCTCGGCCAGCCGGCGCACCGGCTGCGCTGCGGCCTCGGGGGCACCGGCGAGCATCGTCGGGTCGGCGAGCGCGTCCCGCAGCAGCCGGGCGCTGGGCACGGGCACGACCGGGGGTACGAACGCGGGCACCGGTACGACGGCGGCGGGGTCCGACGGCGGGGCTGGTGCTGCTCGCTCCGCGGCGGCGTCCCGCAGCCAGCGGCCGAGCCGGCGCAGGCCGGTCGGGTCCGCAGCGCCCAGCGGCGAGAGCAGCAGGGTGCGTGCGGTCTCCTCGGTGAGCAGCAGCCCGGGAGATGCCGCGACGCGCAGCGCGAGCAGCAGGGGCGCGAGCCCTGGCTCCCGGGCCAGCGGCACCTCGTCGCCGGCCACCTCGACCGGGATGCCTGCCTCACCCAGCGCGCGGCGCAGCGGCGGCACGGAGCGCACGGCGCTGCGCACCAGCACGGCCATCGAGGACCACGGGGTGCCCCGCTCGAGGTGCTCCCGGCGCAGCAGGTCGGCGATGCCCTCCCCCTCCGCCACCTGTGTCGGCCAGATCAGCACCTCGACCGGGTCGCCCGGCGGCCCGTCGGCGCGCAGCGACCGGTGCTGCGCGGCCACGTCGGCCGGGATGCCCGTCAAGGGCACGCGGTCGATGGCGAGCGCGGCGACCGCGCGCAGCCCTGGGCCGCTGCGCCGGCAGTGCCGCAGCGCCACGACCGGCACGGGACCCTCGCGGCCGCCGAGCTCGTGGCGCAGCCGGGCCAGGCCGCCGACGTCGGCGCCGCGGAAGCGGTAGATCGACTGGTCGGGGTCACCGACGGCGACGAGGTCACGGCCGCCCTCGCCGAGCACCCGCAGCAGCGCCAGCTGCGCCGGGTCGGTGTCCTGGCACTCGTCGACGTAGACGGCGTCGTACCGCCCGCGCAGCGTGCGCGCGACCTCAGGGTCGGCGAGCAGCAGGCCCGCGCGGTGGACCAGCTCGGCGTAGTCGAGCACACCGCGCGCGTCCAGGACGGCGAGGTACTCCTCCCAGAGCCGCCCCAGCTCCGGCACGTCGAGGTCGCGCGGGTCGAGACCACGCTCCCGCGCGCGGGCCAGCAGGGCCCGCACCTCGTCGGCGAGCCCGCGGGTGCGCAGCGCGCCGCGCAGCGCGGCAGGCCAGGGCAGCCCGTCCAGGGCGACGCCATCGAGCAGATCGCGCAGCACGACGTCCTGCTCGGGGCCGGACAGCAGGCGTAGCGGCTGCTGCCAGAGCTCCGGGTCCTGCTGCTCCCGCACCAGGGCGTAGCACCAGGCGTGGAAGGTCCAGGCCAGCGGCGCCGTGCTCGGCCGGTCGACCCGCACGGTGATGCGCTCGCGCAGCTCGAGCGCGGCCCGGCGGCTGAAGGTGAGCACCAGCAGGCGGGCGGGGTCCGTACCCCCCTCGATGCGGCGGGCGACCGCCTCGACCAGCGTCGCGGTCTTGCCCGTCCCCGGGCCGGCGAGGACGAGCAGCGGGCCACCGCGGTGGGCGGCCACCCGCTCCTGCTCCTCGTCGAGGGCGAGCGGCCGGGCTGGGGCCACGGGCGGCACGACCAGCCGGTACGGAGCGCTCACCGGTGCATGACAGCAGACGGGTGCGACAGGCTGGGGTGCGACAGGCTGGGGTGGTGCGACAGGACTAGCGCCCGTCCCACCGGGCCGCCGCGAGGTCGACCCGCTCGCCGCCCACGCGCATGGGGGTGCCCTCCGCGTGCAACCGTTCGAGCGCCTCCTCGGGATGCGACGCCGCCGGGGCACCGCTCGCCTGCACGACCCGCCACCAGTGCGTCTCGGCGCCGACGTGGTGCATCGCGTTGCCGACCGCCCGCGCGGCACCGCTGCCCAGGTGCTCGGCCACGTCGCCGTAGGTCATCACGCGACCCCGCGGGATCTGCCGCACGACGCCGAGCACGTGCTCGGCATACTCACCGCGCGGCAGTCGCGGCCGCCCGCCGAGCCCGGCCGAGATGGCGTTGCTCGGCTTGGCTCGAGACGGAGCCACGATCCGACCGGTACGTCCGCTCAGTACGTCGGCAGGCTGGGGTCGACCTGGTGCGCCCAGGCCAGCACCCCGCCCTGCAGGTGCACCGCGTCGGAGAAGCCGGCCTTCTTGAGCACCGCCAGCGCCTCAGCGCTGCGCGCTCCCGACTTGCAGCTGAGGACGATCTGCTTGTCGGTCGGCAGCGTCGCCAGCGCCGACCCGTCGACGATGTCGCCCTTGGGTACGAGGCGCGCACCCGGGATCTGCACGATCTCGAACTCCGCCGGCTCGCGCACGTCGATGACCTCGACGTTGCGACCCTCGTCCAGCCAGGCCTTGAGCTCGCCGGCGGTGATGGTGGAGTCGGCGGCGGCCTCGGCGGCCTCGTCGCTGACCGAGCCGCAGAAGGCCTCGTAGTCGATCAGCCCCGTGATCGGCTCACCGGCCGGGTCCTGGCGGATGCGGACGGTGCGGTAGGTCATCTCCAGTGCGTCGTAGGCCAGCAGCCGCCCCAGCAGCGGCTCGCCGATCCCGGTGATGAGCTTGACCGCCTCGGTGGCCATGATCGAGCCGATCGAGGCGCAGAGCACACCCAGGACACCGCCCTCGGCACAGCTCGGCACCATGCCCGGCGGCGGCGGCTCGGGGTAGAGGTCGCGGTACTGCACGCCCTCGCGCTGCGACCCGTCGGGCCCGGCGGGCGGGTCGGCCCAGAAGACGCTCGCCTGCCCCTCGAAGCGGTAGATGGAGCCCCAGACGTAGGGCTTGCCGAGCAGCACGCAGGCGTCGTTGACGAGGTAGCGGGTGGCGAAGTTGTCCGTACCGTCGACGATCAGGTCGTACTCGGCGAAGATGTCGAGCACGTTGGAGCTGTCGAGGCGGGTCTCGTGCAGCCGCACGTCGACGTGCGGGTTGATCTCCCGGATGCTGTCGCGAGCGCTCTCCGCCTTGGGCCGGCCGATGTCGGACTGCCCGTGGATCACCTGGCGCTGCAGGTTCGACTCGTCGACCACGTCGAAGTCGACGATGCCCAGCGTCCCCACGCCGGCCGCGGCAAGGTAGAGCAGGACGGGTGACCCGAGGCCGCCGGCGCCCACCGCGAGGACCCTGGCGTTCTTGAGCCGACGTTGGCCGACCGTCGCCACGTCAGGGATGATCAGGTGCCGGCTGTAGCGCATGACCTCGTCGCGGGTCAGCGCCTCGCCGGGCTCCACGAGCGGGGGCAGCGGGCTGGTCACGTGAGGTTCCTCTCGAGCGCGGGTGTCCTGCGAGTCGTGAACCTGTCGCGTCGCGGAGGCATTCCGCGCGGCCCGCTGGGCATACCGACGTGGAGCGCCTCACCGCGGGGTGCGCCGGAGCGCAAGGAGACATCATGAGCTTTGTGGACAAGGTCAAGAACGAGGCCCAGAAGTACGCCGGCACGGCCAAGGAGCAGATCGGCAAGCTGACCGGCAACAAGGACCAGCAGGCCCAGGGCTCGAAGGACCAGACCAAGGGTGACCTCAAGCAGGCCGGCGAGAACGTCAAGGACGCCTTCAAGGGCTAGTCACACCACCCCGGTCAGCCGGGTACGAGGCCCGCATCCCGCTCGGGGTGCGGGCCTTCGTCATCTGCGGGTCGGTGTCGCGCTCACTCGCCGTCGCGGGGAGCCCGGCGTCGCCACCAGGCGCTGCGCTCGCCGTCCCCGTCGTCCCCCGGCTCGTCCGGCGCATCGGAGAGCAACGCGCGCAGCATCGGCGGCGGCCCGGCGGCCTCGGTGGGGGACTCAGGGGCAGTGG
>JAABUZ0100003403.1_pt1 | contig 23673 bp, 20 predicted proteins | sample 5562091 | NCBI WGS metagenome assembly JAABUZ01 (sample SAMN12813069, study PRJNA571459) | rock metagenome | isolation source: Antarctica rocks | place: Antarctica: Victoria Land, Linnaeus Terrace sud | collected 2015-12-21
CCGCCGAGGGCTGGCTGCGCTTCGAGCAGGCCAAGCATCAGCGCCTGCTCGATGTCGCCGCCCGTCCCTCGCCCACCATCACCGAGACCCCGGAGGCCGCATGACCGCCACCGCCACGCTGACCCATACCGACTTTCGCGTCGCCGACCTGGCCCTGGCCGAGTTCGGTCGCAACGAGATCCGTCTGGCCGAGCACGAGATGCCGGGGCTGATGTCCATCCGCGACGAGTACGCCGACGCCCAGCCGCTGGCCGGCGCCCGGATCACCGGCTCGCTGCACATGACCGTCCAGACCGCGGTGCTGATCGAGACCCTGTCCGCGCTGGGGGCCGACGTCCGCTGGGCCAGCTGCAACATCTTCTCCACCCAGGATCATGCGGCGGCGGCGATCGTCGTCGGGCCGGGCGGCACGCCGGAGGATCCCCAGGGCATCCCCGTCTACGCCTGGAAGGGAGAGACGCTGGAGGAGTACTGGTGGTGCACCGAGCAGGCACTGCGCTGGCCGGCCGCCGACGACGGAGCCACCGGGCCGAACATGATCCTTGACGACGGAGGCGACGCGACCCTCCTGGTCCACAAGGGCGCTGAATTCGAGCGCGCCGGGGCTGTGCCCGACCCGGCCAGTGCCGACTCCGAGGAGCTCGGGGTCATCCTCGCGCTGCTGCAGCGCTCGTTGGCCGACGACCCGCAGCGCTGGACCCAGGTGGCGGCGGGGATCAGGGGCGTCACCGAGGAGACCACCACCGGCGTGCTCCGGCTCTACCAGATGCAGCAGACCGGTGAGCTGCTCTTCCCGGCCATCAACGTCAACGACTCGGTCACCAAGTCCAAGTTCGACAACCTCTACGGCTGCCGGCACTCCCTGATCGACGGAATCAACCGCGCCACCGACGTGATGATCGGCGGCAAGGTGGCCGTCGTCTGCGGCTACGGCGACGTGGGCAAGGGCTGCGCGGGCTCCCTGCGCGGCCAGGGGGCGCGGGTGATCATCACTGAGATCGATCCGATCTGTGCGCTGCAGGCGGCGATGGAGGGCTACGAGGTGCGCCGGCTCGACGACGTGATCGAGCGGGCCGACATCATCATCACCTCCACCGGGAACAAGGACATCGTCACCGTCGAGGACATGGGGCGCATGCGCCACCAGGCGATCCTGGGCAACATCGGCCACTTCGACAACGAGATCGACATGGCCGGGCTGGCCAGCCTCCCCGGCGTTCGCCGCATCCAGATCAAGCCCCAGGTCGACGAGTGGGTCTTCCCCGACGGGCACTCGGTGATCGTGCTCTCCGAGGGCCGGCTGCTGAACCTGGGCAACGCCACGGGCCATCCGAGCTTCGTGATGTCCAACTCGTTCTCCAACCAGACGATCGCCCAGATCGAGCTGTTCACCAAGAACGACGAGTACGAGCGTCGGGTCTACGTGCTGCCCAAGGCGCTGGATGAGAAGGTGGCTCGCCTGCACCTCGGCGCCCTCGGGGTGGATCTCACCGAGCTGAGCGCCGAGCAGGCCGCCTACATCGGGGTCCCGGTCTACGGCCCGTACAAGTCCGACCACTACCGCTACTGAGCCCACACAGTGCCGCGCCCGGTTCGGCTCGCGGCGAGGAGGGCCGGCTGGCCTGGGCCGCGGCCCAGATGCCGGTGCTCGCCTCCCTGCACGCTCGCTTCGCCCGTCAGCGCCCGCTGGCGGGCGTGCGGGTGGCCGCGTGCCTGCACGTCACGGTGGAGACCGCGGTGCTGGTGCGCTGTCTGACCGCTGGTGGTGCCGAGGTCGCCCTCTGTGCGGCAAACCCGCTCTCCACCCAGGATGATGCTGCCGCGGCGCTGACCGACGACGACGCCACCAGCGTCCTCGCCGTCCGCGGCGAGGCGCCCGAGCGCTGGGCCGAGCATCTGGCCGCCGTTGCCGATACCCGGCCCCAGATCACCCTCGACGATGGCGCCGACGTGCTGGGCCACCTGCACGAGCGCGGCGGCGCCGCGCTGGCCGGCGTGCTGGGCGGCACCGAGGAGACCCCGACCGGGGCGCTCCGCCTGCGCGCCCTGGAGCGCGAAGGCGACCTGGCCGTGGCCGTGATCGCCGTCCACGAGGCCCGCACGGCTCGCCTGCTGGATGGAACCCACGGGACGGGGCAGTCGACCCTGGACGGGATCCTGCGGGCCACCAACCTGCTGCTCGCCGGCCGCAGGCTCGTCGTCCTGGGCTTCGGCGCCGCGGGCCGCGGCATCGCCCTGCGCGCCCGCGGTGCCGGCGCCGAGGTCATCGTCTGCGAGGTCGATCCCGTGCGGGCGCTGGAGGCACGCCTGGAGGGCTATGGATTGATGCCGGCCCTGGACGCCGCCGCCGTGGGCGACGTGCTGGTGTGTGCCACCGGCGGGCGTGACGCCCTCGGGGCCGCACACCTGGCCCGGCTGCGCGATGGGGCGATTCTCGTCAACGCTGGCCACTTCGACGTGGAGATCGACGTCGCCGCCCTGGAGGCGGCCGCCCTGGGCAGCGTCGAGCTGCGTCCGTCGGTCCGCGAGTACCACCTGGCCGACGGGCGCCGTGTGCGCCTCTTGGCCGCCGGGCGCGTGGTCAACCTGGCCGCCGGCGAGGGACACCCGCCGGCGGTGATGGACGTCGCCTTCGCCGCCCAGGCCCTCGCCGTCGAGCACCTTGTTCGCTACGCCGGCGGGGTGGCCCCCGGGGTCCACCCGCTCCCGCCGGCCATCGACCGTGAGGTCGCCGCCCTGGGCCTTGCCGCTCTGGGTCTGTCCATCGACGGGCTCACCCCCGCCCAGGCGCGCTACCTGGCCGCCTGGGAGCCGGCCGCCGGACCGAATGCGAGAGCCTCGGGGCCCGACCGCTAGGGTCCCGGGCCGCATGCGCGCCCAGGTACTCGCGGCTGGCCTCGGCACCCGCCTGCGCCCGCTCACCTACGAGATTCCCAAGCCCATGGTCCCCGTGCTGGACCGGCCCGTCATGGCCCACATCGTCGACCTGCTCGCCCACCACGGCTTCGGGCCGGTGGTGGCCAACCTGCACTACTTCCCCGACACCATCCGGGGCTACTTCGGCGACGAGCTGGAGTACCGTCACGAGGCAGTGCTGCTGGGCACCGCCGGGGGGGTGCGCAACTGCCAGGACTTCTTGTGTGCCGAGGGCGACCGGCCCTTCCTGGTCATCTCCGGCGATGCGCTCACCGACGTCGACCTGCGGCGCATGCGCGAGCGACACGAGTCGGCCGGCGGCGTGGCCACCCTCGCCGTCAAGCGCGTGGCTGACACCCGCGAGTACGGGGTTGTCCTCCACGATGCCGAGGGGCGGGTCACCGGCTTCCAGGAGAAGCCCGACCCGGCCGAGGCGCTCTCGGATCTGGGCAACTGCGGGATCTACATGTTCTCCCCGGAGATCTTCGACTTCTTCGGAGAGCGGCAGTTCGCCGACTGGGCCCAGGACGTCTTCCCGGCGCTGCTGGAGCACGACGTGCCCTTCTTCATCCATGACCTGGGCCAGGAGTACTGGAGCGATGTCGGCTCGCTGGACGAGCTGCACCAGGGAATCGTCGACGTGCTGACCGGCGACCTGGAGCTGCCCGCCGAGGGCGAGACGGTGGCCGAGGGGGTTCGGCTGGGGGAGGGCTCGGGGTTCGAGGGCGCCGCCTTGATCGAACCCCCGGTGTGGATCGGGCGTGACGTGAGGGTGGAAGCGGGCGCCCGGCTGCAGGGTCCGCTGGTCCTCGGCGACGGCGCCGTGGTCGGCGCCGACGCGGTGGTGCGAGAGAGCATCGTCTTCCCGGGCACGGAGATCGCCGCCGAGGCGATCCTGATCGGGGCCATCGCCGGGCACCGGGGGATCCTCGAGCACCTGCGCCCGCGTCATCCGGCGGGCCCAAGCGCCTGAGTCGTCGAACGCTTCAGACCAGTCCGAGGCGATCCTCGCGGGCGGCCTCGCGCTCGGATTCTCCGATCGCGCGGATCAGCAGCACGACGAGGGCGACGCCCATGACCACCGACTGCTCCAGCGCCATGAACGCGCCGGCCACGTTCTGATCGGCGATGGCCGACAGCCCCCAGACGTGAAACCCGCGCGCGTAGGCGTCGTAGAGCAGATGGGGCGCGAAGGTCAGCACGATGCCCAGCAAGCCGACGAGCAGCTTGGTCGAGCCCATGTAGGCCACCGGGCCCAGGCCGCCCAGCCGGAGCCGGCTGCGGATGGGGGAGAGCAGGTGCCACCAGTAGAGAAAGCCGGCGGCGAAGAAGCAGGTGTGCTCCAGGGCGTGCACCGCCGGGTGGGAGTAGGCAGCGTCGTAGAGCGCCGGGACGTGCCAGAGCCACATCGCTGCGACGTAGGCCACCACGGCGACCGCAGGGTGGGCCAGCGGCCCCGCGGCGCGCTCGATGCGGTGTACGGGGCGGGTCACCGGGCGCAGCAGGATCCGCGTGAAGCCCAGGATGAGCAGGATGGGGGCCAGATCGGCGATCAGCAGGTGCCCGACCATGTGCATCGAGGCGAGCTGGTCGGAGATCGAGTCGACCGGTGAGAGGAGGGCGACGACCAGCAGCGCCACTCCGGCCAGGAAGCTGGCCAGCCGCCAGCCCGGAGCGCCGCGCGCGCCGTCGTGGGCGCGCACCCGCCGCCAGCGCAGGATGTAGAGGAGCCCGTAGGCGGCCAGCGGCACGATGATGGTCGGCGCGAGGTTCCACGACATGTTGGCGGGCACGGCCCCCGATTGTGGCGCACACCGGCCGTAGGGGCTGAGCGATCGACGCGAGGGGCGGACCGATGGGCCCTGGCGCTCACCCCCCGGGAGGCGTAGCATCGGTCTCTCGCCTACAGCGACAAGGGAGACCTGAGTGCGCATCGAGATCAAGGGCCGCAACTGCCCAGTCTCTGCCGACCTGCGTGAGCATGCGCAGCGCCGCTTCGAGAAGATCGCGCGTCAGGTCTCGCCGCTGGCTGAGCTGGAGCTCGAGCTCACCCACGAGCGCAACCCGGCGATCGCCGATCCGGAGGTCGTCGACGCCACGCTGCACCTCAAGGGGGTCACGCTGCGAGCCCGCGACGCATCGCGCGACATGACCCACTCCCTCAACCTCTGCTCCGAGGAGCTCGCCCGCCAGGTCAAGCGCCACCGTGACCGCCGCCGCCGGCGGCGCGAAACGCCGTCTCTGGGCTCGTTGCCCCCGGCCTCCGAACCGCTCGGCGGCCCCCCGGCGGCGGTCTGAGATCGACTGTCCCAAAGGCCCCGGCCGGGGCCTCGGGGGCGCCCCGTGGGGGGCTTGTACAGGGCCCTCCCGGGGCCGCGCCAAGGGGCGTTTTGGGGGCTCGACCCGCTGCTAGGCTCGGTCCATGACCCTGTTTGATCGCGCGCTGCGAGCGGGGGAGGGCAAGCAGTTCCGGCGCTACGAGCAGCGCGTCGAGCGGATCAATCGCTTCGAGCCCGAGCTCGAGCTCCTCGATGACGCCGAGCTGCGTGAGCGCGTCGGAGAGCTGCGCGTCCGCGCCCGCGACGGCGAGGCGTTGGACGACCTCCTCTACGAGACCTTCGCCGTGGTGCGCGAGGCATCCAGGCGCACCCTGGGCATGCGCCACTTTGACGTCCAGCTCATCGGGGGGATGGTCCTGCACGACGGCGCCATCGCCGAGATGAAGACCGGCGAGGGCAAGACCCTGACCGCGACCCTGGCCGTGGTGCTCAACGCGCTCCCCGGCCGTGGCGTGCACCTGGTCACCGTCAACGACTACCTGGCTCGCCGTGACGCCGACTGGATGAGGCCCCTCTACAACGCGCTGGGCATCGAGGTGGGGGTCCTGCAGAACATGCAGTCCTACGAGGACAAGCAGGTCGCCTACGCCGCCGATGTCACCTACGGCACCAACTCGGAGTTCGGCTTCGACTATCTGCGCGACAACATGGCCACCTCGCTGCCGGAGAAGGTTCAGCACGGCGGCCGCTCCAACCTGGAGGAGGCCGAGCGCCTGCGCGAGGACTACCGCCAGGGCCGGGCCAAGGTGCGCAAGTCCGCCGACCACGTCTTCGGCATCGTCGACGAGGTCGACAACATCCTCATCGACGAGGCGCGCACGCCGCTGATCATCTCTGGTGCCCCCGAGCAGGCGGCCGACCTCTACGCCCAGTTCGCGCGCCTGGCCCGGCGCATGGGGTCAGGCAAGGTCCCCGAGGGCATGGACCCCAGGACCAAGAAGGAGTTCGTCGCCGACTTCGATTTCGAGTTCGACGAGAAGCACAAGACCGTGGCGGTCACCGAGCAGGGCGTGACCAAGGCCGAGCGCTTCCTGGGCATCGGCCACCTCTACCGCGCCGAGAACGGTCACCTGGTCAACCACCTGCTCCAGTCGCTCAAGGCCGAGTCGCTCTACAAGCGCGACGTCGACTACGCGGTGATCGACGGCGAGGTCAAGATCATCGACGAGTTCACCGGCCGCATCCTCGACGGACGCCGCTGGTCGGAGGGGTTGCATCAGGCGGTGGAGGCCAAGGAGGGCGTCGCCGTCCAGGAGGAGAACCAGACCCTGGCCACGATCACGCTGCAGAACTACTTCCGCATGTACCAGAAGCTCGCCGGCATGACCGGCACGGCCCTGACCGAGGCCACTGAGTTCATGAAGATCTACGAGCTGCCCGTGGTCCAGGTGCCGACCAACCAGCCCATGGTCAGGGGCGATCGCAACGACCAGATCTACAAGACGAAGGATGGGAAGTGGTCGGCGGTGGCGCGGGAGATCTCCGAGCGCCACACGCGTGGCCAGCCCGTCCTGGTCGGCACGATCTCCGTCGAGGTCTCCGAAGTGCTCTCGGGGGAGCTGCGCCGCTCGGGCGTCGAGCACACCGTCCTCAACGCCAAGCCCGAGTACGCCGAGCGTGAGGGAGAGATCATCGCCGAGGCTGGCCGTCCCGGGGCGGTCACCATCGCCACGAACATGGCCGGCCGCGGGGTCGACATCAAGCTGGGCGGCAATGCCGACCACCTGGCCCAGCTTGAGCTGCGCAAGCTCGGCCTGGAGCCGGGCGAGCCCGACTACGACGATCGCAAGGTCGATGTTCTGCCCGCCCTGGACCGGCGCGTGGCGGAGGCGCGCGAGCAGGTGCTCGAGGCGGGCGGGCTGTTCATCTGCGGCACCGAGCGCCACGAGTCGCGGCGCATCGACAATCAGCTGCGTGGGCGCTCAGGCCGCCAGGGCGACCCGGGCGAGTCGCGTTTCTTCCTCTCGGCCGAGGACGACCTGGTGCGGCTGTTCGCCGGCAACCGCATTTACTCCATCCTCGATCGCCTGGGCACCACCGACGACGAGGGCAACGAGGAGCCCATCGAGGCCAAGATGCTCTCCAAGCAGATCGAGAAGGCTCAGCGCAAGGTCGAGGAGCAGAACTTCCTCATCCGCAAGCGCGTGCTCGAGTACGACGACGTGATGAACCAGCAGCGTGAGGTCATCTACGCCTACCGCGACCGCATCCTCGAAGGTCGCGACATGCGTGACGAGGCCCGCGGCAACGTCGTCGAGGTTCTCGAGCGTCTCGTCGATGGCTACACCGTCGATGACTACTCCGAGAACTGGGACCTCGATGAGCTGTTCACCGCCGCCGCGCAGGTCGTGCCCCTCGGCTTCGGTCCTGCGGATCTGAGCCCCGATGACATGGATCGTGAGGAGATCAAGCGCCGGCTCACCGACGCCGCGCTGGGCGCCTACGACGACCGTGAGGGCACGTGGGGGCCCGAGCTCACCCGCGAGCTCGAGCGCTTCCTCCTGCTGCAGATCATCGATCAGCGCTGGAAGGAGCACCTCTATGACATGGACTACCTGCGCGAGGGCATCCACCTGCGCGGCTTCGCCCAGTCTGATCCCCTTGTCGAGTACAAGAACGAGGGCTTCACCCTGTTCACCGACCTGATGAACACCGTCTGGTCCGATTATGCCCGGATGATCTTCCACGTCGAGCTCTCCGTCGATGGGGCCAACGGTGGCGGCGCGCTGGCCCCGCCGCGCCCGGCCCCCACCGGCTCCTCATCGACGCGCCGGGCGGCGGTCTCCTACTCCCATGGCGGTCCCGATCCGCGGGTGGCCATGGCCATGGCCGCCGCCGGCGCGGTTGAGGGGGCCGAGGGCGCCGAGGCCTACGCCGATGCCGTCGCCACCGAGCAGATGGCCCCCGAGGTCGAGGTGGAGCAGCGCCGTGTCGATCCGGGCGAGCAGGTCGGTCGCAACGAGCCCTGCTGGTGTGGCTCGGGCAAGAAGTTCAAGAAGTGCCACGGCGCCTGAGCGGACGCCCGGGCGCCTGAGCCGCTGCGGCCGCCTGACCAGGCGTCTCGGGCGCCCTTGACAGCCTGGCGGGTCGGCGCTAGCGTCGCGGCCGTCGCCGGGGGCGGATCGTCCGGCGTCCGTCCGCCGAACGAAATGGAGACAGCTGTGACCACGCTGACCCTTCGCATCGCACAGCGTGGCCGGCGTGCCCTGGTCGCGCTGACGCTGGCCCTGATCGTCCTGGGGTGGGCGGCGAGCCAGCGGGCCCAGGCGGATGCGGTGGCCATCCCGGGCACGCCGGAGACGGTCTACGCCGACAGTCTCGGGCAGGTCCAGGGGCGCTTTACCGGCGCCAGCGACGGAATCTTCTTCAGCCCGAGCTCCAACACCGGCGCCGCCGGCTTCTTCGTCGGCATCCCCGCCGGGGTCGGGCAGCCGCCGGCCCTGCTGAGCTCTGGCAGTGGCCAGGTCTTCGGCTTCCGCCGGCTGCCGGCCCGACCTTCGACCAGGACCTCACCGCGGTCTCCGGCCCCGCCCTGTCGGGCTCGGGCTCGGGCGCCGACCCCTACAAGCTGACCACCACGTTCAACGTGGTGGGCTCCGACACCAATCCCTACCTCCAGATCGCCGAGGTGGTGGCCTACGTCAACGGCGATTCCTCATTCAGCGTCACCTACACGGTCAAGAACTTCCGGGCCATGTTCGGCGCCGACCTCTTCGTCGAGGGCGCCGACGTCGGCACCGGAGTCTTCTCGCCCGGCCCCCCGCGCTTCCTCGGGGGCCAGAACCCGGCTGTCGGCCGCTCGGGGGGCATCATCGACGCCTCGCCTGCCTGGAGCCACTATCAGGAGGACTGCTACAACCAGATCTGGGACCGCCTGAAGACCAATGGAGCGGCCGCCGCCGCGGCCGGTCCGTTCCAGGGTGACGGCAGTTCGGGCTTCCCGGCGAGCGACCCCACGCAGGCGCCGGGCGCCGCTGGCTGCACCACCCACGCCACCAATCCCTACGGCGACGGCGTCGACCCCAACCTGATCGACAACGGACTGGGCGTCGAGTGGGACGGCAACATGACTGCCGCCCTGGCCGCCGGGGCCTCCACCACCTTCGTGGTCAACCCGCGCAACTCCTCGCCGGCTCCGTTGGTCCTCACCCCGCCCACCCAGACCCAGACCATCGGCAGGCCGGCCACACTGGCCGTGAGCGCCCGGGACTTCAGCGGCAACCCGGAGGCGGGCATCCCCGTGCACTTCAACGTGGCCGGGGCCAACACCGCGTCGGGGACGGTGCCGACCAGCGGGCAGGGGGCGGCGACCATCACCTACACGGGCGCCGCGCCCGGCGCCGACACGGTCACGGCCTTCCTCGACTTCAACGGCGACGGGGTGCGTCAGGCGACCGAGCCCCAGGCCACCGCGGCGGTGACCTACGTGGTCGTGCCCCCGGCTCCGCCCCACTGCGGCCTGGTCGCAAACAACACCCGGGCGAGCCGCACCGGCGCGGTGTCGGTCGCCGTTCGCTGCGACGCGCCGGCCCTCCTGGCCCTGAACCTGAGCGGCAAGTTCCTTGCGCCCAAGGCCAAGAAGGGCAAGCACGCGAAGAAGGCCAGCATCAGCAAGAAGAAGAAGCGCAAGGTGACCCGCCGGAAGCCGATCGCCGTGGTGCTCAACGGGACCGGTACGACGGGGGCCAACCTGACCGCCACCATCACCGTCCAGCTCTCGGGGTCCCAGCGCGCCCTGCTGACCAAGATCAAGCGCTTCGGATTCTCCTACCTGCTCGCGGCCAAGGGGATCGGCGGGGTGACCGCGACCAAGGGCTCCTACACCGTGTCGTCCTCCCAGCCGGCGAAGAAGAAGCGCAAGCACAAGGCTCACAAGCGCAAGTAGTCGCTGACGCGGTCCCGCGGGTCCGGGGCGCTGGTCCCATCCACTAAGCTCGGCGCAGTGGTCAACCCCGCCGCCTCCATCCCCACGCCTCAGCGCTTGGCGGCCGTCCGCGAGCAGCTCGGGCTGCTCGCGGACTATCTTTGACCCCGACCGGCTGACCGCCAGCGCGGCGCAACTCGAGGAGCAGATGGGCCGGCCCAGATTCTGGGACGAGCCCGAGCAGGCCGCCCGGGTCAGCGCCGAGCATTCCCGGCTGAGCCGGCGGCTGGAGGGATTCACCGTCTTGACGGCCGATGTGGCCGAGCTGGCCGAGCTGGCCGAGCTGGCCGACGAGGACGCCGAGCTGGCCGAGGAGCTGGCCGAGCAGCTCGACTCCGTCGAGGTCCGGCTGGCCGCCCTGGAGGAGGCGCGGCTCTTCTCCGGACGCTACGACGCCGGCGATGCCCTGGTCACCGTCAACGCCGGCGCAGGGGGCACCGACGCCCAGGACTGGGCCGAGATGGTGCTGCGCATGGAGATGCGCTGGGCCGAGCGCCGCGGGTTTCACGTCGAGCTGCTCGAAGCCAGCGCCGGCGAAGAGGCGGGGATCAAGTCGGCAACCTTCCGAGCCTCCGGCGAGAACGCCTACGGGCTCTACTCGGCCGAGAAGGGCGTGCACCGGCTCGTACGCCTGTCGCCCTTCGATGCCCAGCACCGGCGCCAGACGAGCTTCGCCGGCGTGGAGGTCTCACCCGTGGTGGACGACGGTGGCGAGGTCGAGATCGACGACGACGACCTCCAGGTCGACACCTACCGCGCCTCCGGAGCCGGCGGCCAGCACGTCAACAAGACCGACTCGGCGGTGCGCATCACCCACCGGCCGACCGGCGTCGTCGTTCAGTGCCAGAACGAGCGCTCGCAGTCCTCCAACCGGGCAACGGCCATGGCCATCCTGCGCTCCCGCCTGGCCGAGCAGCGCGAGCGCGAGCGCCGGGAGGAGATTGCCCGCGAGCGCGGGGAGGCCCAGGACGTCAACTTCGGCTCCCAGATCCGCTCCTATGTCCTGCATCCCTACACGATGGTCAAGGACCATCGCACCGACCTCGACGTGGGTGACGCCAACCGCGTGCTCGACGGTGACCTCGACCCCTTCGCGCGGGCCTATCTCCTGGCCACCGCGGGTCACGGGTAGACCGGTCAGGCGCTGCCCGACCGCTGCGGGCTCACCCATCGATGACCGTCGATCACGACGAAGCGCTCGCTGCCCTGGTCGCGGGCGCCCTGGCCGAGGACGTCGGCCCGGGCGACGTGACCAGCGAGGCGACGGTCCCGGCTGGCGCTCGGGCCCGCGCGCTGATCATCCAGAAGGCGCCCGGGGTGATCTTCGGCCTGGACGCCGTCGAGCGGGTGGTCCTCTCGCTGGACCCCGTTGCCCGCGTGGATCGCCGGGTGCAGGAGGGCCTGTGGCTCCAGGAGGGTCCCGTGCTCGAGGTTGATGGCTTCGCTCGGGCCCTGCTGGGCGCCGAGCGCACGGCGCTCAACCTGCTCGGGCGGCTGTCGGGCGTGGCCACCGCGACCGCCCGGGCCGTCGCGGCCGTGAACGGCACGGGGGCCCGCATCCTCGACACGCGTAAGACGACTCCGGGGCTGCGGGCGCTGGAGAAGGCAGCGGTGCGGGCCGGGGGCGGCCACAACCATCGCGCCGGGCTCTACGACATGGTGCTGATCAAGGAGAACCACGTGACCCTCGCCGGCGGCGTGGGAGAGGCGGTGCGCCGGGCGCGGACCGCGGCGCCCGACCTGCCCCTCGAGGTCGAGTGTCGGGACCGCCGGGAGATCGACGAGGCCCTCGCCGCTGGCGCACCGCGGATCCTGCTGGACAACATGGACCCACCCGCCCTGCGCGACGCGGTCCGCCACATCGCCGGCCGGGCCGAGATCGAGGCCAGCGGGGGGATGACCCTCGATCGCCTGGCCGAGGTGGCCGGCACCGGCGTAGACTGGATCTCGATCGGCGCGCTCACCCACTCGGCCTCCGCCCTGGACCTCTCCCTCCTCCTCGAGCCCCTGCCATGAACCTCCCGATGGTCGGCCCGGGCCAGCCGACGGCTCGCGTCGTGCTCGAGTCGATTCCCGACCTCCAGGCCCAGGTGCGCGCGCTGGCCGCCGAGCGCGACGCGGTGATCCTCGCCCACAACTACCAGGTGCCCGAGGTCCAGCAGGTGGCCGACTACGTCGGCGACTCGCTGGGGCTCTCCCAGCACGCCGCGCGGACCGACGCCACGACCATCGTCTTCTGCGGCGTGCACTTCATGGCCGAGACGGCGTCCATCCTCTGCCCCGAGCGTCGAGTGCTGATCCCCGATCCCGATGCCGGCTGCTCGCTGGCCGACTCGATCACCGCCGAGGAGCTGCGCGCGTGGCAGGCGTCTCACCCGGGCGCGGTGACCGTGATGTACGTCAACACATCGGCTGAGGTCAAGGCGCTCACCGACTGGTGCGTGACGTCGTCCAACGCGGTGGCTGTCGTGGAGCGCATCCGCGCCGAGCACGGCGACGAGCAGGCGATCCTGTTCGGCCCCGACATGTTCCTGGGGGCCTATGTCGAGCGCAGGACGGGCCGGCCCATGCATGTGTGGGCGGGGGAGTGCCACGTGCACGCGGGCATCCGCCCCAGTGACATCGCCGCCATGCGCGCCCGTCACCCCGGTGCCGACTTCCTCATCCACCCCGAATGCGGCTGCTCGACCTCGGCCATGGAGTACGTGGCCGCCGGCGACGTCGACGGCGAGGGCGTGCACATGCTCTCCACCGGCGGGATGCTGGACTACGCCCGCCAGGCCATGCCTGGATCGACGGCCATCGTGGCCACCGAGACGGGCATGCTCCATGGTCTGCGCGAGGCGGCGCCCGACGCCGACTTCGTCGCCGCCAACGAGGCGGCGGTCTGCCGCTACATGAAGATGATCACCCTGCCCGGGCTGCGCGACTGCCTGCGCGACGGTGGCCCGCGCTACGAGGTCTCGGTCCCACCCGACATCGCCCAACGGGCCCGGATCCCGATCGAGCGCATGGTCAGCGTGGGGTAGCGCCCGGCCTACTCGAAGTCCGACTGCTCGTGCGGGCCGACGCAGGCCAGCGAGAGCTCGTCGGGAATCACGGCGGCCAGCTCGGCCACACCGGCATGGGTGACGGCGTCGATGGCGGCGATGGAGCGATCGGGGTCGATCTCCTCGCCGCACACGATGGAGGTCTGGGCCGCGTGCCGCGCGACCGCCCCGGTGTTCTCGAAGGCCAGGATCTGGCGACCGGCGGCCAGCGCCCGGGCGCGGATCACCTCGTCCTCGGTAGGACCGTCCCGGGCGAGCTCGACGACGATCTCGCGCATCCGCCCGTAGGCCTCGACGCACTTGGCCGACTCCAGGCCCGCGGCGAGCTGGAGCACGGGGACGTCGGCGTAGGCGTGCGCGGCCGCGCCCACGGTGTAGGCCAGCCCCCGCTGCTCGCGGATCTCGTCGAACAGGCGCGAGCCCATGGACCCTCCGAGCAGCGTGGTGTAGACGGCCAGGGTGGCCCGCTGCTCGATGTCGTCAACATCGATGGGGGGACGGTAGGACATCCGCAGGTGCGATTGGTTGGACTCGCGCGGCGCCACCATCGTCCGCGGGACGACGGCGGGCGCTGACTCGTAGGGCGCTGGCTCGGGCAGGCTGGGGAAGCGGCCAAACAGCTCGGCCAGCTTCTCGTCGGCGGGCAGCCCTTCCAGGTTGCCGACGAGGAAGGCGCCAGCCCGGGCCCCGGCCCAGCGACGCTCGCGAAAGGCGACGATGGCCTCGCGGGAGAAGCTGGTCAGGTGCTCGGGCGGGCCCAGGACGGGACGCCCGAGCGGGTGCTCGGCGAACACGGCGCGGTCGATGAGCATCTCGGCCACCGTCGAGGGCTGGTCCTGAGCCCGGGCGATCTCCTGGATGACCACCCCCCGCTCGCGCTCGAGCTCCTGCGCATCGATTCGTGGCCGGCCGACGAAATCGGTGAGCAGGTCGATGGCCGGCTCAGCCGCCTCGGCCCGGGCGGTGATGTGGAAGGCCACCAGGTCATGGGAGGTGTAGGCGTTGAGCACAGCGCCCAGGCGCTCGGCCGTCTCGTTGACGTCGCGGTAGTGGGAGAACTTCTCCCCTCCCTTGAACACCAGGTGCTCGAGGAAGTGGGCCATCCCGTTCTCCTCGGCGCGCTCGGTGCGGGCGCCGGCGTCGAAGGCGACGAGCACGGTGATGGCCCGCGTTCCCGCCAGCGCCACCCGGTGCAGGGCCAGGCCGTTGGGGAGCGTCGAGACGGAGACGGCCGGCATCCGGCGGGCGACGATAGCGGCTGCAGGAGCCCTTGCACCGGGCACGCCGGACTGCAGCTACCGTCCGGCTCCGCCCATGGCCACCCGACGAGTCACCCGCCGATTCCGCCGCCCCGTGCCCCCGCCGGCGGCGCTGCGCGCCCCCGGCGCCCGCGTCGAGCCGCCCAAGCCGCGCGCCCCCCAACGGGGCCCGGTCGGCGCCCGGACTCCGGTCATCGAGTTCCGGGGCGTCTCCAAGAGCTACGGGCGCACCGACCCCGCCGTGGAGCAGGCGACGTTCACCATCGAGCGGGGAGAGTTCGTCTTCCTTGTCGGCTCCACCGGATCGGGCAAGTCGACGCTGATGCGCCTGCTCATCAAGGAGCTGGAGCCCACCGAGGGTCACATCCGCGTCGCCGGCCACGAGCTGGCCCAGATCGAGCGCGGCAAGGTCCCGTTCTACCGACGCAACGTCGGAGTCGTCTTCCAGGACTTCAAGCTGCTGCCCAACCGGACGGTCTACGACAACGTCGCCTACGCATTGTCGGTGACCGGGCAGTCACGCCGCCAGATCCGTACGAAGGTTCCCGACGTCCTGCGCCTGACCGGGCTGTCGACCAAGCTCCACCACTATCCCGACCAGCTCTCCGGTGGCGAGCAGCAGCGCGTCTCGGTGGCGCGCGCCTTCGTCAACCACCCGCCGCTGCTGCTGGCCGACGAGCCCACCGGCAACCTCGACCCCGAGACCTCGATCGGGATCATGCAGCTGCTCTACCGCATCAACCGCACGGGCAGCACGGTGGTGGTCGCCACCCATGACTCTGGGATGGTGGACAAGATGCGACGCCGGGTCATCGAGCTCGACGCCGGGCGGATCGTCCGCGACGAGGCGACGGGGCTCTACGCCGCCCGCGACGAGACGACGCGCGAGTTCGCGGCCCGTCTGCGCGCCGACCTGGCCTCGCGGCCCGACGTCGATCGGGCAGCGGCGATGGCCCGCCCGCCGATCCCGCCGCGAGCGCCCGCGTCGGGTCCCGTCGAGCCCCGCCCCGCCCCGCGACCCGCTCCCGGCCCCCGGGGGCGCCACGATCGCTCGCGGACCGCGAGGGGCAGCTCGACGCCCACCATCCGGCCTCCCCGGCCCGACCGGTGAACCCCGGCTTCTTCCTGCGCGAGGCATCGCGCTCTCTGCGGCGCAACGCCGCGCCGTCGTTCGCCGCCCTGGCCACCATCCTGGTCACCACCCTCGTGCTTGGCGTCTTCATCCCCGTGGTGCAAGCCACCAACGGGGCGGCCAACGAGGTTCGGGGCAAGCTCCTGCTCGACGTCTACCTAAAGCCGAACGACAGCCCACGCGACGTCCAGCGCGTCTACGGGCTGCTCACCAACCCGCGGAAGGTGGCCCACGTCAGACACGTCCAGTTCGTCTCCAAGGACTCAGCCCTCAAGCAGGAGGAGCAGCGCAACCCGGGTGCCTTCCAGCTGCTGGGCTCCAACCCGCTGCCCGACACCTTCCACGTCACCCCCGACAGCGCCGCCAACATCGACGCCATCCGCAGCAGCCTCCTCCTGGCCAGTGCCGGAGGCGGGACAACGGCAGCCGACCCGTCGATCGACCAGGTGCGCAACCGCCGCGACGAAACGACGAAGATCGTCTCGGCGACCCGGGTGATCAAGCTCAGCATGGGCCTGCTCGCCGGGCTGCTGGTCATCGCCTCGATCCTGTTGGTGGCCAACACCATCCGCCTGTCGCTGTTCTCTCGGCGCCGGGAGGTCGAGGTCATGAAGCTGGTCGGGGCCACCGACTGGTTCATCCGCTGGCCGTTCATCATCGAGGGAGTGGCCGTGGGAGCGGTGGGTGGCCTGCTGGCCATCGTCCTGCTCGCGGCGGGCAAGTTCGCGCTCATCGATCCGCTGGCCTCGAGCTTCCGGCTCATCGCCACGCCCAAGACCGTCAACTTCGGCATCCTGGTGGCCATCCTGGCCACCGCCAGCGTCGGCGTGTCGGCCGCGGGCTCGGGCCTGTCGCTGCGCCGCTTCCTGCGCGTCTGAGTCCCGGCGTCCGCGCGCTCGGGCTCCGGAACGGCCGCCGGGCCTCGTTAGGCTAGGCCGGTGGCCCGGGTTCCTCCGCGCCCAGATTCCGCGCGCACCCCATGACCCGCCGGCCTCTCGATCCATTCACCACCCTGCTCGTCGTGCTGCTGCCGGTCCTGCTGGTGGTCGGCATCCTCCTCGGGGGCCACCCCGACGCGCTGCCCGGACCGTTGCGTGACGCGCTCGTGCAGAAGCCGGCCAACCCGACCTACGAGGAGGGGTTGGCCCTGCTCGAGCGCGACTACTTCCGCAAGCTCGATCCCAGGGCGCTCAGCGATGCATCGCTCTCCGGGGTGGTGGCCAGTCTGGGCGACCGCTTCTCCAACTACTTCAGCCCGGCGGACTTCAAGGCATTCAACGATCCCCTGCACGGCCACGGCCGCTTCGCCGGCGTCGGGGTGGCCGTCGGAGCCGACCCCCTGGGGCTGCGGGTGCTCGACGTCTACGCCAACACGCCGGCCGCCCGGGCCGGGATCCACGACGGCGACCTGATCGTGGCCGTCAACGGCGCAGTCCTGAAGGGCAAGACCGCCGCCCAGGACACAGGACTGGTCAAGGGCCCAGCCGACACCCCGGTGACCCTCACCGTGGCCTCGGGTGCCCACCAGCGCACGGTCACCCTCCGCCGGGCCGAGGTCGCGGTCCCGCTCGTCCAGTCCGAGGTGCGCACGGTCGCCGGCCACAAGCTGGCCTGGGTGGAGCTGAGCACGTTCAACGCCGATGGAATCCACGGCCAGCTGCGTGAGGCGATCGACCGTCGGCTCTCGGAGGGCGCCCGGGGCATCGTCCTGGACCTACGCCACAACGGTGGCGGGCTGCTGGACGAGGCGGTGCTCGTCGCCTCGACCTTCATCCCCGAGGGCACGATCGTCACCACCGACGGGCGCACCCGCCCTCGCCACGTCTACACCGCGGTCGGCGATGCCATCCCCACCTCGATCCCGGTCGCCGTGCTGGTCGATGCCAACACCGCGTCGGCCTCGGAGATCGTCACCGCCGCGCTGCAGGACCACCACCGAGCCACCGTGGTGGGCACCCACACGTTCGGCAAGGGGGTCTTCCAGGAGGTCGTTCCCCTCTCCAACGGGGGGGCCATGGACATCACCGTGGGTGAGTACTTCACCCCCAACGGACGCAATCTCGGTGGCGGTGGGGTCAAGCAGGGGGCCGGCGTCCAGCCCGACGTGGTGGTCGGCGCCGTCCCCTCCGGGGGCCACGATCCGGCGTTGGACGCTGCCCTGCGCGCGGTCGCCTCCAAGCTGCGGTGAGCCCCGCGGGCGGTCGCGCCCCCCACGAGCCGCTGACCCGTCGCTGGGTCGGGGTGCTCGAGCGGCGAGGCCGGTTCTGGTCGGTGACCCCGATCTTCCAGCGCTCCGGGCGGGTGACCGTGGCCCGGCCCCGCGACGCCGGCGCTGGTGCGCTGGTGCTGGTGGAGCCGGCGCGTGGCGGCGGCGGGGGCGCGCGGGTCCTGCGGTCGATCGGGGATCCCGCCGTGGCGCTCGACCTGCTCGAGGGCCTGCTGTTGGACCGGGGCCTGGCCCGCCGCTTCGAGCCCCAGGTCGAGCACGCCGCCCGCGCTGCCGCCGAGCGGATGGCCGAGGATCCCGGCGACCGGCACGACCTGCGGTGGCTGGCCACCTTCACCATCGATCCGCCCAGCGCCGGCGACTTCGACGACGCCATCTCGGCCGAGGCGCTGGAGGGGGAGGATGGATGGCGCGTCTGGGTGCACATCGCCGATGTCGCCGCCCACGTGGCTCCCGGCTCCCCGGTCGATGAGGAGGGCTCCCGTCGCGGCACCAGCGTCTACGTGCCGGGACTCGTGGAGCCGATGCTCCCGGGCCCGCTGAGCAACGAGGCGTGCTCGCTGGTGCCCGGACGCGAGCGTCCGGCGGTGACGGTGGAGATGGTGTTGAAGGGGGCTTCAGTGCTCCGCGCCGCCTTTCATCGGTCGCTGATCGTCTCCGACGTCCGTTTGGACTACGACCGGGTGGACCGGATCTTCTCGGGTGCCGAGCGCGCCGAGGAGCCCTGGGCGACCCCGTTGGTCGTGGCCCGCGAGGCGGCGGCGGCCCTGGCCGCCTCGCGCCGGGCCCGCGGTGCCCTGACCGTCGAGAGCTCTGAGCCGGAGTTCCAGTTCGATGACGCCGGTGCGGTGGTCGGCCTGGCGGCGGCCGCGGCGACCGAGTCGCACAGCCTCATCGAGCAGCTCATGATCACCGCCAACGAACAGGTGGCCACCCTGCTCGAGCAGCGCGGGATCCCGGCGCTCTACCGGGTCCACGAGCGCCCCGAGCCGGCGGCCATGCAGCGCCTTGCCGCCCAGCTTGCATCCCTGGAGGTGGTCACCCCGCCGCTCCCCGAGACCCTGTCGCCCTCCCAGGCCGAGGAGGCGGCCGGCGAGCTCTCCCAGGCCGTGGACGCCCACGTCCGCCGGACCGGACGGGGCCGCCGGGCCCTGACCAGCCTTGTCCTTCGCTCGCTCAAGCAGGCGCGCTATGAGCCGCGCAACCTCGGCCACGCCGGGCTGCGATCACCGCGCTACTGCCACTTCACCTCGCCCATTCGCCGCTACCCGGATCTGGTCTGCCATCGCGCGCTGCTCTCCGCCGTGGGGGGCGGGGAGCTGGCGCCCGAGGCCTCCGCCCTGGCCGAGGGCGGCGCGTGGGCGTCCCAGCGCGAGCGCGAGGCCGCCCTCGTCGAGCGCGACGCCGACGACGTCGCCCGCTGCCTGCTGCTGGAGCGCCGCCTGGCCACCGGGGACTGGCGCCGGAGCTGGGAGGGCGAGGTGGTCGGGCTGATCGGGGCCGGGGCGTTCGTCGCCTTTGGCGCCGAGGGCGGGTTCGAGGGGTTCCTCCCCGTGCGTCGGCTGCGCGGCGACTGGTGGGAGCTCAACGAGGAGGGGACGGTGCTGCGTGGGGCCCGGGGTGGGGAAACGGTGCGGCTGGGGGATGGCGTGGAGGTCGAGGTCGGACGCGTCGACGCACCGCGGGGGCGGGTGGATCTGTATCCGGCGGGCGGGTGAGGGTCTCCGCGGGTCGGAGTCATGCTCTGGGTCCCACTCGCGCTCCGGGCGACCCGCTCCGGGACGGAGCGCACGACTGTCACGCGTTCGCCACCACTGTCCCTCGGGGTCAGCGCGAGCGGGACGCTGCGCAGGAAGTCGCGGGTGAGGCGGGACGCCGGGCTCTAGGCTCGGCCTATGGCCAAGACCGCCAAGCGCAAGGCCGCCTCCGGTGACGTGGCCAGCAACCGACGCGCGGCCCACCGCTATCACCTGCTCGACCGTCTGGAGTGCGGGATGGCGCTGCAGGGCAGCGAGGTCAAGTCGCTGCGGGAGGGGCGCGTGCAGCTCATGGACGCCTACGCGTCGCTCAGCGACGGCGAGCTGTGGCTGCACAACGTCCACATCCCTGCCTATGCGCCAGCGTCCCGCGAGAACCACGAGCCCGAACGTCCGCGCAAGCTGTTGGCCCACCGCCGGGAGCTCGAGCGCCTGGCGGCCAAGGTCAACGAGCGCGGCTTCACCCTGGTCCCAACCCGGATGTACTTCTCCGGCGGCCGCGCCAAGGTCGAGGTTGCGCTGGCCCGGGGCAAGGACGCCTACGACAAGCGCCAGTCGCTCAAGGCCAAGGACCAGCAGCGCGAGATCCAGCGGGCGTTGCGCGACGTCGGGCGCTGAGTCCGGAGGCGGCCTATCCCAGGATGTTCACCGCCCGGGAGACGACGAGGCCGATGGTGACCAGCGAGACGAGCGCTTGCACGGTCATGATGCTCTTGGCGATGGGGGACAGCGGCATCGTGTCGGTCGGGCTGAATGCCGTGGCGTTGGTGAAGGACACGTAGAGGTAGTCGACGAACGCAGGGCGCCATGCCGCCGGCTCGATGCGGTCGTCGCTCATCTGGGGAAACAAAAAGTCGGGGGGCTCGTCCTTTCCGGCGGCCCGTTTGCCCGGCCCGCCGCGGTCGGTCTCCCAGTACCAGAGACCGAAGATGATGACGTTGGTGAGCCAGATGAGGGCCCCCGAGGTGATCAGCTCATGGCCGTTGGGGGAGCTGTGCCGCAGCAGCTCGTGGCTGAGGAGGATGAGCGAGGTGATGTTCGCCGCGCTGACCATCGCGGTCATTCCCAGGGCCGCCCGCCGGCGAACGGGATGCTCGGACTCCAGCCGCCGCGGGGTGGCGACCAGCAGCCCGATCAGCAGGGCCCCCTCGAGCACCGGCAGCAACCAGGCCGGTCCAACCGTGAGCCGCTCGGGCAGCAGCAGCTGGAGGGCGATGGCGACCAGCACCGCGGCCTGCGCGTAGACCGCCGGCTCGCTGCGGGCGGGCGGCGGATAGGGACGTCCGGCGGACTGGGCCATGGCGCACAGCGTATGGCGTGCCGCGGTCGCTGGCGCGGAACCGCGAAGGCCGAGTCAGTCGCCCACAAGCGCGGGCCGATCCCGGAGCGCTCGACGCCTGCTCTGAACGCGATCTCCGTCGAGACGGGCTGGCCGCGGCTAGAAGGTCCGGGTCACGTAGGCCGCGTGCATACCGATGGCCAGCGCGGCGATCAGCCCGAGGTAGACGGCGCCGACGAGCAGCCTGTCGCGCGGACGCACCCGGTAGTAGGCCTCCTGCTCGGGGCCGCCCTCCCGCCGGGCCCGCAGCCGTCGGCGGACGTGGAAGAAGCCCACCAGGATGAACAGCAGGATGATCGGGTTGGGGAAGATGATGGCGAAGGCGACGAGCATCAGCAGCCCGACGATCCACATGGCCGGAGCCATGGCCGCCATCGCCCGTCCCCCGTCCAGCGGGCTGACGGGCACCAGGTTGAACAGGTTGAGGAACAGGCCGGTGTAGCCCAGGGCCAACAGGAGGTCCGAGTGCTCGACGTCGCCCAGCACCGCGACGGCTCCGGCGGCCAGCGAGCCCAGGATCGGTCCGGCCAGACCGACCTTCGCCTCGGTCAGCGCGTTGTCGCCCAGCGACTTGGCGCCGATGTAGGCGCCGAGGAAGGGGATGAACATCGGGGCCGTCGCGCGGATCCCCTGCCGCCGCAGCTCGAAGACGTGGCCCATCTCGTGCACGAAGAGCAGGGCGACGAAGCCCACCGCGAACGGCCAGCCGAAGATGAAGCTGTAGGCGGCGATCGAGACCAGCGCTGACCCGGACGTGGCCAGCAGCTTGACCTTGGGCAGCAGCAGCAGCAGCGCCTTGAACTTGGCGATGGTCACCCCGATGACGGCCAGACCCCCGGTGATCCGGTTGCGCAGCGGCCGCCGCGGGGGCGCGAACGGTGAGCCGTCGGGCTCGCCTCGGGGCATCCCGCTCGGCGACGGACCGGGAAGGCCCGTGGGGACAGGGCTCCCGGAACCCGAGGGGGCGGGCGGCGAACCCAACGGGCTGACCCATTCGGGATCGGGGGTCATGTCTGAATTGTCGCAGGGCGCGTCCCCGGGCGCGGCGGGAAGCCTCCGCGCCCGGCTGCGCACGTGCCTGCGCCGGGCCGAGTAGAATGAGGGCTGCTTCCAGGGGACGACAGGCTTCGACGTGATCGAACCGTGGGGGCAGTTGCGAGCCGAGGTTCCGGCTGGCCTCGTAAATCCGCCGGAAAACCATACGTGCGGACTCTCACGAGTACGCCCTCGCCGCTTAGCAGTAGCTAAGCCGTGAGGTTCGGTCCCCCGCAGCCCGCGGCGGGGATCGCCGAATCAGATAGCGGGCTCACCCGGTGAGGTCAGCCCTCGCCGATCCGGGGACATCTCCAGGGGGCTGGCCCTCCGCAACCCCGCCGGCGAGGCGAGCGGAGGGCGAGAACAGAGCGCCGGCTACGCTCGTAGACGCTGTTCCATACGCGATCGCGGACGTGGGTTCGATTCCCACCGTCTCCACTCCAAGGCAGTAGTACTCGGCCCCTTGAGCCGGGAAGACTGAGCGCGGTGCGGCGCCGCGCGGTCGTCTTGCGCCTCACATGCTTGGGGTCGCTCAGGCCCCCAGCTCGGCAAGCGGGATCCGGGTGAGGGCGTAGCGCCAGACTCCACCGCCGGCGTCGCGCTCTTGGAAGAACAGCACAACTGAGCTGCCGGCGATGACGGCACTGGCGTGTCCGTTCTCACCAGATCCTTCACCGCCGCCGGGCGGAATGAGCGGGCCGCGCAGCGCATAGGGGCCGCGGATGTCGGGCGCGATCCCAAAGAAGACGCGCTGGCGGGAACCGGGGCTACCCTCGGGCAGGAAGCACACGGCGTTGAGCAGGACGCGACCGTCGGGCAGCTCGAGCAGCTGCGCACCCTCCAGGCCCCACTCGTAGCCGTCGTCGCCGCGCTGGTTGTGGAACTCGACGTCCTCGTGACGCAGGATTGGCCCGAGTCGGCCCCATGGGCCGTGCCAGTCGCCGGTGCGGCTGTGGGCCAGGTGGAGGTCTGCCTCGCCGACGGCGCTGAAAGCCGAGTAGACGAGGTAGCGCTCGCCATGGATCTCGGCCGGATGGGGGTCGTAGATTCCCGCCTCCTCGGTCCTCGCCAGCGACCTCAACGCGGTGCCGGCGTGAGAGAAGGTCTCGCCGCCGTCGCCCGAGACCAGGTGCTCGATGGACCCGTCGAAGACGTTGTACTCCGTCTGCAGGAACATATGGTGGGTCGAGCCCTCCACGATCACCCCCGGCGCGGCCAGGCAGCCGCCCGAGAGCCCGGCGGCCAGTGCCACGGGATTGCCCAGGCGCCACGGCCCGTCCAGCGACGGGCCGGTGGCGTGCAGGATCTCGAACCGGTTTGGTCCGGTGATCCCGCTCCCGTACAGGTGCCACTGCCGGCCGTCATGGACGGGGCACGGGTCCTTGACCTCGAGGTAGCGTGAAGCCGCGGAGATGGGTTCGATTCTCACCGTCTTCACGACGCACCGCCCCGCCGCTACCCGCTCGAGACCCAGTCGGCGCGCGGATCGGGCAGGGGCGTCAGGCGCGCCTCGGCCGTTGCGCGTTGGGCCTCCAGCCAGGGCGGGAGGATGATGCGGCGGCCCAGCTCCTCCACCGGGCCGTCGACGGTGAACCCCGGCTCCTCGGTGGCCAGCTCGAACAGGACGCCGCCGGGCTCGCGGAAGTACACCGAGTGGAAGTAGTGGCGGTCGATGATGCCGCTGTTGGGCACGCG
>JAABUZ0100003404.1_pt1 | contig 23673 bp, 22 predicted proteins | sample 5562091 | NCBI WGS metagenome assembly JAABUZ01 (sample SAMN12813069, study PRJNA571459) | rock metagenome | isolation source: Antarctica rocks | place: Antarctica: Victoria Land, Linnaeus Terrace sud | collected 2015-12-21
ATTTATTAAGTATGAATGGATTGAGATAGAGGCTTATAAATCCTGGTCAACTTTTGTGGCATCTGTCGAGAAAATTTTAAGAGAATTTGGCAGAAATTATGTAATTAATTTTGTTTAACTACTTATTTTGCTCAACTGCTCGTCGTACGGCTTTTCCTAAATCTTTGTCTCCGGATCGAGGGGTGGGTTACGGTGTATCAATTATCACATCTATCCCAACTACGGAGGCATTTAATTTTTGTAAGCGTTCGAGTAACTTTGCTAAATAGCTGCGGTTAATCGGATTCAACTGGGAAATGCCACCACGATAAATCGTTTCGGTATCAATTTGCACGAGCGCAACTGGGGGGGCTTCCGATGACGGCACTTGGACAGTTAAGTCGCGGTAAATCGACTGGACGAATGTGCGCCCGTCCAGCAGTAGTCCGGCAACGGGGGGAATGCAACTGAGGGCAACACTCGCGCAGACTGCCAGAGCCTCAATTCGAGTTGGTAAACTCTGACGCCAGCGCTGGAGCCAGTGAAACGGGGGAATGCGAAATAGGGCGGCTCCCGGATGGCAAAACAGCGAAGGCACCAGGTAGGCAGAGGGGTAGGTGTTTTTCTTTTCCATCCCCAGAAATTGACGCGCTGCCATCATCGACTCATACACATCCAGGTGTTTCCCCAACCCTTGCAGAAATCGCACCAAAAATTCCTGCGCGACGCGGTTGTGGATCGGTTCGCGCATCACCACAACTTGACTAAAACCAATATCAATCAACGCATCCGCGATACTCAACCCGCTACAAGAGTTGAAAATGGCAACCTGAAGTCCACGCTTTTTCGCCGCCACCAACTGCGGCTTAATCTCGCTAATCGAAATCGACACGCCAGGAGCAATCCCCAACTCGCCCCCCGTCATCTGGGTTTCGTTGCTATGTCCAGCAAAAAATAGCACATCCCAGCCTTGCTCCGAGGCGATCGCCTCGGTAATTTGCCGGATTGCTTGCGATCGCGTTTGCTTCGGTTGCCAACCAACAAACTCTACATCGGCAATGCGGACGAGCGATCGCACTGCCTCCCGATCTGCTTCAAAATTTAACCCGGTATCGTCGCCCAAAATCGCCAGAATGCGGACACGTCCCTGTTGTGGTTTTTTGTACTGGGTTCCGCTTTCTGTCGCAATATTCAAGGGAGCGCGAATAATCCGAATTGTTCCAGGAGTGGCAAACTCTGTGCCAATTTCCCAAGCTTCCCAAGGAAAACGGTTTAACTCAATTGGCGCACAGGTGAGAAAGACTTGCACTGCCTCTGTCGTTTCTGGATTCGCCTTGACAAGTTCCTGCCTTGCCTGGGCAATAGTTTCCCGAATGTCTTACAGTTCGGCACTGCGTAACCAGCGATGAAACTCATACATCAACTTCGTTTCCGCTTTGACAAGTTCCGCGTGCCAGTCCACAGTTAAAGTCGCAATCCCACCCCCAACCGTCCGTCCCCGCATATGTTCCGATTGATAAAAGCTCAAGTATGCCTGTTGCCATTCTTCGTAAAGCTGAGTTAGGGCAGTTGGGTAATTGACTTGCACCGTCAGGTTTTGTCCTTGCCCCCAAGACAACTCAAACAAGCAGATTTGCTCAACTTTTTGAACTTTAAGGTGAAAAAGATAGGAATGAGGTTTCATATAGCTCTTTCAAGCTCAAAACTAAAAGGCGGAATTTCAAAAACAGCATCCAAATCGGCAGTCACCGTCACCCAAAATCGTTCGCCCCAATTACCAATAACTTGAGCGTAGAGTATGCCATGATTCGTGTCCGACTGAGATTCAAATAGTTGCTGTATTTCATCTCTGACCTCAAGCTTGAGGTGCATTGGCTTCTGCGATGGTGGCTGTGGACTCAAGGCAATAAGTAACATCCATTCCGGACAATCCGATTCTTCCGATAGCACCCACGTCACTGCGTAGAGCTGCAAACTTCCCTGTCGAAAGCGCAATTCGCGGTAAGCTCCTCGCGCTGCTGGAGGAATATGGATGCCTTGCTGTTCCAACGCTACTCGAATCCGATAAAATTCCTCATCGCAACGCAGCTCAGACAGTGTCAGCGATGGCATCAGCCTCCATCCCAATTCAGTCGCTACAGTATCGAGCTGATTGCGTAACCACAAACCGACGTTGATCAGGGGTGGAAATTGTGGAGGAGTCGAAACTTCGTACACCCAGTTCACGAGTTCGGGGTTCCTCAACAGCGTCTTGCCCTCTTCGACTGTCAGCAATTCCCAAAGCGGCTTAGTCGGGAGTTGGGATTGCAGTGAAGGCAATTTTTGCCGCAATGCTGCGTCGCTGAACTGTTGCGCGGACGCAATTGTGGGTAAAACTATGGCATCTGGTTCCAGGCAGCGGAGATTCAGCAGTAGCGCGTTGGGGTTGGGATTAAACCAGGTTAGGGGTAGCGTGTATGTCCAATCTCCTTCTGCTTGGAGCCGTGCCGTTTGTTGATATCTACGGTACTGCTCGTAGTTTAAGAAACCAGATACCGCAATCTGCTCTTGCTCCTCCTCGACTTGGATCAGCACATAGAAATGAGCCGCGAAATCAGGAATGTCGAAAACCGCATTTGGGAAGCTGACTTGGTTGTCGTTTAGGCTACTATAAGTCCCGATGCAGAGTTTGAAGTCACCGACCTGGAAATTATACACCGCTGAGATCAAATTCGCAGAGGATGCTTGCCAAATCGAAGCGCTTTCGCTCTGCACTCTCAACTCTGGGGCGCGATCGCTGAGCCATTGCTCAAATCCCAATGTAGCTAACGCAGCCAGGTAGACTTGCCAGCGTTGATCCGGCAAACGAATCGATTGACTCAGACGCGCCGCCCGTTCTAATTGCTCTGGTAATAGCTCGGTTCGCGTAGCATTGAGCGATTGCCAATCGAGCAGGTCTGTCAAATCTGGCATTGATGCAGGTTGATCGATCATCAGCTAGTACTCCTCGAATCGAGATAACGGCAGAGGTGACGCGCTAGCAGACCGCGTAGGGGTTGATTGCGAATCGGATTTTTTGCCTCGGATTCCGCTGAGTGGATGATGACCTTAATTTGTTCATCTAGAATCAATTCCACCTGCCGATCTAAGTTTTGTAAGCGTTCGGAGTCAGCATACAGCTTGGCGCGATCAACAATGCGATCTCGTAGTATCACGAGCAACCGCTGACGGATATCAGCACGCAACTCATTAAGTTTTAATAAACGGGACACTTCAAACTGTTTTTTTAATCCAATTTGCGGCGCGATTTGAGCCATCGACTGACCTTGACAATGAAAAAGATGTAACGCGGTGATAAATGACTGCTCGACTGATACACGCTTGCGTTGAAGCTGAGAAATAGAATCCCCAATCACTTCGGAAATCGCCCAATCTAAACATTGAATAAATTGATTTTGATAATATTTAATAAAGTCGATTTTTTCTTCATCATCCTCAGCTACCTGGGCGCGGTCTACGAACGGTTGAATCTCAGGTTGATCGAAGGAAACCGAAGGAACCAATCCTCCTTGCGCTGAAATCCGATATTGCCGCAGTTTGGTTGCGATCGCTTGTAACTGCCGCAAGATAGCTTCGGGGCTGAGCGTGCGACTGGTGCGAGCTTTTAGGTCATCGGCGATGCGAACTAACTGATCAGGCGTTGGTGGCTGACAGGGTTGTTTCGTCCTCGCAACGCGCTGTTGCAGGCGGTCTTCACGATAGACCGCATGAAAGCTTTGCATAAGTTCGCAGGCTTGCTGGCTTTCTAATTGTGTTAATTGATACAGATTCGTGAGAATTTGTTGTAATCGCTTCGAAGTTGTATCGTTCAGCAGCGCCCAATCGCTCACGATAAAAACACCATGCTGTAACAAAAACCGCTTGAGTTCTGGATGTTGCCGAACATAGCGTGTTACCCATGTGTTGAGCGTTCCCTTCTTAGGGTCAAACGTTTCCAAGATGGTCATCGCCAGAGGACGATAGGGAACGCTATTAGCCGAGTATCGCCCCTCATCATCCAAGACAAAAGGCAATAAGTCCTCATAAGTGAAACCGTTGCGACGGCCAAACTTAGCTCCCAAGTCCAGGCACGCTTGAGCGATTTGGTGCGAGATATAGCAGCGTAAACAAGTCTCAGCTAAACAGCGATTATCGATACCAGCTTCTCCGTACCCTCGCATTTCCTGCCAAAGTTGGCGCACAAGCGTTGTATCAGGGGCATTAACCTGTTTAGTCAATTCAGGAAATTGGTTTTGGAAATAGGTCTGAGCTTTGCTCATTGTTTCCACCCGACGCGAGCCAGCCGAATCTAACTTAACGAGTTGCCAGTATTTTGATGTAGAAACCACAGCGTTTTACTTATCCAAAACCAGTCCCTCTCAATTTTTCCATCTCCTTAAATCAAAGTCACTATTTTTCCAGTAATTTTACTGATACTTCTTTCTAGTTCTGGCTAAGGTCAACTCATGCAAAGCAGTCAGAAGGCGTCTTGTTGCCCACTGCACAGTGTCACACTTATGCAGAGCGTCTGGCTCGTTTCCTAAAAGCAGCGTCCGTTCTTGCTGTACAAGACTTTTTCACCCGCTCCTTACTTCATCAAACAGTAACGTGGTCAAGTACTATTGCTTTTGTGCAAGCAACAGCGCTGAAATAAGGTATAAAATACATCTACCCAGCTAGATAGAGAGGCAATGGGAAAATCATCAACAATGTCTGACTCCGTAACTGAGGAATTGTTGCAACTTAATCGACAGCTGCTCGATAGCATTGCCCAGGCTGACTGGGTTACCTACAAGAGACTGAGTGATCCGTCTCTAACAGCCTTTGAGCCAGAAGCGCTCGGTCACTTGGTTGTGGGGCTGGAGTTTCATCATTTCTATTTCAAGCTCAGGGGTGTAAAAGGTGAGTCTTACACTACGATGATTGCGCCCCAGGTACGTATCATAGGCGATGTGGCAGTTGTAGCGTATGTGCGGCTCAATCAACAAGTGAATGCCAATGGAGTGCCTACTACAACGCGATTCGAGGAAACACGCGTCTGGCAGCGACAGGATGGACACTGGCGGCAAGTGCATTTCCATCGGAGCAGGGATCAGGGGTCAGGGGTAGAGAAAAACCAGACTCCTTTGACCGTTTGAGGGGGGAAATACGAACTACTACAGTAGGGTTCTCTTGCTTGTTGTTTCATGGGGGAATTAGGCAAGATCAAACTATAACGATTCAAGGCTGGTTAAAACCTGCCTCAACAAAAAAATGAACGAACACGTAGAGCGTATTGAAGATAAAGTAGCAACCGTTGAAGTTGGTTCAACTTTTGTAGAACCATCAGTCCAGACAGAGGAAAAACTCCGGGTAGAAGAGTTTAAGATTAGTGGCGATGCTGTGGCCGCTAAGGTTAAGGAACTAATCCATCAAGGTAACATTCGTTACATCCTTATTAAGAATGGCTCAGGCCGCACACTTGTGGAAATTCCTCTGACTGTCGGAGTCGTAGGTGGCGTAGTAGGTGCTGTTTTATCTCCAGTAGCAGCAACGCTCACAGCAGTTGTAGCATTAGCTGCTCATTTGACTATCGTCATTGCCAGAAAAGAGTAATATTCTTTGGCTCTTGGCTAACGTGACGACAAGGACGGGGCCTCTGTTTATTAGACTCTTTTTAAGTAAATACCCGGCACGCGAGGAGGCGGTGGCTACACCGCCTCCTCGCTCTCCTTGTGAGTACCTTTATGCTAATTGGTTAACAATATTAGATGTACCGAATGTTTTTACTACTACGAAGTACACAGTCCAACAAGTGCTTAAGGCTTGATTGTAAGAAGCGCAGCACTGGCTGCAGGTAGTGAGAAGGTGTAGATACCATTCTTTGGGTCAACGCTAGTGCTGGCGGGATTGCCGAATGGTTTGCCGTCAGTTGTACCATCAAATGTCTGTCCTCCAAGGGTGACACCGGTAGTGGCAGAGGCACTCGGAGCTGTTAGACGCACGAGGGTGCCGCTTGAGCGTGGGCTGGAAAGCTTGATTTCCGCATTACCACTAGCACTTAGATCCTTGTTAATGGCAACCACCCGCACCACGTTGTCACTATCTATTGTCGCCCAGACTTTAACATTGCCAGAATTCTGAGAACTTACAGGCAGTAACTGCGAGTTGTTACCTGTCGCCTGTGCAAACATCAGCATCCCATAATAGAGTGGATTAACTGTTGGTGTATATGTAGACTGCGTAGTAGACCTCTTGATGCTAAATGAAAAGGGGGTGAAGTAGGCACCGGAACCGGTGTGCAAGTAGACGGAGCGGACACCAACGCTGGCCATATTGAACAACACATCAGTACCCCAAAGGGCAGATGCGAAGCTATTACTGACACCGTTAGTGCCACCGCAGGAAACTGAATTGAATTCACTCAGCGATAGTAAGATTCCATATTGTTTAGCCTGATTCACAAAAGTTGCCACCTTTTGGGCGGGAACAAGCGAAGTTTGATCGCTAAGCAGGTTAGAGGTAGTTGGGTAAGTTGAAGAACCAGGTTTAGACCAACTACAGGTGGACAGAGGATAGTAGTGATAGGTGATTAGATTCACCATCTGAGACTGATTGGACAGGAAGGTAGGAAAGTACTGCATCCAGCCATAAATTGAAGTAGCGAAAGCCGTTCCAGCCAAGGGAGGAATTTTCGAGAATGAGTTTTTGAGTGTACTGGAGTAATTGGCAAACTCGGACAGGTATTGATTGAAGGTATAGCTTGATGGACGAACATTTACTGTAGCTCCAGTTGTCGGGTCTTTATAGTAGGGGTGGGACATGTAAAGGTCCGACTCATTACCGATTTCAAAAGATAAAATCCTATTAGGAGCTAGGCTAAGCTGGGCTGCCTTGATAAAGTCAACTGCCACCGAAGGCTGATTCTGCCCTAAGTTGACTCCCAGAATCACCTGGGAACCGGTTTGAGACAGACTCGCTTCCAGGCTGTCCAAGTCCACTTTAGTGATATTGTAATTAACGCCTGAGGGCTTGGTCAAACCGTTAGGGTTCCACAAGGATTCGTCGGTGCTGTTACCGCCGACCCTGACTGAGGGTGATCCATTTTTAAAGTTGCCAATATTTTTCAATAGTTGAACAAAAACTGGATTGATGGTATCAGTTGTTCTTCCAGTAAAATTCAGACTATCTCCGTACTCCATGGAGAACCCTGAAAAAGAATAGGGAATTTTTACACCTGGACTGGTGAGATCGACACTGGCAGCAACTACATCATCACTTTTCAGTGGAGGAGGTGAATTAGAGGTTTGTGCCAATGCTGGCAGCATTCCGCTGATAATTACACCGCTAGCAGAAACAAGTGTTAAAGCAATTTTGAGAGAATTTTTCTCCCATCTAGACTGTAGCTTGGAAATAAGTGTTAGGCCGCTACTATTAGCTGAATAATTGCACTGCATAAACTTTCTATTCTCCCTCTTTAGACGTTGACTGAGTTAAGATTAACTACTTTTATTAGCGGCGGAAATCGGAAAAATTACTGAAAAATGACTCACTGTTACAAAAAATAATTATCTGTAAAATTGACTAGTAGAAATAGATAAAACAGTAGATTTACTTAAAACTGGGTGCTATTGCCAAAACTTTTTCGGGTGGAAGTTTTCCGGGAACGAAACGGTACGCAAATGGGAAATATCAATTTGCATTCAATTGTAATTCTGCTCGGAGCGAAGAATCTTGGATATTGCTTCGGAGTTGATCGCTTTTTACTTTTTTTTACAACTGCAACAGTGATGCTCGGTGATGACGCTTGCAATAGTAGTTCTACCTAAACAGATATGTAAGCTTATTTGAACGACAGCTTAATGTAGAGCTGCACGCCACAATCTTTAGAGCTTTTTCGGTTCACAAGAGCTGCAAAAGTTTATTTTTATCTATATCTGACTTATTATTACTAAAGACCACACCTTTCTTAGCTATTTAGCGGAAGATAGTTGTAGTTTGATCTATCTATTCCTTTTCAACATCCGGTAGTTCACTCATTGGTAGCAGAGTGTTAAAGGTATAAAATCCGCTTATGCAAACCCGCACCTTCTTTAAAGCCAGCCTTACCCTAACAGTCGCCGTAGTCGGATTTACCGCATCTATGCCTGCCGTTGCTGCCTCTTTATATACCCTTACTGACCTTGGCACACTTGGCGGTTCAAGAAGCGAAGCTTTTGGCATCAATAACATTGGCCAGATAGTCGGTCAGGCGGACACCGACATGTTTTTCGACTTCGGCTCCCCAGTCAGCCACGCATTCCTCTACAACGGTGGCCCCCTGAAAGACCTCGGCACACTGGGCGGCACGTTCAGCACCGCTCAGGACATCAACAAACAAGGCCAGGTAGTCGGCTATTCGGATACTGCTAGTGGGTTCACGCACGGCTTCCGCACCGCTGCCAACAAGGCGATCAATCCGACGACGGACGACCTCGGCACACTTGGTGGTTTCTCCAGCCTAGCCTACGGCATCAATAACCAAGGCCAGGTAGTTGGCAATTCATTTCTCGCCAACGGGGACACACACGCCTTCCGCACCGCTGCCAACAGTCCGATCAATCCCAAGACAGACGACCTCGGCACACTTGGCGGTAACTTCAGCACTGCCCAGGGCATTAACAACCAAGGCCAGGTAGTTGGCAATTCATCTCTCGCCAGCGGGGGCTCCCACGCCTTCCGCACCGCTGCCAACAGTCCGATCAATCCAAACACAGACGACCTCGGCACACTTGGCGGTAACATCAGCCTAGCCTACGGCATCAATAACCAAGGCCAGGTAGTTGGCAATTCATCCCTCGCCAACGGGGACACACACGCCTTCCGCACCGCTGCCAACAGTCCGATCAATCCCAAGACAGACGACCTTGGCACACTTGGCGGTAACTTCAGCACAGCCGCCAGCATCAACGACCAAGGCCAGGTAGTCCGCCTTTCATCCCTCGCCAATGGGGACTTCCACCCCTTCCTCTGGAGTCAGAGTACCGGAATAAAGGATCTCAACAGCTTGATTGCCAACTCGGACAGTTCCTCCTCTGTACTAGAAACCGCCAACTACATCGATGATCAGGGGCAGATTGTGGGTTCTGGTGTTCTCGATGGTCAAGTCCATGCCTTCCTCCTCACCCCTGAACCTCTGCCCGTTCCCGAACCCTCTTCCGCGTTGGGTACATTGGCGTTGAGTGCTTTAGGTGTAGGTTCTTTGCTGAAACGCCAACTGAAAAAACAGAAAGCAACAAGTACCAATATATCCCCCAGACCGAATGGCACTAAGTTAAGCAGTATAAGTAACTTTTAGGAATTTAGCTTCAGGAACCTTGGAAGCCTGTAATACCGATGTAGCTTCATTTGAAATTGTGTAATATCTGTTTGACTTCATCTAAATCAAATCCTTCTGGAGCAAAACTATCACCCAACCATTCCAGCTTTTCAGAGTACTCAGGATGCTCGGGGTCTTGCAGAACTTCTAACAGCTCACCATAGCCCCAAATTCCACCACAGTCCTCCGGTGGACAAGCGCAAAGACCTGCTAGACACAAGGGGTAATGTATATCTGTTTGAAGCGGCAGAATTTTTTCGAACACAATTTGGTGTTCCCATCTGTCTTTGAAATCGTACTCATCGTTAACTTTGAATTTTTCGCTCTTAACCACTTGCCTAAGTTTAACGGTGTTCTCGCTACGCATATCTGCCCATAATCAGGGTCAGTTTTACCGTATACGTACCACCAATAACAAACTGATGCAGGTGGTAGTCTGACCATCCCATCACTACTTGTAAAATCTGATGGAGATGATGGAGAGTTATATCATCAGTGACCTGAATCCTTATCCAAATCGGTGGTTTGCTACCCTTGAGAGTAACCTTTGCGTCCTTGTAAATGCCCCGTTTGGCGATCGCAATCTTCGCCTCAACTGTCCTGAACATGTCGCTGCTCAACCAGAGATTGCCGAACAAAATTGGCAGCTTTACCTTTCATAGGGTGTCGTTGTTGAGGCAAAGTGTGTTCACTTTTAGAGATGAATTAAACACAATACTCACTCCATCGATTCGATTACAAATTAGGCACAAGGACGCGCTCAATCAGGTTGTGTTGCAAAAACTTATACCATTTTTATTTAAATGTGCTACAAATAACAAAGAGGCAATGAGATTTATAAAACAAAAATGTCTGGCGTTGTCAAAATTGATATTCCTGAATCTCCAGAGTTTTTGAATATCCTGTTATCTCAACAGAAAACAGCCACAGGCAAGGAGAGAGTTCAAGCCTTATACCTACTCTCGACTAAACAAGTTGAGACCGTGCAGCACTTGACAGTAGTCTTAGGACGTAATCGCGTCACAGTCCAACGTTGGTTGAGTCGATTTGCCATGATTTATTGGTTAGCTGCAAGTGAGGTTGGCAGCGCTTCTCTAATTCTGGTTCATACCGCTGTACCCATCGGTGTATCGTTGTGTGGTGTACATCCAATCCTCGCTCACTCACCATCTCTGCTACTGCCGATAACTGAGTGGTTAGGTGAGATACCTACGTTTTCAATTATGAAGAACGCCAGCAACCCAAACTCATCTTCACCAGTCAAACGGCGGAATCGCATGTCGAATCGTTGATTAATGCAAGACACAAGCGCCGTCGCAAGATGCAGTGGAATCGAGAGAGTGCTCATAATGTCTTGCAGATTCGAGCCAAGATTGCTAGAAATGAATGGGACAAGTAATGGCAAGGAACGGTCTTATCAGCTTTAAGAATGGTTGCCTAAACAGGCAGATTTGTTACGCTTTCACTGCTGAGTGCTCACCACTGCTCTCTATGTGACGGCGTAGAACCGAGTTGATTAAAGCTTTATATTCTCCGCCTTGAGCTTGAAACCACTTCAGAACATCTGGATCAATCTGAACCAGTCCCTGTGCTTGAGGCGCAGGAATTCTTAAAGTAGCCTTCTCAAAAAACTCCTCCGTCAACGGTGGAATATCAGAATAATCAATCCCTTCATCGTCTATTGCCTCAAGTGCTGCCCAATTAGTACGAGAGGTATTGCTCAAGTCTTTTCCGCTCATATCGATTTGCCCTTCGTGCTGAAATGATCCGAATCACGTTATTCTGTCGCTCTGTCCAAACAACAACCGCTATGCCGTTACCAAGAAAACCGATACCAAACCAACGGTCTTCGCCGTAATCAAAACGATCATCTAGCTCAATTAACATTGGACTATCAAACATTTCAGAGACATCTACGAAATCGATCTCATGTTTGCGAATATTCTCTAGATTTTTCGCTTCATCCCACTCAAACTGCATGAAAGTCTGGCGATGTTAATTAGGCTGCCTTCATTATCGTGCATTCTACTCAAACTACACCAACCCCGCTATCTTTGAGCAACGACCAGCTACCGACAACCTCAGTCTTCTAGTCGGCATCTGGAAAAATACCAATCTCAAACATGACGAACAAGCTACATCTACCGCCCCAACCTGAAATCAAGGCAGTATAACGCGAAGTTCAACGGCTTTCTATCAACCTGAACGCTAGACAAGCAACCTTTCAACAGTCCGGTGCAACGATGGGTTATCCTGTGACTTCGCATAGTTGTGTTGCAAAAAACAGGGGAGGTGATAAGCTGAGAAGATCGTGTCCCGCTCTGACCTCTGTGCATGTCCAAGTCCACCGCTTTCAAATGGCATCACTACGAACCAGACATCATCCTGCTGTGCGTGCGCTGGTATCTCACCTACCCGCTTTCCTATGGGCAAGTAGCAGAGATGGTGCTGGAGCGAGGATTGGATGTACATCACACAACTGTTTTTCGATGGTTACAGCGGTATGGACTCCTATTTAGACAAACGTTGCCGACCTCACTTGCAGCCAACCAATGACTCTTGGCGAGTAGACGAAACCTATATAGAAGTCAAGGGGAAGCAAAAGTATTTGTACCGAGCCGTCGATTCATCTGGCAACACTCTGGACTTTTTGTTAAGTGCCAAGCGCAATGCGCTCTTCAGCAGAACGCTTTTTTCGTAAGACTTTGAACTCATTACACAATCAAACTCCACGAGTAATTAATGTGGATAAGAATGCGGTGAGTCCAGGGAAAGAAGGAGGGTTTCCGAGCCAGTTTGCGCGTTGCCGGGTTTCCCGGCGTAGAAAACTGGCGTCCTCCGTAGGGAACTGGCTTTCCCGTTGGGCTTATCCCAAGGCAGACGATGGCTGGGAGCTTTATATGAAGTTCGATTAAGCTCTTTGGAAGCGAGTGAAGGCCAGCAATTCCAGCCAGTGAGGATGAGGCTGTCCCGTCATCAACTCCTGGGGACTTTTGCCCACGCGTTCTGAAACCTCACTGCGAATGAAACAGCGGTGATAGAGGAAGAATTGCAGTAGGTTTAGATAGGATCATCCCAGTTGCTTCCTCAGGAAAAAGTAATTTCGTAATCGAGAGTTCAGATTCTCTACCAGCGAACTGGCTCTGGAGGTTTGTTGGAGGGCCTCGCCAACGGACTCCATCAGCAGGTGAAACTTTCCGGACAGTTCATAGTGAAGCTGATTCCAACGCTGCCAGTAGGCATTGGAGGTGGGCTGTTTACAATGAAGCAGGCACAGATCACGCAGCTTCTGCAAAGGCACCTCAAAGCAACGGGCAATCTCTGCAAGCTTTTGATCGAGTCTGCCAACAAAGGCCAGCAGCTCCGGAACGTTGGTTGTGTAAAGACTTGCGGAGTGTGCAAATCTGAGGGTGCTCCTTGCACTCTCGCTGTTGAAGTTGTGCCACGGCCTTTCTTAGTTCCGGTTAGACCCATGTACTCGCGGAGCGCGTCGAGTAAGGTAACGCGCGGCTCAAGTTTCAAAATCTGCTAAACACCGTTGACTCGCAGTGTTACATCAATCTTGCCAGCGTGGGGGACAGGCCCAACTGGAATGGAAGATTTAGGACTAGTTTGCCCCAAAGTCTTTTTCGCTCTTCCTTGCAAGTGCGGTTGCTAAGGTACTAGCAACCATCCACTGACCAAAGAGTCGGCGTTTTAGTCTGATCCTCATCAGTGCTTTATCCTGATCAATTTCCGCTTAGCAGCAACACACGAAATAGCCTGTCCGCCAGATGTAGCGATTCTGTCTGAGAGTGCATTGTGAAACAGAACTACAAATCGTTCCTCAACGAATCTGCGTATAGCGGTGATTGTCGATCGCCTTGAACTGCCCACCGAAAATGAACTGCTGTGGCATCTCCTGATTAAAGAAATCATGCGAAAAGCCGAGTTCGATCTGGCTTACCTGATCGAGATGGGCAAGCTGCTCATCGGACAGTTTCACGTTCACACAACCGAGATTGTCCTTCACTTGCGAGGCTTTGCGTGCGCCCACGATCGGAATCGTGCCCTGATGCAAGAGCCAGCTTAGAGCGACTTGGGCGGAACTACAGCCGATTTGTCCAGCAACCTGATCAACGGCGTGGGCGATCGCGTGGTTACGATCGCTTTGCTGCACAAAGTCCGACATGCCTTCGTGGTCGAGTCGTTTTGGTTCTTTGCTGGCTCCGTCTTTAGTGTATTTTCCGGTCAGCCAGCCGTTTGCTAGGGGCGACCAAGCGGTAATGCCGACATCAAGCGTCCGCGCCATTGGCAGTAGTTCCCGTTCGACGGTGCGCTGAAGCAGGCTGTACTCAATTTGCAGCCCAATGAACGGTGTCCAACCACGCAAATCGGCGATCGTGTTGCACTGCGCCACCACCCAAGCGGGAGCGTCGGAGATGCCAATGTACAGCACTTTGCCCTGACGCACCAGGTCATCGAACGATCGCATCACTTCTGCGGGTGGCGTGGTGAAGTCCCAGGAATGTACCCACAGCAGATCGATGTAGTCGGTATTGAGTCGCTTGAGACTGGCTTCAACCGACTGCATCATGCGCTTGCGGTGATTGCCTGCGCCATTAGGGTCGCTGCTGGGTGTGCCGTTTGAGTATTTGGTGGCAACGACGATCGCATCTCGTTCTGAAGCGATCAGTTCACCGACATATTTCTCACTCGTGCCGTTGGTGTAAATGTTGGCCGTGTCGATGAAGTTACCGCCCGCCTCACGAAAGGCTTCGTAGATGGTTTTGCATTCGTCCAATGATGCGCCCCAGCCCCAATCTTCCCCGAAGGTCATGGTACCGAGACAAAGTTCCGAAACACGTAAGCCGCTGTTGCCTAATAGTTTGTAGTGCATGATTGAACTCCCGTTGAGTATATTGTTTTGAGAGGAATGAACAACGAATCTATTGAAATTGAAACAGGCTCACACCAGACTAGGTAAAAACGATCTAATCCAGCATGCCGCTCGTGAGATCAACGAGCGAACCATGAAAGGCACTAGCCTCATCGCATGACAGGAACATGACAGCCCGTGCCATTTCTTCAACGGTGTTGGTGCGTCCAATTGGAATCGCTTTCGAGCCTTCCTCAAACGTTAACCCACGGGCTTCCCGCGCCCGACGCAACATCGCTGTATCCACACCCCCCGGTGAGATCGAAGTGATCCGAATATTATCTTTGGCGTATTCCAACGCTGCCACTTTAGTCAAACCCAAAACAGCATGTTTACTGACGCTGTAAGGTCCGATTTCAGAAAAACCCTTGTAGCCGGAAACACTCGCCATATTGACAATGCAGCCACCGCCTTGTTTGAGCATTTGTGGAATTTCGTATTTGAGTGATAAGAATTCGCCTAGCGCATTGGTGTGTAAAACATCAAGAAAATCAGTTGTGGGTTGTTCATGGAGCCTAACGAATTTGGGGTTTAGAAGTCCGGCATTGTTGAAGGCGATGTCAATGCGTCCATACTTCTGCACACAGGTATCGACAAAGGCTTTCACCTTTTGCTCACTGCGGACATCGGCTTTTTGATAGCTGGCTCGTCCTCCTTGAGCCGTGATCTCCTGAGCAACTTTATTTCCTAAAGCTTCTCGTCGTCCGCAGAAGTGAACGATCGCCCCCTCATGAGCAAATGCCCGTGCAGTAGCTTCACCAATTCCTGATGTGGCTCCTGTAATGAGAACCACTTTGCCTGCAAACCTGCCATTTGGATTTGCTGCACCCGTGGCGGGAGCGGGAGGGTTTTGCGTGTTTGCATTCACTTGTCCAGCCACAGTCGTTGCAGCGATTCCTGCCAGTCCTGCACCTCCTATGATCATCTGACGACGGCTCATCCCCGAAGTGTTCATATCATCCGAGTGATTGACCTTAATGGAGAGGCTGTTTTTAGAATCGTTTGTCATATGACTCATAAATGATTGCTTTTCCTTGGATGTTCAACGCTGAAGCAGCTGCACACCGATATATGATCCCATCCCCAAAAAGTAGGCGAACTGCATCCAGAGCATAGCCAGTGATTCAATGTAACGGGAGTTCACCAGTGGTCCGGCGTCAACTGCTTCAAAGCCGCATACCCGAATTAAATCGGCGACGACAGCCAAGGCTACCTCATCATCTCCGCAATAGAAGATTGCTGCTTTCTTTGAGCAAAAAGTCCGTGCCTCTGAATTGAGTACCTCTGCGAAAGTAGTGTTAAAGGCTCTAACCACTCGGGCTTGAGGAACCTTTTTGGCAACCACTTCCGATCCCGAGATAGTGTGTCCGACGAGCAGACTACTGAGGTCCGGAGCCAAGGGCATGGTGCAGTCGATGAGAATCTTACCCGCTAGTGAGCCAGTAGCTTGCAGCGCGTCATCAATGACTATCCAGGGTACACAGAGGAGAACAACCTCGCCAAATTGCGCGGCTTCTGCTGGGGTACCGGCCTGTGTATTTGGACCAATCGATTTGGCAAGTCCTTTGAGTTTGTGTAGATCCCGCGTGTAGCTGAAGAGGATCTTGTGACCGTGATTAGCCCATAGCTTGCCTAGTCCACTACCCATGTTTCCTGAACCGATAATACCAATGTTCATAAGACGAAACTAAAAAGCTCACATCCAGTATTGGACTTGTAAGGTTTTGATCTCCTTGTTGTTAAATGTGAGACCGCTTGCGTCAGCCCCACCCTAACTCAGGATCTGAGTCAAGTTTTTACCATAAACAGAGTTTTTACCAGGCAAGTTAGTAAGTTAGAGGCGTAATTTAAAGTCTGGTTGCGTCAATCTAGTGGAGGTGGTGTGAGAACCCTGCCTAACGGCTAGAAAATCTAAATCTAAAGATTAACCAACTTGCTCGAAATATTAAAAAAGTATAATATCTTACTTTAAGCCAGTTCCCCAAAATGCTTGGCTCTAGACATCAGTCTTGCTGACAAGCACCAGACGAGGAAAGACCTTGTAGTCAGATCTTTGTGAATAACAATGGTTACACGAAAGCTGAGCCGGAGGCGCGGCGTTGTCCTTACCGCTCAAGGCTGGGAAAAGTTTCAGTCGGCAAGCTATGAGTCAGCTCCAGGGCAGGCTGGTCGCAGGCTCACAATCGAAGACTTGTGCGAGCGAACCGGGTTGTCTCTCAGAACTGTTGCCAGAATCCTAGGTCGTGAAGATGGGGTAGATAAACGCTCCCTGATACTCTTCTTTAGAGCCTTTAATTTGAAGCTGGACCAAAGTGACTATACCCTGTTAGAGCTTGAGTTTGAGGGTATGGAGAGAAAGAGGGTCAACCAGCGCCAGGACTGGGGGGAGGCTGTGGATGTCTCCGTCTTCTATGGCCGCACTCAAGAACTGGCTCAGCTTAAGCGATGGATTCTGGAAGAACACTGCCGCTTAGTGGGGCTATTGGGCATGGGGGGCATTGGCAAGACCACTCTGTCTGTGAAGCTTGCTACTCAGTTGCAAGAAGAGTTTGAGGTGGTTTTCTGGCGCTCATTACGCAATGCTCCGCCCATTCAACAGACCTTGAGTGAGTTAATTGGCTGCCTTGCTCATGAGCCAGCTATGAACTTGCCTGAAAGCCTTGACATCAAGCTAGAGCGGCTGATGCAGTGTTTGCGTCAACAGCGCTGTCTGCTAGTGCTAGATAATGCTGAGGTGCTGCTGCGGGAGGGGGACAATGCTGGAGCTTATCGAGACGGTTATGAGGGCTACGCTGAGCTGCTGCGTCGGGTGGGAGAGGAGCCGCATCGGTCATGTCTGGTCTTAACAAGTCGAGAGAGACCGAAGGAATTAGGGCTTTTGGAGGGGGAAGCCTCTTTGGTTCGTTCACTGCACTTAAAAGGGGTATCGGAGGTAGAAGGACAAGCCATCTTGCAGGCAAAGGGGTTATCGTTAGAGTCAACCGAGGCAACTAGAGCGCTCGTAAAGCGCTATGAGGGAAACCCTCTAGCCTTGAAGATTGCGGCAACGACGATTCGAAACATCTTTGATAGCAACATTGCTGAATTCTTGAGACAGGGCAGTACGGTTTTCGGAGATATCCAGGCGCTCTTAGCGCAGCAGTTTAGGCGCTTGAGCGGGACGGAGCAAGCAGTGATGTACTGGTTAGCGATCAAGCGTGAGCCAGTCTCTTTGAGCGAGTTACGAGAAGTGATAGTGCCCGCAGTGTCCCAGCAGAGGCTGTTGGGGGCAATAGAGTCCCTGGAGCGGCGGTCACTGCTTGAGAAACGGGCCGGATGCTTCTCGCTACAGCCGGTGTTGATGGAGTATGTGATCCAAGAGCTGATCGAGCAGGTTTGTCGAGAGATAGAGAGTCAAAGGCTTGCCTTATTTAAGAGCCATGCTTTGATGGAGGCTACTGCAAAAGATTACGTCAGGGAAACTCAGATTCGGCTCGTCCTCAAGCCAGTGGTAGATGGGTTGTTAAGTATCTTTGGTAGCAAAAGCAGAGTCGAAAATCAGCTCAATCAGCTTTTGACGATGCTGAGAGAAATTTCTCCATTGGTGTTGGGATACACAGGTGGAAACATTTTCAACTTGCTGTGCCAGATGGGCACTAACCTGAGTGGTCATGACTTCTCGCACTTAACAGTCGCTCAGGCAGATCTGAGAGGCTCGAATTTGCAGAACGTGAATTTTGCCTATGCAAATCTTGCCATGTCTTCGTTTAATGCAACTTTTGGTAGCATTTTCTCAGTCACCTTTAGTCCTGACGGTCAGCTTCTAGCAGCAGGGGATGCAAACGGTGAAATATACATATGGCGAGTTGCTGATAGCAAGCAACTTTTGATCTGCAAGCAGCATACTGGTTGGATTCGGGCAGTCGCTTTTAATCACGCTTCTCAAGCTACGCTCCTAGTCAGTGCTAGTACAGATCAGACACTTAAATTATGGGATGTTAATACTGGTCAATGTTTGAAAACATACTATGGACATACTGGTTCAGTGCGTTGCGTGACATTCAGGCCAGGTGGTCACGAGTTTGCCAGTGCTAGCGATGACCAAACACTTAGAGTGTGGGATGTTGAGACTGGTCAATGCCTAAAAACATATCATGGACATACTGATCGGTTACGTTGCGTGACATTCAGGCCAGGTGGTCACGAGTTTGCCAGTGCTAGCGATGACCAGACACTCAGATTGTGGGATGTTGAGACTGGTCAATGCCTGAAAACATATTTCGGACATACTAATCGAGTTTGGTCAGTCACTTTCAGTCCAGATGGCAGTATCTTGGCTAGCAGCAGTGAAGATCGGGCCGTGAGGTTATGGGACGTCAGGACTGGTGAATGTTTGAAAACTTTGCCAGGACATAGGGGTGGAGTGTCATCAGTTACGTTTAGTCCACAAGGTAATATCCTAGCCAGCAGCAGTCACGATCAAACTATAAAGCTATGGAGTGTTAACACTGGTCAAATCTTGAGAACCTTGGAGGGTCATAGTGACAGAATTTGGTCAGTTGCTTTTAGCCCTGATGGTCATACGCTTGCCAGTGGTAGTGACGATCAAACTGTGAAGCTTTGGAATACCAGCACTGGCCGAACCTTAAAAACATTAAGTGGGTATAGTAATGGGATTTGGTCGGTGGCTTTCTGCCCCGCGAGTTTGGTGGAAGAACGGGAGTTTTCCGGACGGCATAGAGTTACTCCGGAAACTCCCTCATCAATCTCCCACCAACTCGCTCCTCAAGGTACAACACTCGTCAGTGCCAGCGACGATCAAACATTGAGAGTATGGGATGTTTTAACTGGTCAAGTCTTGAGAACCTTCATCGGGCATAGTAATCGAATCTGGGCAGTCGCTTTCAGTCCCGATGGTTACACGCTCGCCAGTGCCAGTGATGACAAAACTATCAAGCTTTGGGATGTCAGGACTGGTCAATGCCTTAAAACTCTGTACAAACACACAGATTGGGTTTGGTCAGTAGCCTTCTGCCCTATCGGTCAAGTTCTTGCCAGTGGCAGTGTGGATCAAACTGTAAGGCTCTGGGATGTCAAAAACAGCGAATGTCTTAGGGTCTTGCAAGGACATACAAGTATAATTCGCTCAGTGACCTTCAGCCCTCAAGGTAAAACTTTAGCAAGCGGCTGTGCCGATCAAAGTATAAGAATCTGGGATGTCAGGACTGGTCGATGCCTCAAAGTCTTGCGGGGACATGCCAACCCGGTAAGTTCAGTTGCGTTCAGTCCTCAAGGCACAGTTCTTGCCAGTGGGAGCGACGATCAAACAATCAAGCTCTGGGACGTCAGGACTGGTCAATGTGTTAAAACGTTGCAAGGGCATACTAATTGGGTAGTATCAGTTGCACTCAGTCCAGATGGTCAAACGTTAGCAAGTGCTAGCAGTGACCGGACAGTGAGGCTCTGGAATATCAGTAATGGTCAATGTTTCAGAGTTTTACAGCGACATACAGGAGCGGTCTTGTCAGTTGTCTTCAGCCCAAATAGTCAAACTTTAGCTAGTAGTAGCGGGGATGGGACAATTAATTTGTGGAACTTCAAGACAGGGGAATGCCTGAACACGTTGAGAAGCGTCAGACCCTACGAGGGCATGAACATCAAGGGCGTTACTGGTATAACTGAAGCAACCATTACCACCCTAAAAGCACTTGGAGCATCTGAATTATGAGTTCTCCTCAGCCAAGATGCACGCAGCGCACGCATTGCGCGTTCGCACTCGTATTCATCTTTTAAAAGCTTGTTATAATTGCTTTTACTAGAATATTAGCTTTAATCCCTCATTCCTCAACCATATAAACCTCATATAAAACCTCATACGTTTCACTTTAGATATCAATTGATAAATTGCTATGAAAGCTGTCAGCTACTGCAAACTATACGGTCTAGTTTCTAACACTAGAACCAGCACTTTCAAGCTGAGACGTTTGAAAAATCTCCGGCAAAAAAGTGATAGATTACACATTTTATGTACTGCCTAGCCCCTTGAGTATTGAGTACTATGTATAACCTGATAAGATGGCTGGGGGAAACCGTGGTGTACAAGTACTACTTGCCGAAGAGCGCTTGCTATCACTTTTTTAAACCAAACCCTATAATGCAATTTACGCTCTCATCAGTTTCCAATGCAATCAGGAAAACCCTGATATCTGAAAAGCTAGCCCCTAGTTTCTCCCCCCCCGAACTAGCTCTCTTTCAGTAAAAATTGATAATTCGTAATCGGCATGTACACGCGGCTGGCTCGACGCCAGTCCCCGTTGACCGAGGGAAACATTATGCCCAGGGATAGGTATGCCGCACAATCGATAATTATAAGCTGAAGTGTATTAAGTCAATAGGAATTCGAGATGTCTGAGAAAACTGGTAACCCAACGGCTCAACAGCAGCAAGAGTTGAATCCCAATGCGATGGCTAGTCAAAACGACAGTTCTGGAGAGTCACAGCAACAGAAAGATGCTCCGAAGCCAAAGACTTCTCTTGAAAAGTACTGCGATGAGAATCCTAGTGCATCTGAATGTCTGATCTATGAAGAATAAGGGCCGCTTAACACCAGCCCGATGTAGACCCCTAGCGAGTCTAAGAAAACCACCAAAGCGAAATAGGAGACAATCCTATGACTGTAATCACATACAAATGGACAGTTGACCGCTATCACCAGGCGGTTGAGGCAGGGATTTTTGACGATCAGCCCCTCGAACTGCTAAATGGAGAACTTATTGAAATATCGCCAGAGGGGATTCCCCATGCCTCTTTAAGCAGCGATGCTGGAGACTACTTGCGCGAATTATTGGGCAAACGCGCCAAAATTCGGGAGGGTAAACCAATCACTCTCCCTAACAACTCGGAGCCTGAACCTGATATCGCTGTATTAGAGCCGGATTCAGCTATTTATCGGTTGCATCATCCCTATCCAGAAAACATTTTTTGGATAATTGAATACTCAAATTCCAGTTTGCAGAAAGACCTAGATATTAAAAGCAAGGTTTATGCAGCCGCCAATATCTCAGAATATTGGGTAATCAATCTGAAAAAGATGGAACTCATCGTTTTTCGCGCTCCTGTGGCTCAAGAGTATCGCTCGCAGGCAACGTTTACACAGGGTGTAGTTAGACCTCTAGCTTTTCAAGATACGGCAGTGTCAGTTTCACGGCTATTGACTTGAGAAAAAATCAAAGCCAGAAGTCGTATAACAAAAGTTATACCGAGCGCGATTTTCTCACCAGGAATTTTAGAGGCAGTCCCCATTAAGGAGGGAAGTCTACACTGTACCCAACGGGAAAGCAGTCGCCTACGGAGGGAAACCCTCCTACAGCGCTGTCTCACCGCAAGGTCAGTTTAGCTAAAACAGCAGAAGCCTCTCACTCACCCGCAGGGGAGTGATGAGATGAATGCGCGTGAGTTGACGACAGTCCTCTGACCAATGCCGTAGGCGAGGTCAGAGGACATGGAGGAAACGAACCTTCTCCTATGCTACTCAACTGGCGAATCTTGGTTTTCAATGTACTTGCGTAGAGTTTGAACTGTTACTCCTCCACAACTAGCAATAAAATAAGAACCGTTCCATAGCACGTCTTGACAATAGATTTTGTCTAGATGTTTTGAAAACTCCTGTCTAAGCTTTCTTGAGGAAACGGACTTAACGTTGTTAACTAGTTTGGTCAATTCTACATCAGGAAAGTACTGAAAAAGTATATGAACATGATCTTCTTCCCCATTGAACTCAACCAACTTACAATCCCACTTGGTCAGCAAATCTTCAATAATGACGTGAAGACGTGAGAGCATTCCTGCCGTAAAAGCTTTTCGTCGATATTTTGTAGTAAGTACCAAGTGGGCTTTTAAGTCACTTACGGATCTTCCTTTTGACTGAAAGTCATTTTTCATTTGACATCCGGTTTAAATGTAGTACAATGAGTGTAGCAAAAATAGGCACACCCATTTGAGCCTGATAGAGGGATTGACCGTGAAACTGAACTATCAGTACAAAATCTATCCATACACTCAGCGAATTCAGCAGGTGAATGAATGGTTGCGGATTTGTCGTTACCTCTACAATTCCTGGCTAGGGCAGTGCTTAAATTGGTGGGATGTGAATCGTTGTCCTGTCAATGCTTGTCCGCTAGTTTGTCACCTCCCGGAATTGGCAGATAACCCTTATTTCACCGATTTAAAGAAGCAGTTGCCGGTTCTTAAAAAAGACCTGGTGAACGTAAAATGGTCAGGTGAGCTATTGGATTTGTCAAGCGTGTACTCAACCGTATTGCAGGATGTATATACATCACGCCTTAAAAAGGCGCTTGCTAGGTTTATTAAGGGGGATAGCAACGGTAAGCGTAGCGGTAGGCCGAGATTCAAGACTCAAGCTGATTATCGGTCTTTTAAGTTTCCACAAGCGGATAACGATTGGATTGATAGTGCAAACTATGTTCTGAAATTACCATTTATTGGTGGCATTCAGATTCGGTTACATCGTCCATTGCCAGATGGTTTTGATCTGAAAACAGTTCAAATAATTAAAAAAAGTGATGGTTGGTATGTAAATTTGTGTGTTGAAGACCCAACTGTACCAGCATTCACGCCTGATGAGATTATCCCGACGTGGGATAACTCAATCGGATTAGATGCTGTGCTGCATGGTGATGATTACTTTGCCACTTCAGATGGTGAAAAACTTACTTCAGTCAAAAATTATCGAAAAGCCGAAGCTAAGCTAAATAAGGTAAAATCACGCCGTTCAAAGGCAAAACGAGGTAGTAAGTCTCGCCGCAGGCTGGCGAAACGAGTTGCCAAATCTGAGCAACGGATTGCACGAGCAAGACGTGACCATGCATACAAGGTGAGTCATCGTCTAGTTCGGACTGGAAAAAAGGTCTTTTTTCACGAGGATCTAGACCTAAAAAACCTGACTAAGCGAAACAAGCCAAAACTTGATGAAACAGGAAAGTTTTTACCTAATAATCAGAGTGCCAAAGTAGGTTTAAATAAATCGTGGCAGGATGCTGCATTTGGGCAAGCGTTCCAAATCCTCGAATACATAGCAGAGAAAGCTGGGGCGAGGGTGATTGCTGTTAATCCTGCTTACACTTCCCAATTACTGGCATATCGAGATGAATTTGTATTCACCGATTGCTCAATCCGTGAGTATTGGGATGTTGTAGAACAACTCTTGGTTGACCGGGATATCAATTCTGGAATAAACCTTAAGAGAGTCGGGCTGGGCGTTTTCCCGACTATAAACCGCCGTAGCGGGAAAATAACGAGTTCTCGGACTCATAGTAAGTAGTTAAACAGAATTGATTACAAAAATAAGTGGGAGAATAGATCCTGTAAAAAAATATGTAATTATAGCAACTTTAGATGATACTCATCCGCAAAATTAATCCTC
>JAABUZ0100003405.1_pt1 | contig 23668 bp, 24 predicted proteins | sample 5562091 | NCBI WGS metagenome assembly JAABUZ01 (sample SAMN12813069, study PRJNA571459) | rock metagenome | isolation source: Antarctica rocks | place: Antarctica: Victoria Land, Linnaeus Terrace sud | collected 2015-12-21
TCAACTCCTCCTGTGAACGGGCTCCCGTACATTGCGGGTCTGAATCCCCCAATGTACGGAACCTTCTGCCTCCAGATCCCGCTGCCTTCTTCAATCGACTTTCTCTACCCCCCTGAACGGTTACGAGATATTGAAGTTTACCGATTTTTCCTTCAGCTACCAGATTGCGAAGTTTGACCAGAGCTGGGTGGTATTCCAGAAGGTGTCCAACCATCAGGATGCAATCACTTTTACGAGCAGCAGCCTGTATTGCCAGTGCATCTTCTAGTGTCAAAGCTAATGGCTTCTCGACGAACACGTCTTTACCGGCAGCTAATGCTTGAATTACCAAAGTTGCATGAGTTGGCGCTGGAGTTGCAACTACTACTGCTTGCACATCTGGCATTGCTAGGACTTTTTCGAAATCAGAAATTCCCTCAACACCAAATTTTTCTTTTAACTCTTCTAATGTTGGCTGACTTGAATCACAAATTACCCGTAGAACACCTAATTCAGCAAAATTTCTAACTAAGTTTTTACCCCAGTAACCACAGCCAACTACTGCCACATGTTTATTGGTGCAAAGCATCTTAATTCACTCCCATAGCAATCTAATTTGAGTTGTGAACTGTAGCGCAGGCATCTTGCATGCAAGTGTGGCAGCTCAGATCTTGCACCAGTACCAAAACGAGGCAGAGCCTCTATATTCTGGTTCCCAGGCTGAGCCTGGGAACGAGTTTTGGAGGCTCTGCCTCCCCAGTGCGAGAGTAAGGTACACTCCGGTCAAACAGGCAAGATGCCTGCGCTACGAAACTGCTATATTAGGCACTAATAGTGTTTTGATTTTTCAATCCTTTTGCTACTAAGGCATTTCGTGTGTCAATAATCAAGGGCGCATATTGTGATACCAATTTATAATCTACGTTATCGTGATCGGTTGTAATGATAACTGCATCAAAGTTCTTTATGTTTTCTGGTGTTAATGGCAAAGATTTCAAGTTAATTTCTGGATAATGACGATGATTTGAACAGGTTGGTGCATAGGGATCGTGATACTCAACTTGTGATCCTTGCCGCTTTAATAGCTGAATAATTTTTAGGGAGGGACTTTCCCGTTGATCATCCACGTTTTTCTTATAAGCAACCCCTCAGATAAGAATGCGAGAGCCTTTCAAAGGTTTGCTTTGGCTATTGAGTGATTCAATTAACCTATCTACAACATACTTAGGCATTAAAGTATTAACTTCGCCTGCTAATTCAATAAAGCGTAATGATAAGTCATACTTCCTGGCTTTCCATGTTAAATAAAATGGATCAATCGGAATACAATGTCCGCCCCAACCAGGACCAGGATAAAATGCTTGGAAACCAAATGGTTTTGTTTTAGCAGCTTCAATCACTTCCCAAACATTTATGTTCATTTTATCGAATAATATTTTTAATTCATTAACAAGTGCGATATTAACTTAACGGTAAATATTTTCCAATAGTTTAGTTGCTTCTGTGGTTTGAGTCGAAGAAACTGGAACCGTTTTGATAATAATCTGGTTGTATAAGGTTTGAGCCAGTTCAAGGCATAGAGGTGTAATTCCACCAACTACTTTAGGGACATTGACTGTAGAGTAGTTTGCATTAGCAGGATCTTCACGCTCTGGAGAGTAAGCAAGTGAAAATTCTTGACCAACTACCATACCAGCGCTAGACAGTATGGGCAAAAGTATCTCATCTGTTGTTCCTGGATAAGTAGTACTTTCTAAAATAATTAGCTGCCCCCTCCTCAGGTAACGAGCAATTGCATAAGCTGTCTGGACAACATAAGTCAGATCAGGTTCTCTGTGTGTGTCAAGAGGAGTAGGGACGCAGATAATTATTACATCCGCTTCATGCAAACGGCTCATATCGCTAGTTGCATTGATTAATTTATGCTTTAAATCCTCAGAGCAAATATGGCGGATATATGACTGACCTTTTTCAATTTGATCAATTTTGTGCTGATCGATATCAAAGCCAATTACTGAAAATCCTTTTTTTGAAAAGGCTACCAGGAGTGGTAGTCCTACATATCCTAGGCCGATAACACCAACTTTCGCTTGTTTGTCGGTGATTTTATCCTTGAGAATTTTTAAGCACATATTTGATTACCTCAAAAGATAAGTGTCAAAATAATCTTGAGAACTGGGTTAATTTTAGTTGTTTTAACCCAGAGTAATCCTCAGTAAAATTACGGCTTTTTCCCCTTATAGGCGCGACTAGCGCAAACAGTTTAACTTTGTCTCTTATCCAGTCCGTCTAGATAACTGATTCCAGCTAGATACAGACCCGTGATTTTGCTGTAGTTCGGAGAGAATTGCACCCAACCAGACAAAGAAGAACCACAAATACACTGTCATCCAGCTCAAGGCAGTTGCATTGCACAGCACATACAAAGCTATCAAACTAGCAAGTGCCCGATTACAGAGTGGGTTGCCACGAACCGCTGGACCCCAAAAACTCCCTAGCGTTGAGATCAAGGCAGCCATAAAGAAGATAAAACCAATGATTCCGTGCAAATAAAGGACTGCGGCGTAGGTTGAAAAAGAACCAAGAGTAATGTCGTAGATATACCACCGGACTGAGCCCTGTGCGATTCCCCACCCTAACCAGGGTGATTCTTGCCAAGCCTCAAGAGTTTTGCGAACCAGGAGTTCCCGATCCGTTGTTGATGAGGCGCGAGCGCCATTGAAGACTTCCAGGGGCGTCTTAAGTAACTCATCTAAGGTCAGCCCCAAAAAACCGCAGAGCAAAGAGGTGAATGATACTCCCCACAGAGAACCTTGACGAGCCAATGTGCTGCGGAAGTAGGCTGTAATCAGGAGTGCCAGGGGGAAGCAGATCCAGGCTAGACGACTAAAACTAATCAAGAGAGCGATTACACAACCCACTAAGGCGAATTTTCGCAGGCGGCGGTTTGTCTCACCCAGACAGATAAAGAAACATAGAAGCGCGCATACCCCCAGTATTGGGGGGTCTGGCGTGTAAAGGACTGTCCTAGGTAAAGAAATACCAAAAAAAGGTTGATACTCTGCAAACGTAACTAGCAGACTCTGTTTATCGCCTGGAATCACACGCGCCAGTGGAGGTAGGAAACCTGCCCCGCCAATCTTGAGCGCCAGCATCACCATTTCAATCGCGATCGTTACCAAGTAGCCCGTTGTCATCCAGGCAACCGCACGCGTAACTACGCGAACCCTGAGGCAATGCCAAAAGGGTAAGACCATACAGGCAAAAATTAAGAAGTAGCTCTTGAAGAAGGTTACTACTGTGGCAGCAGTTTTCAGGATTTCAAATCCTACGTTACTGAGGCCAAACGTGGCAGTCCAGAGCATGACCACAGCCATAGCCAACCAAGCCCAGACACAGGCTGGAATCTCGCTCCTAATCAGCTTGTCGATGTCAAAGTTAACCGCCAGTAAAACAGTAGCAATGGCTGGGTAGAGGAGAGTTTGTATACCCAAAAGCCACCACAGGGGTGTCAGAACAATCGTCCAATAAATTACCCGTTCTGGAAATGACAGGACACCCAGTTTGAAATCTACCCGCCTGGAACCTGCTGTGTTTGAGGTAACGTTTAACATTCAAGCTTCTAGATCGTAAGGTTTAACAAAATTGCTCCTGTGCTGTTTCTAAAGACCGTCAGCAAGCAGGGTTAACTCATTCGTGTTTATTGGCGATTTGGGTTACGAGTAGCGCGAAGTTTGCTGATAAAGTGGCTCAGGTGGTGACCCATTCTGGGTGAAAGGATTCTTATCAGTAGTAGCTTGAGCAAAAGATTTCTCGTCCAGCTATCTCCTAAAATCGTGGGATACAGACGAATTGCCATCCATAGCTTCTTCGCCGCCTGATCCGCCCCGTTGGTACTTGCAACCCGCGTCAAGTACATGTGAGCTAAGTACCTGTAGGTATTGGCAAGGCTTTGATTCTTCAAAGATTGCATTTCCAGTGGGGCGGCTTGGAATGCCTTCTCAATAACCATGAGATTACATCGTTCCATAAACTCAACATTCGAAGACATTGACCCTGAAGAAATCCGATAAAAAACTTGGGGTTTGGGAACCACCACAAAAGGCCAACGCGCCGCTAGCCGCAGCCAGTAATCCCAGTCTGCCGCCCCTGCTACCGCTGGATCAAATTCCCCGACAGAGGCGATCGCCTGTCTGCGGATCAGACAATTTGAGCCGCTAACCACAAAGTTATTCACTAACAACTGGGCATACACATTTCCTCCAAAGTAAACGGGTTCAGAGGTTTGAATAGACTTGCCTTGTTCATCCATGTAATACGCCCAGCTATAGACCACCCCTGCTATGGCGTGCTGTTGCAAAGCTGCAAGTTGTAGTTCCAACTTATCGGCGGTCCATAAATCATCAGCATCTAGAAAGGCAACGAACTCTCCCCTAGCATGAGTAATGCCGCGATTACGAGCTACTGAAAGCCCACCATTGGGGTAGTCAAAAATTTTCATCTGCGGCTCGTTCACGCTATTGAGCAATTCTAAAGTCTGATCCGTCGAGCCATCATTGATAACGAGCAGCTCAAAATCTGAAAAAGTTTGTTGCTGAACAGACGTAATAGTTTCCAGAATCGTTCGTTCAGCATTGTATGCAGGAACAATCACAGATATGGTTGGCATTTGATTAGATGAATATTGCTCAAACGACTGGTATTGTTGTCAATAGGTAGAGATTAGATTCGCGATTGTTGGCGTCTGGGGTTACGAGTAGCGCTAAGTTTGCTGATGAACTGGAGCAGGTGGGGGCTGATTTTGGGTGGAAGGAGTCTTATCAGTAGTAGCTTGAGCAAGAGATTTCGAGCCCATCTATGTCGTAAAACCGGGGGATGCAGACGAATTGCCATCCATAGCTTCTTCGCCGCCTGATCCGCTCCGTTGGTACTTGCAACCCGAGTCCAGTACATGTGAGCTAAGTATCTGTAGGTATTGGCAAGGCTTTGATTCTTTAAAGATTGCATTTCCAGTGGGGCGGCTTGGAATGCCTTCTCAATAACCATGAGATTAGATCGTTCCATAGAGTTAACATTTGAAGATATTGACTTGGAAGAAAGCCGATAAAAAATCTGGGGTTTCTCAACCACAACAAAAGGCCATTGCAGTGCCAGCCGCAACCAGTAATCCCAATCTTCCGACCCTGCTACCATTGGGTCAAATTCCCCGACAGAGGCGATCGCCTGTCTGCGGATCAGACAATTTGACCCATTGACAATAAAGTTGTCCAGCAGCAGTTGGGCATAGACATTACCTGTAAAAAAAATTGGATTATCGGCATAAAAGATTTCTCCTTTTTCATCCATGCAATAATTCCAGCTATAGACCACTCCTGCTTCTGGATGCTGTTGCAAAGCTGCAAGTTGTAGCTCTAACTTATCGGCGATCCATAAATCATCAGCATCTAGAAAGGCAATGAACTCTCCCCTAGCATGAGTAATGCCACGATTACGAGCTACTGAAACCCCACCATTGGGATAGTCAAGAATTTTCATTCGCGGCTCGTTCACGCTATTGAGCAGTTCTAAAGTCTGATCCGTCGAGCCATCATTGATAACGAGCAGCTCTAAGTCAGAAAAAGTTTGTTGCTGAACAGACGTAATAGTTTCCAGAATCGTTCGTTCAGCATTATAAGCAGGAATAATCACAGATATGGTTGGCATTTAACTTTAGGAATCTTGATAAACAACTGGTAGGGCTGTCAATCTGTTAATCGAATTTTTCAATCTTTACTTGAGTGGGTATCGGTTTTGCGTAACTCTGCCAGCCGATTGCCAAATTGGCCTACTAGAGACTGGTACTTAAAAAATTGTTTGGCAGCGATGATGCGAACACAGACTAGATACATGCCAATGAATAAGAGTGGCTTCAGGATTGTAGGTACACCCAGAGAAATCATAATTGCTAGAAGTGCAATCAGGGCGGCTTTAAAGCTGGGTATCAAAAACTTCATCAATGACCAACCCAGTTCTTGGCAGCCCACCCACCACCAGTAGACGGTCCACACTATTCCCAACACTAGAGCAACCGCAATACTAACCCCAAGAATTCCTCCCTTCCAGGCACCAATCACAAAGCTAAGCACAGCTAGTGGAGCAATTTTGAGGTTGACCTTGGCATTAACCCCTGGTCTGCCTTTTGCAGACAGCATAGAAATCAGTGGAATGTTGATCAGGCGAAAGTAAGCAAAGACGAGTAACCAAGGAATTACCGTGGAGACAGGTACCCACTTTGCTCCAAACAGCAAAGAGATTGCCTGCTGGTCAATCACTAAAAAGAATAAGGCGTATAGGGGAGCAACCAGGAAAGCGGTTTGTTCAACCACTTTGAGTAGGGCATTCTCCTGCTGTTGATCATCCTCCAGTTGGGCGAAGGCAGAGAGCCCAACTTGACCGATCGCCTGCTGCAGAATTGTCGTCAGTGCCATCGTCAACTGGTACCCAAGATTGTAGTAGCCCAGACTGGTACTGCCCAGAAGCTTGCCAACCACAAAGTTGTCGCAGTTGGCATTCACGTAGTATCCAAAGCTGGAGCCTGTAGCGCGCAGGCAGTAAGACAAAACTTCTGCTCTTGCCTGTGGATCAATCTGCAGGCGAAAATCATGCCTCAAGTGGCGACGCGTTAGCACACAAGCCGTTAGCCAAGAAGCCGTATCTCCCACCGCGAAAGACCAGTAGCTCAAACCCAGTAAGGCACACCCGGCTGTGCATAGTACTCGAACAATTGCGGCTATAAATGACAAGTTTGCCAACTCTCGATACTGCATCCGCCTCGTCAGTACCCCGGCATAAACCGACTGGGCAGAAGACAGCAAGAGGTTAAAGGCGAACACAACCAGAATCCAGACCAGGGAAGGCATACCGAAAAAATTAGCTGCCAAGGGCGATACAGCCACCAGTCCCAAAGCCAAGACCAATCCAATGCTGAGACTGATTGTGTAAGTTGTATTTAAATAACGCTTGTCTTCAACGCCTTTGTAGACGATAAAATCCCCTGCTGTACCCTGGTTGAACAGATTCCCGAAAGCCCAGAAAATGTAGGCGACGCTGATCACGCCGAATTCAGATGGCAGCAGCAACCTTGCCAGTATCAGGTTGCTTAGCAAGGTCAGCAGACGTGTCGCGATCGCCCCGTAGGTCGTCCATAACCCACTTTTAATTAACGAGATGCGGCTCATAAAGTATCTACTTGCGTGTGTACTCTACCGAGCCAAGCGATCGCCCAATCACCAGCTTGGCAAGTGGTGCCAGACGCACAGCCGCCAAGGTGAGCAGCGATCGCACGTCGCGATAAAAGATTGAGCGATCAGCTTCCATTGCCCGGTCAATAAAATCACGGGCGTTGGCTGCATCACCAGCCGTCAGGGACAACCGGGCTAGGTAGCGATACATGTAGGCGTAGGCGGTCGGGAGTACTGGCCGAACAAGCTCTGGAGAGCGTCGGTAGGCAGCCTCAATCACCTTTTCGTTACAGTGCTGCATTTGCACCACGTTGAAGGAGAGTCCAGACGGGCGGACCCGATAACAACACAGGACTCGTGGTTCCCGATGGAAGCGCATTTCTCGCTGCGTCGCGGCAATCCTCAACCAGAAATCTACATCCTCAGAGCTGCGTAACGCTTCATCAAACTCGCCGACTTCATCGAAGATGGAGCGGCGGAACACGGCATTAGAACCGTGACCAATGAAGTTCTTGCACAGTAAGGCTAGGAGTGGGTCAGACCTGACCGGCTTACCACTCAGGTACATAAAAGTCGACCGCCCGTCCTCACGGAGCGCGCGTGAGGCACTATATACAACCCCTACCTCTGCGGCGCGATCGAGCACAGCAACATGGTTGGCTAGCTTGTCTGGTTTATAGACATCATCGCCATCCAGTAGGGCGATGTAGTCGGCACAGGCATTGCGGATGCCATAGTTGCGAGCTTGGGAGAGGCCCCCATTCTGTTTCTGCAGCAACTGAAAGCGGGAATCGCGCACTACAAACGGTTTAACCACCTCAGCCGTACTATCGCAAGAACCGTCATCAACAATGATCACCTCAAACTCCTGGAAGGATTGACGCTGTAGAGAGACCAGCGCATCCTCAATGTAGGAACTCACGTTATAGGCGGGGACTATAACACTGACTTTAGGGGCAACAACCATAGAAAAACTCCTACACCCAAATATTCTCAAGCAGGGAAGGTAATGTAGGACTTACGCGAAAGTTACCCGGTTTCTGCCAAACATCTCGGGTTTATCCGACAGAGTCATACCAAGAAACCGAGTTTCACAACACAAGAAAAGCGTAAGTCCTGTAATGGTTCGGTTGTCAAGTTGGCAATGCCTTGCTTTCCCTTGTCAGGAAAGTCCGCAGCCAGCGTCGGGTATCTGGGGGAATTAGCCACATCCCGAGATACAAAAATATGTCAGCTGGCTGGGGCGCTCCTCGCCGGCTGGCTTCCCAGAGAAGCAGCCAAAATGCTTTCCAGTCACGGGCTAGGGCTGCTCGCGCACTAACCTCTGCCAAGATGAAGGAGGAATAAGCTCGGGGTGTTACTAAGTCTCGTTGTGCTTTAATCCAGTTGAATGAATACCGCCATTTGTTGACGCTACTCATACTTTGACGGTTTTCCCTTAAATACCAGACAGACAGCGGCTCAGGCACAAACTCGATCCCTACCCCTTCTACGGTAATCGCCCGTAACAGCCAGTCCCAATCTTCATGATTATCTGAGCTGCTCCTAGGCGGAACTTTTTGCAATAACTCTTTTGCTGTCAAGATGGTTGAACATTGGATCACTCCTTCTCCCTGGAACAAGGTATTGCGAACAAACAGATATTCACTCAGCGGTTCCGACTGGGTAAGGGGTCTTCTAGGCCAAATGGAATCTCCTTTGGGCGTCCGGGCAACCAGATAACAGGTGGCGATCGGGAGCGCGTACTGGGAATTCCTCACAGCTTCAAGTTGCAGTTCTAGCTTTTGAGGCATCCATTCGTCATCATCGTCCAGATGAGCAACCCATTTGGCTTGAGCTGCGACAACCCCAGCGTTACGAGCGGCACAGCAACCTTGATTTGTCGGCAGTTCTATCACGCTCAGGCGAGAGTCATCTATTGCTGCAAGTGCGGCACGAGCGGTTTCATCTGGGCCATCGATCACAACGATGACTTCAATTCGGCTGAGGGTTTGAGCAAGGGCGCTTTGAACCGCTCGTTTAACTAGCAGTGGGCGGCGATGGGTGGGTATCACTACGCTGACTAGGGGCTCCAAGGGAATGACCTCCTGATGATTGGTGGGTTGGGCGTTGCCCCGCCGTAGGCATCGCTGAATTGGGATAAGTTTAGCGGCATCAAATTCATTACGGCTACTACACTATTAAAAGATTCGATAAGTCTTTGATAAAAACCTCTTTATATAACCCATCTTCCAAAACGACGATTTGAGCGACATGAATAGTTTGTCAAATCTCAATAACAGTAAAGGTGTATAAGAAGGAGGTTGGGCAATATACCTTTTAGTATTAACATCCCCAAAGCCCTCAGCATGCTCGATGTCACCTAGCTGTTCAGCCTCCTCGAGTGTTGGAACTTTAAGCACTCTATGCAAAGGTCTAATTGCCATGTCCTTTGGGGTCTTGATGAAGGGATATTTTTCTATATGCTCCAGGTATTCAGAAATAAATTCCAAAGCGCCCATGTGCATCATTTTCACTTTTCTCACTTCGTTTGACCCCAGATCGCTTTTCTCTAAAACTGGCTTAATACCCTGATCTTCACATGCATACTTAATCACACTTCCATGAGGCGCAGAATGGATAAATTCAAATATTTCTGTAGACAGCTTGATAATACTATTATAATATTTTGGCGAACCAAAGTTACACAAATATCCTGACATGTTCATTCCTTTGTTGTAAAATTTCACAGCTTTCCTTTTTGTTCCGAAATAATATCCTTGTACTTCTATGTCCTTACCAAGAGCCTTAAGTACCCTAGATATAGAATATTGCATTGATCCATGCCAGCCTATATCTACAACAGCTACCTTCTTCTTATCTAAAATACCTACAGAATTAAGGTAAATTATCAAGTTTTTTCTTTCTAATTCTGCCAGCTCTTTAACATCACTAGCAAGCAAATCGAACAGACTTTTAAGCATTACATAGTCTTTTCCACTAATAACTTCTTGGTTCATGTCATTAAATCCGACAACTTTAATTTCTTGCACATAGTTATTAGGCTCAAGACCTGCTCTCTGTAAAAACTGCGAAACTTTTAAGGTACTCGTACCACTAAGTAAAAAATCAATGTCTAAATCGTTGAATTCAACGATGCTTGGAATATTTAGGGCTCTTCTTGAGGCATACAAATATTCTGCTGGAGGTAGGTTTTCATGATATTCTGAAGCCAGGTCGTAAACTTCCTTCATAATATATCCATCACGTGATAGAAAGAAAATTTTTTCTATGCTATCTTCAGCAGAGCTATCTATCAACCAACTAATAAAACCCCAAAAAATTATGCCTATATTTTTATATCCAAAATTGTACCAAAAGCCATCTTCACTATGAGTTTTCTCTTGTGTGATGTCACAATAATACTTGTTTACAATTTTTGCTAGATAAAATGACTCCTCAAGGGATTTTTTTCTCTTCACGAGCTGAGGAAATTTTTCGTTTTTGAAAATAGGGTCATGCAAAGCTCGAACTATTGGTTTCTCATAGTAATACGTTTTATCCCATTTTTTTTTGCCATGACAACATCTGATTCGTAATTGTCACCTATATGGAGTATCTGTTCTGGTTCACATCCAAGTTCATCAACAACAAATCTATAAATGTTGCCCTTTGCTTTAGTGTGACCAATAGAAGAAGACAAAAAAACCTTGTCAAAATAATCATAGCCTCTAGATCGAAGAATATTAGTTATACTCTGCAATGGCAGATACATATCTGATATAAAAATGATTTTTTTATTGTGATCCAGGCAATAATTATATATTGAAAAAATAAAAGCATTTTTTCTGCAAACCTCATATTCAGTTTCTAGTTCGAGTTGTTTGAGTATTTGGACGATTTTGCTATCCAATCCAAAGTCTGACTCCAAACATTCAAATATCGCGTCTAAAGTAACTTCGGAGATGCGTTTTTGTGCCCATATCTTTTTCCTGGCCTTTTTCTCTGCCTCTCGTCTTTTCTTGGGATAATCAGGTAAAAAGCTTAGATTACAGCTCTCATACTGTTCTTTTACAAGTGCAAAGACATCACTTGGGGCTAGAACATTCCTGATAATTGCGGTGTCAAATATGTCAAACGATACGTAGGTTGACTCACTAATTAAATTTGCTAGCTCTTTGTTCATTTTGGACATCCTGACATTATAAGCAAACTATAACTACCTTAATTTGGTGTAAACTTTGGTTGACTGATGCTTTTTTTGTTAATAAGCTAATGTACACTCAAGTTGCATAAAAGATAGTCGTTAAAGGCGTCATGAGGAGCCAGAGAAAGAAGGAGGGTTTCCGAGCCAGTTTGCGCGTTGCCGGGTTCCCCGGCGTAAAAAACTGGCGTCCTCCGTAGGGGATTGGCGTTCAGGATTCAGCAATGTTGAACTCGAATTCAGTCTAAGCAACGGGTTCGTTGATTTTTACCCTCTCCTGACTCCTGACTTCTAACTTTACAGATATGCAAGCTTATAGCAATCCTAAATGAATTGTGAAATATTGCGTGGAGTTAGTAGTCAGTAGTCAGTAGTCAGTAGGCACTCTTGTACTGGCTACTGGCTACTGGCTACTCTTGCCGAGGACTAGCTTACAAATCAAATAGGATTGCTTTATATGACGATTAGCTTAGAGGCATTATTTATCTATACAAAAATGATTCCCTAGGCACGGATCTATCAGGTACAATCACGTTTCTCATCAAGTACTCAATCGTTTCTTGTCTGACCCATTCCTTTTGCGCTAAAATTTCACCCAGGCGCATTCCAGTTACCTGTTGCTCAGATAAAGCAGTTGCGATGTGGATCTGATTTAAAAGACCCGCTTCAACGAGATAATCACCGAGACGCTTCACATCGGTGTGGGCAGTTGCAGTCAAATCATTTTGAGTCGTGGAAATGGACGTTTCCTCCACCTTCAATGGTGGTGCAAAAAACTTGCCCAGGGCTATGTGAAGTAAAAAAGCTGGATTACCAAGCAAATAGCGGGCTGCCAGGCGTTTTGGTTCGCGAGACAGACGGTACAGCCACTCCGAACCCAGATTAGAAACAAATGCTGGACAGTCTGAAACGACACCCGCCAGTCGGTCAATAACCGCACCACCGGGCATGAACACGTTGACATTAAGACGACTGCGATGCAGTCGAATCCAATTTTCTTGAATCGGCATCCCCATGCCCACTACTAAAATATGAGGCTTTACCTGGTTGATTTGCTGAATCACTGCTTCATTCTGATCAGGGTCTTCCATTGCGAAATATCCATGGTGTCCAGCCAAACCAATATTTGGATATTGTCTTCTCAGACGCTCAAGCGCTGCTTCTAGATACTGAGGCTTTGACCCTAACAGAAAAATTGAAAAGCCATGTTGGTTGCAGTGTTCCAGTAATTTCGGCATCAAGATTGTATAGGAGGCTCGGTACTGTAGGGGTAGGTTCAGCCCCATGTAGCCAAGCGCTTTTAAGATACCGACACTGTCACAATGGGCGATTTCTGCACTCTGTAGAAAGTTATAAAACCAGGGTAGTTGCATCGAAAGATTAAAACTGTGCACATTGTAATTTGCCACAGTTATCTTTTTTCCTTCAGTGCATGCTGTATGAATGGCTTCAACAATAGCCGGGACAGTCATAAATGTAATTCGTCGAGCTAACATATGCACGTTGAGACTTGGTAACCCCTCTAAGTTGTAGGAGTTCGGTTGTGCAATTATGGTTGTGCTCATCTTGGGGACGGTTATGCAATCATGGTTGTAACCAAGTTAACGCTACCTCCGCTCTGCTTCCCAGAGAATTTTTACTGAAAAATTTTCCTCAGTTTACGCTTTAATCCTGCTAACTTAAGTGAATTTACTGTAAAATAAGATATGATGAATCTGCTGGAGAGGTGGCAGAGTGGTTGAATGCGACGCACTCGAAATGCGTTATGGCGGCAACGTCATCGTGGGTTCAAATCCCACCCTCTCCGTTGAAAGGGCGAAAGGTCTCTAATGATGCACAAGGAACACCACTATCGCGCCCGTACCACATGGACAGGGGGCAGCCAAGGCACCACCTCATCTTATGAAGCCTACTCCCGAGAGTATACTGTGTCCATCGATGGCAAGCCGCCATTCAAAGGTTCAGCCGATCCGACCTTTCGCGGTGACCCATCTCTGCACAACCCCGAAGACCTCCTAGTAATCGCCCTATCGACCTGCCATATGCTGACCTACCTCTCTGAGTGCGCTCGCTCCGGGATCAGGGTGATATCTTATGATGATGAAGCCACTGGAACAATGGTGTTTAAGGGAAAGACCTTCCAGTTTACCGAGGTGGTGCTGCACCCGAAAGTGTTTATCCAGGCGGGTGATAACCTTGATAAAGCTCTCGAATTCCATCACCAATCGCACGAGTTGTGTTTTATCGCTCAATCGGTTGCTTTTCCCGTCCGCAACGAACCTGTTGTGTTCGTTGCGGGTCATTCTGTCTGACTAAAAGAGGTTCGATGTACTGCTCTAAATAGGGCATGATTATCTGCTAATAACGGCACGAATCCTGCTCATTGCTGGCAGAAATCAACTGTTCCGCAAATCTTCTAAACTGTTCTTGCAAGTCTTGAACAGTTTTGAGTCGTTCTTTTTGTCCCTTCCAGCCTCTGAAGCAAATTGGCTGGTCATCCAATTCGGATTCTAGAATCTTTTTTGCACCGTGCTTATGTTTTTTTTGAAATGGCATAGCTATTTCCCAATTTAATTGGTATACTGATATCATAGCTGCATTACAAGCACTGTTAAATGGCAAAGAATCATGGTCTTCAGGTGGGAATTGAAGCGAAAATCAAATACCACGCTGCATTTGAAGATATTGGATTCTTATATGAGCAATGGCGGCGCACTGCTGCTAACTGGTTGCAGTCTGGTTTGAACGAAGATCAGGTTGAGAAGCGATTACAGTCAGAATTTAATTTGCAATGGGCATGGGCTGACAGCATTGCGACCGAAGCTAGTCAATGCTTGGATCAGCTGGCAAGTGCCACATATAATCAGATTTCGCAGCTTAAAGACCGCATTAAGGCAAAGACAAAGAAGGCAAAAGCAACACTCAAACAACTGTCAGCGCGAATCAAGAAAGCCTTCGCCCATTCTGATGCAGACAAGTTTCAGAATGAACTGATGGGTTTAAAGTCTAAGATCACCAAAATTCAAAGCTTAAAGCGCAATCTACAACAGCTAGAGAAATCACTTAGGTTGCACATTTGTTTCGGTTCTCGTAAGCTGTTCAACGCTCAGCACCATTTAGCAGAGAACGGCTATGCCAATCATGCAGAATGGCTAGAAGACTGGAGAAAAAAGCGTTCTGGTCGGTTTTACTGCATAGGCAAATCTCAGTTGGGCGGGGGCACAATGATGAAAGTGTTTGCCACAGAGGAGATTGGCATTTATACTCTACAAGTTACCGTTCCTCGTCCACTGATTCAGAAATGGGGAATGCACCTCAGTTTAAATTTTGAGGTTTCAGACCGTGACGGACGAACGCGGCGGGGGGAGTTCAACTATGCTCTGGAGTGTCTTAAGCCAATCACCACACAGGTTTTTAGGCGAAAATATAAAGACGATCAATGGTATATACACCTGACAACTTACGTTGAATTTGTGCCGTGGGTGCATACGATTAAGCGCGGTTGCCTTGGGATTGACTTTAATGCCGAGGCGCTATCCGTCAGCTACGTCAAGCCCGATGGCAACATTGCCTGGTGTCAAGATTTTCCCTATCTGTGGAAAGGACTAACCACGGGTCAGCGAGTTGCAATGATGCGGGATCTTGTTGTCCAAATCGTTCGCGTCGCTGAATCGCTTGGATGTGCCATTGCAATTGAGTCGCTCGATTTCAGTAAGAAGAAAGCCAGGATGAGTGAAGAGAGTAAGCTCTATAATTCAATGCTTTCCAATTTGGCAACTAGTTCATTCCGAGAGGCTCTAGAGTCGCGTTGTCAAAGGTTCGGAGTACAGCTGATCAAAGTGAATCCTGCTTTCACTTCGGTGATTGGCATGAACAAGTTCATGGCTAGATATGGCTTAAACAGTGGGACTGCTGCCGCCATGGTTATTGCCCGTCGTGCCATGAGATTTTCCGAACGAATACCACAATGCTTGTCTTTACCAGAGGATGAAGCCAAGCATGATTGGAGTGCATGGAACCGTGTTGCTCGATTCATCAAGCAGCATGGAATCAAACGCACTCAACTTTTTGACTGGATGAAAGCCCTAGAGGGAATCCTTACTTGCTCTTCGGGGCAAGCGGAACATCAGCCTTCAAAGCAAGTAACCACTCAAACAGGTGAGTCGAAAAACCCTTGTCAGTCACCGATGGATGAGGTGCCAGTGATTAATAGCTTTGTACAGTTATCATTAGGTTTTTAGAAGGTGCCGCTCCATCATATTCATGGGATTATTAATGTGCTGACCTGCGCCCTATGGGCTGGGGCTAGGTGCGAGATGCTAACTAAGTTCGACGCACAAGCGGTTTGGACACGCATAATCGAAGGCAACTTGACTCTGTTTATGGCTGTGCCGACAATTTATGCTAAGTTGATTACTGCTTGGGAGGCTGCTCCTCCCGATCAGCAAAAGGCTATGTCTGATGCTTGTGCCAAAATGCGTCTTATGGTTTCGGGCTCAGCAGCTTTACCCGTCCAGGTGCTTGAGAAGTGGAAGACGATCAGTGGTCATTTGCTTCTAGAACGCTATGGTATGACTGAAATTGGGATGGCTCTATCCAACCCGCTACACGGTCAACGGCTACCAGGATACGTTGGTACACCCCTGCCTAACGTTAAGGTTAGGCTCGTGGATGACCTGGGAAATTTGGTCGAGCCTGGAACGCTGGGCGAGATTCAAGTCAAAGGACCGAGCATTTTTCGTGAGTATTGGGGAAAACCGGAAGCAACCGCAAAAGCGTTCCGTGATGGCTGGTTCTGCACTGGTGATGTCGCAGTTGTCGAAAATGGGAACTACCGCATCCTTGGTCGAAGCTCTGTAGACATCATCAAGACTGGAGGCTACAAGGTATCTGCCCTGGAAATTGAGGAAGTGCTGCGATCGCATGTAAATATCCAGGAATGTGCAGTTGTCGGTGTTGCAGATGCTGAGTGGGGCGAACGGGTGTGTGCGGCGTTGGTGCTGAAACAGGGAAGCAGTTTGACTTTGCAAGCACTGCGGAGTTGGGCTAAAGAACGGTTAGCTGTGTATAAAATACCAACTGATATCCTCATACTTGATGACTTGCCCCGTAACGCAATGGGTAAGATTACCAAGCCCACATTAGCTCAGCTATTTAAATGAACTACCCTACCCTGCTGCGCGAGGCTAGGGTTTCTGAAGACCTACCAGCAGAGCATGTTTTTGACGCTTCATTTAGCTAAGTTGCGACAACAATCCTCAGTTCTTTCGTGACTCGGTTGATGTAGTAGAGCTTACCTATCGACGTCTGAGGACGCTCGTTCCAAACGCCCCAGAAACAGAATGTATCGATTGACTTCTAGTTTTTCCAAACAACCAGGCTATTACCGCTCTATATGTGTTGCTCGGTGATGAATTTTACTCCATCTTCTAAAAGCGAGAATCACACGGCACAGGCATTTGCTTCTATCAGTCCAAGAACTGATGTATCCATAACCGTAATCAAACTATACCAATTGGTGACTAGATATTTTCGGGTTTTTAGTCAGGATTTTAGTCAGACATCTAGTCATATTGTCGTCAGATATTTGTCACCCAGCAGACCCGGTTCGCCACTAACCCCGCCCTGCCAGAGGCGAGGACGGGGAATGCGTGGCGATTGAAGTGTTCAAAAAAATGGCCTGAAATTGGTGACGGCGGAGGGAGCAGAACAGGTTGTTAAAGATTTAGTTGCTACTAGTGACATGAGCCTCGCCGGGCCGCAAGACTTGGCTATACTGGCTTTGAAGGCTCATAGTGTGCCAGCGTTAGCTCCAGCGCTACGAGCTTTGTATGGTTCTGAAACGATGGTGGTCACGGCTCAGAATGGCATTCCCTGGTGGTACTTCCGCAAGCATGGCGGAGAATTCGAGGGACAGCGAATCCAGTCAGTAGACCCAGACGGCATCGTTGAGGCCAATATTGAAGTGGATCGCGTCATCGGCTGTGTGGTTTATCCAGCGGCTGAGCTGGCTGAACCGGGTATTGTGCGGCACATTGAAGGCGATCGCTTCTCGCTGGGTGAATTGGATGGCTCCAAAACTTCACGGCTCCAGGACTTAGCGCAAACCTTTAATCGCGCTGGGTTGAAAGCACCTTTGCGGACGCGAATCCGCGCTGATATCTGGGTGAAGCTGTGGGGTAACCTAGCATTTAATCCGATCAGCGCCCTGACCCGCGCCACTTTAGAAAGCATTTGCCAGTATCCGCTTACCCGTGAGCTTGCTCGCAATATGATGACTGAAGCTCAGACCATTGCCGAAAGCCTGGGGATTGAGTTTGGGATCACACTGGAGCAGCGGATTAATGGGGCAGAAAAAGTTGGCGCTCACAAAACGTCGATGTTGCAAGATATTGAAACAGGCCGTCCGACCGAGGTCGATGCCATTGTTGGAGCTGTTACCGAACTGGGAAGGTTGACGAACATCCCAACTCCTCATACTGATGCGATCTATGCCAGCGTCAAGTTGCTGGAAAAGACCTTAAAGTAATTGGTTTTGTATCCTCAAATTGCGCTTCCGTGTGCTAATGTGTTACTGTATATACGGTGGGGGCGATTGAGCTGTACAAATCCCTAATAGGGATTGAAATATATGAACAGGCTTCCAGTTAAAATTCCCCCCACCCTCAGAGTGACCGACGAACAGTTTTTGCAGTTCGTCACAGCCAACTCCGATTTGCGCTTGGAGCGTATGGCTGAAGGAGAACTAATTGTTATGGCGCCTACGGGCAGCCAAGGTGGCAGTCATAATGCTGAACTCACCACTGATTTTGTGATCTGGAATCGTCAGACCTGCTTGGAAAAGGTCTTTGACTCCTCCACTGGCTTTAGGTTGCCCAATGGAGCCATACGTTCGCCTGATACTGCCTGGGTTGCACAAGTCCGTTGGGATTCTCTCACTCCAGAGCAGCGCCTTGGCTTCGCTCCTCTCTGCCCAGACTTTGTTCTGGAACTCGTCTCCCAGACGGATATCCTTGAAGATACCCAAGCAAAATGCGAGAGTACATTAACAATGGCTGTCGCTTGGGATGGTTAATCGACCCCAAGACCCAACGGGCAGAAATCTATCGCTCTAATCAGACTGTAGAAGTTTTGGAAAACCCTGAGCGTTTGTCTGGGGAAGATGTGCTGCCCGAATTTGTTTTGGAATTAAGCCGAATTTGGTTATGAGCGTGGTGGAATCGGGAACATCCCACGAAGCGCGAAAATATTAGATAGGCTCAATTCGAGCCGAAATGCTGTTGAATACATGCCGACCAACCAAAGGAGGTGACGGAAAATGGTACGCTTATCTCATGGAAACCATAAAGCTCGATAAGGATCAGCTAGTGCATACAAGCCCAGAGCGCCTGAAAGATATTCTGGCGGCGCACGGCATTGAGAACGGAGAGGTCATAAAAATTGAAGTCATGGGGGACAAGGTAGTCCTTTTTGTGGCTGTACATAGTTACTCCAGTTCATCGGCAGCTATCGAAGAAGTTGACGGTGTCCTGTTGGCTCACACGAGCATTGTTGGCAACCCAGACTCAGTTGTGCAGGCCGACCCGGACGAGCGTCTTTTTCATCTAATGAACTGGTGAAAGCACTATTTGATACTATCGTCTTGGTTTGGATGTCGCGGGAAAAGTGGTCGTGCCTTGAACGAAGGCAATATATTTACCCAACCAACCGCCCTAGTCCTGCCAGCTTCCGCTCCAAGTTGACCACTCGGTCTTGTAAATCTGCAATCGCGCCCTTGACGCTGCTCTTGTCAGTCTTACCGAGATACTGAGCTATTGCTTCCCTGACCACTTCAGCTGACTGACGCCCAGATGCCAACGCAATCTCCTGGAAAAGTTGCTGCCATTCCACAGAGCATCTTCCCCCTATCATCGGTGATTCTGGCATCTGTGCTAAAGATAGCTATCGGTTACGTTTCCAAGGTAGCCGATTATAGCTGGAATCAGTGCTAGCAGCGATATCATAAGCAAAAATCATCTGTAATGGCTGAAAGCCTGATGATGTCGTTAAATGGCCTGGGGAGGATTGATAAGTAGGGATTAAGTGAGGCGATCTGGGTCGGCAATCCAACGATAAATTAAGGTTACAGCCATTTACACCGGAATAATTTACTATTCCGGTGTAAGATTTATTTATGAAAATTGACCTGAGTGACCAGGCTAAGATTCTATCAGTTGATGAGATCTCCCAGCTGTTCACGGCCCTAAATGAGCATTGGAGCAGAAACATACGTTTTGGCTGTAACGCAAGCTAGATAAGCATTCCAGCCATCTAATCAAAATGACCCCTATCGGCTAATTAATAGCTTTTGTTTATGTAAAATTCCAGCTTTATACCTTTTAAGCGGAGAATTAATAAGTATAAATTATTGTTTGGGCTCAAAATTTAGCTGCTTGTGTCGTTACCGTAGGTTTCTGCTCCGATGCGGATCTATCCCCATTGAACTCTAACTCTCAAATAGCGACCTTGCTTAAGGATTTTCCAGTACGATCTCCCTGATCCACCCCACCACATTTACAACCAAGTTGGGCTGGTTGGGAGAGAACGATTGCAGGGGTATGTTAGGCTGGTTGCTGAGCGCACAAATCGCCCCATCAAACCTGCTTAGAGCATCGAGGAAAGTCTCGCTAAATCCCTGCAATGGTGCTGTTGGATTTTCATAAAACACCAAAACCAGAGCGCGAGCGCTATCTATCCAATGCTCATCATCTAGCCTTAGCTCATCCCAGTAGTCTTGCAGCTGTGCCATTGTTCTTGGTTTGCCATCTGAGTAATTTGGGCAACCCTGCGATCGCATCTCGTTGTAAATTTTGGTGGCAGGGTTATTGCGATCAACGAACTTGCTGCCGTTGATGCAAATTAGCTGCACTGCACCTCTCAAATCCGGGTTCCTGTCAAGGGCAGCCCGAAGGCGTTCGGGTAAATCAGCCAGGTTAAGGCTTTGGCTGTCGGGAGTGAAACCGACACCAGTGGTTTCTGAAACTTCAGGGTGGGGGGTAAGCTGTGGATGGTGCCAAACTTGATAAAAGTCTGGGTAGGGCAGAGCTTGGGCGCAGTGCCAGACGAGTTCATAGCAATGCCCGTATTGCACATAGTCATTTAGTTTATTAGTTTCATTTGATAAGTAATCCTTCAATGCAGTAACAACTCCCGCCATATTAGCCTTTCCCAAAATCTCCTTCAACTCCCATGCCGCTTCCCAACGGATATCTAAGATATCTGTTTCATCCTTAAAGATATATTCATCCTCAGGGATCTGGATTAACTCAACTAGAGCAATGATAACTGCGGGGTTGCCTGGGTCAATTTTCCCTAAACTCTCTGCCGCTCTCCAAAGGATATATTCATCCTCAGAGTTCTGGATTAACTCAACTAGAGCAATGATAACTGCGGGGTTGCCTGGGTCAATTTTCCCTAAACTCTCTGCCACGTCCTGATAGATAAATATATCCTCAGAGTTCTGGAGTAATTCCTCTAGAGCTTCGATGGCTGTGGGGTTGCCTTCGTCAATATACCTTAATCTCAATGCCGCTCTCCAACGGATATCTTCATCCTGAGAGTTCTGGAGTAACTCAACTAGAGCTTTGATAGCTGTGGGGTTGCCTTCGTCAATATACCTTAAACTCTCTGCCGCTCTCCAACGGATATCTTCATGCTGGGAGTTCTGGATTAAATCCTCTAGAGCTTTGATAGCTGTGGGGTTGCCTTTGTCAATATACCCTAAACTCTTTGCCGCTCTCCAACGGATATCTTCATGCTGGGAGTTCTGGATTAAATCCTCTAGAGCTTTGATAGCTGTGGGGTTGCCTTTGTCAATATACCCTAAACTCTTTGCCAATTGCAGACGGGTATCTTCATGCTGGGAGTTCTGGATTAAATCCTCTAGAGCTTTGATAGCTGTGGGGTTGCCTGAGCCAATTTTCCCTAAACTCTCTGCCGCTCTCTCACGGGTATCTTCATCCTGAGAGTACTGGAGTAACTGGACTATAGCCTCGATGGCTGTGGGGTCGCCTGAGCCAATTTCCCCTAAACTCTCTGTCGCTCTCTCACGGGTATCTTCATCCTGAGAGTACTCGAATAACTGGACTATAGCCTCGATGGCTGTGGGGTTGCCTTTGTCAATTTTCCCTAAACTCTCTGCCGCGTCCTGATAAATATATTCATCCTCAGAGTTCTGGATTAAATCCTCTAGAGCTTCGATGACTGTGGGGTTGCCTGAGTCAATTTTCCCTAAACTCTCTGCCGCGAGCCTAAGGGCATCTTGATTCTGAGAGTTCTTGATTAAATCCTCTAGACCAATGATAGCTTTTGTGTGCTCCGTCTCTATAAGTACTGCCCTTGCTCCCTTTGCAAGTGGCTCGATAAAGCTTACCCCCTTCTGTTTTTTAATGTCAAAATAACCACAGCCCCACTTAACAATCTGCACAACAATTTCATCTGCCCTGGAACAATTTCCAAACTCAGCAATCCCCGCTGCGGCTAAAAAATAGGCTCTATACTGATAAAAATTATCGCACCCATCCGCCAACTCCACCAACGCCTGAATAAACTTCTCTTTCTGCTCCCTTAGCTTCTCATCCTCTCGCCCCAGCCACAGCAAAATCACCTCTTTCCACTGCCGTTCAAATATACGGTAGGGCTTATCTTTATCATCTGCGTCTTTTACTGGTTTATCTTTATGGTCACGGGGTAGGAAAAACCCCCAATCGTCAATTGCTAACGCTGCGAAATATTCTTGGAAGGTGGGATGGTAAAAAGCATAAAAAGGTTCATCAGTTTGGAAATCGCGATTTACCTGATTCAGCAATCCCAAGCGACAAGCACAATTAAATAGTGTCTCTCCCATTACTTTGTAAGCCAATTTATGTGCAATCCGAAATCGAGTCGTGCTCTTAGTGAGCGCTTCTTGTGCTAACTCTCCTAAAGCTTTTTTTAACTCATCTTGTTCCGTCAAATTTGTAGGAAATTCTGCTTGTTTCCATTCATAGTGATAGCGTATAAATCGCTCATAGAGAGCAGCCTTAGTTTCGGGTAATTCCCCCTGCATCACACACCAGCTTTGACACAACAGCGCTAATCTCAAAGGATTTTTCACCGCATCTCGCAGGCGTTCCCTTCCCGATTCATTCAGCTTTTCCCATAGCTGTTGCCCTTGCTGAGCTATTGAAGCACATTAGAACCAATCCAGAATGAAAGTCTGCACTTGTTCTAGGCTAAATTCCTGAGTTTTGTATGTCTGGAAGTCAGGTAGATTCTTTGTACTAGCATCCCAGACATTTAAGCGACAAGTTAGCACTACCCGCGCTTGCCGAAATTCTGCCAGCTGCTTACTCAAAAACTCAATTGGCGACGAACAAGCCATCTCATCTACACCATCCAGCAACAACCACACCTGCTGATGTAACAACTCTTCTAGTTGACTCTCTGAAATTGGAGTTTTTAGCCAATTTTTGAGTAGGTAATCCTTCAGCGTGGTTTCAGATAAATTGCTTGCAGGGATGTAAATAGGTAAGCCGTCTCGCTCTACTAGATATTCCCCAATCTTTTCGCTTAAGGTAGTCTTTCCGGCTCCTGGCTCTCCGATAATAGCGATACTCTTACCTTTGGTGTTTGTTCCTCCAATAACTTCGTCAAGAAACTCATCGTGCTGATAAGTCTTCGCTATGACTTCCTGAGTTAGTTGGTAGGCTTCCATCCCCTTTTCTGGTGAAATATCCTCACTTTGGTGACGGCGAGGCTGTTGTTTGCGCTCAACCAATCCTAGAGGCACATGAATATCGAGTTCAAATGCCCGTTCCGTCGCTTGTCTTCGACGGCGATTGGCTGCAAGTTGCTCTTTGAATTGGGTATGGCACTTTTCGCGCCACTCACTGGGAGTTAACTTTGCCGGATTCTTCCTAACCGGCGACTCCAGTCAAATTTTTTCAGTTATACTTATTTGATCAGCTTGATATACCTTTCCTCCGTAAACTTCATTCTGCCAGCCCTTGGCTTGATCGTGGACAATTTGCACCATTGTGCTGTTGTCCTGAAGCTTACCCGCGTTGATCTCTTGGGCCAAGTCCTTTACTTCTGCCTCAAACTGCGGGTCGTCGTCCATTTCATCCTGCAAATATACTGCTAGTGCAGGCTGGCAAAAGTAAGTTACCAGCTAGGCTATAGTGGTGTCATCAGCGTCACCCACTGGTAGAAGTAGTTATCCATGCCCAGCCCTCAAGCCATCCCGATTACCTTATCTGATAGACAG
>JAABUZ0100003406.1_pt1 | contig 23666 bp, 19 predicted proteins | sample 5562091 | NCBI WGS metagenome assembly JAABUZ01 (sample SAMN12813069, study PRJNA571459) | rock metagenome | isolation source: Antarctica rocks | place: Antarctica: Victoria Land, Linnaeus Terrace sud | collected 2015-12-21
TCCAAGCGGCTCGAAGGCGTCTATCCCGCCGGAACGCAGAGGCGCTTCCACGGCGCCCATGCCGACGTGCGGGCGGGCAATGCCGGCGGCGTCGAATTGAACGTGAACGGCCGAAACCTCGGCCCGATGGGGCGCACGGGCGACGTCGTCGAGCGTTCTCTGGGCCTCGGGCGGCAATAACGGTGCCCGATTTTTCGTTCGACGTCGTGTCGCGGGTCGATGCACAAGAACTGGACAACGCGCTCAATCAAACGCGCAAGGAGATCGAAGGCCGCTTCGATTTCAAGAACTCCAAGACTTCGCTCGAACACGCCGCCAACACGATCACGATCCAGAGCGACGACGAAATGAAGCTCCGCAACGTCGTCGACATCCTCCAGAGCAGGGCCAATAAACGCGGCATTTCGCTCAAAGCGTTCGAATACGGGAAGGTCGAACCGGCGGCGGGAAATACGGTGCGCCAAGTGGTTACCGTCAAGAGCGGCATCGCGAAGGATAAATCGAAGCCGCTCATCGATGCGGTCAAGAGCGCCAAGCTCAAGGTGAGCACGCAATACCAAGACGAGCAACTGCGCGTCTCGGGAAAAAGCAAGGACGATTTGCAAAAGGCGCAACAGGTGCTGCGCGCGCTCGACATCGACGTCCCGCTGCAATTCGTCAACTACCGCTAGAACTGGAATCGTGCAAACCGTAGAAAAAAGTCGCGTCGCTTTCGTCTCGCTCGGCTGTGCGAAGAACCTGGTCGATTCGGAAGTGATGATCGGCAAACTCGGACAAGCCGGCTGGGAGCTGGTGCCCGAACCGTTCGACGCCGACGCGATCGTCGTCAACACGTGCGCCTTCATCGATCCGGCGAAAGCCGAGTCGACCGATACGATCTTGATCCATGCAGCGCAAAAACGACCGGGACAGCAATTGATCGTCGCCGGCTGTCTCTCGCAACGCTTCGGGGAAGAGTTGCGGGCGCTCGTACCCGAGATCGACGGTATCGTGGGCACGGGCGCCTACGCGTCGATCGTCGACGTTTTGGCTGAAGCGCGGGCGGGTCGCGCACCGGTACGGCTGGATTACGAGCCCCCACCCGAGCACGATTTTCTGCCGCGTTTGATCACGACGCCGCGCGCGACCGCATACTTGAAAGTCGCCGAAGGCTGCGATCACCCGTGCACGTTCTGCATCATCCCGCAGTTGCGCGGCCCGTTTCGCAGCCGCAGCCGCGAGTCGATACTGGCCGAAGCGCGGGCGCTCGCCCGCGCCGGCGTCAAAGAACTGATCCTGATCGCTCAGGATACGTCAATGTACGGCCGAGACCGCGGGGTGCGCCGCGGTGGGCTCGCGCGACTGCTCGCCGATCTACACGAAATCGACGGGCTCGCTTGGATCCGTCTCCTCTACCTGTATCCCGCCACCGTCGACGATGAATTGATCGAGGCGCTTGGGACGCTGCCGAAAGTTTGCAAATACATCGACATGCCGTTGCAACATGCCCATCCGGACGTCTTGCGGGCGATGCGGCGCCCATCGAACGGCGAGCGTTACCTCGAAATCCTCCAAGCGTTGAGAAGCCGAGTTCCGGACGTCACCTTGCGCTCGACCTTCATTGTGGGGTTCCCCGGTGAAACGGAGGCGCACGTGGATTACTTGCACGAGTGGCTGGGACGAGCCGAACTCGATCGCGTCGGATTCTTCACGTACAGCCGTGAGGACGGCACGCCGGCGGCCACGCTCGGCAGCCGAGTTCCCGCGAGAACGCAACGCGCGCGGCTGTTGCGCTTACGTGACGCACAGCGGCATGCGAGCGGCCGCGCTCGGGCGAAGCGTCTGGGCCGCATCGAGCGAGTTCTCGTCGAAGAGTGCAAGACGTTGCGGGGAAGTGATTCCTTGGGCGGCGCGCTCGGTGCGGGGCAGGCGTGGAGCGGACGATCGATGGGTGAAGCACCGGGCGTGGACGGCAACATCTATTTTAGCGGTGAAGCAGCAGTGGGCGACTTCGTCGATGTTCGACTGGAGGGATGTACGGCATTCGATTTCCACGGCAGCCTGATACCGGTTCCCGAGCTTGGGGCCGGGAACCGTCCGGTTCCTCAGGCAATCGGAGCGTAACGACCGTGCGCGCCGACAGTACCACGGGCCGCGTGCTCATCGCGGTCGTTGCGCTCGTCGCGGTCCTGGCGGGAGCCGTATTCGCGCAAGCGCTCATCGAGCGACGTAACTTGCGCGACGTGATGGCCGGCTACTTCGTTCCGCCGCCGCCGGCACTTTTCCACAAAGATCGCATCGCGCTCGCGCTGCTGGGCATCGACTACGATTACAATTCCAAGGACGAGGAGTATTCCACCAACGCCCGCACCGACACGATCATGGCCGCGTCGATCGACTTTCCGTCGCCCGATGATCCGAGCGGTCACGTTTCCATTTTGTCGGTGCCGCGCGATACCGACGTCGTGCTCCCAAGCGGCCGCGAGGACAAGATCAACGCCGCCTATGCGGTCGGCGGCTCGCCGCTGATGGATGCGCACGCTTCGGAACGGGTCGTGGGGCAGTTCTTGGGTTTACGGGGCTTTGACCGCTTCGTCACCTTGCGCATCAATGCGGCTAAAGAACTGGTCGATGCGATCGGTGGAATCGACGTGGTTCCCGACGAGACGATGAACTACGACGATAGCTGGGGTCATCTGCACATCCACTTCATCGGCGGCAGGCTGTACCACATGAACGGTGACCAAGCGGTGTCGTACAGCCGCTTTCGGCACGACGAGTGCAGCGATCCGTGCCGCATCAAACGGCAACAGCAAGTCATCCGTATCGTGCTCGCAAAATTGCAGAACGAGAAGTTCCACGACTTGCTGCGCCTCAACACGTTCATCGACATCATCCACCGCAACGTCTACACGGATCTGTCGCAGCAAGAGATCATGAGCCTCGCCTTGGCGTTCGGACACTTCGATCGCGCAAATTTGACGACGAGTCAGGTGCCGTACGTCGATACGAAGAACCTCGCGTGTTGTGGCAACGTTCTTGTCGCCGACGATGCCGCCAAGCGCGCGCTCGTTCAGAAATACTTCTTCGATCCCATCGTGCCCGCGCGCTCGCCGGCCGATGCGGCCGCGGTCGCCCACGTCGTTCCCCCGAGCGTCCATGTCGTGGTCGAGAACGGTTCAGGGGTTGCCGGCGTGGGCGCGCGCGCGGCGCAAGCATTGCGCAAGGCGGGCTTCGTCGTGGACGGCGTGGTCAACGCCGACAGTTTTCGCTACGATGCGACCGAAGTGCATGTGGATCCCGCGGCAACGTTAGCGGGACAGCGAGTTCTCGCGACGCTTGCCCTACGCGGTGCGAGCGTGCAACCGGATCCGGTCAGTTCGTCGCCAGGCAGCGGCGCGGTGACGGTGATCGTCGGGCGTGATTACGTCATGGGAGACGGAGGGGGCGCGGGCTCCCCGCCCAAGTGAAAGGTCGGCCGGGGAGGCTCGGTCGCGGTAGGCTTGCCGCCCTGGGCGGCGCGTTTCTCGCAGCAGCGCTCATCGGATTTGCACTCGTGCATCTGCTCGCTGCGCCGGTGGTTCCGCCGGTCGTGGTGCGTACCGCAAACGCGCATCGCCTGCTGTCGGGCGGGATCGCGGCGCACATCGATCGCCTACTGCACGAGCGCTTGCCGAGCGGCTCGAATCATCCCCGCCTCGTCGCGCTTACCTTCGACGACGGCCCCTATCCGGTCGAAACGCCGCTGCTGCTCGATGAGCTTACGCAGTTGCACGTGCCCGCGACGTTCTTTTTGATCGGCGCCGACACCGAACTTTTTCCAGCGCTTGCGCAGCGCATCGCCGGCGACGGCGACGAGATCGCCAACCACACGCAGACGCATCCGGCCGATTTTCAAGCGCTCGATGCCGCCGCGGTACGGCGCGAACTCGACCGCGGAGCGGCGACTCTCGAGCGGTACGTCCACGACCCCGCCATCCGCATGATGATGCGGCCGCCGCATGGTCGCTTCACGCTACGGACGGTCGAGGCCGCGCAAGGTGACGGTTATCACGTCATTCTGTGGAGCGACGATCCGGGTGACTGGCGCGCCGCCGCGACGCCGTCCGTGATCGATGCGCACGTCGCGCGCTATGCCACCGCGCCCGACATCATTCTTCTGCACAGCGGGAAGATTAACACGATCGAGGCTCTTCCTAGTTTGGTGGCGCGATTTCGCATGGCGGGGTTCCGCTTCGTCACCGTCGGCGAACTGCTGCGTACCGTGCCGCTTTCGCAGATTCTGCATCCGGAGCGGTTGCGGATCTGATGGCCGGTCTGCTGCGGTGCCGCCTTTGCTCATCGAGCGAAGGTTTGCGGGTGTCGTTGTCGGGCGGGCGAAGATGACGTGCCGTGGGTAGGCAAATCATCAATACGGGGGGACCCGCCCGCACGCGCTATAATGCGATTCGGGCTGCCATCATCACCGTCGTCATCATCCTGTGCATCGCCGTGATCGTGTTGTTCGTGCGCGAACGGACCGCGCACGAGCATGTCACGGCGCCTTACGGGCATGGGCACGCAGCCCGAAACCTCCGGCACGCGGGAGCGACGCATCCCTAACCCGGAGGCACCGTTCGTGGAGGCGAGCGCGATTGACGCGCGTCGTCGCGCGGAAAACCTCGAACGAACGCTGCTGGCGTTGCGCGACGCGCGTGAAGCGGACGACATGCTCGCGATCGTCGCGCGCGGCGTCGCGCGCGATTTCGGGCGGCGTTGCGTGGCGTTCGAAGTATGCAACGGTCATCTGAGATCGATGGCGGCGCCCGATTCGTCATCTGGGGTGTCGCTCGACGAGGTGGAGATCGATCTCGACGCACTGCGCCACCGTATCATCATGCGCTGCGGCGAGACCGATCTCATCGCGATCGCTTTCGACGGTCAGTTGCGTGCCGTGCTGGCGCTTTCGCACGCGCAGGAACGCCTTCCCGAAGAAGACGTTAAGTATCTGCGCACGCTTGCCGGCCACGCGGCACTGGCGCTCTCGAACGCGCTCGCCTTCGAGGCGTTGCGACGCTATGCGGCGGAAGGCGCCGCACTCACCGACGCCGCCCGCACGATCTTGGGTTTCAACGAACTGGAACCGTTGGCCGACGCTCTCTGCCGTCTGGGCGTGCGGTTGGGCCTGGCAACGCGCGCGGCGTTCTATGCCCGGCGCGGCGACCGTTTGGCTCGGATCGGCTTCGTCGCAACGGCCGCCGACGCTGCAGGACTGCCGCAAACATTGCCCCTCGACTCCCTGGTCGCGCGCACCGTGCTGTCGGCGTCTTTAACCGGTGAAGCGTTCTTCGCGAGCCGCGTGCTGCTGCGTGTCGACGAAGATGGCATGCAGCATGAGGGTCTGTTCGTGCTGACGCGTTCGCTGCCGTTCGAACGCTCCGACCAGCGTTTGAGCGAAGCGCTCGTGACCTTGGCGGCGCTGGCCATTCGGAACGTAGAACTCTACGAACAATCGACGCGAGCGTACCGGGCGCTCGCCGAAAGCAACGCCTTCAAGGACGATCTGATGGCGATGTTCGCGCACGATTTCAAGGGACCATTGACGGTCATTTCCGGCTTCTCGGAATTGCTGCTGGAAACCGAGAACGATGAGGTGCGGCGCAGCGCGCAGACGATTCTCGACCAGACGCACCGCCTCGCGAAGTTGAGTGAAGATGCGCTGGCCCTGGCGGCCACGCAGAGCGCCGGCTTCTCGCTGCAGCGCACGGTGAGCGACATCGTTCAGTTCGTCACCGAGTCGCTGGCGCCGATGGACCGTAACGGGCGCATCATCGTGGAGACGCCGCCGGAACCCGCGCAGGTCGCGTTCGATCGCTCGCGCCTGCGGCACGTGCTCGATAACGTCGTCGGTAATGCGCTGAAGTATTCGGCCGATGTCGTTCGCGTCAACGTCGTTACGCAGTCCGGCGGCGACGGCCGCAGCAGGGCCGAGGTCCGGATCGACGTCATGGACCGCGGCATGGGCATCCCGCCGGCCGACCTCGAGCGCATCTTCACGCGTTTCGGCCGAGCCGCCAACGCGCGTTCGCGCGGCGTTGCGGGCTCCGGCGTCGGGCTGTACGTCGCCAAGAAAATCGTCGACGTGCACGGCGGCCGCCTCGAACTCCGTTCGGTGGAAAACGAGGGCAGCACGTTCAGTATCATCTTACCGCTGGGCTGACCGGGGATCGGCGGCCCGAGCGGTAAAGCGGCGAACTATGCGGTCGAGAGCGGCGAGCCTGTGCGTGAGCGTCCTGTTGGCCGTGGCGCTCGCCTCATTCGCCGGCGTTCCGAACGGCAAGCGCCGATGCATCGGATGCACTGGTGGGATCGCTGGCCGCCTTGCAGGCGCTCGTGCCGGATTCATTCCGCAGCGTCGTCGGCTGGGCGCGCAACGGCGCGCCGCAAGTGGCGGTACCGATCCGCGACTACGAACTGGCCGAGGCGCAGATACTGAATCTCTCGGGCGACGATCGGCAAGCGGTGTTGTGGTGGCTGCAAGGCAACGGCCGTTCTGCGCTCTATGGGCACGGCGTCACCGACGCACAGATTGGACCGCTGCGCTCGGGCGTCGATCCGGGCGCAGCACCGGCCACGCCTGCTCCGAACTCATGGCGTGACTTAAAACTGGCGTCCGCGACGCTCGGCGATGCCGCGCCACCCAGTGGGATCGCCATACTCGCGGGCTTTGCGGGCGCACTGCGCAACGGCACGCGTGCCACGGCATGCGTGTCGTTTAAGAACGTCGCGGCCGTCGACGCGAGTGAGGTGGTGATCGAATTCCCGTTGCTCGATGCCGGTGGCAATGCAGTCGGCAAACTGACGCTCGACCGTCGCGGCAGCTTCTCGCCCGGCATCGGAATCATGACGTACGACTCCCTGCAAGACTTCATCCAATCCGGCTTCGGAAATCGCGGCTTCGCGGACAATTGCGCGACGGTCCAAAACGGCATCGCCGCCGTGCCGATCCTCACCGCGCGCTATGCCACCTATCGCATCACGCGCGTCGTGCGCGCCGACGGCTCGGTCTGGCCGTCCTCGGAAAAAACGACCGCCCCGTAGGACGCTCGTAAGAAAGCGGAACCGGGCGGCGAGGCGAACGGGTTTCTACTGCTATGGCCTTTTTGAAGACCCTCTTGGACGGCAACGAGCGAGAGGTCGCGCGTTTGCGGCGGACCGCGGCCGCGACCGCCGCGCTCGAACCCGAGATCGCGGCTCTCTCCGACGAAGCGCTGCAGGCCAAGACGGCCGAGTTCAAAGCGCGCCTGACGGGCTTGGAGCGGGCCGCGGCGCTGGCCGCACTCGACGAGTTCCTCCCCGAGGTGTTCGCCGTCTGCCGCGAGGCCGGCAAACGCACGCTCGGCATGCGGCACTTCGACGTTCAGATCATGGGCGGTCACGTGCTGCACCAAGGCAAGGTCGCCGAAATGAAAACAGGCGAAGGCAAGACGCTCGTCGCGACCTTGGCCGTCTACGCCAACGCTCTGCTCGGCCGCGGCGTGCACCTGGTGACCGTCAACGACTACCTCGCGCGCCGCGACGCCGAATGGATGGCGCCGCTCTATAACTTCCTCGGGCTCTCGGTCGGCGTCATTCAGCACGATCTCGCGCCCGAGCAGCGCCGCGCTGCCTACAACGCCGACATCACCTACGTCACCAACAACGAAGTCGGTTTCGACTACCTGCGCGACAACATGGCCTGGCAACTGAGCGACATGGTGCAGCGCGAACTGTACTTCGCGATCGTCGACGAAGTCGACTCGATCCTCATCGACGAGGCGCGTACGCCGCTGATCATCAGCGGCCAAGGTCAAGATGCGACCGAACACTACGTCACCTTCGCCAAGGTCATACCGCGCTTGGTCAAAGACGAAGATTTTACCGTCGACGAAAAGGCGCACGCGGTTCCCATTACCGAGAAGGGCGTCGCCAAGGTCGAGCGGATGCTTGGCGTGCAGAACCTTTACGACCAGCGCAATCTTGAGCTGACGCACCAACTCAACGCCGCGCTGCGCGCGTGGCACCTGTTTCACAAGGATCAGCAGTACATCGTCAAGGACGGCGAGGTGATCATCGTCGACGAGTTCACCGGACGGCTGATGTACGGGCGGCGCTACTCGGACGGCATCCATCAGGCCATCGAAGCCAAGGAAGGCCTCAAGATTCGCAGCGAGGATCAGACGCTCGCGACGATCACGTTTCAGAATTATTTTCGACTGTACGAAAAGCTGGCCGGCATGACGGGTACGGCAAAAACCGAAGAGCGCGAATTCCGCGATATCTACGGACTCGACGTCGTCGTCATCCCGACCAACCAGCCCGTGGCGCGCACCGACCAAGGCGATATCGTCTACAAGAGCGAGAACGCGAAGTTCGAGGCCGTCGTCGATGAGATCGTGCACGAACACGAGAAGGGTCGCCCCGTACTGGTCGGCACGCGCTCGATCGACAAGAGCGAACGGCTCGCGTCGATCCTGCGCCGGCGCGGCGTCGCGTGCGAAGTCCTCAATGCGAAGTATCACGAGCGCGAGGCCGAAATCATCAAGGATGCGGGCCAGCCGGCGGCCGTGACGATCGCCACCAACATGGCCGGGCGTGGCGTCGACATCAAGCTCGGCGACGGCGTCCCGACCGCCGGCGGTCTGCACATCATCGGGACCGAACGGCACGAATCGCGCCGCATCGACAATCAGCTGCGCGGCCGTGCCGGGCGCCAAGGCGATCCGGGCTCGACGCGTTTTTACGTGTCGCTCGAAGACGAGGTGATGCGGCTCTTCGGTGCCGAGCGCATCCAAGGCATCATGAATCTGGTGGGATTCACCGACGAGACGCCGATCGAAGCCAAGCTGATCTCACGCTCGTTCGAACGCGCTCAGTCGAAGGTCGAGAACCACAACTACGAGATCCGCAAATCGGTTCTCGAGTACGACGACGTGATGAACAAGCAGCGCGAGGTGATCTACGGCGAGCGCCGTCGCGTCTTGCGCGGCGAATCGTTGCGCGACTTCATGGTGCAAACCTTACAGGAAAAGGTCGATCAAGCCGTCGACCGCAGCGCGCCCGAAAACGTGCATCCCTCGGAATGGGACCTCGACGAGGTGCTCACCGAACTCGAACTTGTTTTCCCGGTGCGCGAGCGCTTGGAGTTGGCCGAACTCGAGAAACTCGGACGCGAGGAGATGAAGACGCGGCTTTGGGAGGTGGCACTGGCGGCGTATGAGGCCAAAGAAGCCGAACTGACGCCGGAGATTACGCGCACGATCGAGTCGCAGTACATCATGCTGCCGCTGATCGATCGGCTGTGGGTCGATCATCTCTACGTGATGGACGCGCTCAAGACCGGTATCGGTCTGCGCGGCTACGGTCAGAAAGACCCGCGGGTGGAATACGAAAAAGAGGCGTACGAGATCTTCGAAGATTTGAAGAACAACATCGCCGACGAAGCGATCAAGTCGATTTTCCGCGTCGTCGTCGAGCGTAACGACGCGCCGGACGGTGGTTCCATCGGGGCGGCCGGCGGCCCCCGCGTTCCGCTCGAAGCGTCGGCTGCGCGGCCGAACGGCAACGGTGCCGTGCCGCAGTTCGAGGCGGTTCCCGACGGAGCGCTCGCGGCACCAGGTTTTGAGGCCGCTCAGCCCGCGCGCCTCGATCCTGCCTACGCGTCGAAATTGCTCGGCCCCGTGCCCGGGGCTCCGGCGCCCGGGCGGCGTGAGTTGCACACCAACCGCGGCGATGACGAACCGCGCAAGCCGGCGAAAAGCGAAGCCAAGGTCGGCCGCAACGAGATCTGCCCGTGCGGCTCCGGTAAAAAATTCAAGCGCTGTCACGGCGTGACGGCGTAACTAGATTCAGGAGAAAGGCGACCATGAGCGACTCGCAGTTGACGACGATAGCCAGACTCGAGGAACGGTTGAGTGCGCTCAAGGTGCGTCTTTGACTACGATGGGAAGGCGCGTTCGGTAGAGGAACTCGAACGACGTGCGCACGACCAGGCGTTCTGGAACACGCCGGATGCCGCGCAGCAGGTGATGAAACGGCTCGCCGACCTGCGCGAGGAAGTCGACGCCATGACCGCAACGGCGCGTCGCCTCGCGGATGCGCGTGAGATGCTCGAGGTGCTGGGCGATGAAGAAGGCGCGGCCGCTGAAGTCGACGCCCTGATCGGCGCTGCGGGCGCCGACGTCGATGCGCTCGAGATGGCCGCCAACTTCGACCGCGAGTACGATAATCACGGCGCCATCGTCACGATCCATGCAGGCGCCGGTGGAATCGATGCCGCTGACTGGACGCAGATGTTGGCGCGGATGTACCTACGTTGGGCGGAGGGCAAGGGGTTCGACACGCATCTGGCCGAGGAGTCGCCTGCCGAAGAAGCGGGGTTGAAGTCGGTGACGTTCTTCGTGCGCGGTCGCAACGCGTACGGCATGCTCGAGAGCGAACGCGGCGTGCATCGCCTCGTGCGCATTTCACCGTTCGATCAGCAGCATCGGCGCCACACGTCGTTCGCTTCGGTCGACATCGTGCCCGAGATCGCCGGCGACGAGAAGACGACGATCGACATCAAACCCGAAGACCTACGCATTGAAACCTACAAGTCCGGCGGCGCGGGTGGCCAATACGTCAACAAGACGGAGTCCGCGATCCGCATCACGCACGTGCCGAGCGGCGTCATCGTCGCCTCGCAGCAAGAACGTTCGCAGATGCAGAACCGCGAGGTCGCGATGACGATGCTCCGTTCGCAACTGGTTGCGCGTGAACTCGAAGAGCGCGAAGCCAAACTCGCCGAATTACGCGGCGAGCGGCGCGCGAACGAGTGGGGCTCGCAAATACGGTCCTACGTGCTGCAACCGTATACGCTCGTCAAAGATCATCGCACGAACGTCGAAACGGGCAACGTCGCCGCGGTCCTCGACGGTGAGCTCGATGCCTTCATCTGGCCGTACTTGCAGCAGCGGCCACGGCTGGCCGGGGCCGCCTAATGGAATTGCGTTCCGCGTGAAAAAGCCGGCGGTCGACGTGATCGTCGTTTGCTGGAACGATAAAGAAAAGATCACGACCGCGCTCGATTCGGTGTTCGCGCTCTCGGAAGTACGGGCCGATCCTGCGTTTGCGCGGGTCGTCGTCAGCGACAATGGGTCGAGCGACGACAGCCGCGAATTTTTGCGCGAGCGCTACGCCGAGCGCGTGACGATCGTCGAGAACGGCGCCAATCTGGGTTTTGCGGCCGCCTGCAATCGCGCGTTTGCGGTCACGGACGCGCCGTACGTCTTCCTCCTGAACCCCGATGCTGAATTGCGGGACCGGGCGCTGGCCGAGATGGTCGCCTTTTTGGACGCGCACCCGCGTTGCGGTATCGGGGGGTCGCGCATCTACAATCTCGACGGTACGATCGCGGAGTCGTGCGGCGAATTCGACACGTGGAGCGGGGCGTTTTTGCGGTCCAGCGCATGGGGCGAGTGGCCGCCGTTTCGGTCGCATGCCAATGGTGCGGCGCTGCGCGCGTGGGGGCATGCTTCCGAGCGTCGCGTCGACCTCGCGATCGGCGCGGCGCTTGCCATCCGGCGTGCGCTTTTGGACGAAATCGGCCCCTTCGACGAGCGATTTTTCCTGTACCACGAAGAGGTCGATCTCGCCAAGCGGGCGGCCGCGGCCGGTTGGGAGACGTGGTACGTTCCGAACAGCGAAGCGGTGCACGAAGGCATGGGAAGTGCGCGCGGCCGGTACAGCGTGGAAGGGCGCAAGCAGCGCTCGCGCCGCGCCTATTGGCTCAAGCATCACGGAGCGGCCTGGTACGGCGCGCTGGTTGCGGCTCTGATCGGACGGTACGTCTTCTATGCCGGGTTGCTGGCGGCAACGGTCATCGGCGCGCGGCGCGCTTTTCGGCCACGATGATCGCGCCCGAAGCAGTCGTGACGTTCGAACGGCTGGAAGGCTTTCGTATCGTCACCTCGTTCGGCTTCGTGCGCGGCGAAGCTGTCACGCCGGGCAACTTCTTGCGCGCGACGTTCCGTACACTCGGCAGCTTCATCGGCTTTGGGCCGGTCGAATATTTGACCGCCGCCGAACGCGCGCGCAGCGGGTCGCTCGCCGCTTTGCTCGGCGAAGCGGACCGCAAAGGCGCCAACGGCGTCGTGCGTTTGCACTTTGATGCGAGCGAACGGCAAGACGGTTCGACCCGCGTCCTCGCATACGGTGAAGCGGTGCTGCTCGAGCCGATGCCGGGTGTGTTCGTGGAGCGCGCGGCGCAGTGAACGGCGCGGAAACGGACATGCTGACTCCCGGCGTACGTGCCACGCGCGAACGACAACTGGCCGACGCCGCCGACATCGTCGAGCGCTGCCGCCGGTGCGAAATCGGTTCGATTCGTCAACGTAGTGTCTACGGAGAAGGCGACGCGTGCGCCGCACTGATGGTGGTCGGTGAAGGACCGGGGGAAACCGAAGACCAGCTGGGACGGCCGTTCGTCGGCCGTGCCGGCGAGCTGCTCGAACGGATGTTACTCGCCATCGGTTTGCCGCGCGCCGACGTGTTCATCGCAAATACCGTTAAGTGCCGCCCGACGTACGACGACGGCGTACGCTTGCGCAATCGCGCTCCGACGCCCGCCGAAATGACCAATTGCCGCCCGTATCTCGACGAGCAGATTGCGATACTGCAACCGCGGGCCATCTTGGCTTTGGGAGCGCCGTCCGCAAAGTCGTTTCTCGGGCCATCGTTCTCAATTACGCGTCAGCGCGGGCAGTGGTTTGACGGCCCCGGCGGCATCCCGCTGCTCGCCACGTTCCACCCCGCCTACATTCTTCGCATGACCGGCGGCGAGCTGGGCGCCGCGAAGCGGCTCGTGTGGAACGATCTCAAAAGCGTGCGTGCAAAGCTCGATGAGCTACCACCGGCCGTAACGCCGCAAGTCGAGCAAGTTTCACTTTTCGAAGTCTGATTCGCGCATGATATACTTAAAACGATCGTGATCGCTCCCTCGGACCACTGGCTGGAAGAAAAGGCGCAACGTGCGGGCTTCGCCGATGCGGCGGCATTTGCCGCGGCACATGCGCTGAAGCCGTATCGTTTGCAACAGTTGTATCGCGCGGCGGTGAAGGAGCTCATGCCGGACGTTGGCGCCATCACCGTGCTCCCGCTCGAGCTGCGTGAACGTCTGACGGCCGAAAACTTCGAACTCGAATCGCTTGAGCCCGTCACCTTGCAGCATTCATCGGATGAACAAACGACGAAGGGCCTGTTCCGTTTGCATGACGGCAGCGAGGTTGAGGCGGTCCTGATGGAACATTGGGGTGGCCGCACGACCGTCTGCATTTCGAGCCAGGCGGGTTGCGCGTACGCCTGCGCTTTCTGCTCGACCGGGCAAGCCGGCTTTACCCGCAACTTGAGCGCCGTCGAAATCTTCGATCAAGCCCGCTTCTTCGCGCGCGACCTTAAAGCACGCGGCAAGAAAATCACCAACGTGGTGTTCATGGGCCAGGGCGAACCGTTTGCGAATTTTGATCCTGTGATGGGCGCCGTCGCGCTGCTGAACGATCCGCACGGGTTCGGACTCGGGTACCGGCACATCACGATCTCGACGGTCGGGCTCGTGCCGCAGATTGAACGTTTCGCGGAAGCCGCCTTGCAAGTCAACTTGGCGGTGTCGCTACACGCCCCCACCGACGCGCAACGCGCGGCGCTGATGCCCGTCAATCGGCGCTACCCGCTCGCTCAACTCATGGCCGCATGCGCTGGCTACGTCGAGCGAACGCGCCGGAAGGTCTTCTTCGAATACGTGATGCTGGTGGGCGTCAATGACGATGACGCCTCGGCGCGCGCGCTCGCGCAGTTGATGCGCGGCCGGCTTTATCACGTCAACTTGATCCCCTACAATGCAACCCCCGACGCTCCGCTGCGCGGCACGCCGGAGCCACGCATCCGCGCATTCCAGCGCATCCTCGATGCCGCCGGCGTCCCCACGACGGTGCGAACACCGATGGGCCGCGACATTGCAGCGGCCTGCGGCCAGCTGCGCGCGCAGACGCAACCTCGCGCGAACCTTCGGCACGCCGTCGCCGGCTGACCGTGCTGACGCACCTCAGCGCAGCCGCAGCGCTTGCGTTTGCCGCGCGGACGGCGCAATTCGACGCGAGTTGGTTCGACATTCCACTGGTCGACGCGCCGCCTGAGCAAGCCTTGCCGCCGGTTTCGATCATCGTGCCGGCGCGCAACGAAGCGCGCTCGATCGAGCGCTGTGTTCGATCACTGCTCGCGCAACGCTACGTCGATGCAGACGTGATCGTCGTCGACGATCGTTCCGACGACGCGACGCCGCAAATCCTGGCGCGGCTTGCATTTGAGTATCCGCGATTGCACGTGGTCTCAGGCGAGCCGCTTCCCGAAGGCTGGGTGGGGAAACCGTGGGCGCTGCACCAAGGCACGGATTACGCCCGCGGTGGCTGGCTTCTCTTCACCGATGCAGACTCGTACCATGAACCGGCGGCGACTGCATCCGCGCTGTCGTTCGTGCTGCGCGCACAGGCCGACGCTCTATCGATCGTGACGGCGCAGGAACTCGGATCGTTTTGGGAGCGTGCGACGTTGCCGTTCATTTTGGCGATGATCCTCTACGCGTCAGGCACGCTGGAGCAGATCAACGATCCGATGCAGCCGGAACATGCACTGGCCAACGGCCAATACATCTTGGTCTCACGTGAGGCATACGAGGCGCTGGGCGGCCATGCAGCGCTGCGCGGAGAACTCGTCGACGACGTTTCGTTTGCTCGCAACCTCAAAGCGGACGGGCGCTTCCGTCTGCTCTTGGGTGGCGGCACGCAGTTGGCGCGAGTGCGGATGTATCATTCGTTCCGCGACATCTGGGAAGGCTTTACGAAGAACCTGTTCGTCGGTGCCCGCGGAAACGTCCCCGCATTGCTTGGCGCCGTCGCATATATGTCCGCACTGAGCGCCCCGCCGCTGCTCGCATTGCGCGCCGCGCGTCGAGGACGTCCATACGAGACGGCGGAGGCGCTGGCCGCAACGGTAACAATCGTCGTGACCATGATGCACGCCATCGGCATGGTCGGCATGCCGCGCGTGACTGCTTTTTTGCAGCCGCTGGGTACCGCCGTTTTCGCCGCGCTCGCCGCCAATTCAACGTGGCGCGTCCTGTCCGGCCGCGGCGTCACTTGGCGCGGACGTCGTTATAGCGTGCTTCCCGTGCCGCAGCTTCATCGCAGCCACGCGAGGGTTTCCTTTCGTCTGAGCGGATAAGCAGAACGCAAAGGAGAGCATGATCGATGGCTGCCCGTTCGACCACAAAACGCAAGACCGCCTCCGCCCGAAAGAAGAGCACGACCCGCAAGAAGACGCCGGCGCGTAAGAAGGCATCGTCGGCGCGCAAGAAGTCCACAGGGACGCGCAGGAAATCGACGACGCGGAAAAAATCGTCGTCGAGCCGAAAGAAATCGTCGTCTACCCGCAAGAAGTCGAGTTCCGGCCGTAAGACGTCGACGCGTAAGAAGAGCAGTAACGGTCGCCGCAAGTACAGTCGCGGCGCGTCCGAAAGCGTGCGTAGCGAGATGCGTGAGTACAAGAGCGGCACCGCGCGCAGCGGCCGTTCCGGCAGTAAGGTGAAGAGTCGCAAACAGGCGATCGCGATCGGTCTTTCCGAAGCTCGTCGGGCCGGCAAGAAAGTACCGCCGAATCCCAATCGTCGCGGCCGCAAGAAGTCGTGAAAGAGCGCTCAGTGCGCGATGACGAACAGTCCCCCGACGCCAATGGCGTATAGGACAAACACCAGAACGGAATCGATGCCGGCTCCGAAGAGCATGCGTTCGGAGCGGATGATGACGCCGACGCCGTAGACGGCGGTCAGTAGGCCGCCGAGCGCAGTCAAGTAGAGATCGGGTGCTTGCGCATCGGGAAGCAGCGCCTGACCGCTCAACAACGTTCCGAACAAAAACAACACCGGCAGGAACGCGTTGCCGGCGATGATGTCGCTCATTGCCAGCTCGTAGCGGCCGGCGCGAACGGCGTAGAGGCCGGTCGTCAATTCCGGTAGCGCCGTCGTCGCCGCGAGGATGGTGGCTCCAAAGATGACGCCGCCGATATGAAAGCGATCGGCGGCGACCGAACTGGTCAGCGCCAGAACGAGCCCGGCGGTCAACGTCACGACAGCTGCGACCGCGAACAGCGCGAAAACCTGCCCCATCGGGCGTTGCTGTTTGGCCAGCAACGGGGCTTGGTGCGCGACATCCTCACGTGCGGCATGCCACACTTGCCGGTCCTCGTTATGCCGAATCAGCCACAGTCCACCTAACCACGTGGCCAGGATGGCCAGCTCCGCCGGAGTCGTGCGCGCGATCACGAGGGTCCGCGGCGAGAGCGAACCGAGGATGCAGAGCATCAAGATTGCGATTAAGACGAAGCTTTCGAGTGCAATCGTCAGCGACGAGACGCTCGACGAAAGCGGCACGCGGTTGCGCAGCGCCGGTCCGTCGAGATACGCGAGCACGACCGTCTGGATCGCGATGCCGCCCAGGATGTTGCCGACCGCGAGTTGGAGATGCCCCGACCATGCACCGCCGACGATGATTGCGACTTCGGGCAAGTTGGTCGCAATCGCAAGAAAAACGGCGCCGCCGAGCCCCTCACCCCATTCGAAGTGCGCGTCGATGGCGTCGGTGGTTCCTGCCAAGATTGCGCCGGCCCACCAAATCGCTGCGCCCGCGAGGACGAACAGTCCAAGTATGAGTGGGGTCGACAGCGAACTCACATCGCGAACGTACAACAAGAGTCCACCGTTTTCTTCGCCTGCGAGGTGCCCTAATCGTCGCCCCTCTCCCAGGAGGCGGACCCGTGGGGCGGCCCTAATCGAAGCGCGCATGCCGGCCGAGTCTAAACCGCGAGTAACCCTGGAAGAGATTACGGCCCTCGCGAAGCGGCGCGGTTTTATCTTCCAATCCAGCGAGATCTACGGCGGCATCGGCGGCCTTTTTGATTACGGGCCGCTCGGAGCGATCCTCAAACGCAACGTCAAGGACGCGTGGTGGCGGGAGATGGTCGAGTTGCGCGACGACGTCGTCGCCTTCGACTCATCGATCATCATGCATCCGAACACGTGGGTCGCCTCGGGACACGTCGCCCAGTTCGTCGACAAGCTCGTTGACTGCACCAACTGCAAACACCGCTTTCGGTTGGACCACCTGCCGTCACGCGAAAAATGTCCGGACTGCGGGATGCGCGGCACCTTGACCGAGCCCCGCAACTTCAATCTGATGATGCAGACGAGCGTCGGGCCGCTCGAGGATTCGGCTGCGCTGACGTACTTGCGCCCCGAAACGGCTCAGGGCATCTTCGTCAACTTCAAGAACATCTACCAGAGCGCGCGCAAGCGGCCGCCCTTCGGGGTCGCGCAGATCGGTAAGTCGTTCCGCAATGAGATCACGCCGGGTAATCTGACCTTCCGCGAGCGTGAGTTTGAACAGGCCGAACTCGAATACTTCGTGCCCGACGACGGTAACGATTTGGCGTGGTATGAGCGATGGGTCGATGCGCGCAAGCGCTGGTACAGCAACTACGGCGTCACGCCGGAGCGGCTGCGCTTCTATGAGTTGAAACCCGAAGAGCGGCCGCACTACGCCAAAGCCGGCATCGACGTCGAATACCTCTTTCCGTGGGGCTGGGGCGAGTTGGAATCGATCGCCCACCGCGGCACCTACGACCTCGACGCGCACATGGCGCTTTCGGGCAAGGACCTCACCTATTTCGATGAGGCGAGCAAAGCGAAATATACGCCGATCCTCATCGAAAGCTCGGCCGGCATGGATCGTACCACGCTCACCATGCTGATCGACGCTTACGATGAGGAAGCGGTCACGGATGCGGAGTCGGGGAAAGAAACGAGACGGACGGTGTTGCGCTTCCATCCCAAGATCGCGCCGGTTCAAGTCGGCGTATTTCCCCTCGCGCGCAACAAGCCGGACTTAGTCGAATTCGCGCGACGCCTCGAGGCCGATTTGCGCCCACATGTGCGCTCCCAATACGATGAAGGCAACGTGGGCCAGCTCTATCGGCGACAAGACGAAATCGGGACGCCGTTCTGCATCATGGTGGACTACCAGAGCCTTGACGACGACACGGTCACGGTGCGCGATCGCGACACGATGCGACAGGACCGCGTGAGCGTCGCCAGCCTGCGGAGTTATCTCTCCGACCGGGTGTAAAGCGCCGTAATGACCTAAACGAAAGCGCGCAAGCGCCGGTTCAAGTCACGCGTGTGCGCGTGCGATGGGACGCTTTTCGTCGAGGTCGAGCAGGTCGAACCACGTCTTGATTTCGGGACGATCGGGCGCGACTGACTTACGCGTTTCTTCGAAAAACGTTGCGCTTTGCGTGCCAGGGTCGGGGCGCCAGTTCTCGCGCTCTTCGTTGAACTTCGCGATCTCCGCAGGCGACTTGCCGTTGAGATACGTGTCGCGAACCCACGTTTCGACGTCGGCATCGCTTGACGTCGCCGCTTTTTGTTTGAACGTCTCCGCGTCGACACCGAGAAATGTCAATACCGGCTTGTCATGCGGGCAGTCGTAGTGGTATTCGCCGAGGTTGCCTTGCGCTGCGGCGCGCGCTTTGTCGGTCATGCGGGCAAGCGAATCGATGCCCGCCATCTTTTCTCTGGCGCTACGGGGATAGTCGTGTGTGAGGTCCATGGTTCTCTCGGACCCGGCACGGACCGGCGTGGTTTCGGTCTGTGATTTCGTAGCACGTCATCGCAATCACGCTGTGGGCGGACGATGCAATATCGCAAACGCGACGATTCCCGACGCCGCTGCAGCCAATGCCGCGACGCTTGCGACCACGACCGGGCGCGGCGCGTGCGCTCGCCGCGCGCGGAACGCGTCCTGTCGGGCGGCGCGACCGTGGGCCGTCAAGCGCGGATGGCGATCGCGGTGCAAGCCGACCGTTAACTCGCTACCGCTCTGTAAGAGCCGGTCAACGCGTTTGGGATCGCGTAATTCGACGCCGAGTTCGGTCAGCGGCAGCACGATCTCGCCCTCTTGCCCGCGCAGGATCGCAATCCCGAGCGCGTCGTTCCGCGCCACGACCGTCCCGCGATATGATGTGCCGGGACGCAGCGGCACCGCTTGTCCCGCGACGATGAGCGTAATGAGGGCGCCCGCCGGCGCAGGGTCGCTCGGGAAGCGGCGGCGCATGATGATCTGTTCAGGCGGCGCCGTGTGGCGGACCGGCAAACCATGGCGTTCGGCATCGGCGGGCGCAAGCACACACCGTCCGTGACGGTCGAGCGTCACCTCACCGTGCGGCGTGCGCGCGCGGCCATGCGGCTCGCCGCCGATGACGACCAGTCGCACGCTGCCGTCCGCAGCGTGATACGCCGCCGTCAGCACGCCGTCGCCCAAATCGTGCGGCTCGCCGAGATAGCTGCCGAAGTTGGCGTGATGCACCGGGTCTTCGGCTCCCGGATAGCCCGTGATCTCAAAACGCACGGGATCGTGCGGCTTGGGAATCGCGCGCGGATCGACGCCGCACGCCAGCAGCACGCCGACCGTATACGAATTCGAATCACGCCCGACGCGCAAGAACGGAATCTCGATTGCGAGGTAGCGTTGATCGCCGTCGTAGTCGCGTTGCGTGCGGCGAATGAGGTCCTCGAAAAACGGCGCAGCGAGTCCATGCGGCGGTTCGACGACGATCGGCTTGAAATCCAGCAGTCCGCGCTGCGCGAAGTGATCCTCGGGATACCGGAACGGGACAAGCGCTCCCGTTTGATTCGGGCGCCGCGGGCCGGCTTCGATGATCGCCACCTCACGGTCGTCAGCGGCCGAGACCGCGAGGAAAAGGTGGCCGCCGAAGTCTTGCTCCCAGCGCAGTCGTCGCGCCGGGATCGTGAGCGGCCCGAGTGCGATGCGCGGGGTGGCGATGTCCAAGGCGACCCAGACGGCGGGGCGCCCGATGACCGCAACGCTCTGCCGCGGGACGTTCCAGCAGTTCTTGGCGATGACGTCGCGGCCGTCGAGTATCGGGCGATCGCGCTTGGGACCCGCTTCGACGGTCGATGCGAACAAGCGCGGCAAGCGCAGCCGAATGCTCGGCGGTCGCGTTCCCCTGCGAATCTGCACCAGCCGTTCGTTCCCGCTTCACCAGCATTCTAGAGAGAAGGGCCCTTGCAGGAGCCCCGGCTGCCCGCGCCGTTGATGGGGGGAGCAATGTACTCGGTCCTTGTTGCCGTTTGCTGTATGGTCAGCGGCAACGTGCACGCGATTTCCGGTACGCCGCTCGCTGGTGCCGGCATCGTCCTGCGAGGTACGGCGAACGCACTCGTTACCACGGACCGCGCGGGCGATTTCTCGCTCCTCGTTCGTCCCGGATCGTATCTGCTCGCCGCTTCGGTGCGCGGGTACGCTCCGGTTACGGTAGCGGTAAAAGCCGATCACGACGTCAATGTTCAGGTAGCCCTGGAGCCGCTCGATTCGCCGAAGTTGCGGCAGATCGGATTCGTAACGGTCGACGGCCGTCTTGCACCCATCGTGGGCGCGATTCCGTCGGTGACCTTGACACGCTCGGATTTCGATCGGCTCGGTAACGACCGTATTATCGACGGCTTACAGACGCTGCCGAGTGCGACGTTCGCGCGGCCCGACGGCGGCGCAGCGAGTGGCGTCACCGTCGTGGCGCTGCGCGGTCCCGATCCATCCGAATCGCTCGTCGCGCTCGATGGTCAACTTCTCAACGACGGAAACACGGGCGATCTCGATCTTTCGCGCCTTCCGGTCGCAGCGTTTTCGGCCGTCGATGTGACCGAGGGGCTGGGCCCGGAGGATGCTAATGGGAGCAACACCTTCGGAGGAGCGATCAATCTGCTCTCTCTGCGTCCGACGAAGGATCCGCACTACGCGGTGTCGCTGTCGGGCGGCTCATTCGGCCGCAGCGAGGCGTGGTTCAACGCGACCGGCGCACAGGGACGTCTTGGCTATGCGGCTGCGCTCGACGATCAGAACGAGGCGGGGTACGTCGATCAAACGGTACCGCTCGACTCCAGCACCGATCCGACGTGCGCGCCCTGTGCGACGCACCTGGGATCGTCCGTCGCATCCCATCTCGCGCTCGGGACGCTAACATGGTCCTTCTCGCAGAATGCCGACGTCACGGCGCGCATCTTTGCGCTCGGCGATAACCGCGATCAGAGTAGTGCGCAGAACGGTATCGATCGTAACGCCGGCGATGTCGGGATGGCGCAGTACAATCAATTCGTCGGCCCAGGTAGTCAGACGTTCGCGCAGGTCATCCGCGCCTATCAGCTTCGCGGCCGATCGCCCTTGGGTGCCGGGGAATTGACGGCCGACCTATCCGAAAGCAACAACAGCGTTGATGTCAACGGCGGAAGTGCCACGCCATACGACCTTACGCACGTGGATCGCCGCTATAACGGTGCTCTAACGTGGCAGCGCACCTTCGCGACCTCCCAATTTGCGGTCGGCGGCTACACCCGTTATGAGTCCCTCGGTTTTCTCGGGCCCGGCTCCGCCACCGGCTTGCCGCTGACGCCTTTCCAAGCACAACCGCTGCTCGGACAGACGATCAACGTCCTTTACGCGCGTGGCGGTTTCCAACCGACGCCAAAATTGCGGCTCGACGGCGGCGTGTTCGAGTCGCATTACTCGACCTTCGGTGCCAACCTCGACGGCCGGTTCGGTGCCATTTATAACGCCGATCCCACTACGGCCTTGCGCTTTTCTCTCGGGACGGGCTTTCGGGCACCGTTACTCTTGGAGCGCTACCAGTTTCCGTACAGCCAGTTAACTTTGGACGGCAACAACGTTTTCGTCGGGCAAGGAAGCCCAGGCGAACATCCCGAGCACGCGACCGAATACGAGCTTGGCTTCTCACATGAGCTATCCCAGCGCGCGACGCTCGACTTCTCCTTGTACCAGACGAATCTCCGCAATCCGATCGAGATTTTGTATCCGCTAGCAGCGGTGGCGAACGGCGCATGCAAAGCAAATTCGTATGCCAACCCGCTGCCGGCTTGCGTTTCATACCAGAGTAACGTCGGAGACGCGGTTTACCAGGGCGCCGAAGTGCGTTTCGTGCAACGCTTCATGCGACAGCGGCTCTTCCTTACGACAATGTACGGTCTCAATGTCTCGTACCCCAAAGACCTCAACGCGCAGTTTTCGAACCCAACCTCGGGCGGTGACCTCGTCGACAACCAGCAATTCCTCGGCGTGCCCCAGCAGCAAGGCTCGATCGAGTTGGATTGGAGCAACGCCGGTTGGCACGCAGCGACCTCAACCGTCTTCCGCGGCAACAACAACGAACTGAATCAAGCGCCGTTTACCTTGCTGAATGCACTTGCCGGCAAGCAGCTCGGAAAGAGCGTCGATCTGTCGCTTTCCGCAACGAATCTTCTCAACGCCGTGGCCGGCCCGTTCACACACTTTGGTGCCGGGGTTCCATATCGTGGCATTGTCGGTCAAAACGCATCAGGCGGCCCCGTCTATGGAGCGCTTCCGACGGACGCTCAGTACGTGGAACCATTCGGACTCCGCTTGGTGCTGACCGTGAGGAAATAAGGGCGCGTCCTGACGCCATCGTGATCCGCGTCTTCGTAAGTTTGTGCGTGTTCGTCGCGTTGTCGACGGCGCTGCTCGGAGCTGCGCCGCCCTCGACGGACTTATCGGCGCTCGATTTGCTCGAGTTGCAGATCGGTTACACGACCTTGCTTGCGACCTACGATGGTCCCGTCACGCCGCGCGAAATTGCGGGCGGTGCGCGAGATGGCGTGGCGGCGTATTTGGTCTCACGGGGCATCGACGACGCGAAGCTGCCGTACGTCCCGCAGCGTCTGGAACGGGATGATGGCGGCGAACTGATCGATCGCACCGTTCTCGGCGTCGTGCTGCATTACGGAAAGCGGCTGCGCGCCGACGATGTCGTGCAGGCTGCGCTCGCCGGCGAAGCGGCGTCGCTGCACGATCCGTACACGCTGCTGTTTCATCCGCCGGCGTTCAAACGCTTCAATGCGTTTTTGGGGAACGAAAAGTTCGGCGGCATCGGCGCCGTCGTCAGCATCGAACCGAGCGGTGAGCGGGCGCGCGTGGAAAGCATCATCCCCGGCAGCCCGGCAGAGCGCGCCGGCGTGCAGGCTGCCGACGAAATCGTGGCGATCGACGGCACGCCGCTTGGCGGTAAGAGTCCCGATGCGATTCGCGCGGCGCTACGCGGCAAGATCGGGACGACGGTGCGGTTATCGCTTGTGCGCGGTGGAAGTCCATTACCAGCGCCCCTTGCCATCGTGCGCGCCGCGGTCTCGCAGCCTGTCGTGCTGGCGCGCACGCTGCCGGGCAACGTCGGCTACGTGCAGCTGACGCGCTTCGGCGACGATGCCGCTGCGCAACTTGCCGCGGCGCTCGCCGAATTCCGCTCGCGCGGCGTGACGGCGCTCATCCTCGACCTACGCGGAAACGGCGGCGGTTACGGCGACGAGGCGAAGAAGGTCGCATCGCAGTTCATCGCCGGGGGGCCCATTTTTACGATTCGCGAGCGCGGCGGCACGGCGCACGTCCAACGCGCGACCGGTCACGTCGCCTTTACGGGCACGATGGCCGTGCTCGTCGACGGCGACACGGCGTCCGCTGCGGAGATCGTCGCCGCTGCACTACAGGACG
>JAABUZ0100003407.1_pt1 | contig 23666 bp, 23 predicted proteins | sample 5562091 | NCBI WGS metagenome assembly JAABUZ01 (sample SAMN12813069, study PRJNA571459) | rock metagenome | isolation source: Antarctica rocks | place: Antarctica: Victoria Land, Linnaeus Terrace sud | collected 2015-12-21
CCCCGCGGGCGCGCGTTGATCCCGCGCGACGGCCCTCTTTAGGCGCGACGGACCACCTTTGGCAGTCGGTATGGTGTACCAGTTTTATCCCGGCAGGCCGTCCACTTGCAAACCGGCGCTTACACCAGGCGCTCTCCATCGCGCAGGAGGACGTGGGTAGCCAGGACACGGATGACGCCACCATGGGTCACGACGACGACGCTACGGCCGCGATAGACCGCGCCGATGCGGTCCAGCGACGCCAGCACCCGCGCCAGCACCTGGCGTAAGGACTCGCCGCCCGGCGGTGTCCAGTCGAGCAGGGAGCCGGTATCGCGGCGCGCCATGTCCGCCGCGTAGCGGTCATTGAGTTGCTCTAGCGACAAACCCGAGAACTCGCCCGCGTTGCGTTCGCGCAGGTCAGGATCAGTCGTGGGGCTGAGCCTGAGCGGTTGTCCCACGATGGTCGCCGTATGCACGGCGCGCCCCAGGTCCGAGCTGTAGAGCGCCGCGATGGGGCCGGGCTCCGACGCCAGACGGCGGCCCAGCGCCTCGGCCTGGCTTATCCCACGCGCCGTGAGCGGAGAGTCGTTCCAGCCCTGCCAGCGCCGGACCGCGTTGTCGCGCGTCTCGCCATGGCGCGCCACGAGCAGACGTGTGGTACGCGCCTGCCCCTGCTCCGGTTGCTCGGGAATCCGCGCATGCGTCACGTTGCGCCATACCATGCGGTCCAGCCAGCGCGCCTCGTCCCACACCATGTCCCAATCAATGCATAGTTTGTCATATAGTCACAACCCTGATACTACAACGTGACACTGGCTCAGAAATGGTGTCTCTTGACACTCTATGATTATAAGGGGCCACACCAGACCGCAGTCGGCCGGTGGTTTGCCATGCGACCGCAGTCGCAGGCGTAGAATGCACAGACCGTGGCGCTATAGGCCGGCCAGCCACTGGTCGAGCGTGCTCGTTTGGAGCAATCGGTCAAGCAGCCGGTCGAGGGCCGCGCCGTCCGCCGCGGCCAATCGCGTTTGCGCCTCGTCGGGCAGGGCGCCGAAACGGTTGCTCGCGAGGCGAACGACGATCTCGCGCTTCGCCCGCAACGCGCCCTGCTCGATCCCTTGCTCGCGCCCCTGCTGCCGCATCCGGTCCGCCCACGTCGACTCGGTTGCTTCCACGATGTCGTCTCCTATCTCGCGCTATCGTCACGTCGCGGGGAGCAACTGTTCCTCCGTCTCGGCCGCGACGACACGCGCAAGAAGCGCCGTCATGCTTGCCGCCGTGTCTGCCGCGTCGATCAAGGCTGCGATCTCTGGTGATACGCGCCCGAACTTAAGCTCGATTACCTGCTTGACGTCCTCGCGTCTCGTCCGCATAGCAATCCGGTCCGCCCACGTCAGTTCGGTTGCTTCCATGTCCTCGCCTCCTTCCTCCTGTTGCAGCCGCGCCCGGTAGTCCACCTGCTCGGCCTCGTCCAGCGTCAGATAGGTCTCCACTACGTTTACCAACAGGAACAGCCGCGCCTCGTCCAGATCGCTCTCGCGCAAGCGCCGGACGATGTCGATCTTCAGTGCGGCCCGCCCGCCTGGTCCCGGCCGCATCAGCGCCGCCAGCGCGACGCCCAGCAGCGACACCCCGGCCGCGTAGTCCTCCGCCAACAGGCTGGGCAGTTCGATCCGCCAGTACTCCAGTTTGATGTACTCCTCACCGAAGAGGGTCTCGACGTAGCGCGCCTTGCGCACCCCGCCCCGGCCGCTGAAGGGCAGCAACACCGCCGAGATGGCGGGCCGGCGCCGCCGCAAGGTCAGCAAGGCGTTGTACTCCCACATGCGGTACGCCAGATCGGCCTCCGGCTCCGTCTGCGCTTCCGTATGCAGCAGCACCAACTCGGGCGCGCCATCGAAGGTGCGCGCCTCGGCCACCAGATCGGCGATGCGCATCAGGCCCTCGGGGACGTCGGTGAAGGTCTGCGGGTCGAGGAAGGTGATCGAGGCGGCGTCGATCCCATCCGCGATGGCGGGCAGGAAGAGGGTCAGGAAATCGTGGAAGAAGCCGCGCAGCAGATCCTTGAACGTCTGATCGTGCGCCATCACATCCCTCCCGACCGTTTCGATTGTAGTGCTACCTGTCGCTGCTAACGGAAGATTCGGGTGACCTGGGGGCGTGGCGCTCACTGCGCTGCTCACCCGTTCCTGTGGAACGCCAAGGACGGGCGAGACGCCCGCGCCCCCAGGATTTTTGCGCGCCAACGATGATCCGCAGGCACTCGTTGTTGTTCCATTATGCCAGGACCGGCTCTTTCTCCTTGGTCGGGGTTTGCCGCCGGCTGCTCGCCGCAGACCGCTTGGCAGCGTCCCCCTTCGCCGCCGGCCGACCGGCAGGGGCCCCCTTGGCGGCGGGCCGCGCGGCCGCGGTTTTTTTGGCGGGCTGTCGGACCGCGACGGTAGAGGGGGCTGCCGCGTTTTGCCCCTGGGGCTGCTGGCCGTCCTCGGGGCCGGCGATCTGCTGGGTGTGGCGACACTTGGGGTAGCCACTGCAGCCCAGGAAGGGCTTGCCTGCGCCCTTGCCCTTGCGCGCTACCCGCTCCACCAGCGGCCGGCCGCAGTCGGGGCAGGGGATGTCCGTCACCTTGGCCGGCGCCTTCTGTTCGCGCTTGACGTACTTGCAGCTAGGATAGTTGGAGCAGGCCACGAAGGGACCGAAGCGACCGGTGCGCTGCACCAGCGGCTCGCCGCAGTCGGGGCACAGCTCACCGGTCGGCTCGGGCGCGGGCCGGTCGACCTTGACGCGCGGAGCCTCCTCCATCTTCTGTTGCACGCGCAACTCGAAAGGCGTGGCGAAGTCGCGCAGCATGGCGCGCCAGTCCTGCTCGGCGTCGGCCACCTCGTCGAGGCGGTCTTCCATCCCGGCGGTGAAACCGGTGTCCACGATGTCGGGGAAGTGCTCTACCAGCAGGTCCGTGGTGGCGAAGCCGAGCGGCGTGGGCACGAAGGCCTTGCCCTGCTTCTCCACGTAGGTGCGGTCCTGGATGGTGCTGATGATGGCGGCGTAGGTGCTGGGGCGGCCGATCCCTTGCTCCTCCAGGTACTTGACCAGCGAGGCCTCGTTGAAGCGCGCCGGCGGCTTGGTGAAGTGCTGCTCGGGCGTGAGGTCGAGCAGGCGCAGCCCCTGGGCCTTGCTCAACGGCGGCAGCGTGCGGTTCTCGGCGCCGTCGTCCTGGGTGCGCTCGACCGGCGTCTCCTCCTCCTCGCTCCCGCCGACGGTCACGCCGTAGGCGGCCAGGTAGCCGGGGAAGACCAGCGGCGAGGCCGTGGCGCGGAACGTGGCCTGCGCCGCGGCGCCCGCGCCCGGACGCCCGTCGATGTCGGCCGTGGTGCGGTCATACTCGGCGGGGACCATCTGGCAAGCCACGAAGCGCTGCCAGATCAAGCGGTACAGGGCCAGTTGTTCGCGGCCCAGCGAGCGTGCCACCCGCTCGGGCGAACGCGTCACATCCGTGGGGCGGATGGCCTCGTGGGCCTCCTGCGCGCCCTTGGCCTTCGTCTTATAGCGGTTGGCCCTGGCCGGCACGTAGTCCTCGCCAAACTCCTGCTCGATGTACGCCCGCGCCGCGCCCACGGCGTCGTCGGAGAGGTTGACCGAGTCGGTGCGCATATAGGTGATCAGGCCAACCTGACCCTCCGCGCCCAACTCGACGCCCTCGTACAGCTCCTGGGCCAGCTTCATGGTGCGCTTGGCCGCGAAGCCGAGGCGGTTGGAGGCCGCCTGCTGCAGCGTGCTGGTGGTGAAGGGCGGCGGGGCCGACTTCTTGACCCGCTTGGTCTCGACCGACTTGACGTCGTAGGCCATCGGGCGCAGCGCCGCCGCGATCTCCTCCGCCTGGACCGTCGTGGTGATCTCGGCGCGCTTGCCCTGCCAGTGCGTCAGCATCGCCGTGAAGGCGGGCTCGCGCCCGGCGCTGGCCGGGGTGAACAGGCCGGCGATGCTCCAGTACTCCCTGGGCACGAAGGCCTGGATCTCGCGCTCGCGCTCCACGATGACGCGCACGGCCACGCTCTGCACGCGGCCCGCGCTGGTGCCGCGCTGTACCTTGCGGATCAACACCGGGCTCAGCTTGTAGCCGACGATGCGGTCGAGCAGGCGGCGCGCCTGCTGCGAGTTGACCAGGTTCATGTCGATGCGGCGCGGCGAGGCGATGGCCGCGTCGATGGCGCGCTGGGTGATCTCGTGGAACTCCAGGCGCTTGACGTCGCCCTTGAGGCCCAGCACCTTGGCCACGTGCCAGCCGATGGCCTCGCCCTCGCGGTCGGGGTCGGTGGCGATCAAGATCTCGTCGGCGCCACGCGCGGCGTCCTTGAGGCCCTTGATAGCGTTCTTCTTAGCCTCGATGACTTCATACTCGGGCTCGAAGGTCGCGGCGTCGTAGCCGATGCCCTTCTTGGGCAGGTCGCGGATATGGCCGGACGAGGCCACGACGCGATATTGCGCGCCGAGGAAGCGGCCGATGGTCTTGGCTTTGGTCGGAGATTCGACGACGATGAGCTTAGGCATGGGGCTCCCCCAGTTAAGGATACATTAGGGCCGACGGCCTCGCGGTGCGATGGCCGGACACCGCTCACGGACGGAGCGGTCCACAAAAAGCGGATTCAGACGCATGGGCTAGTGAGAGGGGGTAGGGATGGGTAGAGTGCGACAGGCGCCGCCTTACCCCGCTAGCCGACGGCACGATGTATCTGCATGTATAACCTAAAAGATGCTCCGGCGCAAGGGGGTTGTCTCATCGGTCGTCGTTTGTGTCGTCTCCTCCGAAGAATCCGCCGCGCCGTGCGATGAAAAATTGGCCCAACTCGGCCATCGTCGCCGCCTCGTCGGGGGCCAGCATCTGCACCAGGCGGCGCACGCGCACCTGTGGCGCGTCGCGCCGGCCCGGCAGATTGAAGCCAATGGCCTGGGTCGCGACCGGCTCCGCTGCGCCGCGCAGGGCGTCGGCCACCAGTTCCAGCAGGTCCGCCGCTGTCAGCTCCAGCGACTCGGCCAGGCGCTCCAGCACGGTGGCCGAGGGATACTTCTTGCCGCGCTCGATCTCGCCAAGATACACCACGGAGAGGGCCGAGCGCTCCGCCAGGTCCCGGATCGTTAACTGCCGCTGCTGCCGCTCGCGCCGGATCACCGCTCCCACGATCTCCTGCAGGTCCGCCATCGTCTTTCCTCCTACCATCACCATGCTCTTAGCATGCCTACGCTATAAGCATGCCTTAAGCACTTCCATTGCATACTATCGGCGTGTAGGATAGAGGTCAAGGGCCGAGGAACCCGGACACCGGGCGCGGCCTGCGACTGAAGTCGCATGGCAGGGCTCGGACACTAAAGTGTCTGTCGACGGGGTGCGCCCTTGAAGGATGTCCATAGCGCATAGTCGCGGAGCGCGATATTGTGCCCTGGAGCGACTTTAGTCGCCGTTTCCCTGCCATGCGACTTTAGTCGCAGGCCGCCGACCATCCGCGCCGAGTGCGATGGAGAGGGTACCGTTGACGAATAGGAGGAGACCATGAGTTTAGTTCCGATGGTGGTGGAATCCACCAACCGTGGCGAACGCGCCTATGACATCTACTCGCGCTTGCTCAAGGATCGCATCATCTTCGTGACCACGCCGGTGGAGGACACCATGGCCAACATCATCGTGGCGCAACTGCTCTACCTGCAGAGCGACGACCCCGCGTCCGACATCCGGCTCTACATCAACAGCCCCGGCGGCGTGGTCACGGCCGGCCTGGCCATCTACGATACCATGCAGCACATCAGTGCGCCGATCCAGACCTGGTGCTTGGGGCTGTGCGCCAGCATGGCCTCGATCCTGCTCGCCGCGGGGACGCCGGGCAAGCGCTACGCCCTGCCCAACGCCGAGGTCATGATCCACCAGGGCTCGGCCGGCTTCCAGGGTGCCTCGCCCGACATCGAGATCCAGGCCCGTTGGGTGCTGCGCTCTACCCAACGCATGAATGGCATCCTGGCCCGGCACTGCAACCAGCCCTACGAGAAGGTGGAGCGCGACACGCAGCGCGATTTCTTCATGACCGCCGAGGAGGCCAGGGACTACGGCCTCGTCGACCACGTTGTCTCATCTGACGGACGTGTTGAGTAGGGGCGTATTGCATACGCCTTGATTGGTAGGGGCGTATTGCATACGCCTTGATTGGTAGGGGCGTATTGCATACGCCTTGATTGGTAGGAGATGAACAATGTTTGCGGCAGTCAGCCACTTCCCGCGGGTGTCGGAGTGGGTCTATCTGGGGACGACAGCTATCAATCTGGCGCAGGTGGCGGCCATCGAGTTCGGCGACAGGGACAAGGAAGGCGACGCGTACGCTATCATCCGCTTGGCGGCCTACAACGCCGACGAGGAGGTCACGGGCCTTGGGCGCACCTGGTTCAAGGTGCGCGACGCCGCCATCGTACGGCAACTGCGCGAGTACGTCGGCCAATTGCTCGTCCCCATCGATCAACGGGCATAATACTACAACGTCAGGATCGACCTACGACTAAAGTCGCATGGCGCAAAACAACGACAATAGTCGCCAGATAGCGCACATTGAGACACTTCAGTGTCCGTTGTCTGCCATGCGACTTTAGTCGCAGGCCAATGCCACGTTGTGATACATGATGAGAGACAGGGTAAACAATGACCAGCCTGGCGGCGAATAAGGGCATCGTACGGGATTTTATCAGGACCGTGTGGGAGGGTCGGGACCTCGCGGCGTTCGCGACCTTCTGGACGGAGGATTGCGTCAACCATGCCATGCCGGGGCCCGATAACCGCGGCCTCGCCGCGCTCCGGGCCTATCATGAGCAGTTCTTCGCCCTCTTTTCCGCCTTTTCCCACCTTCGGATCGAGATCGTACAACAGGTCGCGGAGGGGGACCGCGTTGTCACCCAGTTGACAACGCGCGGTGAGCACAGCGAGCCGTTCTACGGCCTACCGCCGACGGGCAAGGACGTCTCGCTCTCCACGATGCGCATCGACCGCCTCCAGGACGGTCGGATCGCCGAGCATTGGTCCGTCGCCGACGTGGCGGGCCTGATGCAACAACTCCAGGCATGAGTGTTATGCGGCTGAGTCCAGCACTGTCTGTAAGCTCGTCCCTAAACGTCCCTAAACAGGGTGTGGAATCAGGAGAGTGTTTGACGTGACACGCTCGGCGGCGCGACCAACCGACCGCAGTCGGCGCGCGGTTTGCCCTGCGACCGCGGTCGCAGGCTTCCCGCCGCTTCAACCAAACGACTCGGAGACAGCAAACAAAGGAAAGACTGCATGAAGCTATTGATCCTGGGCGGCACGGCGTTCATCGGCCGTCACCTGGTCGATGCGGCGCTGGAGCGCGGGCACGAGGTGACGCTCTTTAACCGCGGCCAGCACAACCCAAACCTCTACCCCGCGGTGGAGCGGCTGCGGGGCGACCGCGACGGCGACCTGACGGCGCTGCGGGGTCGGCGTTGGGACGCCGTGGTCGACACCTGCGGCTACGTCCCGCGCATCGTGCGGGCGTCGGCCGAGGCGCTGGCCGACGCCGTGGACCACTATACCTTCATCTCCACCATCTCAGTCTATCCCGACCTCAGCCTCAAAGATATGGACGAGGACGCTCCGCTGGCGACCCTGGACGACCCGTCCGTGGAGGAGGTGACGGGGGAGACCTATGGCGGCCTCAAGGTGCTGTGCGAGGCGACCGTGGAGCAGGCCCTGCCCGGCCGCGCGCTGATCGTCCGCCCCGGCCTCATTGTCGGCCCCCACGATCCCAGCGACCGCTTCACCTACTGGCCGCACCGCGTGGCGCAGGGCGGCGAGGCGCTGGCGCCGGGCCGGCCCGAGTATCCGACGCAGTTCATCGACGCGCGCGACCTGATGGAGTGGACCTTGCAGGCCGTCGAGCGTCGCTTGACGGGCGTCTACAACGCCACGGGGCCGGCTTATTCCGTGACCATGGGCGGGGTGCTCGACACCTGCAAGAGGGTGAGCGGCAGCGACGCGCGCTTTACCTGGGTCGACGACGATGTCCTGATCGAGGCCGGGGTCGCGCCCTACACCGAGCTGCCGCTGTGGGTCCCGGCCACGCCAGAGATGGCGGGCTTCGCTACCGTCGACTGCGGCAAGGCCGTTGCCGCCGGCCTCACCTACCGTCCGCTGACCGATACCGTCCGCGACACGCTGGCCTGGGACCAGACGAGACCCATGGATACGGAGCGCGCGAACGGCCTCACGCCGGAGCGCGAGGCGGAACTGCTGCGCGCGTGGCACAGCAGGACGGAAAAACAGGATAGTTAAACTGGCTGGTCAGTCCTTCGCACTATGCATCCAGTAGTATGCCATCATCGCATGTTCCCTTTTGGCTACAAGATTGCTGGGGGAGAAGCTGAACGCGATAAACGTGGGGTAGCGCATCGTTGATAGGCGATGGTGACGCGACAAAGTGGCCAATGATTGGCATCCGTCGCAGGAAGTCAACCAGGGTGTTCGTGCTCTGGGCCCGCAGGAGCAGCAGCGGCATGCTCCCCGACACCCGAGCTTCGATCACGATCATAGCGGTTGCCCGATCAGCTGCTTGACCAGGGGATGTGCCTGGCGTCGGTGGCGCTACGAGCGACGTATCGACGAGAGCTAGCTTGCTCCAAAGTGGCATCAAGGCGACGCCGCGGACTAGCACCGTGCGTCTAGCCCAGCGTTGTGGGTCTTGCCGCACGCCGTGTTGTATCTGGGTCACGGAATAGACTTGTCCGTCAGCGGTTGGCGACCCCTCAAGGGCAGCAACGAGGCCAGCGATGAGAACCAGGCAGAGCAGTAAGAGCAGAACACGTCCAATGGGCTTCATGATGAAGCGGTGAGCGTGCGCACCAGATGTTCGACGAAGCGCGGGGCGTCGACGGCCAGGGGCACGTCGACGGGCCGGTGCGGCCGTGGGTAGCCGGGACCACGCAGGGGACGACGGTCGGCCACGGTCATGCCGACGGTGAAGGGGCTGTCCGTCTCCACGCGCACGTCGAGCGAGGCCATGCGCGTGACCAGCGTGGGGTCCAGGGCGATGCCCAGCGCCAGCGGGTCGTGCAGAGCGCAGCCCCGGCCGCCCAGCAATTCGGCGTAGCGGTTGACGTAGAACGGCGTGATGGTCGCGACGAAGCGCGCCATGGGGCTCTCGGACCGCTGTATCCGCTCCAGGTCAGCCGGACCCAGCAGCGTGGTCATGGTCACGTCCAGCCCGACCATGGTCAGCGACGACCACGGCGCGGCAAGCACCAGCCGCGCCGCCTCGGGGTCGTGCCAGATGTTGGCCTCGGCCACGGGCGTGACGTTGCCAATCCCGTCGGCCGCGCCGCCCATGATGACCACGCGCTCGACCAGGCGCGGCAACTCCGGCTCGCGGATCAGCGCCGCGGCCACGTTGCTCAGGGGACCGCTGGCGAACAGCGTGATCCCGCCCGGTCGCTCATGGGCCAGGCGCAGCAACTGGTCCACGGCATGCTCATCGGTAGGCCGGCCGGTCGGTGCGGGGAGGTCGGCGTCGCCCATGCCGTCGACGCCATGCACGTGGGGCGACGTCTCCAGGGGGCGCAACAGCGGCTTGTTGAGTCCGATGGCGACGGGCACGCCGGTCGCGCCCGCCGCGTCGAGGGTTTTAAGCGTGTTTATAGCCGCCTGGTCGGCCTCGATGTTCCCCGCCACCGTCCCGATGGCCAGCACCTCGGCGTTGGGCGAGCGCAGCGCCAGCAAGATGGCCAGGGCATCGTCGATGCCCGTGTCCACGTCCATCACCAGCAAGATCTTATCAGGCATCCTTCATCCCCCACCCCTCTCACGCGTACGGGAGAGGGGAGCAACAGCCCTTCCGATTCCTCTCACTCCCTACTCCTTCGCGCTCATTCCCTCTGGCAACTGCCAGGGCGTATGCGATACGCCCCTACCGCCCACGGCCAGGGCGTATGCGATACGCCACTACCGCCTACTGGCCACTGGCCACTGCTTACCGCCCACTGCCTACCGGGTCCAACGCGTCGCGCAGGCCGTCGCCGAGCAGGTTGAAGGCGAAGACGGTCAGGAAGACGGCCGCGCCGGGGTAGAGCAGCAGCCAGGGATAGCCGAAGCCGCTGGCGCCCTGTGCCCTGGCGCCGTCGTAGACCATGCGGCCCCAGCTGGCGTCGGGCGGCTGCACGCCTACCCCGAGGTAGCTGAGCGTGGCCTCGAACAGCACCGCCGTGGCCACGCCGAGCGACCCGTAGACGACGATGGGCGAGACTAGGTGCGGCAGGATATGGCGCGCCAGGATGCGCAGATCGCCCGCGCCCGTGGCCCGCGCCGCCTCGACGAAGGGGCGTTCGCGCAGCCCCACCACCTGGCCGTAGATGATGCGCGCCATGCTGGTCCAGCTGACCAGCGCGATGACCAGGATCACGACCGGCACGCCCGGCGTCAGCACCTCGACCAGGGCGACCCCGAGCAGCAACACGGGGAAGGCCAGCACGATGTCGGTCAGGCGCATGATCAGCGCGCCGACGATGCCGCCGTAGTAGCCAGCCACGGCGCCCAGGGTCACGCCGATGAGTACGGCCGCCGCGTTGGCGACGACGCCGATTAGCAGCGAGACGCGCGCGCCCCAGATGAGGCGGCTCAGCAGGTCCCGCGCGCTGGTATCGGTTCCCAAGATAAAGCCGCCGGAGCCGGGCGGCAGTGGCTGTCCCAGGTTGTCTATACCATTGGGAAAGGGGAAGTTAGGGTCGTGGGGCGCCAGGTGCGGCGCCGCCAGGGCCATGGCTGCCAGCGCCAGGATAATGGCCGCCCCGGCCATGGCGAAGCGGTCCCCGCGCAGCCTCCGCCACGCGGAGCGCCGGCGCATGGGCATCTCTGTTCCATCAGGGTCCCCCTCGGCGGCAATCGGGCGCTCCTCGGGCTCGAAACGGCTTGGTACTGTTGTTGGTGGAAGCATGGGCAGGTAGTCAATCGTGAGTGGGAAGTCTATGACGCCGTACAGCCCCATAGATCGCTCCGAGTACGGGCAGGGACCGCACGACCTCGTCGCCCCATTGGTTGATGAGAAAGACGACCACGAGATCCCAATTGGGATCGATCCAGAGGCGCGCCCCCGTTGCTCCCGTATGCCCGAAGGAGCGGTGCGACCCGGGAAGCGTTCCGTCCAGCGTGCCCTTCTCCCACCCCAGCCCGTAGTGTGCTGGCCGTGGCGGCGTGCTGCCGAACCAGGTCAGCCCGGCCGTCTGTTCGCGCGTCATGAGCTCGACCAGTGGCGGGGACAAGACTAATCCACCTTCATGATCGAGATCGTGCAGTAGTCCCTGCCCGAAAGAGACGAGGTCGGCCGCCGTCGTCCAGATACCCGCTCCCGGCATGCCGAGCGAGATGAGGTAAGCCGCGGCGTTTTCGTCCCCCATCGGTTGGCCGAGCGCCGCGCCACGAACGGCGGCAACCCGGTCGCTCGTCATCGGCGGGTTGAAGCCCGTGTCATGCATACCGTAGGGCGAGCAGACGTGAGCGCGTAGGTAGTCCGCATAGGATATGCCGCTCAGGAGAGCAACCAGATCCGCCAGGAGCCAGAAGGACTGGGTGGAGTAGGAGTAGCTCGTCCCCGGCAGGAAGAGCAAGTGCGCCTGATAGGCCAGGGTGCGCATGTCCGCGGGGGAGGGTCGCTCACGGAGCGCCGTGGCCCAATCGTACTCGGGCAGGCCCGAGGTATGAGTGAGCAGTTGCCACACTGTAATGGTGGATTTCCCCGCACCCCGGGATTGCGGCAGATAGCGGTCGATGGGATCTTCGAGCGCGAGGAGACCGTCCGCGACCAGACGCAGGATTGCCGTCGCCATCAGTGGCTTGCTGATTGACGCGACGTAGAAGATGCTGTCGGCCTGGACCGGCGTGGCCGCATCACCAACGGACGCCTCACAACGCAGCGTTTCTTGCGCCGTCGCCACGGCCAATACCGTGGAGGAACCACCCTCTGCACGCCGACACTCTCTCGAACCACGTCGAACGGCCGCCCTAGCCGTTGGAGATCGATAGCGGACACTGACGACATTATCGCCTTTCAACAATCGGTCACTGGCAACTGGCAACTGCCTGGGCGTATGCGATACGCCCCTACGCCCAACTGGCGCCTGGCGCCTGCCTACTGAACCGTGTAGTCCGCGTAGACGAACGGCCACACCGGATGGATGAAGAAACTCTTGAGGCGCGGCCCGTGGAAGTCGTAGAGGACGCCGTCGTAGAGCGGGACCCAGGGGGCGTCGGCCATCACCATCCGCTCCATCTGCCGATAGAGCGCGTAGCGCGTGGCGATGTTGGCCGTGGCGCGCGCCTGATTGCCCAGACTATCCACGGTCGGGTTGCAGTAGCCGGCCGCGTTGCTGTTGCCGCTGCAGCTCAGGATGGGATCGAAGAAGTCGGACGGATCGGGGTAGTCCTGGCCCCACGGCGCCAGCACCAACTGACCCTCTTTGGACGTGTTGTAGGCGACGCTGCCGTACCAGACCTGCGCCTGCACCGGCTTGAGCGTCACCTTGATGCCGATGCCTCCCAGGTCGGATTGCACCTGCGTCGCGACCTTGCCGAAATCGCCTTGGTCGAGGTAGCTCAGCGTGACGCTCAACTGACCGGGGCTGTAGCCGGCCTTGCGCAGCAGCGACGCGGCCATGGCGGGGTTATAGGCGTAGTAGGTGAAGTGGGCGTCGGCGCCGGGCATCGTCGGCGGCAGGATGCCGTTCATGGGCACGCCGCGCCCGTTGATCAGACGCAGGATAAAAGGCTTGTTCACTGCCATGTTGACGGCCTGGCGCAGCGCCAGGTTGCCCGCAAACGGCTTCTGCTTCAGATTGAAGGCCAGGTAGTTCACCGCCACGTCGGGGGCCGAGGTCAAATTGGCGGCGTACGTCGGGTTGCCAAGCAGGCTCAGGTAGTCGGCCGAGGTGACCAGGTTGCCGCCGAGGTCGAGCGCGCCAGCCTGGACGCGCTGCACCTGCAGGTGGTCGGCCACGCCAAAATCGATCGTCACCTGCGCCAGGTGGGGCAGGCTGGCGCGGAAATAGCGGGGATTGCGCGCCAGCACCATGCGCTGGCCGTGCGTCCAGCTCTGCAGGAGGAACGGACCGGTACCCAGGGCGTGGTCGCTAAACTTGGCGCCCCAGCGCTGCACCCACTCGCGCGGTACAACCGAGGTGAAGGGCATGGCCAGCACGTTGAGGAAGGCCTGGTCGCGCGCCGTCAGGCGGAAGCTGATGGAGTAGTGCCCCTGCACCGTGATGCCGCTGACGTGGGCGGCCTTGCCCTTCCAGAACGTCCCCACGCCCTGCAACGACGACCAGAAGGGGCTCTGGAACATGGCCGCGCCGGTTGTTTTGGGCGAGAGAGCGCGCTCGATCGAGTAGCGCACGTCGTCCGAGGTGACCTCACGGCTGACCGGCGCCTGGAAGAGGACGCCATGGCGCAAGGTGAAAGTGTAGATCAGTCCGCCGTCGGAGATCACCGGCAGGGCCGCGGCCAGCCGCGGGACCAGCACGGTGCCGGCCTGCCCCACACCGTCCTGGTAGTCGAGCAGGCCGTCGAAGATGGCGTGCTCGCCGGTCCAGGTGAAGGGATCGTAGCCCACGGCGGGATCAAGCGTGCTGAAGTCGGCGTCGAAGGCCGTGCGCAGCGTCCCCCCCGCCGCACTGGCCGCCGCGAACGGCGCGGGGACGGTGGCCGCCCGGACGGCCGGCAGGGCGGAGCGCGCCGCGGGTGCGGCAATGGACAGGGACAGGGCGGCAAGGGCGAGCGTAAGGCTGGCGACAAGGCGGCGAGAGGTACGGCGGCGCGGCATACGTCACTCCTGACTAGACATAAAAGAGAACGGTGATAAGGTCGTGACTCCCACGGGGTCATGGCGCATCGGGGCGGCATTGCCCGGCATGGGACAGGATAAGCGTAGCATAGCATCTTCGCGCGGGTAATCGTAGCAGTTCGCTGTCGCGAGAGCGAGCCTGCGACGGCAGTCGCATGGCAGACCACGGACACTAATGTGTCTCCCGACACACGAATGTCTATCCCTCTCGCATCGCCCTTTCCGCTCTCGTTGCCCATGCCGCGGTCCTTCCCAAGCCTGACGGCCTCGCCAAGCTCCGGTGTCATCGCGTGCTCCACCGCATCCAGCATGGCATCGTCCATCGAGCCGGCGGGCACGAAATGAAAATGGACATGTGTGCAGGGTAACGCGATGACCGCCGGCAGATTCGCGCGCAGGGCATCGAGCGGCGTGGCGTCGGACGCTGTTCTCCCGGTGCGGTTAACCGACACGACGATCTCCATGACGGCCGTGATGGATGCGTCGCGGAGGTCCGCGGCGACGGACGCGAACGAATCTCCCAGCTGCATGGCGTCAAGGCCGCGCTCCAGGCCACGGAACTGGAGGGCCGCGAAGCCGTGCCGATGGGCAAACGCGATCTCCTCGCGCACGGGACGCCAATCGGAGGGGAACAGGCGTGCGTTCAGCCCGATTGCGATCGCGGGGCTGCGAGTGCGAGACGTGGGGCTGCGAGTGCGAGACGTGGGGCTGCCAGTCATCGAACGTCTCCCATATCGTCTATTAACTGATGCTATGCAGGGGGAAGATCTCGGCGCGGATGCGGGCGATGGTAAGGTCGGCGGCGCGGTCGATGGCGGCCTGCCGCGCGGCGGGGAGCGCAGGCGCCGGCGGATCGGAGAGGGTCCGCGGGAGCGCGACAGAGGTCAGCGCCGACACGTCGGCCAGCCAACTGGCGGGCAGGTCGTCCGCCAGGGCGCCTTCGTGGTCGAGCAGCACGGCCAGGGCCTGCGTCCAGACGCGCGGGGCGACCGTGTAGGGCTGGTAGCAGCCGCCTCCAAGGACGACGAGCCGCCCCTGGCACAACTCGTGGACCAGGGTGTCCAGGGCGCTGGTCAGCGGCGCCCACAGGTTCGTCGTCGCGCCCAACTCGGTCAGCGGGTCGGTCCAGTGCGTGTCGGGGCCGAGCTGGGCCATGATGAGGTCGGGGCGGAAGGCGCGCAGCAGCGGCGGGACCACGGTGGCAAAGAGGCGGGCGAGCGTGTCGTCGCCCGCGAACGGCTCCAGCGGCAGGTTGACCGTGTAGCCCTGGCCGGGACCGCCGCCGCTATCCTCGACGTAGCCGGTGCCGGGGAACAGATACTGCCCCGATTCGTGCAGCGAGAAGGCCAGCACGCGCGGGTCACGCCAGAACAGGGCCTGCACGCCGTCGCCGTGGTGGGCGTCGAGGTCGACGTAGGCGATGCGCGCCGCCGGGTAGGCCTCCAGCACGGCGGCGACGGCCACGGCCGCGTCGTTGTAGACGCAAAAGCCGGAGGCGCGGTCGCGCATGGCGTGGTGCATCCCGGCCAACGGCACAAAGGCGTGGACCGCCTCGCCGGCCATCACCGCCAGCGCCGCCAGCGTCGTCCCGCCGGCGATGGTGGCCGCGGCCTCGTGGATGCCGGGGAAGATCGGATTGGCGGGCGGCGTCAGGCCATAGGCGCGGTCCTGCAGCTCGAAGCCGGTCCCGCGAGCCACCGCCAGCGCGTCCAGTTCCCGCACGCGTGCGATATAGTCGGCGCCGTGGACGCGCTCCAACTCGTCGATGGCGGCCTGACGCGAGGCCCGCATGCGTAGCCGTGGGCTGTCGAGCAGCCCGTAGGCGCGCATCAACGCGACGGCCAGCTCGCCCATGACGGGGCGCAGCGGATGATCCTCCGGAAAGTCCCGCAACACCCGCCGGTACGTCTCCCCATAGACCAGCAGGACAGGCCTATCGTCCACACTGCCGGCGTCGTTTGAGTTAGTCATGCTTTTGCGCACGCCTATTAACTGAGAGCGCGCGGTTTCCGTTCGCTTGCACGATCACACTGCGGGCGGGGGGTGCGCCACTTTTTCGCGCTCGCTGCGTCGTCTTCCCTAGGCAGCGGAGCGAGCCGCCACGGTCCCCGCGGCCCTCGGTCGGCTGCACCACCGCGCCGGACGCCCGCTGCTGCCCCGTCCGTTCGTGGGCGCATGCCGCGGGGACCGCCGCAGTCCCCGTAGGAACGCCTCCGACAACGCGAAAAAGTGGCGCGTACCCCTCCGGGCGCAACGCAAAGTTCCTATCGAGCGTAGACTCCAGTCCTAACGAATGACTGGCAACTGGCAACTGGCAACTGGCAACTGGCAACTCGCAACTAGACCGGCGTCAGGCGGCCGGTGTCGATCTCGCTGAGCGCGGCAAGGGCGGCGTGTTCGCCGCTGAGCATGGCGCCCTGGATCGAGCTGGAGAGCGTAGCCTCGCCGGACACGACTAGTCCCGCCACCCCGGTCCGGTTGGGGGGCAACGTGCGCACGAAGCCCGGCGGCTGCTTGAACTGCGCGAAGGGGACGCGCACCAGGGAGAGCGGCCGGAAAGACGAGAGGTCGCGGCGCGGGAACATGCGGCCGATGTCGTCTAGGACCAGCGCGGCGACCTCGTCCTCGCGCCCCTGCGGCAACTCCAGCAGCGTCGCCGAGAGCAGGTGCTGGCCCGCGGGGGCATAGCTCGGCGCGATGTTCGAGATCTGCACCAGATTGTTGACCAAGGCGTCGGGGTTGGCGTTGAGCACGATCTTCCGGGCGCTGTAGAGCGGGCGCGGCGACGCGAAGTAGAGGCAGGTCGTTACCATGGGCTGGGTCGGCAGGGGCACGCCGGTCAGGCGGGCCGCCATCGGTGGGTCGGTCGCCACGACCACGGCCTCGGCCTCCACCACCGTGCCATCCTCCGTACGCACACCATAGGCGCGCTGGCCGTCCGTTAGCACGTCGATCACGCGGACGCCGTAGCGGACGGCCTGAATCGGCAGCAGGCGCGCGAGTTGGTCGGTGATGGCGCCGATACCCTCGGCCGGCACCACAATCTCGCCCTCGGATAGCATCTTGAAGGTGAAGCGGAACATCGCCGCGCTCGTCTCCAGGGAGCGGTCGAGGAAGATGCCGCCGTAGAAGGGCCGCGCGAAGTTGTCGATGAAGCGATCGGAGAACTTGCGCCCGCGCAGATAGTCCAGCGTCGAGGCGTCTTCCGCGGCGGGCGAGAAGATCCCCTCCAGCGACTCCGCCCGCACGTTGCGGCGCAGCTTGAGGGTGCGGCGCTTGTCCCCGAACCGGACGGTGCGCGTGAACAGGCTGGGCAGGAGCGCCCCGAGGTCGCGCGTCGGGTCGGAGAGCGTGGAGAAATGCCCATTGCGGGAGATTAGCGCGCCGGGATCGAAGCGCCGCAGGTCGAGCCGGGCAAAGGAGAGGTGGTGGCGGGCGGCGGGATAAGCGGTGAACAGGACCTGGAAACCACGATCGAGCCGGAAGCCGGAGGCCGTGACATCGGTGCGGACGCGGCCGCCCGGGGTGTCCGACGCCTCGAGTAACAGGAACGGTTGGCGGCGTTCGTGCAGGACTTTGGCGCAGGTCAGCCCCGCCAGGCCGGCGCCCACAATCACAATCATTCCGTCATTATACCGCTACTGAGCGTGATAACTTGCCCCACCACACGGGTATCACTGGGAGCGCGGGCGGCCCACCCGCATCCGTCGCTTCCACACAACTCGGTGTTCTAAGTCGTTATAGTTGCCGGTTCAGACGGGTGGGCCGCCCACGCTCCCAGTTGGGCTCCGCATCCTCCACTACGTCCTGGCGGTGAGACTATTGTTAGGGCCGTTAGTGGCCCGGCGTCGGCGCGGCAGTTGTGACCGGTTGCACGATGCGCTCGACGATGGTCGCATGGAGCAGCGCGGGCGTGACGCCCGCGGCGGAGACGACTGTTCCGACCACCAGCACGGGCTCCCCAACGGTCAATTGGCCGACGGTCGTGGTCTGTGCCCGCCCCTGTCCCGATGCTCCCGCCGACCGTCCCGTAGCCGCCTGGACCGCGGCCGCGGAGAGGTCGACCCGAAAGGACGTTCCGGCCACGATGTAGAGCGGGCAGACGCGGCCCGCCGCGCAGACCGGGCGTTGATCGGGCGTGCGCACCGTGGCCATCTGCTGTCGCGGTTGCAGGGCGATGACTCGCCCCTGAATGGCCACCAGACCAGCGTTGCTCCCTTGCCGCGCCCCACCGGCCGTCGGATGCTGGCTGCCCACCGGGTGTTGGCTGCTCGTCCCAACCTGTCCCCCCAGCGCGGCGTGTGCCGGCGCGCCGAGAGGCAGAGGGGCCACGGCGACGATCGTCGCGGCGGCGACAAGCGGGAATGCGCCGCGGAAACGGCGCGTTAGTAATCGTGCTGGCATCGGTATCGACCTCCTCGACTACGTCATTATGCACCATCAGGACGCATTGCTTGATCCCAACCGCAAGCGTGGCCCCCCTGACACCGCGGTGCGCGTGGTTTGCCATGCGACCGCGGTCGCGGGCCCCTACGATCCCTGTCGCAGCACGTTTTGTGCCCGTTCAGGCGCCGATCCGGCTGAGCCCAAGCGATGTCGCGGCCCAACTCTCCAGATCCCGCACCGGCAGGGGACGGCTGAGGTAGTAGCCCTGGGCGGCGTCGCAGCGGAGCGCGGCCAACATGTCCAGCGCTACCCGGTGTTCGATGCCCTCCGCCACCTCCAATCCCAGCGCGTGGCCCAGCGCGACGACCGAGCGCACGCAGCCCTTGCTCGCGCAGCGCCTGACCGAGGTGTTGATGCAACAGCACGCGATTGGGCAGACCGGTCAGGGGGTCATGGTGCGCCTCGTGCTGCCTCGTGCTGTAGCGTCTCCTCGATCCGCTTGCGCAGGGTGACGTCGGGGCTGTTGAGGATGATACCGCCATAGACGCCGGGCTGGAGGGCGTCGTCCGCTCGAATGTAGATCGTGTACGCCAGCAGCGCGCCGACGGCGGGGATCAGGGCGTAGAGCAGCAACGTGCTCCACTTGACGTGTCGTGGCGCCAATCAGAGGAAGCGGCATGGGACGGTGATGGCGTGCGCCAGGCGCCGTTCGTACGCGCGGCGCGGGATCAGGCGCGCGCCGAGCCGCTCCAGGTGCGGCGTGAGGAACTGCGTGTCGTGCAGCAGGAAGCCGCGCCCGCGCAGGCGCTCCACCAGCGCCGCCAGGCAGACCTTGGAGGCGTCGGTCTCGCGCGAGAACATGCTCTCGCCCATAAACGCGGCGCCGATGCACACGCCGTAGAGGCCGCCCACCAGCCGGCCCTCGCGCCAGGCCTCGACGCTGTGGGCGAAGCCGTGGTCGTGCAGCACGCCGTAGACCCGAACGAACTCCTCCGTGATCCAGGCGCCGGCATCTTCCTCGCTCCGGCGTGGCGCGGCGCACGCGCGCATCACGTCCTCGAACGCCGTGCTGACGCGGACGGTGAAGCGGTCCGCGCGGATCGTCGCGCGTAGCGAACGGCTGACGCGCAGGTCGTCGTGCTCCAGCACCGCGCGCGGGTCGGGCGCGTACCAGGAGACCGTCCCATCCTCGTCGCCCATGGGGAAGATGCCCGAGGCGTAGGCGCGCAGCAGGAAGTCGGGGTCCAGGTGGTCGGGAAGTCTCATCGCTGCTCCAATGGCGCATGGCCCTCGCGGGCCGTCTCTTTTGGGATAGCACAATCGCGGCGCCGTGGTCGAGGAACGCTCCACCATGCGCACGGATTGGAGTACAGTACAGGCAGGAGGGACGATGATGGCTAGTGAGACACAGGACCGACCGCGGACGGTTATCCCCGGGAGGTCGTGGCCGCCCCACGACACCGAGGAGAGCGTTTTGGGCACCAATCTGCATCAGACGACGATCACCAACTTGCGCTGGGGTATCAATGAGATCGCATCGTTGCGCCGCGCACCGGGGCAACTCGTGCCCTGGGAGGCACAGAGCCAGACCCTGCTGCTGGGCTGCCAGCGTCCCAACAATTCTTTCTATCGCACCTACCCGGACGTGTTCGTCTATCCCCGCCCCATCAATCCGGGAAAAGGGTCGCTGACAGTGGAGGTCGATGGACCTCCGCTGCTCATCGTCGAGGTGCTCAGTGACGCCACCTACGATGTCGACCTCGACCTCAATGAGGGCAAGGGCTACAGCTACGCGCGGGCCGGCGTGCGCGAGTATCTGACGCTCGACCCCGCCAGCGAATTCGTTCCGGAGGGCATCCGCGCCTGGCGTCTGGACGATGGCGTCTATCAACCGTGGCTGCCCGAGGCCGATGGCCGCTGGCATAGCGCGCGGATCGACGTGGCGATCAGTCTGGAAGGCGTCATGGCGGCGGTCTACACGCGCGACGGCCGGCGCATCTTGCGCGAAGGCGAGGGCGAGGTGGAGCGGGCGCGGCTACGAGAGGAATTGGCGCGCAAGGACGCGGAAGTGGAGCGGCTTCAGCAACTCCTTGCTCAGCGACAAGGGACAAACGGAGGCTAATTCCTTTCCTCATGCACGGAGCAAGGGGGCGTCCTACTCCCCTCTCCCGCGCACGGGAGAGGGGTTGGGGGTGAGGGTTTCCCAGGAGTGAGGGTACCTACGAGGTCTGTTCCTCGGCGCCGTCCTCCGACCAGCGCACGTGGAAGGAACCGGGGCGGTCGACGCGGTGGTAGGTGTGCGCGCCGAAGAGGTCGCGCAGGCCCTGGATCAGGTTGGCGGGGGTGCGCGCGCGCCGGTAGCCGTCGTAGTAGGCCAGCGCGGCGGAGTAGACGGGCGCGGGCACGCCGCTCTCCACGGCCAGACCGACCACGCGCCGCCACGACGCCTGCGCCCCGACCACGATGTCGCGGAAGTACGGCGCCAGCAGCAGGTTGTGCAGCGCGGGGTCGGCGTCGTAGGCCTCCTTGATACGGTCCAGGAAGCGCGCGCGGATGATGCAGCCGCCCCGCCAGACCGTGGCGATCTGGCCCGGGTGGAGGTTCCAGTCGTACTGCCTGGAGGCCGCCATCAGTTGCGCGAAGCCTTGGGCGTAGGCCGTCAATTCGGCGGCGTAGAGGGCGTCGCGCACGGCGTCGACCAGCCCCGCGTTGCGCTCGCGCTCCTGGTCGTCGAAGCGGACATCGGGCCCCTGCAGGACCTTGGACGCCTGCACGCGCTCGTCCTTAAGGGCGGAAAGCGAGCGGGCCAGCACCGCCTCGGCGATGTCCGGGGTAGGCACGCCCATATCCAGCGCGGATTGCACCGTCCAGCGGCCGGTGCCCTTCTGCTCCGCCTCGTCCTGGATCACGTCGACCAGCGGCTGCCCCGTGGCCGCGTCGGTCTTGCCCAGCACCGTGGACGTGATCTCGACCAGGAAGGATTGCAGGTCGCCCTCGTTCCAGTCGGCGAAGACCCCGGACAGCTCGCTCGGGCTCAGCCCCAGCACCTGGTGCAGGAGGTCGTACGATTCGGCGATCAGTTGCATCAGGGCATACTCGATGCCGTTATGCACCATCTTGACGTAGTGGCCGGCGCCATCGGGGCCCATGTAGGCGCAGCAGGGCTCCCCATTTGCTTGCGCGGCGATCGCGGTCAACACCTCCTCGACGCGCTGGTAGGCCTCTGGCGTGCCGCCGGGCATGATGCTGGGGCCGTGTAGCGCGCCCTCCTCGCCGCCAGAGACGCCAACACCAAGGAAGCGCAGGCCCTTGGCTTCCAGATCGCGCGTGCGGCGCTGCGTGTCGGTGAAGAGCGAGTTGCCGCCGTCGATCAGGATGTCGCCGGGGTCGAGATAGGGCTCGATCCCGGCAATGACGGCGTCGACGGGCTTGCCGGCCTGGACCATGATCAGGATGGGGCGCGGCCGCTCGATGGCCGCCACGAACTCCTCGACCGAGTGCGTCAGCGTCATCGGCCCGTCCTTGCCGTGTTCGGCGTAGAGGTCGTCTGCCTTGGCCTGTGTGCGGTTGTGTATGGCCACCGGGATGCCCCGGCTGGCCACGTTGCGCGCCAGGTTCGCGCCCATCACCGCCAGACCGGTGACCCCGAAGCGGCACTTCCCTTCCGTCGTCATCGCGTTTCTCCTTGTAGCTCGTAGCCAGTAGCCAGTAGCCGTTCGCTAGTGGCCAGTAGCTCGTGGGTTGAACGTGGGACCGATGAGCCTGTCGCCAGCGCCTGCTCGGGCCTGCTGGCTCAGCCTACCAGGATCGGACGCCGGGTTCAAGCGGGCCCTCCCTCGATCAACGGCGGTTGCGCAGGCTGATCAGGGCCAGCCTGGCGCCGCGCGCGGTGCGCTCGTCAAGGCGGTTGGACGAGAGGAGAGCTTGCAGCAAGGGCACGGCGCGGGGTCGCCCAACTCGGCCAGCCCGTCGATGGCCCCCGCCCTCAGGCTGTGCTCGTCGGAGCCCAGCAGCGCCACCAGCGCCTCGTAGGCGCCGGCCGCGCCGGTCATGCCCAGGGCCGAGGCCGCCACGCCGCGCGCATACTCGTACTGTAGCACACGCTCATGTCTCTGGTTGCTCCGTGAGCGTGTGCTACAGTACGAGTATGAGCGACCAAACAACCGTCAGAGATGCGGATACAAACGACGAGTCCCGTCCTCACTGGGGCTTCGATAACGAGACATGGGACTTGCTGGAGGCCGCTGCTAGCTACGAAGGACGCCCCCCGTCTTCTATTGTCAACGATGCGGTCAGGCTCTATCTGCGCAGCCGCTCCGAGGATTATCGCGCTCATCTGGACCTCGCCCGTCGCTACCTCCATACCGCTACTGGATCGGAGGAGCATGCCCTGGTGGAGGCTGAACTATCGGCCAGGCTGGCGACGGAGAGGGGCCACGTACGACAGGGCAAGGGAGGCGACGTCCTTGCCGTACGAGCCCGTCTTCGCCAACGTCAGACATCGTCAGACCGCGCGTGAGGTAGTGTGGCGAGGGTTCGCGTCACGGCGCGCTGCGAAGAAGCCGACCTGGATGCCATGCCGCCGGACGATGCGGGGGCATTGCTCGACAAATTCGTAGAACTGCGGACGCAAGCGCCCGACGCGGGCGAATTGATCAACGATTTACACGAGCATCCTTGTCAATCTCTCCATTCTGGACGCTACCGGGCTGCCACCTGGTACGATGCCGCGCACGACGTGGTCTGGCTTCTCGCGGCGGGACTGCATCGCTCCGGTCATCGGGATGACTTCTACAATGTCGCTGTCAGGATCGAGCAAGCCGGGCGCTTGTATCCCACGGCCGATGATTACGAGAGTTTTGCGGACGAAGAACTGTCGCGCCGGCTTGTGCAAGAAGCCATGACGCTGCAAGAGATGCGCGAGGAGATGATACTGGCGCGGACGGATAGTGAGCGGGCCTATCGGAGCGAGCATGGCCTTTATGCCGAACTCTCGGTGGAGTTTATCGACAGGTTAGCGGTCGTGGCTATGCGTATTCTCTTGCGGCGCGCATCCGGCCCGTGGCTGACGGCAACAGAACTCGCAATTTTGCTGGAAGGGGCGTTGGGCGTTGACGCTCGTCCGAAGCCGGACTCAGATTGGCTATACCGCACTTTCGAGGCGTACTTTCCCGTACCGCCCAACCCTTCCCGACACAAGGAATGAACCGGAGTCATCCTACCTCCCCATCTCCAACGCCGAGGTCAGCGCCGGTTGCGCAGGCTGATCAGGGCCAGCCTGGCGCCGCGCGCGGTGCGCTCGTCAAGGCGGTTGCTGGCGAGGAGAGCTTGCAGCAGGGGCACGGCGCGGGGGTCGCCCAACTCGGCCAGCCCGTCGATGGCCCCCGCCCTCAGGCTGTGCTCGTCGGAGCCCAGCAGCGCCACCAGCGCCTC
>JAABUZ0100003408.1_pt1 | contig 23663 bp, 17 predicted proteins | sample 5562091 | NCBI WGS metagenome assembly JAABUZ01 (sample SAMN12813069, study PRJNA571459) | rock metagenome | isolation source: Antarctica rocks | place: Antarctica: Victoria Land, Linnaeus Terrace sud | collected 2015-12-21
ATCAGTCTTTGGAATATCGAACACCTGCACAGGTGTATTCTCGATCATGATGCACATTCCTTTGCTGTATGGCTGAGTTCACTCTTAAAGTAGGTCACTTTTTGTCTTGACAATGGGGGATAGCATAGTGTAGTCGGTTGTGCAGCGATTGCAGATTACGGTCCACGATCCGCTGCCACTGATTGCAGAACGCTCGACAGAATATGTATCTCCGAGTATTGCCCCTCGCCAGGCAATCTGATTCGCATGAATGCTAGTGATTAGAGGCGCGCCAGGCGCTCTGTCAGTTGGAACGGAGAGTCCTTGCATAGTGTAGGCATGAGCTCGAATGAGCTGTGCCCGCTGCTGACGGTCGGTTGTATCGCCAGGATACGTCAGGTTGATTCCGCCCCAGCCGACAAAATATCCGTCTGCATCATCGTGCGGCCAGATACTCCAGAAGAGATCACCCGACACCGCAGGATTATTGAGCAGGGCGGCCAGAAATGTATTCAGCGGTACGCCCAGCGGTGTTTCCCAGTCATACTCACCCATAATAAATGCCTTGTTGGCTCGACGAGTCTCGGCGGTGTCATGTGCCAGTTTTGAAGTGTCAGGCGGATACGAATGATCAGAGTATATATCGACTGTGGGAGTGGAGAGGTCATTTGGATCTATTCCGTAGTTCCCGTCCATAACCAGATGATGTGAATCAACGCTTTTAATATAGGTCGAGATGAGTTGTGTCCAGCGACTGGGTGGTTGCAGTTCGTTGCCCGTCTCCCAGGCCATAATCGTTGGATCATTTTTGTACGCAACGCCTGTATACCTGTTGACATGTGTCAAAAGAGCAGAGATATACCTCTTGAAATCATTTATGACTCGTGGATCAGTGTAAAACTGCTTTTCATCGGCGATACCGCGCCAGTCGGTAAACGTATGCTTGCCTCCATGATAGAAATGATAGTTATCGGTGAGCGGAATGATCAGCTTGAGTCCATGAGCTCTGGCGGCCTGAATTGCATAATCAATATGCTGAAACGCGATAGGGTTAAAGACTCCAGGTGATGGTTCGACGCATAGACTGCAACCGACCGAGATTCCAAGTGAGTGTGCGCGTACTACAGTAAGGCCCATCTCATTTGCCATTGTGAGCGCATCATCGATACGAAAAGGCGTGGGATATGTCTGTGCGCCATCATCCAGCCCTAACCAGTAGATGTTGGCACCAGCAAAGCGAAACCGGTTTCCATTTAATAACAAATTGATGTCGGACCTTGTTACAAAACCTGTACTCTGCGCATAAATTGGTTTCGTATCCTGAAAGAAAGTGTATAAATTTATGACTATAAGGCATGCTATAAATAGTTCAAGAATAAAAATAGAGCGTCGCCGGTAGTATTGCATAAAGGACATTCTTGTATTTTACCTTTCCTTCATTTGAGTACGACAACTCGTGCAAACATCGTATCTCTGTTTAAGTCGTCGCGCATGACAAAGGTTCCTGCCCTGGTGAATGTGACCCGGTAGCTGCTACCTGTACAGAAGGGAGCCGCACATAGCCAACCGGAGTTGAGCGGAGAGAGACTATCAAAGGCCGCTGGATTTCCAAAAGCTCTCTCGTTGCTCATGTTCGAGGTGCCGAATGTGATGGTATGCGGCTCGATGCCATCGGCATGCTGGAAGGTCACCGTCTCGCCTACGTGGATCGTCACCCTGTTAGGTGTGAAGATAAAATCGCTGACATCACTATTTCCTACACCAGCGATGATATAGTGATTATTCGCATACTTCCGCGCCGCTGTCGCAAGCAGTTCACCCTCTTTGCGCACCTTCTCGACAGTGGCAAGCGCTTGCTGCTGATAGTCATGAAGTGTGAAAGGATAGAGCGTTCCAATCGATCGAACATGGATAATGCCAGTCATCGCCGGTTGCATCAGGCTCATGTATGGGAAATTACCAGCAACACTAAAGGTCAAACTATAGGTAGTCAGATCATGCTTATGTCTGAAAAAAGAAGTGCTGATCAGACCTGAATTATAGTAATTGAGTCCGTCATAATGATCTCCTCCTTGTTTGTTGATCTGTAGCGGATCGTGTCTATCAGGTGCGGGCTTCTTTTGGCCCGGTCTCAGAAAGGTGACAGTATGTTCTTCATCCGACGCCGCATGCCATAGAACGGTATCGCCAACATTAATCCAAAGCTCCTTGATGGGAAAGATCATTCCCTCCGTGACATTTTCTTTCAACTGGACACCGACATCGATATTCCAGATCCGATGCGGTTCAGGTGGCGTACCGCTTGTTGCTGATGCAGCAACTGGAGTGATAACTAGAAAAAAAGTACCGCATAGCGTTAATAGTGCTAGAAAAGGTTGTATGATTTTATAAAATACTGTACTCAAGCTTGTCTATCCTTTCTTGTATTGGCTGTTACTTCATACAGTATATATAATGACAAAGAATGCCTATTTTTGTATTAATGGAACTGAGTAGTGTTTTAGTAGAGGGAGAAGGAGATACGCAATGAATGTCCAACCTTTTCATGTGCAGATAGCAGAGGAAGCGCTGAATGATCTCCACACACGCCTCTTGCAGACTCGCTGGCCCGACGAGATCGAGGGCGCGGGCTGGGAGTATGGGATGAAGCAATCTTACATGCAGGAGCTTGTTGCATACTGGCGCACAGAGTTTGATTGGCGTGCCCAGGAGCAAAAGATAAACGCGTTCGCGAATTATCGGGCTGAGGTTGATGCTCTAAGCATTCATTTCATTCATGAGCGTGGGCACGGTCCTCATCCGCTGCCGCTGCTCATTCCGCATGGCTGGCCGAGCTCATTCTATGAGGTGTTAGACATTATTCCTCTGCTGACCGATCCGGCCAGCTATGGTGGAGATCCAGCGGATGCCTTTGATGTGATTGTGCCCTCGCTGCCTGGTTACGGCTTTTCTGACCGCCCCACACTACCAGGTATGACCGCGAGGAAGATCGCGTCCCACCTGGCCCAGTTGATGCAGGGTCTGGGCTATGAACGCTTCACCGCCCACTCCTACGATGTGGGCGCGAGCGTCATGGGCCACATGTGCCTGGACTTTCCGCAACATCTCATCGGCTACCATACAACCGAGCCTTCCAATCCAAAGCCGTACTTTGGGCCGGGCGCTCCGGCACTTAGCGATGAGGAGAGGCACTACATAGAGTATCAGCAGCAGTGGCAGCAAGAGGAGGGCGGCTATGACCACATTCAGCGTACGAGGCCGCAGACGCTAGCCTACGGTCTCAATGACTCGCCCGTGGGCACCGCCGCGTGGATCATCGAAAAATGGTACGCCTGGACCGATCCAGCAAACGGAGACCTGGAGCAGCATTTTACAAAAGATCAACTCTTAGCCAATGTCTCTATCTACTGGCTCACTCAGACGATCAACTCCGCCAACCGGCTCTACCACGAGCGCGATGCCCATCCACGCGTACGGCTACTGGAGGATCGCATCACCGTCCCCACAGGCGTAGCGTTAACCTCGCAGCGCATCGAAAATCCTCCACGCGAATACGTGCAGCGCCTCTACACCGATATTCGACGCTGGACAAAACTAGAGCGCGGCGGGCACTTTGTGATGCTAGAAGAGCCTCAATTGCTGGCCGAAGCCATTCGCACATTCTTCAGGCCATTACGCTAACCATAAGTGAGACATCCTTATTACTAGCAATAAGGATGTCTCACTTTATATTTTCTAAGACATGAAAGTCACGTAGTCGCTCTCATATCATGTAGGATCTGCGTATCAATCGCAAAGGCGAGATCCGGCAATTCGTCCATAGATGCAATTATGACAAGAAAGGGATCAAGCAAGCGGCTGATAGATACTATATTGCTCAAAGATACTGCGCTTATATTTGTTAGATGCGAGCTTTGTCTGCACCGCAAGAGGGGAAATAGGAGTGTAGATCGAGAATACATAGCATGCCTGTGGATCAGCGCTTACAATTGGATAGTATGCGGCATCCCGGTTGAAATTCTTCGAGTGTTGCAGATCTTGCTCAACCACGCCGCAGATAACGCGCTCATTACTCACAAAGGCCAGCCGGTCGCACGTCCAGTAATCCGAATAGATATGAGTCGCTCTAATCTCTACAAGATGATGAATCAAAGCCTGCTGTCTCTGATTCATGCTCTGAACGGCAGGCACCTCTCCAAACGTATTGACCGTTCCTAGCAAGAGAAGAGCCATCACTAATAAAAGGACGCCCGTACACACTCCCTTGCTGAGCCTGCTTATCCCCGTCCTTTGCGAACTCATTTTAGTGATGCCATACCACAAAGGCCATAGTATAGCGGGCGTAGCAATAAGCAGCCCAATTAAATAACGCGACCGGCTACCGGGCCATTCGACAGGCGAAGTACCCATAGCATACAACAAAAGCGTAATGAGCGCGCTCACCAGCAGCAAAAGCCGCGCACTATCGATCACAAACGACTGCCAATCCTTCTCCCGCGTAGCGACAATCCCTTGCGGTTGTCGTCCTCTACCCGCCTCGGAGGCCCGCGTAGCGACAATCTCTTGCGGTTGTCGTTGTCCCCCCCTCAGAAAACCTACACGCGCCCACCAACGCCAGCACGAGACTCTCATTAAACGAAGACGAGGTGATCGTAAGACCACCCTCACCGCCAGCACCAGAGCGAGCGTAAAAAGCAACACATAGCCAGCCCCCCAGCCCACCCGCACAAGCGTACAGGAGAGCGAACTCATCACTCCAGGTTCAAGCCGCTCCGGCACGGAGCAGAAAGGGCTACCGGTCATCATCGGAATGCTGATCTGCAGCGTCCCGAAGACCTGCTGCACAAAGTGTGCCACAAGATAGCCATCGCCACTATGCTGAATCTGCCAGAGCACGCTCAAAGAATCTTCTCCAGGCGCGGCTGTAAGATTATAGTAGAGCAAAGGAAACGCCCCAACAACCAGTCCAAGCAGCGCACACAATCCCGCTGCGATCCTGGCCAGCTCGCGCCAGCAGCAGACCAGCAGCAAGAGACCGGAGCAGAGCACAAACGGCGCAATCAACAGATCGCTCCAGAGGCCCAGCCCAACTACCAACCCCCATCCTGCATAACCAGCGTAACGCCACCTTCCAAGCACTTGGCCAGGCTCATAAGTAAGCGCAAGCTTTGAAGCCAGCAGAAAGGCCAGCGAACCAAAGAGCAGCGTCTCAGGATAGCCACCGATCGCGCTCAACTCACGTGCCAGCACAAAGCTTGATCCCAATCCCAGTAGAACCACAACGATCAGCGCCCACGCCTTTGAATAGAGCAAGCTGGTGAGCAGATAGGTGCTGAGGAGAAAGAGGGCGAAGAGCAGCACTAGGCCCAGACGCAATGAGAAGAGCGAGGAGCCAGATAGCCGGAAGATGGCGGCGGCGATATAAGCTTCAAGCGCGCCCATGTAGTGCTGCCCATAGAAGAAGATGGGCAACTGGCGGCGATAGGCAATATCCCGCGCCATCAGCCCCATCGTGGCCTCATCGCTATTTGTAGCGGGCCAGCCCTGAGCGAGCAAGACGAGACGCAGCACAACGCTACAAAGAATGCTTATCAACGCTGCCAGCCCATAGCGGCCAACTTTAAAATACTTCAGCATGCCTGTATCATATAACGCACGAGGACATTCTGGCTACCGTGGAGCTATGGTTTCGTACCCCATGCAGTAGTGAGCTTCCAGGTTGCATGAAAATCGCTCTGCTGCATCTCTTTGAGCGCTTGCTGACATAGAGTGTCGTAGCTTGCATCGAGGCGACCCCACTTTGCTAGATAAGGACGTCCTGTACTCATTGCGTGCGCGTTATCTTTGTAGTACGTCTGACCCTCAGTCGTTCCCGCTTTGTACTCCAAAGCATAGTCTTTTGTTTGCACTTGTCTCAGTCCATACCTTTTGAGGAAGTTCGCTAAATGAGCTGTCAGACCTGCTGATTCATTCTCAAATAGATGACCTGATTTATAAAAGGCACACTGTAACATATCTTGCAGTTTCATGTGTGCAGGACTGTTGCTTATTTGAATAACCTCCGGTTCAGTCAGCCGCACAACGCCACCGGGATGAAGGATGCGTACCATCTCGCTGAGCAGTTCCGGCCAATCCCAGGTACGGAGATAGCTGATACCAAAACGCAGGTTAACGAGATCAAAGGACGCATCTGGAAACTCCAGTTTTTTTAAAGCATCCATGACTTGAAAAGTTACTCGCTCGCTCAGGCCATGCTTATGTGCTTGTGCGCTAGCATACTCAGCCATGCCTGGATTGATATCAATGCCGACTAGCGACATTGCGGGATAGGTTCGTGCCGCCTCGATAATCCATGACCCGGAGCCAGATCCGATATCAAGCACACGTTGAAAAATACTGGGATCAGTCTGCTCTGGTAGCACGCCACCCATTGATGTCGTGAGGAGATGATCTTGCAGTGTCAGGCGAACGAGCTCTTCTTTGAGTTGTTTGTCCTGCACGAAGTATGTATTCGCGTTTTCTTTCTTTTGCGGCGAGGTTGACATGATAATGTTCTCAGTCCTTTACAAATTTTACCTGCGTGTCATAACTGTCCTCTCTGCTCTATCCAGGTGAATTGATACTCACCCGTATCTGGTATTATAAGCTCTTAATGCCTGCTCTGTCGAGTACTTTCGTGCATTTCGCTGTGCACGAGCCCGTCGCGCACAACTTTTGCATCATCCTAAACTTACCAATTTATTTATCAAAACTGGGATTGACTTTTACAAAGAAATATGTTAGCATTGTATGTATAAGCAAGAGGGGCCAGATCTGGTCTCTCTTTTTTTATCTTTCGTAACCTGGGAGCCTCTATGGGATTGCAGATCAACAAGATTCATCATGTCGCCATTATTTCTGCCGACTATTTAAGATCCAAGCACTTTTACGTGGATCTTCTCGGCTGCAAGGTTGTACGCGAAATCTATCGCGCTGAGCGCCAATCATATAAACTTGACTTGGAGATAGGCGGCGTCTATTGTATCGAGCTTTTCTCATTTCCCAATCCGCCTCAACGGGTTAGCCATCCTGAAGCGGCTGGTCTCAGACACCTGGCATTTGAAGTTGATAGCATCGAAGAAGCTGTACAGTACTTGCGAGAACACGATGTGAACGTCGAAGAAATTAGAATCGATCCTACAACAGGCAAAAAATACACTTTTTTCAGCGACCCTGACAACTTACCACTCGAACTTTATGAAAAATAGAGGAATTTCTTCTTTTTAAGAAATTGGAAGGTCAAAAAACTTGATTTTTGCGGTTAGATATGTTATAGTTAGCAGGTAAGCAAGAAGAGGGGCTGTCATGGCTTCTCTTTTTTTGTTGCTGTTTTTGCTCCCTAGCCAATAGCGGCCGTGGCCAGGGCATACAACTTCCCTTTTTGCTGCACAGGCTCTCTGTCTCCGTAGAACATATGCTTGAAGAGGCGGCGTTCGCTAAATCCGTGCTTTTTGAGCAGATTGATGGCTATAGTATGGCTGGTATACACGCGAACTCCGGGAGCTTGCTCGAATGGTTGCGTGAGGGAGTGTACGAGTAAGGCTTCCGCATCGGCTGGTGTCTGGGCTATCCAGGGTCCGAGCGCATCTTGCTGGGCTACGATATAGCTTGTAATACGGCCATTGCCGTCGCGGATAGCGAAGCAGCGTCCTGACAGATCTGTAAGGTAGGCGGCGAGGACGACGCGGCGGTTAGCCCCAAAGATCGGCGTATCAAAGGCCACTAGCTCGTCCAGATCCGTATCATGCAGAATAAAGATTCGCTCCTCTCCTCCTCTTCCACCTTTCGGGCGTCGCTCCACCGGCTGCTCTAAACGATACGACACCGTTCCATCATCCTGGATGAAGCCGATCTTCCTATAAAGTTTCTCGCCAGACTGAGTGGCAACTAATCGCGCGCTAAAGCAATCTCGCTCCTCAAGCCAGCCTATCAGATGCTCCATCAACATTCCCCCCATTCCACGACGCTGCACTGACGGCGAAACAGCAACCAACCCAATATACGCAAACGCACCATAATTCACCACGCCACCCACACCTACTGGCTTCCCATTATCTACAACAAAAAACCAGCCATCCGGCTGCAGCCGTACATAGAATTCCAACTCCTCTTGAAGGCTATGACCTGAATTATAAGCCTCCATCAAAATGGGATCAGCAATGCTGACGCTCTCTAGTGTGATTGGCTGCATAACAATAGTCATAGATATATCTCCTTTAACATTCAAGTAGTCTCTACAACTGTCAAAATTCTATCTCAGTGTTCAATTATATAATGCATTGAGGAGATTATATACCAAAGCTATTCCTTCCATTTTTGCCAATCTATGAGATTAAGAAAATAAATACATCTATAGTTCATAATAAATACAAATATCCATATATCTCGTTTTTGTTGTAATTCAAATTATTACGAGTATAATTACCCATGTAACAACAAAATTTTACGTGGAGGTGTATATGTTTCGTCCAGAAGTTAGCGTGTTTCAAAGTTACGTTTCAACAAAAACTAAAATTCCTCTTCAACTGAAGATTCGTACCATTATCAGGAGAAGTGTTTTTAACGAGGAGAATTATTGTCGCTCATATTTCTGACAAGAAAGGTGTTCTACGATCCGACGAAGCTAGTTATATTCCTTCGCCGCATAGTAAGCCTTCATTCTGTGGCTCTCTCATTGGTGTGCCTGTTACTACTGGAGAAGAAACTGGCGATTGCTTAGGAGTTTTGTGTTTTGATAGTTATAATTCCACTGCTTTTGACGCTACTATTGTTAGGGACATTTTGATGATAGTAGCAACCCGAATTGCTGAAGTATTAATATCTTTGATGAGAGAAAAGACAAGACAAGAAATCTCTGTCAAATGATTGTCCGGCAAATTCAAAAACTTTATTTTCAGGTAGGAAAGGACGAATAATGAGGTTAAAGAAGCTGTCTGTGGAAGAACGCCAGGCACGTATATGGGAAGTTGCTAAACAATTGAAACCTGGTGTCGCAATCACTGATGAACAATTTAGAGAGTTCGGGTTGCTTGATTGGATGGAAGCAGAAAATTCCATTGCGAGAATGCAATTCATCTTTTTTTGCTGTACCGCGATAGTATGCACAGTTTGGGTTGCGAGTGGCCTGGTTGCTTATTTTACGACTGGGAATACAGGAATGTTTCTTGCATCTCCTTTGATCGCTTTTCCCATCTACAAAACGGTTGAATACTTTATTAAAAGAAGCAGGCAGGCCCTTCGTTAGCCGCTAGCCCATATAGCGCTCGAACCATTTGCCAGCGGCTGGATAGGCAGTGAACTGAGTGTCGCGCCGTAGCATGAAGTGTCCTTCGTTGGGGAAGCGGAGGAATTCGACGGGTACTTGCCTCGCTTTGAGGGCTGCGACTATCTGCTCTGCCTCTCCAACGGGTACGCGGGAATCGTTGGCTCCGTGCAGGACGAGTAGCGGTGTCGTGATCTTGTCAACGGAGTTGATGGGCGAGATCTGTTCTAGTATTGCACGATCGTGCTCCAGGCTGCCGTACTCACCCTCGCGCCACTTACGTCGCCAGGGTCCAGTATTTTCCAGAAAAGAGACGAAGTTGGCGATACCGACCATGTCAACCGCCGCCGCCCACAGTTCAGGATATGTTGTAATCGCGGCGAGGACCATATAACCTCCGTAGCTTCTACCCATAATGCCAATGCGCTTTGGATCTGCCTTCCCCTCCCGAATCAGCCACTCCACGCCCGCCTTGAGATCAGCAACACTATTAGGGCGCAGGCCCACGTCATCCAGGTGCACATATGACTTCCCATACCCACTGCTGCCACGTACATTGGGCGCAAGTATAGCGAAGCCCAGATTCAAGTAATACTGGAATGGTGGCATCCAGGGTGCGGCATAGAGCGGCCGAAATTGAGATTCAGGCCCGCCGTGCACAAAAATGATCACAGGCCGCAATCCAGTATTTGTAACACGGGATGCTACCCGAGGCTGGTAATAATAGGCGGGAATCTCCAGGCCATCAAACGATGGATAGTGAATAAGCTCAGGCTCGACCAGCGTGGAAGGCTCGACATTCATTTCAATCGCGGTGATCTGCTGCGGCTCACGCGCCTTTGTCTCTTCCACCGATGCAATCCAGATGTTCCCGTTGTGGGTAGTACCATTGAAGCTAAAGGCAACCTGCATGCCCTTCGGAGACCAGGTGAGCCCTTCGATGACGCCTGCCGGTAGTGCTGGCGATGTCAGTTGCCATGCCTGTTTGCGCTTGTAAAAGACCAGGCGCGAGCGTCCATTCTCGTTGAGCGCCCAGGCTAGCGTTTTGCCGTCGGGCGAGAGCGCCAGGCCGCCCGAGGCATCCCAGGCTGGATCAACCAGATAGCTAATGGGGACATGGATATCCTCTTCTGGAGCCGCCGACAGGTCCAGGCTGGCTGGAGCCATAAACTCGCGCTGATAGTTGCTGAGCACGTAGAGCGTTCGCCCATCGGGTGCAAAGCAGGGAGATTCGTAGGTCGCCTCGTCCGAGTGGGCGGTGAGCAGGCGCGGCTCGCGGCCATCCAGATAGACCAGCAGCAGATCCATATCCATTTCGGTTTGCAGACGCGTGACGACGAGGGCCGTTCCATTAGGCGACCAGGCGTTCGGCATCAGGCTCGCGTCCTGCTGTAGGATGCAGCGCGTCTCGCCTGTGAAGACGTTCATAACCCATATATCGAAGAAGGCCGGATGGCGTTGATTGCTGCTATAGCAAATAGACCGTCCATCGGGCGACCATCCTCCAAAGTTGTGGATAACCTCTGGTGCCTGCGTAAGTGCTCTGATCTCTCCCCTATTCACCAAGAGTAAATAAAGTTGATCATGCTCGTTGCCACCCGCGTCAACCGTCACCAGCAGATACTCGCCGGCAGGCGACCAGGCAACCTGCCCAACACGATCCGGAAAATGGGTGAGTTGTCGAGGAGTAAGGCTGTCGATTGTGCGTAGCCAGGCTTGATCAAGGCCGCTTATATCAGCTACAAAAGCAATCTGCTTGCTATCAGGCGACCACGCCGGCCCATGCGCCCGCTGCACCTGAAGATAACGCTCAATATTGCCCTGATCAATATCCATAACAAACCTCTTCACTAGCAAAAAGCACACTCTATTCTACATAGAAGGAATGCTGCCGACAAGTATACTTCAATAGTATTATAATCGCATCGATACCTCGGTAAAGGACGATTATATACTATGCACAGCCACATACATTATCCTTTTTCTAAAAAGATAGAACAGGTAGGTATTATCTCACATTTTCTGCTTTCTTCATCATATATTACGCCACTTCCTTAAGATATGCTCTATTCTATCGAAGCGTAAGTATACCTTTTCGGGATTTCTATGAACATAGGATAGTCCAGGTCTTTTCGAGGAAAGTAGGCATACTCGATGTGCGACTATCTGATACAGCATTAAACAATATTGATCCCTATAGCGCGTTTTCAACGAAAAATTTCTTGTGTAAACTGCAAAACAGGCTTGACATATTAAATTTAATTGATTATACTTAACACTGTTGACGATGAATAGCTTATTTTAATCGCAATTAGCTTTTAAAGCTAATCATCCATTCAAATACCTTTGCATCCTTTTTGAACGCAGCTTATATCACTGATATTTAAATTGTGTGCCACGTAAGATGTTTACTCACGTCATATGAAGTAGCGATTCGACGGATAGAGGATTTCCTCCGCCGCTCGTCACTTCAAATTTCACTTCGCGGTCAGGCACATCTCGTTGTACTATCTGCAATTAGTAGTGCAAGCCTTTCACACAAGGATTTTATCAAGCACCATACCCAGCATTTATCCTATCGAGCAGACAGGAAGCGCATTTCTGATCTATAGATAAAGCCTGTATATAGAGGCTAATCTCTGCAATGAACTTATGGCACTCTGGCATAACTTGATTCATCGCGTCATAAAAAAGGTGACGCTTACTCGTTTATGATAAATTGCAGATTGGGTGCGCTACAAAAACCTATCAATGAATAAATTATGGGAGAGCACCTCATGCACATTGATGATGGTCGGTATCAGGAATCTGGACCGGTACGTTATTGGATGAGAAAAGAACAGCCGACTCAGAATAATGACTCACTCTTACAGCGGTGGGTTGCAACACAGACATTTATTTCTATACCACAACAGGTTTCTCTCTGTGCTATCACATATCCTGAGAAGGTGGCAGTAGCAGCAGGACATGAGATACTGACCTATCGAGACTTGAATCAACGTGCGAATCAGCTTGCCCACTACTTGCAAACACTGGGAGTAGGCCCCAACGTCCTTGTTGCATGCTGCCTGGAACGTTCACTTGATATGGTGGTAGCTCTACTGGGAATTCTTAAAGCTGGGGGAGCCTACATTCCCCTGGACCCCACTTACCCGCTTGAACGTCTCCATTTTATGTTGCAGGATGCGCAAACATCTGTGGTCGTCACTCGACAAGACCTTGCTGACACACAGCTTTCATTACCCGAAAGTGATGTGCTCTTTGTCGATATCAAGGCACCCGCTTTGGATCAACAAAGTACTGCCGATCCGCACACGCCTATCGATACAAATGATCTGGCCTACGTTATCTATACCTCAGGTTCAACGGGTCAACCTAAGGGCGTCTGTATTACACATGCAAATTTGCTCAACCTGTTGTCCTGGCATCAGCAAAATTTTTCCATTACCACTAGAGACCGTGCAACTCAGGTAACCAGCCCGGCATTTGATGCAACAGGCTGGGAGATCTGGCCTTATCTCACGATAGGTGCCAGTGTACACCTACCAGATGAAGAGACACGGATGACACCAAACCTCTTACAAAATTGGCTGCTCGAACAGCAGATTACGGTGACATTCCTGCCCACTGTACTAGCAGAATATATGCTCACTCTTACCTGGCCGGAGGCAGTTCCTTTGCGCTTCTTGTTGACTGGTGCCGACACGCTTCATCGCTATCCAGCCGCCACGCTTCCCTTTGCGCTGGTCAATAACTACGGTCCTACCGAGGCGACGGTGGTGGCAACTTCGGGCATCGTACTGCCAACTATTCATCCAGACAAACAGCCATCAATTGGTTCGCCTATCCTGAACACTCAGATATACATACTGGATACGGAGCGACAATTGGTTCCTACGGGGCAGGTGGGTGAACTTTATATTGGAGGAGCAAGCCTCGCTCAAGGATACCTCAATCGTCCCGAACTGACGACAGAACGCTTCATTCCTCATCCCTTTAGCTCAGAGCCTGGCGTGCGTCTCTACAAAACTGGCGATCTAGCCTACTATCTAGCAGATGGTCAGCTTGCGTTCGTTGGACGCAGCGACTACCAGGTCAAGATTCGTGGCTTTCGCATCGAACTGGGCGAGATTGAAGCCGCACTCACGCGCCATCCAGCCATACGGCAGGCGGTTGTTAGCACACACGCTGATGCTCGTGACGAAAAATATTTGGTTGCCTATATCGTAGTTGATCAATCTATCTCCGCTGGGGAACAGGATACTCAGCATCTATCAATTATTGAACTACAACGATTTTTGCGTTCTCATTTACCGGACTATATGGTACCGCCTACTTTTGTATTACTTGCTGCCCTACCACTTACTCCGAACGGAAAGGTGGATCGCGCGGCCCTACCAACGCCCAATAAGGAAAACATGATGAATCAACAAGAGAATATGACTACGCAAATGACACCTTTTGAAGAGAAGCTTGCTGATATTATTGCAAAGCTACTCGGGCTGGAGCATGTGGGATTAGACGATAACTTTTTCATGCTTGGCGGACATTCACTTCTGGGGACACAGATGATCACGCGTGTAGCTGAGACCTTCGGAGTCAACCTCACCTTGCGCACGTTGTTCGATGCACCCACTGTTCGCCTACTATCAGGCGAAATCGAGAAGCGTATCCTTACCCGTGTTCTGGCTATGAGCGAAGACGAGGCGCAGGACGCACTCAAATAATAAGTGGAAGTATAAAAAGTAAAAATACTATTAGTATACTGAGGGAAGGATCCATGAATCAGAGTACTGCCGCGTCCTCTTCGCAGGAAAAACATAATACAGCCCTAAGTCTCTATCATTTGCTTGATCCTGAAGTTCTCGCGAATCCATATCCTTTATATCATCGCCTGCGCAACGAAGATCCCATCCACTGGGACCCCTTTCTACACGCGTGGGTTGTCACACGTTACGCAGATGTCGTGAACGTATTTCAGCATTTCTCAGCTAATCGCACGCCCACGCCTGAACAACTGACGAGCCTGGGTCTGGCCAGCCTGACTCCATTGGCTCAGGTTATGGTGCGTCAGATGCTCTTTTTAGATCCACCAGACCATAGCCGGGTGCGTGGGCTGGCATCTAGAGCATTCACGCCTCGGCGTGTAGAAACCCTGCGTGCACATATCCAGGATATCACCAACAATTTACTGGACGCGGTGCAGGAGAGCCAGCATTTTGATGTCATCGCCGATCTGGCCTATCCTCTACCCGCCATCGTCACAGCTGAGATGTTGGGCGTGCCGACTTCTGATTGGAAACAACTTACAGCCTGGTCCGCCGATTTTGCTCAGGTTCTTGGCAACTTCCAGCACAATCCAGAGAACGCACCGCGCATCATCCGTAGCCTTGAGGAGATGGTACGTTACTTCCGTGTCGCGGTTGAAGATCACCGGCTTCGTCCTCGCAATGATCTCATCAGTGCGTTGCTCAATGCGGAGCAAGACGGAGACCGCCTGAGCGAGGAAGAGGTGATTGCAAATACGATCGTGACGATGGTGGGAGGACAGGAAACAACAACGAACCTGATCGGCAATGGTATTCTGACTCTGATGCGCCATCGCGACCAGTTCGAGCGTCTCAAAGCTGATCTCTCGCTGATTCCTACAGCAATAGAAGAACTCCTACGCTATGAAAGCCCTAGCCAGCATACGGCGCGCCTGGCACCTGCAGATATCCTACTCGGCGACAAAACCATTCGCAAGCGTCAGGCGGTCATCGCCGTCATGGGAGCTGCGAACCGCGACCCCGAACGCTTCCCTAATCCTGATCAACTCGACATCAATCGACAGGATAATCGACATGTTGCCTTTGCCTGGGCTAGCCATTTTTGCTTTGGGGCACCACTGGCGCGTCTCGAAGGGCAAATTGTCTTTGAAACAGTTGCACGTCGCATGCCTGATCTGCGTCTCGAACCCGCCCCTATCACCTGGCGCGAAAATCTGGGCCTGCGCGGACTGATTGCCCTACCCGTCACCTTCGCGCCCCCAGACAGCTAACAAACATACTCAAGCAGAGCAACGTTAACTTAACATACTCGTCGAGCCATCCTCAAGGCACTATCCTACAGCCCATGATGATGCATTTATTGCATGCAAACATAAGGGAAAAACAGTGACTATGTTTGAAAACAATCACCTCTCAGCAGCTAAGCAAGTCCTTCTCGCACGATACTTACGCGGGGAGGTCGGGGAAATGTTGGCAAATGATGAGCCGAAACAAAGTGCTAGCACCAGCGAATCTTCCATCGTTGCTATTCAACCTGCAGGATCTCGTACGGCCTTCTTCTTTTTACATGGTGACTATAAAGGTGGACCATTTTATTCCCATCCCTTAGCCCATGCGTTAGGAAATGATCAACCGTTCTATGCGCTCAATCCGTACCCGTTTGACGAACTGAGCAGCATGACTACTATCGAAGCTGTTGCAGCGATCCATGTACAAGCGATACGCGAGGTACAGCCGGAAGGCCCTTATCTCATAGGAGGTTTTTGCAATGGAGGCTTGATAGCATATGAAGTCGCTCGGCAGCTTCAAGTTCAGGGAGAGACGATCGACTTCCTTGTACTCATGGATCCACAACCTCTTAGCGATCGCAGGCGGCTTTGCACGCTTATCAGTAACGTCGGCAACCTGCTCCATCTCGATCACGAAAAACAAATCTCTGGCTTTCTCTTAACTCAGCACTTGTACCGCTACGTTCAACATATCTATCGATATCTATGCTCCTCATATTATAGACAATTGGAAGGATCGCTAACACACGAGGATATTAGACAGGAAGGAAGCAAAGTTCTGGCCTGGAAGACGCTGTATGAACGACATCTAGGCAGGATCACCAAAGGAGTTAGCGAGTCCGGGTGGGCCGGAGAGAAAGGGGTTTCGCTATCCTCACGACTTGCATCCATTTTTCCCGATGCAGTTTTGCCATCATCAGCAAAACTGCGTCGAGACTGGACAGGTGTTTTCGTCTGGACCACTTCACGCTACATGCCTGGTCCGTATGCCGGTAAAAGTACATTCTTTTTCTTCCAAGATACTGGCAATGCAGGATTTCGTCGTCGAGAGCGGTGGCTCAAGTTAGCTCGCACCCTGGATAGAGAAGTAGAGGATCATACTCTTCCGGGTACGGAAAGTACCTGTAAAACAACACACTTACCTGAGCTCGCTGCATGTTTACAGAGGTGTTTATATAAGCTCGTTGAAGAGCAGTGAAGTGGTAAAGCAATCTTAGTTTCTCTCTGTATTTCTTATTGTCTCGTTAGTGCTTCTCGTTCAGAATGTCTTTGAGTAAAAAAATGCAAGATACACAGCGGCGTCCACTCATTAGTGTTGTCATTCCAGCACGCAATGAGGCTAAAAATTTGTATCATGTGCTCCCCTCGATACCAGCGATCGTTGACGAGGTTATCCTGGTCGATGGTTCCTCCACCGATGACACCATTGAGGTTGCACAGCAGCTCTTAACGAATATCCGCATTATCGAGCAGATTGACACGGGAAAGGGAGCGGCACTTAGAGCTGGCTTTGCTGCCAGCAATGGCGATATCATCGTGATGCTCGATGCAGATGGATCAACGAATCCGCAAGAGATTCCTCTTTTTGTCGCAGGGCTTATGCAGGGCTTCGATTTTGCGAAGGGCTCGCGTTTCCTGATGGGAGGCGGTAGTAGCGATATTACCTTCTTGCGACGTTTGGGGAACAACTTCCTGTGTGGCCTCGTTAATCTCCTCTTTGGGACGAATTTCAGTGATCTGTGCTATGGCTACAACGCCTTCTGGAGGCATTGTCTGGAGCCTCTGAACATAGACTGTAGTGGTTTTGAGATTGAGACTCAGCTCAATCTTCACGCCCACAAGTGCGCTTTGAAAGTTATAGAAATCCCGAGCTTTGAACATGAACGCATCTGGGGCGAGAGCAAACTCCGTACGTTCTCTGATGGCTGGCGTGTGCTCTGCACTATTATTAAGGAGCGCGGCAGGAATAAGCCCCAATCACCCTATAACCAACCAGCTACGCTCTATCCTGCTGGTGCAGAATCAAAGTCCACACTTCCTCTATTGTAACACTGTACTATCGTTCGGGTTATACTGGCTTGTAAGCTCACAGAAAGGAAATATGATACAGATTGTACACACTATTTCAGTTATTATCTGTGCTTATACCGAATCGCGCTGGCATGATCTAACGGTTGCAGTCGCATCGGTCCAGCAACAAACCATCCCTCCAAAGGAGATTATCGTGGTGATTGACCACAATCCGGCTCTTTTGCAGCGCGCATGTGAGCAACTTGGGGATGTGATGGTAATTGAGAATCGCCTGGCAAAAGGCCTCTCTGGTGCACGCAATAGTGGCATAGCAGCCGCACAAGGTACACTAGTTGCGTTTCTTGATGATGATGCATTTGCTCAGCAAGACTGGCTGGAACATCTAGCAGCCGCCTATACACATGCTGATGTGCTTGGTGCTGGTGGAAGGATAGATCCTCTCTGGCCCGAATTACGACCCGCGTGGTTTCCTGAAGAGTTCAACTGGGTAGTGGGTTGCTCATATCGTGGACTACCTATCGAGAACACCCCCGTACGTAATCTCATCGGTGCAAATATGTCATTACGGCGTGATGCACTTGTCGCTATTGGCGGCTTTCGCGAGGCATTCGGCTGCAATAAAGGCGGCAATACCAGGACGACTTCTTTCACATGGTTGCAACATTCTGCTGGTGATGAAGAAACCGAACTCTGCATTCGTGCCACACGCAGATGGCCAGAAAGCATGTGGGTCTATGTACCATCAGCCCAGGTTCAACATAGCGTCTCGGTACAGCGTACGCGCTGGAAATATTTCTTATGGCGCTGCTACGATGAAGGATTGGGTAAGGCTTTACTCGTCCAGATGCATGATGCGCGCACGGGTTTAGCTTCCGAGCGCGCGTATGTATCTCAAACGCTACCCGGAGGCGTAGTGCGCGGTATGACAGATACGTTCCTCCGCCTTGATCCGACCGGGCTGGCACGTTCTGTAGCCATCATACTCGGCCTGACAGCAACTATAGCTGGCTATGTGATGGGTAAAGCCTTTCTGGCACCAATGGAGGGAACTCATGATACTCAAGACGCACGTATCCCTACCGTTTCGCGGGTAGAAAAGGGAATCTTGTGACATGAGAGTACAGTTCTATCATTGGCTCAAAGTGAACAGCGTTATGTTTATTAATGCCGCATCATTGGTTGGCAGTACTTTAACGACATCTGCGCTTGGTTTCGGCTACTGGTGGCTGGCGGCGCGACTCTTCTCCGCGGAGTCAGTTGGTCTGGCTTCGGCGATTATCTCTGCGATGATGCTGCTGGGAACTCTAGGCATCCTGGGTTTGAACACACTTCTGGTTGGCGAGTTGTCGCGCCAACCAGGCTCCGAGCTCTCGTTAATCAGTGCTGCCCTGGTGCTGGTCGGTGGGGTCGCAGGCTGCCTCGGCATTCTCTTTGCTCTCACAGCCCACTTTTTAACTAGCGATTTTCAGCTATTGGGAGCGAGTGTTGTTAATGTTGTGCTCTTTGCGGCTGGAGTTAGTCTGACTGCTATTACGCTGGTTCTGGATCAGGCTCTTATGGGCCTCTTACGGGGCCAGCAGCAGTTCTGGCGCAACACGGTTTTTGCTGCTATTAAACTTATCGCTCTCCTCCTATGTGGTCTTTATCTTCAGCACACAACGGGGCTGACAATCTATACGACGTGGACTACTGGCAATATTCTCTCCCTGGCTGTGCTAGCATGGTTTGCGCTACGCAAGAACAGAGAAACGAGAAACAGCTATCGTCCCCAGTGGCAGTTGCTCCACAAGTTAGGTTTCACGGCAATCAAACATCACGCTCTCAATTTAACCCTTTTAGCTCCTGCGCAAATTTTGCCTATTATAGTCACTATTATGCTTACAGCCACTGCTAACGCATGGTTCTATGTCTCTCTATCGATCACAAATCTTATTGGCATGCTGCCAATTGCTCTGACAACGGTGCTCTATGCAGAAAGCTCTGCCCGCCCGGATCGCCTGACTTACAAAATGCGCGTTACTCTTCCCCTCTCATTTCTGCTGTGTGGCCTCGCTATAAGCCTGCTCTGGCTATTAGGAGAGCAACTCCTATCTCTCTTTGGGACGAGCTATGCAGAGGGTGCATTGTTGAGTTTGCGTATTCTGTCTTTTGAAGCACTTCCAGTTACGATCAGGCTCCATTATGTCACCATTTTTCGTATTCAAGGACAGATCGGCAGAGCGACACTACCCTTTATAGCGATTGGGATCTTCCAGCTCGTTGGTGCAGTCATCGGTGCCCACCTAGCGGGTCTGGCTGGCCTGAGCTTTGGCTGGCTTATCACTGATTGCATTGGGGCGCTGTTCTTACTTCCTCCTGTCTACAGAATTATTTTTCCCCCTGCAAAACCAGTGGAAAAACTTTTATCGCGTCTCCCATTTCTAAATACAAAAATCCAGGAAAAAGGACTCACAAATGAGTAACCTATCAAAAAAGCTTCATGTATTGATGGTAACTGCACGCTATTTCCCTACAATGGGTGGCATCGAGACACATGTTTACGAAGTGGGTAAAAGGCTTGCCGCAAGCAATGACATTGATATCACACTCTTAACAACTGTTCTCCAACCTTTCGCGGCGGGCTTACCCAACGAAGAGTATCGCGATGGTATGCATATTATTCGCGTCCAGGCCTGGCCTCCTGAGCGCGATTATCGTATCTCACCTGCTATTTACTCCACAATTAGAGATCACCAATGGGACCTGATTCATTGTCAGGGCTGCCATACCTTCGTGCCACCGCTGGCAATGCTGGCAGCCAGAAGAGCAAGAATTCCGTATGTGCTGACATTTCACTCAGGGGGTCATTCGTCGCGCTTGCGCACCAGCATACGCACAAGCCAGTGGAACATACTTCGCCCACTCTTTGCTAGTGCCCAGACCTTGATAGCAGTCTCACACTTCGAAGCTGACTATTTCCGTACGTTGCTGCGCCTGCCGCCACAGCAATTCAAGATCATTCCCAACGGAGGGAACTGGTCAGCCGTATCGTCTCCACTCACAGAGACAGAGCCTTCTTGCTTGATTATGTCGGTCGGCAGATTGGAGCGCTACAAAGGGTATCAGCATCTGATTACCGCGCTCCCCCATATACGTCGAAGAAGGCCCGATGCTCGCCTGCTTATCGTTGGCGAGGGTCCCTACGAGGCTAATCTGCGTCAGCTCGCGCAGAGTACCGGTGTGGCAGACGCAGTGGAAATTCGGGCGATTCCTCCCAACGAGCGGCAGGCAATGCAAAATTTGCTGCTGCAGGCAAAGCTAGTGGCATTGCTCAGCGAGTACGAAGCACATCCTATCGCGATTATGGAAGCCCTCGCTCTACAACGGCCAACACTCGTTACGCATACCTCTGGCCTGGCAGAACTGGCGGAAAAGAAACTGGTTCGCAGTGTGCCACTCAACAGTACACCCGAGACGATCGCTGCCGCCGCCTTACAGCAGATTGAGCAGCCATTGATACCGGCTCAAATAGCGCTACCAACCTGGGATGATTGTGCACAGCAGCTACTGGATGTCTACACGTTAGCGCTCAAGAGGGAAACATGCGTATCTTAATGCTTGCCCAGTTCTATCCACCCGTAATTGGTGGAGAAGAACGTCATGTACAAGATCTCAGCGTAGCTCTCGCCAGTAGAGGACATACTGTCTCTGTCGCCACATCCTGGCAACACGGTATGCCCGCAGAGGAACACAATCAAGGCGTACACATTCATCGTTTGCGCGGCTCCGTGCATCGCGCGGGCATCCTTTTTAGTGAACAGGAGCGGCGCTACGCTCCGCCATTTCCTGATCCAGAGATGATGTGGGCGCTCCGGCGCATCATTATAAATGAACGCCCCGATATCGTCCATGCTCATAACTGGATGGTGCATTCATTTACCTTACTTAAAACATGGAGCAAGGCGAAACTCGTCATGACTCTTCATGACTGTAGCCATGCCTGCGTACAGAAGCGCTATATGTATCAGGGCCAGACACTCTGCCAGGGTCCTGGTATATTTAAATGCATGAGCTGCGCAACAGTGTTTTATGGAGCGGCGAAAGGGATACCATCTACCGCGCTCAACTGGTTCTGTAGCGATGTGGAAAGACGAGTCGTCGATATGTTCCTGCCGGTTAGTCAGTCGATGGTCGAGGCAAATCAACTGGATAGTCATGCTGTCCCTTTTCGTATCGTCCCCAATTTCGTGCCCGACGATATAGAAACGCTTGAAGAGGACGATGCAGCATTTATCAGCAGATTACCGGCTAAAGAGTTCATGCTCTTTGTCGGAGACCTGAAGCGTGACAAGGGCGTAGATGTGCTGTTGCAAGCCTACGCTAAACTCGACACTCAGGTTCCATTAGTTCTCATTGGTCGACCAGGCATTGATGCACCTACAAGCCTGCCTCCACGCGTTCTGCACTTACAAAGCTGGCCTCATAAAGCGGTTATGCAGGCGTGGAAACGCTGCATCATCGGTTTCGTCCCCTCTCTCTGCCTTGAGTCCTTCGGGATTGTCGCATTGGAAGCTATGGTCATGGGGCATCCCATAGTGGCTTCAAATATTGGTGGACTTCGTGATATCATTAGTCATGGCAAAACTGGATTTCTCGTAGCTCCCGGTGATTGGCTTGCTTTACAGCAAGCGATGCAGCTCCTTCTCCAAGATCCACTATTGCGCGAGCATATGGGGGCTATGGCCAAACAGAGAGCTAATGAGTTCAAGGCAAGCATTGTGGTATCACACATTGAGCAGGTTTATCAGGAGGTGTTAGAGTCATGAAGTTTACTGGCTCCAGCACCTTTACCTTGTATTCAAAAGTATTAGAGAGACTTCCTCAATCTGTGCAAAAGGGTCTTGCTGTGACGCTCACACTGGCTGCAGATCCTAAACCAGAAGGTTCTTATGTACAACAACCAGCTCCCTCACTCACTACAAGTCTCGGATGGCTCCCTACGCTAACTCTTATAAACGCGATGGCTGTTCTTTCAATGGCTCATGCCTGCACCCTTGCACGCAATAATGTCCCTGGGAAAGAGCTTTTCTACTGGTTAAGCTTACTCCTCGTTTTTGTGCCGCTCGTCGTTAGACTGCTTTCTCCATCACCATCGCGCTTTGAACGCATGTGCCTCCTGTGTGTTGCAGGCGTCGCCTTTTATCTTATCGCCTTGACGAAAAGTCCAATGTACTTCTCGTCTTTTGATGAGTTTTTGCACTGGCGAACAGCGGATGATATCACGATGACCAGGCATCTCTTTAGTGAAAACTCGCTGCTTCCTGTAAGCTCTTTTTATCCCGGCCTGGAGATGGTGACAAATGCGCTCAGTACGCTGAGCGGTCTAAGCCTCTTTCAGTCTGGCATTATTGTGATAGGTTTTGCACGCTTCGTCATGATGCTGGCACTTTTCCTCTTTTACGAGCGTACGCTAGAATCTGACCGTGTGGCTGGGCTTGCTACGGTTTTGTACATGACTAATCCTCATTTCCTTTTCTTTGATTCTGGGTTTAGCTATGAATCATTGGCCCTACCTCTGGCCACTTTTGTTCTTTTTGCCCTCTCTCGACACGATAAGCCAACGGAAGAAAACTGGCGAATGAGCATTGCGGCCTGGGTTATTTTGGGCGCACTCGTCATCACTCACCATATGACGGACTTTGTTCTGGATGGCCTTTTCATCTTATGGGTCATCATCTATAGCTGGCAACATCGCTCTTTTGTTCTGTCATCCCACCTTACAAAAACAGCTCTTCTTAGCTTGCTACTTTCCATTGTCACCGTAACGCTGATTGGTAAGCCGGTTGTACAATATCTCTACACCTATTTTTTATCAGCGTTAAACGATCTGGGAGACATCATCACAAAATCTGGTGGCGTACGCCCACTATTCGTCTCCTATGCAGGTCAGCCGACACCTCTCTGGGAGCGTTTGATCTCTGCATCTTCAGTGATGATCATCGCGCTATGCCTGCCTCTGGGCTTATTTTGCGTCTGGCAGCGTTATCGTTCTCACTCACTCATTAGTATGCTCAGTATCTTCTCTCTGTCCTTTCCTCTGAGTCAGGTGTTTCGTTTCACAAACTTTGGCACCGAGATTGCTGATCGGGCGTCCGCGTTCTCTTTCCTTTCCCTTGCCTGTATATTGAGCATCTTCATTGCACAATTCTGGCCCGTACGGCACCTTCGGAGAAAACACCTCTTCATTCTGACGTGCGCGCTCTCAATTCTGTTTGTGGGTGGTGCCATCATCGGCTCAGGTCCACCGTGGGAAGT